>Ga0136642_1001085_pt1 | contig 12177 bp, 15 predicted proteins | sample LowCatLa1302831Y_FD_115313 | JGI IMG/M metagenome (GOLD analysis project Ga0136642, IMG submission 115313) | Freshwater microbial communities from Lower Cathedral Lake, Yosemite National Park, California, USA - 13028-31Y | ecosystem: Environmental > Aquatic > Freshwater > Lake ... | reverse complement strand
CAGCAGGGACAGGAACTGCGGCAGGGACAGGACTAGCGGGAGTAGCACAAGGAGCAGCAGCGGTCGCGGCACCTCAAGTACTTCAGCCAGTAGTAGCAGCTCAACCAGTGGCAGCGACAGGACTAGCGGGAGTAGCACCAGGAGCAGTAGGGACAGGGGCACCTCAACCAGGAGCAGCAGCTCAACCAGGAGCAGCAATAGCGGCTCAACCAGTAGCAGCTCAACCGCAAGGCCCGTGTGATTTGCCTGCAAAATTACTTATAAAATATGATATAGTATCGTTAGATTCTGTATCCTTTATTCATAAGATATATAATATTAAAAGGGTATTTGATATAGTAACAGCTAGGACAGAAGGTACATTAAAGTTTATAGAGAACGATTACTCAAAGGACAGAGCAAAACTGGCGCTTCTCACTAAAACAAAGATTGGGGTTGATACATGTCGTCGTAATATGCAACAAATCTGGGGTTGTGCAAGGGCACAGCAAACTGGCTTTAGCTGGGATATAGATGTAACAGGTACAATGAACACAATAATGATGGGAACTCCAGCTGCATGGACATCTATTAGTAATAGTATGGATGCTTTACCAAATAGGGGTAAAGATACATTTATTAGGATTTTCTACACCCTTGACAGGCTTATAAGTGAGGCTAAAATAATGTTTTTTTGCATTCATGAGTTCTTAAATTTGAATAAAATTACAGTTGATTCTGTAGGTCTACCTAGAAGGAATCCGCCAGGCCAGCAAACAACGTGGCAATGGCTGCGTAGCCAGCAAGCTACATCTATTTCCGCCGCCGCCACCGCCGCCGCCAACACCTCTATAAATACTTATTTTCAAAACATGATCCAATTATTAAATGGCGCATCTAATGAAAATATCTTAGTTCCGTTAAATGCAGAAAAGATATTTAAAGAAAAAATGCAGAATTATATTGTGTTTCAAAAGTTAATACCTATTTTTAATAGTACTATAATCTTAAGCAAATATTTTGTCGTTGCGATTTTAGCATATTTTACATTAAAGCCCATTAAAGGTGTTGTTATGGTACCAAATAGTAATTATGTTGAAACTACTTTTGAGACCTTACTTATACTGGAATATGCATTATCTTATTTGGTCACTACATACTCTGCTAGTGAACGAAACTCTGATACATGTACAGGACTATATATGGATTTTATCAATGTTTTATACCCGCCCCCTACTGTACCCACGCAGGCTCCGAAAATTTCATTAAATGCCTATTTCAAGAAAGCTGTAGAGCTAAATATGGGTATAAGTAAATTTACAGAAGAAATACAGGGAGAAATACAGAAACTGAGAAAAGAATTCACTATTACGGAACCACCTACAAGAACATATAAGCAAGCCCGTCAAAACAGGTGGTTTGGTGGTTCAAAGAGAAGGCGTGTAAGAAAGGGTCGCCCTTCAAAAAAGCGATGACTTACCCTATTTATGGCATTTGCAAAAATCTTTATTTAAGTTCCACTTAAGTTCTTAAATAAAGATTTAACGGTAAAATGTATCCTCTAGCGTCTAGCCCGCCGTTTAGTCTTTGACTTCTTAGCGCGCCTTTTACGCGTACCACCGGAGTAAGGCGTTCCAGGGGGTTATACGTATAAATATTTGGGATTTAAATACTTATTATCGGGAGGACTTCTTATATGCAGGTTAGGCGGGGAAATATTATTGATATAAAATTCTGTAGGAGGTTCAGCCATATTTGCAGGTATACGTGTATTAGCGGGCTTTAATAAATGATTAAGGGGTAATACCATGAACGTTTATTTTACGTGTAGCGCACATAAAATAAACGTTCAGATAGGTACTTTGAACTACCATACATTTAAAATACGACCCCCTTCAGGGGGTGGACTTAATATGGTAGTTCAGGGTACTCTACGTGCAGGTGGGCGCTCTTCCCAGAGCGAAGCTTCTGGTATAGAATTAAGTTCAGGAACGTATGGTTTACGCGGGGCCCGTCCTCTTATTAGTGGAATTGCTCCGCGACGTGTTTTACCCCTATTCATTATCTAGTATTTATTTAGATTTTCTCTTGTAAAGCTAGGATGGTTAAACAAAAGAGGGTCACGCGTCGTAAGAAGCAGCGGGGTGGTGCAGGGCCTGCAACGAGTCCTTTTTTCACGGATGCTTATGCGGTTACGATAGACCCTGAGTCGAAGCGATTCAAGGATATTAAGGCGTATGCAGATGCAGCGGGTCTTCCGTTAAAGCCGTGGAAGGGTATTGTAATCAAGCCAGAAGAGAAGGATACGCTTCCGCCTCTTGGAATTGGTACGACGAATTTCAAGGACCGTACGGGGGCGGTATTTAATCTGGGAGTTATAGGTGCATACTTGGGGCATCGTAATTTATTCCAGCATCTTGCTGACACTGCCGCCGACAAGCCAGGTACGATGATTTACGAGGACGACGTAGAGATTCCTCCTGATTTGTATTCGAGGTTGTCGCAGATTCAGGACCAGGTTCCAGCGGATTGGGATTTCATTTTCCTCGACAAGTTATATGTCGTAGGAAACAAGATTTCGGACAATATAATGAAGTTGGATAAGGACATGACGGGTTACAAGAACTGGGGCATCTGGGCATACATAGTAAAGAATGCGTCGTTAAAGGATAAAGTTCTGCCGATAATGAAGCATATGATGGATGTCCCGGATATACAGTTGGCCAAGTTTGCGGATGTTCTGAACATGTATTTGATTGTGCCGAGTATTGTGAAGCAGGATGCAAAGAATGCGCCGAATTCTGTAGTGACAGTTCTCGACAGTAAGGCAAGAAATGGCACTACAGTATAGGAAGGCGATGAGAAGTCGTTCTAGACGCATAAAACGCAGCAGGCGCACCAAGCGCAAACAGAGGGGGGGGTCCACTGCTTTGACGTATACTCCGCAAGAGCCATCACCAATAAAGGTCTTTACGAGTGCGGACAAGATGAAGCCGACTCTGCAGGCGCTCCTGGCATCTCTTAAGAAGCATCATTATGCGTATGAAGTCTTGGGGATGGGTAAACCGTGGGGTGGATTTCGTACAAAGATGGAGAATTATTTGGAGGGAATCAGGGGTGTGAAGGACCAGGATTCGATTCTTATTTTCGTGGATGCCTATGATATACTGTGTATAAAGGATGCTGACCGGATGTTAAAAGAGTACAAGGCTCGCGAGTCAAAGGCGCCTATAGTGGTTGGCGTGGAGATTTATTGCTTTTACAAGGAGAATTGTGACATACGTTGTTTGGAATGGTTCGACCATCATAAGAAGAAGGGGGGTTCGGAGGAGATTAAGAAGGGATTTGTGAGGCCGGATTGGCGCGACTTTTACGAGTCGCCAGAGCCAGTCTTTTTGAATTCCGGTTTTATCATGGGTCCAGCAAAGGCTCTGGCAAAGATGTTTGAAAAGATGATGACGTATGAGGATAAAGATGACCAGATTGCCCTGATTCATTATATGCTAGAGCACAAGGACGAGTTTGACCTGGATTACAAGGAAAAGTTTATTCGTGTTAAAGCGAAGATTAGGGAGCGTTATGGGGACGAGGATGGGAAGAAGGGTCCAGGATTTGTGCATTTTCCTGGGACGAGGACGGCGGATGAGCAAGAAATAAGTTTGAAGAAGTACATGCGGCCATATTTCATGGACCCGCCGCCGGCGCCGTCGAAAAATTGAACATGGCAGGCGCAGGGGGTCTAAAGCACCCACCATGAACATCTTTTATCTTTCTCACAAGACGTCGCGCTGTGCGCGTTGGCATTGTGACAAGCATGTTGTGAAAATGATTCTAGAGACCACCCAGCTTTTATATACGGCGCATTGGGTACTTTCGGTGATTCCTGATTTTGGGGGCGCACCAATGAGAAAGGGTTTGGAGCGTGGTTACAGGTCGATACGGAATGCGAAGCATCCTTGTGCTTTGTGGGCGCGAGAGAGTCTGGAGCATTATGTGTGGCTCTGTGAGTTGGGCCTGGCTCTATGTGAAGAGTATAGGCATCGGTATGGGGCGCACAAGAGGCATAGTTGCGAGGATCATCTGCAGTGGCTCTTTGAGTTTCCACCTGTAGAACTTGTGGCAAACGGGTGGAAGGAGCCGCCAAAGGCAATGCCAGACGAGTATAAGATTTCGAAGAGTTCCATTGTGGCTTATCGTCAATATTATAGGGTGGGTAAAGCGGACCTTCTTACTTATACGGGGCGGGCGCGGCCGCATTGGCTGCCGCTAAGGCGCGCGTAGGAAAAATTTATTTTTTACTGTGTAGGTAATAATGCTACACCAAGGGCCGATGCAGCAGAGAATAATCGCAGTCTTTAACACTTATACTGCCGACCCTTTTGAGTACACGCGTTCATTAAAGATTCTTAAGTTAGAGGAAGTTCGTTCAACTATTAGTGGAAATACTGTGCACAAACTTTCGGTGGAGGAGCAGGGACTAGAAAATATTCCTCTACACGGTTATGAAATATATCAACCGCGAAATAGGGACATTAATTTGAAGAGGATACAAATGGATTTCGAACAGGTGTATTCAGTGGAGCATTGTTATATGTGGCGTCTTCCGTGGGCAGTTTATTATCCTCCATTGAAAGTGTGGATTCCAGTGCTCGATTCGAACTTTCCAATACCAGGAGACTATATTTACAGGGTGAAAAATGACACGCGAGAGGGATACGAGAGGCGAGTACGAGAGCACAAGTCATTGCGTGAAAGTGTAATACTTACTTTATCGAATGACCCCTACAGAGTTTACACAATATCACAGCCTCTTCGTATTCTCATGTCGCAGCCACTTACAAGTCTTCAACCATCTGCGCCGCCGGCCCTCCTGCCTCAGCTCCCATCTGCGCCGCCAGCGCCAGTAAAACCACCCATATTTGTTGCGGATATTATGAAGGGAGATGCGATTAAGACGAGTCAAATGTGTCCAATCTCGCTGGAAGTCTTTACGGATGCGGCGAAGATGTGTATGACCCCGTGTTTTCATATGTTTGAGAGGGGGCCATTGGAAGAGTGGATGAAAAATACGGCTTCTTGTCCTGTATGCAAGGCGAGTTGTAGTCTAGAAGACTGTGTTTAAGATTGGTTCGATGCCACCTATGATATATAGGACAGTGAGGACGAATGCGCCCCAGACTATCATGGAGAGGATGGTTATTGCGGCAAATATAGATACATAGATAAATACTGCTTTCAGAAACTGTACCATAGTATGGTAATAGTGTCTGCTGGCATTTTTGTCTTCTTCGGGGCGCTCCTCAACGGGGCGAATGGTGAGGCGTGTTACTTCTGAGTCGGTCTCTTCCATTGTATGGTTGGGGTTGTTGGTGGGCGGCGGGTTCAATTTTTAGCTGAAACATTGCCGCGACGAGTGAAGCGCCGTCGCGGTGTACTGAAGACGATACTTTCAGCTTCGCTGAGTGGAATATCTTCATTACGTCGTTTAAAGTATTCGTGAACAGCATTGCTAATAATAGGATTATTGAATTCGTAGAGTCCATCTTTATTGACGCTTATTTCCTTGTCCCATGCTTTATCTCGGAGAAGGGTTCCAGCGGTTTTATAGCGTGTAGTATATTGTCGATTTTGCCTGACGCCATGAAAGAGGTGCATTGCTTTATTGGGAATGACGCCGATTTTTGGCGCCACTTTCTTGAACTGTTCGTGATATTCTTTCCAGCCTTGTAGGATGAATGTATTATCAAGGATTTCGCGAATCCAATAGTTGGGTATTTCATCTTTGAAGAAGTTGAACACGAAGAGCATATCGCCATTGCCGATTACTGCGCGGTCGTAGAAGCCGCCAATGTCTTGGAATGTTTTTCGTTTGAACGCCCATGCAAATCCAGGGTGGAAGTAGTGTATAGAGTGTGGATGGGTGAGGCGATTTTGGAGGAGCCCAGCGGCATAAGAGGGTTTTCTGCTGCGTATCTTGGTATTATTGGGAGTGAGCCAGCATGCTTCTTTAAAGGGTTGCAGGACATCACATTCTTCGAGTGTTTGGGAGATTTGGTCAATCCAATCGGGTGCATCGAAAATAATATCGCCGTCGATGATTGCGAGTTTAGTGTACTGGGGTGGAATAACCTTCTCGAGTTTATTGATGAGTTGTTCTTTATAGAACATGTAAGAGTCGGAATGAAGAACGAGGGTTGCATCTGGGAAATGTTGTTTTGCTCCTTTGAAAACGCATTCAACGAGAAAGTAGGGGATATTATTATCGGCCAGGCATTTGATGATGTATTGCATATTTTTGAGTATGCGAGAGAATCCGGCTGCATTATAAAAGGCGAGAAGTACTGCGACATCTGAAACGGTAGGTTCAATATAAATACATTTGGAGCGTCCATCTCCAATTTCGAGTTTGTGCTTTCGTGTAGGATTACCCATCCTCTTCTTAATTAGGGGTGGCAGAAGAAATATTGCCTCTAAGTAAAGGTGTATGGCGCGGCCCAGAAAGAAGCGTATAACAAAGAGGCGTCGCCTTACTCGAAAGAAGCAGGGTGGTGGTTCCGAAAAGTGCACTGTGGTGATTATAGAACCGCGGAAGGCTAAGCAGAAGGCTGTAGAGTTTGTCTTACGAAATGCGTTACTTTTGCCGGCAGAGTGGTCGATTTTTTTTTTCCACGGAACGGGGAACAAGGAGTCAGTGGAGAAGTTTATTGGAACATTGTCAGCTGAGGAGAAGGCTCGTATTACTCTGAAACCTCTGGGGGTGTCAAATTTGACTGAGAAGGAGTATAATCATTTGATGATGAGTAGGACAATTCTTGACCAGATTCCTACAGAGGTATTTTTAGTGATGCAGACGGACAGTTTGATTTGCAGGGAGGGTCTTGGGCTTCTGCCCGAGTTTATGAAGTATGATTATGTTGGTGCGCCGTGGAAGGGGCATAATATAGTTGGGAATGGGGGCTTCTCTTTGCGTCGAAAAACGAAGATGTTAGAAGTCTTGGAGAAGTGTTCAGAGTTGATTGAGATAAATAATGAGGACGGATTTTTCAGTGGGGGGTGTGCGGCTGCGAAAGTGAACAAACCAATTGCAAAGGAGGCGGAGAAGTTTGCGGTAGAGACGGAATATACTGGGCAGCAGCCGTTTGGGATACACAAGGCGTGGGAGCATATACGAGAGGGGCATGCGCAGTTAGAAGGACACTGTGCAGAGTATAAGAAGTTGAGGGAGATAAATATGGAATCATAATAGATGGCGGGGACCCGGCGTGCGCGTAATATAAAGCGGAATGGTGTGAATGTGCGACCTCGGAATAATGCGACTGCACGTAATAAGAACAAGGGGGTAAACAGGAATACGAATAATAGTCTCCCTTTTTTCAAAAAGGCGTATGTAATAACAATGGATACTAATTCGGAGAGGTACAAGCAGATGGAGAATTCTGCAAAGGCGGCGAATATAGAAGTGACCAAGTGGGACGGGGTGAATGTTGATGAGTCGATGAAGGATTCGCTGATGGAGCAGGGAATAGGGAGTATTATTTTCAAGGGGGCGAAGATGCGTCTACGGGGTGCAATAGGGTGTTATTTAGCTCACAGGAATGCAATGACGCATGCTGCGGAGCATCCAGAGGGGCAGGCAACCTTGATTATGGAGGATGATGTGACGATTCCGCCGGATTTCCATGAGAAGATGAAGGCGGTTTTGGGAGAGTTGCCGCGTGATTGGGATGTCTTATATTTGGATAAAGTGAATCCGAAGGCGGTGAAGGTTTCGGAGCATATTCACAAGTTTGAGAAGCAGATGACGACGCACAATAACTGGGGGAACTGGGCCTATTTTGTGCGGAATAAATCTCTAAAGGGGAAGATACTTCCTCTTTTAAAGTTTATGAATGACCCTGTGGACATACAGTTGCACAAGTTTGGAGATGAGATAAACATATATTTGGCCACGCCCAGTGTGGTGACGTTGAATAAGGCGACTACGGGGAACTCGAAAATAAACAAGTTGAACTTCGATACGTGATACTTTATTCGGGGATATTGGGTATATCTGTGCTTTGGTAGTGTATCATGGGGACTTTTCCAGCATTGGGATGGCCCTCAGGGTATTTGATTGTGCAGAAGACATCATTATTAGTTTCTTCTTTGAGGAGGAAGGCGCCTTCTTTATGTTTTCCTACGATTTCGCCGAGTTTTTCGACGACGAGAGTATATTTGGCTGCGAGTTCGGCATTTTTAGTGGCATACAGATGTTTGAGGGCTTCATGGATGATGGGATTTGCGGGAGTTGCGGCCAGGAAGCCGTTGAAGATAGAGCCGGCGGGTTTAATCGCTTTGACGCTGACGAAAGAGTGTTTGCCCACTATATTCTCGATGTCATCGTAGAGCATGAGGTCTGAATCGATGAATACGCCTCCGAGTTTATAGAGATAAAAGTACCGAAAGAGGTCGGCTTTATGGGGCCCGGTGGTGAAGGAGTCAAAAACTCCTTGTATATCTGGGAACTCGGGGTCAGCATTAGATTTGAAGAAGGTAGTAATATCTGTATCGTTGAAGAAGGTATATTTCCACCCTTTCATATGAGTTCTGAGTTGCCCTGTAACATAGTGTGGCAGTGGTTCTTTTGATGTTTGTATGCAGTGTTTGGGTATAGCTGCTGCCCCGCCGCGTTGCCGTCGTGTGCGACGGCGAATTCTTCTGCGACATTTATAGGATGTCTTTCGCATCTTCCTACCGTGTTGTGCAGAAAATAAGTAGCCCCGAAAGGGCTAGTTATGTTAAGCTTACACCACAACTGCAGGGATGTAAGCAGATTTATCTTCATCCGCTAGGGCGAAGATAAATCTGCAGATTGCGGTACTAGTATTAAATATTTGTTCCAGATAGGATGAAATTCCGTCAGAGGAACCGAACAAGGAGAAGAAATGTATTAAAGAGGCGTGTAACGCGGAAGAAGGGTGGTGGTGATGTATTCAAGCGGAATGGGGGACCGATTAAGGTTGACCTTGTTGTTGCGAGGTACAAGGAGAAGCTTGATTGGGTAAGGGATTATTCGCAGAGAGATTTTCACAAGATACATTTGTATAATAAGGGTCCGCAGAATATTACATGTGATACTATTGCCGCACAGAAGAACTGCAAAGTATATGATATGTCAGATAAGAATGTTGGTGTATGTGACCATACGTACTTATATCATATAATCGAAAACTGGGACAACTTGGCGGATGTGACCCTATTTTGTCCAGGTTCGATTTATTTGCCCTATAAGAGAGAAAAATTTGACCGTATATTGAATAAGATAGTTGAGACGGGAGATACTGTCTTTATAGTCTCCAATAATCGCACAGATATGGGACGGACGGTCAAGGAAATTTTCAGTAATTTTGTCTTAGATTCGCATCTAGTGGCAAATACGTCAAATCGTAACAATATTGGAATGTCGGTAGTGGCACCTGCGAAGGACCGTCCATTTGGAGTTTGGTATGATAAGCATGTAGGAACGGATATATATGGATATTCATTATGGGGTATATTTGCAGCTTCAAAGGAGCATATTAAGAAGCGGGAAAAGTCATTTTACGAGAATTTGATTAAACAGGTTTCTAGTAATAAGCATGAAGAGGCATCGCATTATATGGAGAGAGCCTGGGGTGGTATAATAAATGCGCCCTCACATTTTTTCAATCATGATGGTACGCCATATAGGGACCCTCTGCATAAGACGGGGGGTTCTGCCCCGATTAAGTTTGGCATATTAGGCATATTCAAGAATGAGGAGGGTGCGATTAGAGAGTGGATTGAGCATTATCAGGAGAATGGGGTGGATGAAATTGTTCTATTAAATAACAACTCTACAGATAATTGGAAAGATAAGATTCGCGGATTGAAGAATGTACATGTAGTTGATGCGCCGCGGCCGCATGTGCAATCTGAAAATTATTATAATCTTGGGATGCCGATTATAAGGGATAAGGGTATAAATGTGATGGCAATCTTAGATTTGGACGAGTTTATGTTTGCGACAGATGAAAAACCGTTAAAAGAGCATATTGAGAAGATATTTGGAGCGGCAGACAGGCCGGCGCAGTTTTCATGTAGATGGAAGATGTTTGGCTCGAGTGGTCATGATAAGCAGCCCGCGAGTATAAGAAAGTCGTTTACAAAGGTAAAGAAGGAGTTAGATGAGAATATTAAATCTGTAGTATGGGTTGATGACATTGTTGATTATACTGGTTCTAAAGAGGGTCCTTGGGGGTATTACAAGGGGATTAATCAACATAGGTGTTACGTGGGGGATAAAAAGACTATAGAGTGTCCACGAGGGATTCAGATAAATCATTATGCCATTCAATCAAAAGAGTTTTTTGGGAATAACAAGATGACACGTGGAGCTGTAGATACTATAGATAATGTGCGGGATTGGAAGTACTTTGAGAAGTATGATCATAAAGAGGAGGATGATACACAACTGAAGAGTATAGTTGAAAAAAGGGAGAAGCATACCTAGAAAGCGCGAAGGTGTGTATGAGAGCGCCCCTGTTTCATTGCTATTTGGCAAGAATATATTAACTAGCTATAGATGGTAAAGAGGACCCGAAGGCGGCGTAGACGTTCTAGGCGGCAGAGGGGAGGTAATAAGAAGGCGGTAGTATTTACTTTAACGCACGGGGCAGGATTTGGTTCTGTCTTTGGCTATATGTTGCAGGCATATATATACGCGAAGAAGGGTGGGCGCGAGTTTAGAGTAAAGAATGACAATTGGCAGTATGGTCCCGAGAAGGGTTGGCATGATTTTTTTACGACGTTAGAGGCGTATAATCCTGGCGAGAAGATGGAGGAGGAGAATTTCAAGCATGCGGTCGGTCCCCTGGAAAAGTATACTTTGGGTGATTATCACGAGGCAATAAAGGAGGTGTACAAGCCGAAGCAGGAGATTCTAGAGGCTGCAGAGGAGTTTAAGAAGAAGATTGGTGGTTCTTACAAATCGGTGTTTGTTCGGCGGGGGGATAAGACCTCTGGTGGGGGGAAGGAGATGGATGCAGCGGACCTTTTGAGTTTGACAAAAGACATGGGGATTAAGGATGGGAATCTTTTTGTAATGTCAGATGATTATGCAGTGATAGAGGAAGTTAAAGGTCTTTTGCCTGGAGTGAAAGTATTTACTTTAACAGAGCCAGGAGCAAAAGGGTTTTCGATTCATAGGATTCAGAGCGCAAGTGTAGAAGTGAAGAAGAAGGAAGCAGCGGAGCTTTTCACATCTGTGGAAATATTCCATGGAGGGGAAAAGGGTTGGGCGGACAATCGTTCGAATTTGGGACGTTTTTTGAAGATGCGAGATTTGGAGAAAGTTGTATTATATCCGCCAGAAGGTGATATTCCTCTAAATAAGATTATACATCCCTCTTCAGATTATTTGAGGCCTTAGAGTAGATGGGAGGAGGTTTATTTGGTACGCCATTATATCTGAATATAAAATGTGTAGTTGTATCTGCGGCGGTTCTAATAGTGTATTGGTTGCCGCATCCGAAGAGTTTTTTGCACAGGTGTGTGGCGGCTTTTTTGCTTGGGACGGCAACATATATATCTCTCGCGTGGTATGATGTTCTGTATGAGTGTAATGACCATTTGAAGCCAACGCTTCTGGGGTGGCTTTCTGCGCCATTCAAGCCTCCCGAGTACAAGAAGAAGTATGATGAGCTTCCAGTAAAATACCAGAAGATTGTGCGTTGGTTTGATATTGCGGTATTAAGTTTAGTTGCTTTTGCATTTGTGTATCCATTTGTGCAGAAGTAGATTAAGTGCATTCTTGACGTATGGGGGCCGGGTTAAGTCCGAGGTAATGGCCGAGCATGGTATGAACGCCGAATGCATAGTGGATGAGAACACCAGCCAAAGTCCAAGCGAGAAAGAAGGGTGGCCATTGAAAACCTTTAATGGAGAGGAAGTATCCTACGATGGCTGCGGCAAGAAGGGAAGTAACCCAATCAAAGATGCTCATATTGAGAATCTTTGGTTTGCGGAGGCGTTGAATGGTAGTACAGGGTGGCATCTACTAGGCGTGCATATAAGAAGCTCTGAAATCACATTGTAGATAAATCTACAATATTGAAAACTTGTTTTTCAATGTGATTTCTACTGAAGATTGCCATAAATAAATTTATAAGCGGCAGAGTGTCTTGCAAAGCTCTGTGCGAT
>Ga0136642_1001084_pt1 | contig 12180 bp, 5 predicted proteins | sample LowCatLa1302831Y_FD_115313 | JGI IMG/M metagenome (GOLD analysis project Ga0136642, IMG submission 115313) | Freshwater microbial communities from Lower Cathedral Lake, Yosemite National Park, California, USA - 13028-31Y | ecosystem: Environmental > Aquatic > Freshwater > Lake ... | reverse complement strand
GCATAGTTGTCAGTTTATTCTGTAAGTAGAAGATGACGAGACCTTTGCTCGGTCCATGCTGTAGGATTTAGGTGGGTTCTACGACTCCATTTGTTTAGTATGCGTGGGATTTTAATAATTTATAAACAATTCTATAAAACTTTTTTATTTTTTGATGCTCGCTTTATATATACCGACAGCTAGGCTGTCCTCAAAGCTACCAAATTGAATGTAGATTTTATCTTGTGCAATTATTGTTAGGATACCTATGATGTTGTATGTTTATATAAAGAGGAAAGTCCGGACTCTTACAATTTCTAATGAGTTGATACAACTATAACTACGACAAGTGAAGCAGCGAAGCTGTCGTGCATGAATATGAAGGACGATGACCGTAGGTCCGTGTCAGTCCTGGGTGTCATGACTTACTGGACAGCTTCGCTGTTTTATCCCATTATATCAAATTGATGGCATGGGACCTTCGCGGGACCTTCGGTCCAGTATATGTACTATTTAAAGTAATAGTTTACAACTTAGTTGCTACATCTGTGTTGTACATGGTAACTTGGGTGCTATGCGTTACAAGTAAGTTATTGGTTGTAGATTTTCTATTAAAAAGAGAATTATCAAAAAGGAGATTGAAACTCATTAATTATTTTAATATCATGTTGGATAAATTCCAGCGAAATTATTTTCAGGGAAAGTGTTACAGGAATTATAAATTATGAAATAGAAATTAAATTGATAGATTATAATTTTATTTAAATAAAGTAGCTAAAACGGATATGGTGGAGGATCGCATGGACGATGACATGGACCTACGGTCATCGTCCATGTCATCGTCAATGTTATTGTCCTGTTACGTGGAATATAGTTGTCACTTATTAGTTATATTCATCGAAGGTTCCAGTTGTGTCCTATCTAATTTATTAGACAATTCACATTGGAGACAACGGGACTGTAACCATAGGACTACGTTCATCTTAATTAAGAATATTTTTATATATGAGATGATACTTACCGTGGTATAGGTTGGAAAGAGCCTTTATTGATAGTTATAAGGCAGCTTCTCTACACAATAACTCTTCGTGTAAAAGGTTTAATACTATCCAAGCTAATATTAGTTTAATATTTTAAATTAATTTATTATCTAATAATTTAGGACTTTTTGGTAACAAAAAAACTTATTAGTGGCATCAACTTTTAGTTTGTCTAAACGGTGAATAAAAAATTATTTGATGTATTTTAAAGATCAAGAGTTAGATGGCAGGTTGGCTGCACAATAACTGTAACCAGAGGTTCAGTTATGCCATCTAACGTGTCTTATGTATACCATATATGTGACGCGTATCAATAATTTTTTAAACCTAATTAAAACCCCATGATGTGCAAGAATTTAAAAAAGTAAATTATAACAATCTCCAAAAATAATTATAGGACATGAGCAATGACTTTACGTTCCCATAACTATGTTATGGATCCGTTTTTCTTGTCAGTCATATAATCTTTTGTTTAATTTATTTTTTTATCGCTAAAAAAATTATGTAAATAATATTTAAGAAAAATGAGCATCTTCTAGTAATCACGACTAGACTGTCTATCTTATACTTAATATATAGATTCCTAGATCTCTATACTAGAAAACAAAATCCGGCTTATAAAAATAAAAATTATTAACGTAGACCCAGGGTGTTCATGATAGCATCGCTGTTCAACTGTGTACAAACGATGACATGGACATGGACCTACGGTCATCGTTTATGTTATGTGTCTAGAACAGCCTAGCTGTCAGTTTATGGCACGAACTTACAGCCATGGTCCATGTTGTGTATCCCTGGTATTCTTATTAACGTTAGTTAAAAGACAGCAAGGACAAGATAAGTGCCTATACGAGACCCAGGAGGACCAAAGGTCCCCTCACCTGTTCAATTGTACTATGTATTGTATTCTTAGCTCAATTGGATAGAGCAACAACCTTCTAAGTTGTCGGTTACAGGTTCAATTCCTGTAGAATACATTAATACGATAGTATACCTAATAGAACTCGGCATATTGGGTAGCAAAGTTCTGATACGTTATGATATCTAATAATTAGCTATGAAGACACGAACCTATGAGACACCTGTGGGAACCTACGGGGACAGCTATGCGGACCTACGGTCATTCTCCATGTCGTAGATATGCTATTCATGCCATATCTTATATTAGAAGTAAACTAGGATAGCGTAGCGCGGAGCTTTAGTCAATGTTAGTAAACTAAAACTACCCTTAAAACTCATTCAGGGTGTAGCGCAGCTTGGTAGCGCACCTGTTTTGGGAACAGGGGGTCATAGGTTCAAATCCTATCACCCTGAATTAAATTGACACTTCTCTGGAAGGTGTTTTTAGTATGAGATACCAGCCAAGACTCAGGTCCACGGGCAGTATAGCTGTCCCCAATGACTTTAGGTCGTCCGTCCGCATAGCTGTTGATAAAGAACATGATAACTGTATTGATGATCCTATGTCGTGCGTAACAACTTAGCTTTGCTAAGTTGTTTTAAGTTAATATTAGCCGTCCAAGTGTCCAAGTACGACACGAAGTGTCCAATAAAAGAAAGAATTTTTATGGATCAAGTACAATTTTTAGCAGTTTCTATTATATTATTTTTATTAGGGATTTGGGGTATCTTTTTAAACAGAAAAAATATCATCATAATGCTTATGTCTATAGAATTGATGCTATTAGCAGTAAATCTTAACTTTTTATTATTTTCAGTATACTTAGATGATTTAATTGGCCAAATTTTTGCTCTATTAATATTAACAGTAGCTGCAGCCGAATCTGCTATCGGTTTGGCTCTTCTCGTAGTTTATTATAGAGTAAGGGGAACCATTTCGGTTGAATTTATCAATCTTATGAAAGGATAGTTTAATCTTAACGATGAGATGGACGCGCACTACAGCTGTCCAATAGATTCACCTGGGGTTGTTAAATACAGCTATCTGGACCTGCAGTCTTTGTTGGACCTTTGGTCCGTCCTGCCTATCGTTCAGTTACAATTAATCTTAACTAGATTTTGCTAGTAAACAATTTAAAATTTTCTCACTCTTGGATAAGTTACAAATAGATAAGTACATTCGTGGACGACAGCTTGGGTGCTGCATCTGTTAACAAAGGTCGCGACATTCTATGTAGCAGCGAAGCTGTCCTTCAAGTTATCAAATCATGCTGTATACCTGCATCTATGACGGTTCCAAGAATGTACTTATCTTTTTGTCACTTAAAGTTATAGACAATAATTAGGAAGGACATCGCCCATGATCGTAGGTTCACATAGCTGTACCTGACGACCCTAGGTCGTTTGTCCATGTCATCGTTCGGTTACCTGCTGAGTTTACTAAAAACAAAAAAGTTAATATACATGCCTCAATTAGACAAACTTACGTTTTTTTCGCAATTTTTTTGGTTATCTTTTTTCTTTTTAGGATTTTATATAATTTTAGTAAAATATTATTTACCAAAAATGAGTCGAATTCTTAAAATTCGAAATATCAAAGTTTCTGAGAGCTCTGGTTCCCTATCATACATAAAAAAAGAAAATGAGAATGTACGTGATGGATTAGATCAACTAGCTCTAAATGGGTTGAAATATTCTAAACAATCAGTTAATACAAACTTTGACAATACTTTTCAATGGGCAAATAGCGTTATTGAATCAACAAATAAAGGACAATTTCAAAATATTAACAAATTATACTTAACTACAGTTGGAAATTTTTCTATGTCTCAAGCAATTATGTTAAATCATTTAAAAACTGTAATAGCTCCTAGTGCTACTCAAGATATTTCTTCTGAAAAAGAAGGCAATTCTTATAATTTAGTTAAAGAAAAATTAGAAATTCTTTATTCTTTTAATCTTATCGAAATTTTAAGTAAATAACGGACCCAAGGTCATGATGAGACTCTTGATCCATCTATGCCGTCCTAAAAGTTATGAATTATATCTACCCTTATCTATATTCACAGCAAGGACGCTATGCGTCACCTGTCCTAGTATTAACGGCAGCAAGGATGCTATGCGTCACCTGCTGTCTTAGAGAGTTATGTCTTTACATGACATGCAACTTGTATTGATGGCTCGGATCTATGGTCATTGTCCTTGTCGCTTCATAGAAGTCGGGTTCTGGTATTAAAAAAGAAATTAATATGATATCATTTTCTAGTAATGATAATACTAAGGGTTTAGGACAGCGTAGCTGTCGAGTAACTCTTATTAATTCAAAAATGAATAGTCTAGCACGCTTCGCATCGAGTAATTTTGCTACTAGTAATCAATTAGCTAGCGAAACCAATTCATCCAGTTCACTTTCTAATCTTATCTTATTTGGCCTTCTTGGGTTTTTTGTTTTAAGTTCAAAACATTTTATTATTTACAATGAAGAAACTTTAGTTGTAATAAGTTTTATAGCTTTTGTTCTTTTTAGCTATAATATGTTAAATCAGTCTATTCAAGATTCTTTAAATGAAAGGAGTACAGCTATCTATAATGAACTTCAAAATTCTTTACAGATTAAAGAGTATTTATTAAAAGAACTTCTAGAAGAACATAAAAAACAACTTTCTATAAAGAATTTGTTAAACACTTTAAATAAATTTTGTTCTTCAGAAATTTTACAAGTTAATAGTCAACGTCAAAAAGCACTTCAGAATGTTTTCGCTCAACAAATACAACAAAAGCTTAAAACATTATTACTTTCTCAGAATAAAGTTTCTGAATTATTACAAGAAGTTATTGTTGCAGGGTTTCGTGCATCTGTTCTAGAAGAATTCCAAAATACTAAACAATATATTAAACCTAAACTTCTTCAAGAAGCGTTATGTGAGTTAAAAACTTATTAATACGTCTATGACAGGTAACGCATAGCGTCCTCGCTGTCCTCTATGTGATATGAAACGTGATATACTAGGTATCTAATGGAGCTGGGCAATGACCGTAGGTCCTCGTGACGGTAGCACGATGGCGTCTCCATATCTCTGCCCATCTCCGAGTTAGGCAGTTTTGCTATTCTTTATCTCGAAACTGTAGAACAAGAACTTATGGTGATCCACAGTTAGGACGAGGTATATGGGAGCTTCGCTGTTCCTACTTCACCTGTTAAATAAATGTATAGTTATGTCATGGACATCTATGCTGCCCTACGGCTTTAGCTTTACTAGGACAGGTGACGCATAGCGTCCTTGATGTTTATAATAGACGCGTGTATACGATAAGGTTGTTATATTGACATAACACGAGCAATGACGTAACGAGTCATGCCAGACAAATGGAACCTTTGGTCTACGTTAACCGACAGGAAAGCTGTCGCACACATGGACCAAATGTCTCATCTGCCATTTTTCTTTAAAAAAGTGATATTTTATGACAAATTTTGCACAAAGATGGCTTTTTTCTACAAATCATAAAGATATAGGAACACTTTATCTTATTTTTGGTGCTCTATCTGGTGTAATGGGTACTTGTTTTTCTATGTTAATACGTATGGAACTTGCTCAACCAGGAAATCAAATTCTTGGAGGAAATCACCAACTTTATAATGTACTTATAACAGCACACGCCTTTCTTATGATTTTTTTCATGGTTATGCCAGCTCTTATAGGGGGGTTTGGAAATTGGTTTGTACCCATTTTAATTGGTGCTCCAGATATGGCTTTTCCTAGATTAAATAACATTAGTTTTTGGTTACTTCCACCATCACTTTTACTCCTTTTAAGTTCTGCATTAGTAGAAGTAGGTGCGGGAACTGGATGGACAGTATACCCTCCATTAAGTAGTATTAGCAGTCACTCTGGAGGAGCTGTAGACTTAGCAATTTTTAGTCTTCACCTGTCAGGTGCTAGTAGTATATTAGGTGCTATAAATTTCATTACTACTATCTTCAATATGAGAGGACCAGGAATGACAATGCATAGACTTCCTTTATTTGTATGGGCTGTTTTAATTACAGCATTTCTTCTTCTTTTATCCCTTCCAGTATTAGCAGGAGCAATTACTATGCTTCTTACAGACAGAAATTTCAATACAACATTCTTTGATCCTGCAGGTGGTGGAGATCCAATTCTTTTCCAACATCTTTTTTGGTTTTTTGGACACCCTGAAGTTTATATTCTTATCCTTCCAGGTTTTGGTATTGTAAGTCATATCGTATCTACTTTTTCTAGAAAACCTGTATTTGGTTACCTTGGAATGGTATATGCTATGTTAAGTATAGGTGTTCTTGGGTTTATAGTATGGGCTCATCATATGTATACAGTAGGTTTAGACGTGGATACAAGAGCTTATTTTACTGCAGCTACAATGATCATCGCTGTTCCAACAGGAATTAAAATTTTTAGCTGGATTGCTACAATGTGGGGTGGTAGTATAGTTCTTCGTACTCCTATGCTTTTTGCTATTGGTTTTATTTTTCTTTTTACTCTTGGTGGTCTTACAGGAGTTATTCTTTCAAACTCAGGAATTGATATTGCACTTCATGATACATATTATGTAGTTGCTCATTTTCATTATGTTCTTTCTATGGGTGCTGTTTTTGCTCTTTTTGCAGGATTCTATTATTGGATAGGAAAAATAACAGGATTACAATATCCAGAAACATTAGGTCAAATACACTTTTGGGTTTTCTTTATTGGTGTAAACCTTACCTTTTTTCCAATGCACTTTTTAGGGTTAGCAGGAATGCCTAGACGTATACCAGATTATCCTGATGCTTTCGCAGGATGGAATGCTATTTGTAGTTATGGTTCGTACTTATCTATTATAGCAACATTATTTTTCTTTTATATAGTATACCTTACATTAACAGGAAATAATCTTTGTGGAAATAATCCTTGGTCTTTTGATGAAACTACCGAAGGTCAATCTAAACAATCAGCTACTTTAGAATGGATGCTTCCTTCTCCTCCAGCTTTTCATACTTTTGAAGAGATTCCAGCAATTAAAGAATTAAATGTATCTGATGAACTTCTTCATACAGAATCTCTTTTAAATGGAAAGTAGGATAAAGTGGACCTTTAGTCCCTGTTAGGTGAACGAAGAACATAGCACAGCGTAGCTGTGCTATGTTCTTCGTTGTACACATTATATGGAATCGACAGCTAGGCTGTCCTACAAGTCCTATAAATCCGTGTATGTCTTAACTTTCGTATATATGCATTATTGTGCAGCGAAGCTGTCTAGATAACAACATGGACGATGACATGGGCCTACGGTCATCGTCCATCTCATGGTCTCTTATTGTAAATCAAAATAAAATTTTTACAAATTTAAACAAATGGGTTTGATCCTGGCCCAGAATGAACGCTAGCAATACGCCTAACACATGCAAGTTGTACGGAAAATAATAAATTTATTATTTGGATACATTATGAGATCTTTGATCGCTTAAAGTGGTCGTAGTAATATTTTAGTTATAATCAGTAGCGAACGGGTGAGTAACACGTAGGGATCTACCCTAAAGTTTGGGATAAAATCCCAAATATACAATACTAAGATAGCAAGGACGCTATGCGTCACCTGTCCTACGTATCATAAAAGCAAAGTCTGCTTTAGGATGAGCCTGCGAAGGATTAGGTTGTTGGTGAGGTAAAGGCTCACCAAGCCTATGATCCTTAGCTGGTCTGAGAGGACGACCAGCCACACTAGGACTGAGACACGGCCTAGACTCTTTCGAGAGGCAGCAGTGAGGAATCTTAGACAATGAGCGAAAGCTTGATCTAGCGATATTGCGTGAGTGATGAAGGCTATATTGGTCGTAAAGCTCTTTGATGAAGTAAAGATAATGACAAAACTTCAAAAACAAGTCCCGGCTAACCCTGTGCCAGCAGCCGCGGTAATACAGGGGGGGCAAGCGTTATTCAGAATGACTGGGCGTAAAGGACACGTAGGCGGTATTTGAAGTTGAAATGTGAAAGGCCAAAGCTCGACTTTGGAAGTGCTTTCAAAACCAAAATACTAGAGTATGGAAGAGGAGGGTAGAATTTCTAGTGAAAGGGTAAAATCTGTAGATATTAGAAGGAATACCAAAAGCGAAGGCAGCCCTCTGGTTCATAACTGACGCTGAGGTGTGAAGGCGTGGGGAGCAACCGGGATTAGATACCCCGTTAGTCCACGCAGTCAACTATGTCGGCTCCTTCTCGGATGAACTCATTCGGGGAGTCCGTAAACGCTAGAAGCCGACCGCCTGGGGAGTACGACCGCAAGGTTAAAACTCAAAGGAATTGACGGGGGCCCGCACAAGTGGTGGAGCATGTGGTTTAATGCGAAACAACGCGCAAAACCTTACCAGTCCTTGACATATTGTACAGAAGATTATCTTTATAGATAAATTGTATTATGATTATGCGACAATAAAGTTGTCTCCGGTACACGAAAGTGTCACGTCAATAACTTTATCATTAAGATACCATATACATGAAACTTTTTACTTTACAGGTGTTGCATGGCTGTCGTCAGCTCGTGGCGTGAGCTGTTGGGTTAAGTCCTAGAACGAGCGCAACCCTCATTTTGAGTTTGAAAAAAAGAGAGACATTCCCCTTTTTTCTCTCAAAAAACTGCCGGTGATAGACTGGAGGAAGGTGGGGATGACGTCAAGTCCGCACGACCCTTATGGGCTGGGCTACACACGTGCTACAATGGCGATCACAGCGGGATGCAAAGATGCGAATCTGAGCGAATCCTTAAAAATCGTCTTAGTTCGGATTGTTGTCTGCAACTCGACAACATGAAGCTGGAATCACTAGTAATCGCGGATCAGCACGCCGCGGTGAATACGTACTCGGGCCTTGTACACACCGCCCGTCACACCATGGGAATTAATTTTGCCCGAAGCTTTTATTGAAAGATTATAGAAATTTTGGGATAAAATCCTAATAGAGACACTTTCATTTCTATTTCAAAATATCTTTTTCATTGATAGATGTCACGGTAGAATCAGTGACTGAGGTGAAGTCGTAACAAGGTAACCGTAGGGGAACCTGCGGTTGGATTGACTCCTTTCTTGATAATTAATCATTGTGACCGACAGGGTCTGACAGCTACGCTGTCCTGGACAGCTATAAGGACGAGGCACATTCGTGCACGCGTCACTGTGGGACCTTCGGTCAACTATGGTTATAGTTTATCACTTGCTATGTTAGCTATTCTGCTCTCTTAGAAAGCAAGGACGCTATGCGTCACCTGTCCAACATATGCAAATCTTCATAAGAACAACCCTAAAATTAGATGTCTGGGCATAACTCGTAATCAAACAATAAACTAGCGATCGAATATGATTATCTTGTCGTGTGTTATGCCTATTTTCACGACAGCCAGGACGCTACGCGTCACCTGTTACTATTTGACTTTTTTTGATTTAATGGAACCACCCGAACCCATTTCGACTTCGACTTGTGAAACATTAGATCGCTATATGTACTACGTTTGTGGGAGCCGTAGTAAAGTCAAATATTTCGAACATGAGGACAGCTTCGCTGTCGTTACATGTAAAGTTCAATTCAATAAACTGACAGCTAGGCTGTTCTGAACATACCTTACGATGCAAGAGTTAGAACCGATCAAGGGTCCGGTCACTGTATATTTCAGCTATGATGGACGTGGACCTACGGTCATCGTCCCAGGATAGTATGGACAAACGAAAGGTCTGCTCACTTACTCAGCATGTTAAATTCTGCTATTGGCCATATCTTAAACGTAAGTTTCGCTGCAACACTACGGATTCATGACCGGACGACCTATGGTCATTGGTGGTCCAGTGACAGGACAATGACCGTAGGTCCATGTCGGTCCTAGCTATCCAGTGTCACAGGGAAAGTCAGATATAACTTGGCGGGATAGTTTAGTCGGTTAGAACAGCAGAATCATAATCTGCATGTCGGGGGTTCAAATCCCTCTTCCGCTATAAAATAAAACTTTTTTACAATGAAAAGTATTGAACGGATGCCTTGGCATAGAAAAAGGACGTAAAACGTAACGAAATACCATGGGGAGAAACGAAACATACTGTGATCCATGGGTCTCCTTAAAGGAAACTTAATTAAGAAAAGATAGATACTATAACAACCACGTTGATCTATGATCAACGTGGTTGTTATACTTATTACCTTTTCTAAAAAAACTTGACGAATTGAAACATCTTAGTAGTCAAAGGAAAAAACATCAACCGAGATTCTGGTAGTAGTGGCGAGCGAACCCGGAAAAGGCTGTTACAAGATACTAAACCATCACGTACCTATCTAAATAAAAAAAGTCAAAAAAGATTGGAAAATCTTGTCAAAGAAGGTGATAACCCTGTATGATATATTTTTTTTTAATAGTAAAGTAAAGCGGGATTTTAACTTGCTTGAATATTGGGGGACCACCCTCAAAGCCTAAATATTATTCTATGACCGATAGTGAACAAGTACCGTGAGGGAAAGGTGAAAAGAACCCTTAAGAAGGGAGTGAAATAGAATCCTGAAATTTGATACTTACAAGCAATCGAAGCTTAAAACTTGACATGGGCTGACAGTTACGCTGTCCGCGACAGTTATGCGGACCTACGGTCCGTGCTGATGTGTTTAGATTCAGAGTGACGGTGTACCTTTTGCATAATGGGTCAGCGAGTAAATTAAATCAGCATGCTTAAGCCGTTAGGTGGAGGCTTAGTAAATGCGAACATGAAAAGTGTAAAGAAAGGGCTTATAGATTATGACCGTAAGGTCCATACCATTGTCCCAATCGTGTTGTTTTAATTTGACCCGAAACCGAGTGATCTAGCGAAGAGCAGGTTGAAAAAATGGTAACACATTTTGGAGGACCGAACTCACGTATGTTACAAAATACAGAGATGACTTTTCGCTAGGGGTGAAAGGCTAATCAAACTCGGAAATAGCTGGTTTTCCGCGAAATCTATTGAGGTAGAGCGTATAGAATAAGGGAATGAGAGAACATAGACCTATGGTCAATGTGCACTTGTCGAATATACCCAAACACTTCATTTGGGGTAGAGCACTCGTTGGGTGAGGGTGGCCCAAAGCTTGACCAATCCCAAGGAAACTCCAAATACGAATGAAGTTTCTATGCAGACAGACTAGAGGTGCTAAGGTCTTTAGTCAAGAGGGAAACAGCCCAGATCGTTCGCTAAGGTCCTTAAGCAATCACTGAGTGGAGAAGGAAGTTAAGAAACGAGGACAACCAGGAGGTGGGCTTGGAAGCAGCCATCCTATGATGAAATCGTAATAGATCACTGGTCTAGTTTCTTAGCACCGAAGATGAATCGGGGCTGAAGTGATTCACCGAAGCGACGACAATGTATCTTATATGTAACCGTTGCACTAATGTGCGCGATAACATGGACCGACAGCTACGCTGTCCTCAAAGGTCCTTTCTATATATAAGTCATTGGGTAGCGGAACGTTCTGTATTTTGATAACGGGTGCGCGGAAGCGTTCCTTAAGAAATCAGAAGTGAGAATGCTGACATGAGTAACGTATAATCATGTGAAAACCATGATCGCTGAATGTTCAAAGGTTTCTGCGCTCCGTAAATCGACGCAGAGTCAGACGGCCCCTAAGAAAATTGTGAAAACAACATTCGATGGGTATGATTTTTTTGTGACGAAAATAAATTCAATATTAACATGCACGATGACTGATGACCCTAGGTTATCCGTTCTTGTTGCATGTCAATTTATGGTCAATCGATTTATCGTTTATCCATGATATTGCGTTCTTATAATTTGTAGATTGGATTGTACAAATAAATAAAACTATTTTCCAGGAAATAACAAAAAAAATATTAATGAACAGCAGCTTTGCTGCATAGCAGTTAATATCACCGTACTGTAAACCGACACTGGTGAACACGTCGAGAAGACGAAGGCGTTGAGAGAACCATGTTGAAGGAACTCGGCAAATTGATCCCGTAACTTCGGAATAAGGGATGGAGGACTTATATACGGATTTTTGATTCGTCAATTTAGTTCCTCTGGCACAAAATCGGGGGTGGCGACTGTTTACTAAAAACACAGGACTCTGCGAAGTGGTAACACGATGTATAGGGTCTGACGCCTGCCCGGTGCTGGAAGCTTAACAGGAGATGTTTGGAATATGCCAGGGTAACCTGATATGTAAACCGCACGCATTTAATCGAAAGCCCAGTAAACGGCGGCTGTAACTCTAACAGT
>Ga0136642_1001083_pt1 | contig 12193 bp, 11 predicted proteins | sample LowCatLa1302831Y_FD_115313 | JGI IMG/M metagenome (GOLD analysis project Ga0136642, IMG submission 115313) | Freshwater microbial communities from Lower Cathedral Lake, Yosemite National Park, California, USA - 13028-31Y | ecosystem: Environmental > Aquatic > Freshwater > Lake ... | reverse complement strand
TGTTAATGGCGGAGAGGGAGGGATTTGAACCCTCGGGCCCGGTTTCCCAGGCCGCATTCTTAGCAGGAATGTGGTTTAAACCGAACTCACCCACCTCTCCCAGCCAGGCCATCTTAGTGAATTTGGGCCCAGACGAGAAATCCACCAAAACGAGCCCCGTGAACCAGCGTTACACTCATTTCAACATTCAAAAGGGGAACCAAATGCGTTCAGTTCGTATTGCTCTAGCCGCAGTTCTTGGTGCATCACTACTTAGTGCTGTGTCACTTGGTGCAGCAAGTGCCGCAAGCACACCATCACTCGCCACGTGTAAGTCAACCATTGCTTCACAAGAATTCAAAAAAGGAACGCTCACTGTTGCAACTGACAACCCGGTCTACACACCGTGGTTTGTTGACAACAAGCCAAGCAGCGGCAAGGGCTATGAATCAGCATTGGTCTACGCAATCGCTAACGTTCTTGGAGTTTCTAAGAGCAACGTGAAGTGGGTATCTGTGCCATTTGATTCGAGCTACACACCAGGTAAGAAGTCATTCGACTTTGACATCAACGAAATCTCTAGTACTGCTGAGCGTGCCAAGGTAGTTACCTTCTCACAGAGCTACTACGACGTGAACCAGTCACTCGTAGCGCTGAAGACGAACAAGATTGTTACGAACCACTCATCAGCTGAACTTAAGACATACCAATACGGTGACCAAATTGGAACTACCGGACTTGCGTACATCAACAAGTACATCAAGCCAACCAAGGCAGCACGTGTGTATTCAACACTTGACCAAGCTGTAGCTGCACTGCAGAGCGGACAAATTGATGCAATCGCTGTTGACACTCCAACAGGTGAATACATGGCCATGGCACAAATTGTTGACAAGAACAACAAAATGCTCGCCACACAAGTCGGCCAGTTCCCAAGCGTTGGAGAGCACTACGGTCTCTTATTCGAAAAGAACAATCCACTTGCGACGTGCATCAATGTTGCAATCAGCACACTTCGCACTAACGGAACTCTTAGCGCACTAACAAAGAAGTGGCTGGGGATCTACACCAGCGTCCCTGCTCTTAAGCCATAAGAATCATGTCGCATGACGCCAGCGCCAATGCGCTGGAAACGCCTACGTTATTTGTGCCACGGCGCAAACAACTTTTTACCGGTCGTCGTGCAACAGTCGCCAGTATTTTTTCAAGCCTGCTAATTCTTGGCGCCATTGTTGCAATTTTTTATGTAGCTCCAGGCGGTGCGTCGGTTCGCTACTTCTTCTTCAACCCTCAACAAATGTGGGAGTCATTCACGGGTAATCCCGCCAAGGGACTGAGTTCTGTCGGTACAGGAATTTTCACCAACATCTGGATGTTCTGCGTTTGTGAAGTCATGGTCCTGATTTTCGGTCTGCTTATTGCCTGGGTGCGAATGAGCACGTCAGCTGTTTTGTTCCCGTTTCGAGTGCTTTCAACGATGTACACCGACCTCTTTCGAGGTATTCCAATTCTGCTCGTGATTTTCATGGTCGGCTTCGGATTACCTGCGCTGGGACTTGGATTCATCTCTTCGCAATCGCCAGCGGTCTACGGTTGCATTTCACTGACAATTACCTACAGCGCCTACGTTGCTGAGGTTTTTCGTGCAGGAATCAACTCAGTACCAAACGGCCAGTTGCTCGCCGCGAGGTCACTCGGACTTTCAAGTTCTGCAACCATGAGGCGCGTAATTCTCCCCCTGGCGGTGCGTACCGTTATTCCACCACTTCTCAACGACTTTATTTCAATGCAAAAGGACACCGCATTGGTGTCGACTCTCGGGGCCATCGAGGCAACTCGAGCGGCGCAGATTTATGCCTCGACAGAATTCAACTTCAGTGGCTATGTTGTTGCTTCAATTTTGTTTCTACTGTTGACCATTCCAATGACTCGCTTTACTGACCGTCTCATTGCGAAGGACCGCGTAAAGCGACTGGCGGCAACACGGTGAGTGACGTAGTTCTCGATCTGAAGTCAGTCACTAAGCGCTTTGACGACAACGAAGTGCTGCGTGGCGTTTCGCTTCAGCTGCACCGACACGAAGTGGTGTGTCTCATCGGTGCTTCTGGTTCTGGAAAATCAACCTTGCTTCGCTGCGCCAACATGCTCGAAACAATTGATGGCGGAGATATTTCGCTCTTTGGCCAGTCGCTAAGTGACCCAAGAATTGATCCCGACCTTGTTCGACGAAATATCGGAATGGTGTTTCAGTCCTACAACTTGTTTCCTCACCTCAGCGTGCTGGAGAACATTTTGCTCGGGCCAGTTTTCGCACTGAAGCGAAAGCGCTCCGATGTTGTTGATGAAGCAATGACGTTGCTGGCTCGAATTGGACTAAGTGAAAGAGCCAACGAGTTCCCGGATCGACTTTCAGGTGGGCAACAACAACGAGTTGCCATTGTTCGCTCTCTCGCCATGCAGCCAGCGCTGCTGCTGCTTGATGAAGTTACGAGTGCTCTTGATCCGACACTCATTGGTGAGGTGCTCGATTTACTACGAGACCTCGCCCGCAGTGGCACCACCATGCTTATCGCTACCCACGAAATGGGATTCGCCAAGGATGTCGCTAACCAAGTTGTGTATCTCGACAAGGGAATCCTCGTAGAGCAAGGAACTCCCGAACAGATTTTCTCGAATCCAGAGCACGAAGCAACTCGAAAGTTTTTAGAGCGCGCTTAAAGCAAACAACACTATTTAGGTGTATAACTTTCCTTCAAGGTTGTTAGATCAGCGAGATGTGCCTTGTTCAGACTTACAATGCATGCGCCCATTGTTACTGGTGCTAGCGATCCACCGGAATAAACGTCAGCCTTCGCGAGACAATTCGCTTGCCGGTAGGTGAACCACGTGTTTTCCGCTGCCACAAAGTTTTTCTTTGCAGATGTGGTTTGAATGCTTCCAAGAATTGATTTCCGTATGACATCAATCTGAGTATCAAGGCCAACAATAGCTTGCTCCTGACAGCCTTCGATGCCGAGAGTGGTGTCCTTAGAACAAGGAAGAACAGTGAAGTTTTCTTTCAATTTCGCTAATTGCAGGCTCGAAGACATCGATGGTTCTTTTTCAACAGTGCGAGAGCTTTTCGTTAAGAAATATGTCGCTGTACTTGTCACTACAACGACAAGCAGTAGTAGCCCTAAGCGTCGCAGCATTACTTACGAGGCTTGAGCTTTTACTTCAGGGAGTTCAACAAGAAGGTCAAAGAGTTCTTTGTCGCGGTCCCACGTGAGGTGTTCGCGGACATCTTTAATTTCTAGCCACACAAGTTCATCAACTTCTTCGTTAGCAATAAATTCGACTTCTTCTGCGGCCATGAGGTAGTAGGCGACAATTTTTGACTTGCCCTTGCGGTGAATGTAATTCGTTGAGCCAATGAATCGAATTACTTCGCACTTCATTCCAGTCTCTTCTAAGACTTCACGGATTGCTGCTTGCTCGAATGTTTCGCCCTCGTCGAGCTTGCCCTTAGGAAAAGTCCAGTCGCCTCGAGATTCGCGGTAAATACAAGCGACTTCAACTCGCCCGCCGAGGACAGTGCGCGTAATGATTCCACCCGCAGCCCTAATGAGGTCATCAGGTGCATCCTTTGGAATTACTAGTTCACCGCTCAAGATCCGCACACAGACAAAGGTAGATGAAAACTCTTAGAAACAATGGCATTAGAAGATGAATTTATGATGAACGCCACCTACGTAGAGTAGTAAAGATGTTTGCCACCACCGCACCGCTACTCGTTCGCCTCGCCGTCTTCCTCGGTATTGGAATCGCCGCAGGAATTTCTAACGGCATCGCAGGAGGAGGAACATTCCTCACCTTTCCCACATTGCTCGGAATGGGGATTCCATCACTCGTTGCGAACGTTTCATCAACCGTTGGTGTGGTGCCTAGTTACATCGGCGGCATCCGAGGATTTAAAGATCAGCTTAAAAACCATGGAAAACTAGTTCGCTCCACGCTTCCCTATTGTTTTCTGGGCACTGGTGCTGGATGTACATTGCTACTCACTGGATCGTCAGCAACGTTTTCCAAAGTTGTCCCTTATCTCATTGGTTTTGGAACAATTATCTTCGCTTGTGCCCCACTAATCACTAAACGGCTAAGCCACATCGAGCATGACCACGTTGGACGTAGGTGGACATTCTTTATTGGGATATTTCTTATTTCTGTTTACGGCGGCTACTTCGGTGCCGGCCTCGGTATTTTGCTGCTCGCAGTAATGGCTGTATCGCTGCCATTTGAAATGCAGGAACTTCAGGGACTTCGCAACCTCTTGTCAATCATCATTAACGCCATGGCCGCGACTGTATTTTTAATTCGAGGTCACCTCAACTGGACCGCAGTTTCAATGTTGCTCATTGGAACACTCATTGGTGGTGTTATCGGGACTCGCTTCATCAAGAAAGTTTCACCAAACGTTGTCCGCGCAATCATTGTTGTTATTGGTGGCGTAACAGCAATCCATCTATTTCTAAATTACAAATAAGCAATTACTACTTAATTGGTAGGATATAGAGATGAAGCAATTTTTCTCGTTCCCCAATCCAGTAAATGACGCAGCAGCTCGCACGGTTGCACTGGGCGTTGTAGCAATGTCCGTTGTTGCATTTTTTACCAACGCATCATGGATCCTCTTCCCACTCACGTACGGATTTCTTGCTCGAGTTATTGCCGGGCCAACAATCTCGCCCCTTGGACAATTCGCAGTTCGCGTCAGCGGCCCGCGAATCAAGGCATGGCAGAAATTTGTTCCAGGACCACCTAAGCGCTTCGCCCAAGGTATCGGAGCCGCATTTAGCGTGAGTGCATCTGTGGTTTGTTTAAGTGCTGGATGGTCAGCTGCAAAATGGATCCTGCTCCCACTCATTTTCGCCGCCGCTCTCGAAGGATTTCTCGGTTACTGCCTTGGTTGCACAATCTTCGGATGGCTCATGAAGGCCGGGGTAATTCCTGAGTCGATTTGTGTTGAATGTGCGGACCTGTCTAAGCGCTACGCCGCCGCTGGATACCCCCAAAATTAAGATTTTTCTAACAGTTATTTGAAAATTTACCTAGTTCTGAAAACATTGGGCTCAAGGTTTCCTAGGCTGTCAACATGCAACATTTAAGAGCTCGTCTCCTACTTCCTGCTGTCGCACTGTGCCTAGCACTCGTGGCACTCATGTTGCCAGCCGTGAGCGCAACCGCAGCCCAGCCTCGTGTGCAGGTAGCGAGTGGTGCCCCAATCCCCGAGACATTTTCCGTCGTACAAATAACTATCAACACAACATTCGACATTGCCCTCGCTCAGCCCAACCAGCAAGCACTCAGTGACTACATTGCAAGTCTCTCCGATCCGGCTTCGCCCAATTACCGTCACTTCTTAACAACGCAGCAATTTGCCCAGCAATTTGGTGCAACCGACACAACAGTCCAAGCAGTTAGTTCGTACATGAAGAGTTTCGGACTGAAAGTTACTTCGCTCTCCGCTGGACGTGTGTTACTTCATGTGGGTGGATCCACAAACAACATCGCTCGCGCGTTTGACGCAAACGTCACAACTGTTCGCTCATCTTCAGGAGAGCTTGGCGCACAGTTCACAAACCGTGCCACACTCCCCGCAAACATTGCGCAGCAGATTCAAGGCATCTACGGTCTGTCAACAGTCGTTCCAAAGACACGTCACCTCCTTCACGCCAGCGCAGCATCTGCACCAAGCACCTGCTCAAGTGCGCAGGCCGGAGCCTCTTCTTCAAGCACCACTCCAAATTCACTTGGTGGATACACGCTGCAGCAACAAGCGGCACTGTACGGATTCAGTGGCGCCTACGCCAACGGAAACATTGGCACCGGCCAAATCATCGGTGTGTACGAACTTGGAACGTATAACCCTGCTGACCTCAACGTGTTCTTTAACTGTTACGGACTTTCACCATCAATCACTAACACCAACATTGGCGGAGGAGCCACTGGCGGGTACTCCGACGAAGCAACACTTGACATCGAAGAAGCGGCGGCACTCGCGCCCGGTGCAAAAATTCAGGTCTACACCGGCCCAAACAGTTCAAGCGGATCTGGACCACTAGACGTGTACCAAGCAATCGCTGATGACAACACCGCGACCGTAGTGACCACTTCATGGGGCATCTGTGAAGTTGACCCTTCCAATAATCCAAGCACTGAGCAAGTTATTTTTCAGCAGATGGCAGCCCAGGGCCAAACAGTTCTCAGTGCTTCTGGGGACAACGGTTCTTCCGACTGTCACGGCATCACCACCAACTCACCAGCAGTTGATGATCCTTCTTCGCAGCCCTACGTAACAAGCGTTGGTGGACTTACGGTAAACAACATCAACCCACTCAACCAAACTGTTTGGAACTCCAACGGTGGCGGTGGTGGTGGTGTTTCTCAAGTCTGGTCGCGACCAACCTGGCAAAAAACTACCGGCGCTACTGCGTCACAGACAATGCGCATGGTCCCCGATTTGTCAGTAATGGCTGACCCCAACACTGGATTCATTCAGTACTTCACGGGGTCCAACAGCGCTGTTGTTGTTTGTCACCGTAACTGTTCCTCTGGTTGGAGCAGCATTGGTGGAACGTCAATTGGATCACCTCTTATGAGCGCACTCGTTGCCGTCGCGGCGCAGGCCTGCGGTGTTTCGAGACTCGGATTCATAAATCCAACGCTGTATCAAATGAGTGCCGCGGGGATTGGATTCATTGACGTCACCACTGGCAGCAACGATGTCTTCAATACCGGAAGTTACAGTGCGGGAACTGGCTACGACTTAGCGTCTGGGCTCGGAAGTCCAAATGGTGCAGCATTCATAAACGGCCTGTGTCCGCCAAAAGTAAGTGCATCAAAGAGCTCATTGGTAGCGGGGACCACGTCAGCAATTGTTGGATCAGTTGCCACCCTGACTTTAACGCTCAAAGATGTGAACGGAAACCCAGTTGTCAATTACCCAGTTGCCGTAAGTGCAAAAACATCTGATGGCGCTGTAGTTCTCAATGGAGATGCAACGACTACAACATCAACTGGCAACGCCTCGGACACAGTGACAACTGGCATCGATGGAATTGTTTCGTTTGACGTTACGAGTACTGCTCCTGGAACTATTACCGTAAGTGCGACGACAGCTGGAGTAGCGCTCGGTTCAACAACAATTGCAATGAGTGCAGCTGCTCCTGGCGCACCGACGATTAGCAAACTAAAAGCACTCGTTGCTGGATTCTCACTTACTGTGACTCCTCCGACGTCAGGAACGATAACTAGTTATCAGTACTCAATTAATGGTGGCACTTCATGGGTCGGATTCTCTTCAAGGGGGACCGTAACTGTTTCTAAACTCGCAAAGTCCAAGCTCTACAGCGTGATTGTTCGCGCTATTGGTGTTGGTGGAACGGGTAAAGCTTCAGCACCTAAATCTGTCATCACACTTAAGTAGCGGCGACTAGGTGCGCACGTTGTGAATGCAATGCGAAACTCATTTTCGACGATGACCTCTCTAGACTTACCCGTGGTGCATACCAAAGGGTTACTGGGTGAGTGCCCCATCGAAGGGCGCGAGTGAAGTTTCAACGCTTACGAAAGATGGCCAACGCCATTGTCGTCGGAACAGTGCTCACGACACCGCTCACTTTCCCAACCATCACTTCGAAAACGCCTGGACAACAACTCTACGAGTTTGTTAACACCGGATCTGGGCCACTGCCGTGGAACGCCATCCCCTTTGCTCCAGCCATCAACAACACGCCAATGCTGGGCGGACCTCACTCAGTAAGCGCTAATGGCGCTTCAGCTATTTCGTTTCGAACAACGTCGAACCAAATAGGTCTCTACGTGCAAAACGCAAACGCCACAAATACTTGGGCCAATGTCTCCACACAAGTTTCAACGCAGCTCGCCCAAAGCGACCCAATCCCATTCTTCGATCCGAGCGGAGAAGTAGACATTCTTTATGTCGGTGCAAATAGTCACCTGATTCTGCTCGCACACGCGTACAACAAGGGTACGCGTGACCCAAGCACTGCCCTCGCCACTGCGGCGTACCGAGTAATTGACTTGACAGCACTAACCGGTCAGTCCGCCGCGAACGGGTTGCCAAGTATTCAGATGAATGGTCTCAATGGATTCATTGTTTTTAGGTCTTCGACGGATCACATGGACGCACTCAACGTGACTTGGCCCCAGGGAAGCTCAGTCCCCGCGCTTAGTGGCCCACTCGCCGACGTGACGCTCTTAAGTGCCACCTCATCAACCATTGTTGATCCGATCGCCTTAGCAACATCCACACCATCTTTTGTGACTCTCAACGCATCTGGTCAGCTCCAGCTCTTCAGCGCTGGCGCAACGACTTGGTCGGTCCAGAACATAAGCACCCTCACCACAGCACCAGCTCTTAATGGAACCCTCAGCACCATGTCTTCAGCGACCACCACATATGTTGGCGCTCTCTCAACATCAGGTGAGGTGCAACTTTTCAGCCAGCGTGCTCTACCCACATCAAACACCCCGGCTTCGTGGAGTCTTTTAAATGTAACTACCGCTGCAACTAACTCTCCACCTATAACTGGTGCTCTCTACATGGGGATCATTGGGACACAGATAACTATTGCTGGAGAAGCGCAGAACTGGGGCGACTTATTTGTTTTTAACAACACCGTTGGTACGTCAACCTGGACTTCAACTGACGTCTCAGTAACAGCTGGAAGTTCTGCTCGCACCGTTGGTCCAGTCATTGCGGGCATCACTGTTGGTTCAGTGCTCAACCTTTTTGCAGCCGGCATTGACTCACCACCTCGTCAAGGTGTTGGCCTCTACGCAATACCATCAATGAACTACGCATCAGCGATCACCAGTGGGTGGCCAATCTTGAGCGTTACGGGTGGTCTCGGAACGTTGCAGTCGCCGTGGGTGAGTTTCACAAGCGCAAAGAGTGTTGCTACGTCACCTGACTACATTCTCGGTAAGTCAATTTATGATTCGCACAAACGAGTCACGTGGTTGACGTTCTGGACGGTAAGTGGACCAATCGGCGCAGAACCAGTAATTGCGTCCACGTATTACACCCATGGTTACGCCTCCGGCGCATGGGTCGCGACCCAAGTCGCTGCGTATCGTGGTCTGGGACTTGGTCTCAAACCCGACTGGGTTATTTTTGACCCTGAGGGTTACCCAGACAACCACTCTGGCCTTAACGCCCCGGCGGGATCATCAGCTTCGGTGATTGCTAAGTACGCAACATTTTGGACAGCGATGAACAAGGGATGGGTCGATGGGTTGGCATCAGTTGACCCAACTCTCAATCCTGGCGTTTACGCGTCGATGAGCGAATACCGCAACTACAACCTCAGCACACTCAACTTGCCAGTATTCGAAGCGGTCGCCTTTTCCATGGGGGGTACGAAGCCACCAGTAAAGATAAGTGGCTCGAGCGGTAGCAACGTACGTGGCTACATTGCCTTCAGTGCAGTATGCACCCCGGCCACTGTTCTGCATTCTGAAATTGAAACGTTCTCCACACCGCCGTGGGTTGCACAGTTCAATACGTTGCAGTTCAATGCTGGGGTGTACTGCCCACCGGCGTAGGCGTAGTGTGAAACCATGAGTGATAACGAAACCTCGTCAGAAAAACCACAGGATCTGCTAAGGCGTCTAAAGACCTACACCCAGCCACTAGTCGATTCAGTTGATTCAAAACTTCGCTCACAAGTTGACGGGCGAGTTGATCAAAAAGTTGAAGAAATTCTAAAAGACCGTCTCGCCGTTCTTGAGCGCGCGGTGGCAGACCTTGCTAGATCCGTTAAGGAAATTGAAGACCGACTGAAGTAGTTCTTAGCGATTTCGACGTTCGCGATCACGACGAAACGTAAAGCGAATTGTCAGCACGCACAGAACAACCAGTGCGATAACGAAGATTGAAAACAGGACTATAAACACAAGGCCACGCTAGGTCGTGTTACACCCTTGCGCAAGAGTATCGCCATGACAATCTTGGCTCCCAACTCCCCACTCTCAGCAATTGAAGCGTTGCGGGGCGACAAAACCAAGCGTCCACTAAGTGATTTGTCTAGTGCCAGTGGCCTCAGAGCTCAGTTAGAAGACGGTATCTACTCAATTGTGGGTAAAGCCAGTCCCCTGTCGCCGCTCATAGTGCGCTCATCGTCACTTCGCCAACACCACAACACCACTGACATCCAGCAAGCATCATTAAGTTTATTTCGAGGAATTTTGGTTACGCAAGTTCTTCGCTTGCTCAGCGTTGGTGTTGAAGTAACTGACCCGTTCAGCGAAGCATTGAGTGCTTGGCGATGTGAAAAGTCAGGTAGCGAGCTTGTTCGATCTTTTAATCAGTTAGACAAGGAACAAGTAGCTCGCCTTGAAGCAGACGTCAACGCACACGCCAGCACCCTTAAGCGTTCGCTCGGCACCGTAAGCGCCACGTGGCTGCCCAGAAGTTGTGTTCGTGCTTCACAGCGCTTTGCTGGCGGGCATGTATTGCTTTTTGACGTTGTAGACCTAATGGTTGGATCAACAACCAGCGAGCTCGCAAGTGTTGCCTTATTTGACGTCACAACTTCCCCACTTGACGCTGGAGCCGAGCGAACAATGAGGTTCCATGCACTTATGCAAACTCTAAAAACCTCAGTTGTGCCGCTTAGAACTTCAATCTTTTCTAGCGCCACTGGAGAGCTCTGGACGAGTGACGTTGATTACGAAATACTTTCGAGAAGTGCTGATGAAGTTCTCAGCGCACTAAACGACATGTGGAAGTACGTATGAGCACTCTGCTTTATCGTCGCAACACTATTCAAAACATAAATGAACTTATCGCCAGCGCACCGACGGCCAGTTCGCAACTTACGAATGATCATCGTGCATCACTCAGCGCACGTTTTCGAGCAGTTAACGCAACTTCAAATCGACGACTAGACGCCTGGATGGTCGAACAAGCTGGTAGGCCATACGATCCTTTTCACTGGACGCCACAAATCGCTCGCCGGGTTTTAGGAACGAGTGCTCTTCGACGTATCAATTCTCGTAGTGACCTTTCTCTCAGCCAAGCAGTCCGTGACGAACTTGCAGATCACTTGCTTCGATCAACTGCTGGATACACGCAGAGTGGTTCACTCTCGTACTGGTTATCAGGGCTCTCTCACGCTTCACTCGGACTCGTTTGTGCAGAAGCAGTCACATGGGCCACAACTACCTATGAGGTGCTCCAGGGCATTGAGCGCCCTTGGCAACTCGCACAAAGTGACGCGTACTACGACGTCTCGGCAGCTCGAACATCACTCCGTGGGAGACGCGACATTGTCATCAATCATGATGAGCAGCGAGTTGTACTTCGACTGAGAGCAGGCTCTCCAGGAAAGAGTTCAGGTCCAGGACTGCGCAGCGACCTGACAATTGACGCCTTGGCAAGTCCAACGGGCTCTGCGGCATCGCGCTTTATTGGGGTCTGGCCAGATGCTGGTGTTTGTCTAAGTGTCGACGGCACAATGGCTGATCTTCGGGCAGGGGCAAGGGATTTGGTTCGAACTGCAGTCGTCCAGCAGCGTGGTCAATTGCTCAAAGCGGCCTAATTATCGACCCTTCACGTTGGCCTAGTAGCGTAGTTAGGCCATGACACTACGTTCTTCCATCCGAAATGTTGCAATTATCGCCCACGTTGACCACGGTAAGACCACTTTGGTCGACGCCATGCTTCGACAAACTGGGTCTTTCACCGCTCACGAGGAGCTCACCGACCGAGTCATGGACTCTGGCGACCTCGAGCGCGAAAAGGGAATCACCATTCTCGCGAAGAACACTGCTGTTAAATGGAACGATCTAACCATCAACATCATCGACACACCTGGTCACGCCGACTTTGGTGGCGAAGTTGAGCGTGGACTTGCAATGGTTGACGCCGTGGTTCTTCTAGTGGACGCCGCAGAAGGTCCACTTCCACAGACTCGCTTCGTACTTCGTAAAACTCTTGAAGCTCGGCTTCCTGTGGTCCTCCTTATTAATAAGGTTGACCGCCCTGACGCACGTATCTCTGAAGTCGTTACCGAAGTTGAGAACTTGTTCCTTGACCTTGATGCCGATGATGACCAAATTTCATTCCCAATCCTTTACGCAAGTGCACGTCAAGGTTGGGCATCACTCAACGTTGCAGACACTTCAGGTGACTTAACACCACTCTTCG
>Ga0136642_1001082_pt1 | contig 12219 bp, 11 predicted proteins | sample LowCatLa1302831Y_FD_115313 | JGI IMG/M metagenome (GOLD analysis project Ga0136642, IMG submission 115313) | Freshwater microbial communities from Lower Cathedral Lake, Yosemite National Park, California, USA - 13028-31Y | ecosystem: Environmental > Aquatic > Freshwater > Lake ... | reverse complement strand
TGTACCGTTGTACTGATATGTAGCCATCGTTCTCCTATGCCTGAATCATTTGGGTAACATCAAATCGAATTTCTGCCCAAGTCTCGGTTGCTCCGTTATCCGAAGTAATCGGTTCTCCGTACAGACAGTCGATCACAGGTTCCGCGCCTTGCCAGACATTGACTTGGGTTGTATCACCAAAGTTATGACTAGCTCGGAGCGTATTCTTGATGCTATCCACTAGTGTATCAAAATCTGTCATTGCATCTTCGGCGTTGTTTTGCATAGAGTGGTGGAACACCTGTAATACAACTTGAAAATCTACGCGCTTCCATCCATTAGTTGCCCCGCCGATTGCCAACCGAGTTTCGCGCTCGCTCTGAATAAAGATTACGAGAGCAGATCGAGATAACTGCCCCGGTCTTGTATTGACCTGAAAGTTAATGCGCTTTGGAAATGATGTAAAGATTTGGTTGAGCGTAGGAATAGACGCACCAGTGAGGTACGAATAAAGTGTTGAGCGAAGCTGAGAGCGACCGACAGCCATTTAGCGCATCCGTCGGAAAGGTGCCAGCAATTCTTTAGCAAGCGCAATATCTGAGCCAATAATGTCTTGAACGCTTGGCCCGGATGAAGCGCGAGTTGTGACAGCCATAGTAAGCGAGTTATCTCCACGCACCTTGAGGAAGTCTGTCGCGATAAGGATTGCCGCCTGCTTTACAGCCTGTGGCATATTGCCTACTGCAACGCCGTTTGCGTGGGTGTACTTGAGTGCAGTAGTAATTAAGACCGTTGTTGATCCGTAGGCATAAGTTGGAGATACCACTACCTGCTCTGTGTTTGCGCCGTCATAGATAGTCACGACAGTTCCAGCGGTCAGACCAATTGGGTCAATCATGGTAAACGATGTTGCGCCGACTGTAGCTGTGTTGATTAAGCCGTTGCAATAGCCCGCTGTGTAGTTATACGCGGCGTAGATACGAGAGCGAATCGATGGCGGAAAGCCGAAAGATAGCGGCCCTTGTGATGAGTAGCCGATTCCGACCTGACTCATTGGGTAGATAATCTGAGATTTTTCAAACCAGCACGAGGCAAGCGCGCCGTCTGTCACCTGTGTCATGGCAGTTGGAGTTGCGCCATAAGCTAGAGAGTTAAGCGAGACAACATTGTTGAAATCAGGTGAAATCACCATGAAGCCTTCAGGGGTGATACGAGTACGAGACTGCTCTTGAAAGTTCTGAGCGATAAGCGGCTGGTTTACATAGATGTCAATAAATGATGAAGCGCGCTGAATAACAGCGGCTAATTCGGCATCCTGTTGTGCAGATGTACCGCCTACGACGAGATTGTTATAGTCAATCGCCGTTGGAGCGTTCTTATATTCAGCGATTGTGAGGTAAGAACCCGATTGAAATTGAGTTATTGGCGAAACCGCTGAAGCCATTTTTAATCTCCGTCTGTTTTAGGTGCTGACGATTCGTGACCGCATCGACTGCATTTTCTGAACCATGATCCGAAACCACAGTTCATGCAATTATACCCGCGTTGTGAATCGCCATCAGTTTGTAGAGCTAAGTTGCCTTCTGTAAAACCTTCTGCTTTGAGAGCAGCAATATCTTTAGGATTTTCTGTGCGATATAAACCATCTCTACCTGCGCGTAAAACTTTCGTGCCTGACTGCCTTTTAATCTCTACTTCTTTTGCGTAACCATCTCTTGGTACAAGTCTTGCCATTTTATTTGCCTTTCTTTTTTTAGGGTAAAGCCCCGTTAAGTCTTTACCTAACGGGGCTCAACCTTTACTTAACTATGCTGCGGTGATTCCTGATACTGCGCCGTTCCATGCTGGAGCAGAGCAGAAGAATGTTCCGCGGAAGTATGTGCTGAACTCGTACGCGAACTGAGTTACTGGCCATTGGATGCCCATGTAATCCTGCACCATGTAGTTTGCCCAAACATCTGAAACCTCGGTGTCTGGAATTGGAAGTGTGTAGGAAAGAACAGGAGCTACACCCTGTGGAAGCCAAGGGTGAACTGTGATGTCTAGTGACTTACCTGTTGTTTCGTTCACGATTCCATTAACTACTGAACCGAATGTAACTCCGGTTGCTTCATCCTGTGAAATCTGTAGACGGTAGTTAGCGTTTGCAGAACCCTTGATTGCGTCTGAGAGCTGCTTGCGATCTGAACCGTTCATCAAAATCTCATCTGGGTCAGCCTTTACTGAGTTGTAGAGGCTTGCAAATACTGTCTGGAACTCTGTGCCCGGATTTGTATTTGAGAATGTTGAGTTAATGAAGTTGTTGTAGCCTGTGTTAGCGCCAAGAACTGTAGGAAGGATTCCATCGTAACCTGTTGCGTATGCAGAGGTATCTGATGCAGCGCGTGTTGCTACTGCACCTGTTGTTGTGAGTGGAGCCTGATTTCCAGTTGATGATGTTCCTGTACCGCCAAGTGTAAATACGGTACCTGTTGTACGACCTTGGAACTTAGCGTTAGCTGCACCAGTTGATGTACCGACATAAACATTGTATGCAATCGCGCCTGTTACAGGTGCGATTGTTACTGTGAGTGCCTGTGAGCTTGTAGCCTGTGATGCTACTGAAGATGTTACGGACTCACCAAAACCTGTTGATGAGATACCTGCATCGGCTGTGACATATACATAATATGTAGCGTTAGCAAGTGCTGTAACTGATCCTGTTGCTGTGATTGCTGCAAGTGTAGGTGCGCTAGGAGCTGAAATTGCGCCTGCGTAACCTGATGCTGTACCGCGAGCCATAAGCATCATGCGCTCTTCCATCAACATTGTTGCATAGAGTGTTGATGTTGATGAGAGCTGACGAAGATCTTGGTATCCCAAACCTGAGAAGTTAGCATCGAAGCTAACTGAGTCAGATAGTGAATATGAGTTGTACGGCAAGATGATGTCATCTGCTGTGTAGGAAATCTTTGAACCACGCTCGAAGTTGATTGAACCAAAAGCTGTAGTTGTAGATTCTGTGATGCCCGGCCAAATCTGACCTTGTCCACCTGTACCTGTACCTGTGTAGCCGGTGATGCGCTTGATACGGTGTGATGTACCAACGCCCTTCTTGCGAGGGATACGGTTACGAAGTGGTGTTGGGCGTGGTGTGAGCAGCTTTGCAGGTGCTTCGAGGTCGAAGGCTGCAAAAGATGTTGAGAGTGGAGATGTAAGAGAAATGTCCTTCTGAACATCCTGCAATGCAAGGCGCTGTGAAGCGATTGCGTTGTTGAGTCCAGCAAGTGCATCAGGTGATAGTGACTTTGTAGCAGCTAGTGCTTCAAGAGCCGCTGTTGGGTCTTGTGTAGGTGTCATTCCCTGTGTGTTAGGTAGTGCAAAAGACTTATTCAGTTCAGACTGAAATTCATCCATACGCTTCGCGGCCTTCTTTGGTGAATCAACATCACCAAAGAGATCGGAAGCCTTAGGTGCCTGTAGCGCCATGTGAGTGTTTCCTTTCGAGTGGGTTTATTCTGCGTCTTGAGTTCCGCTGGCCTTAGAGAGATATTCCTTCTCTAATGCCTTGTAACCCTTAGCAAGAATTGGGTCTGAAGTCGCTGCTGCTTTTACGCGGTATTCAGCGGCTTTAATGAGTAGTTCATTTGAATCGTTTACAGCGACGCGACCAGTGCGCTTTGGGCCACCGGCTACTGCTGCGGATTTAGCAATTACGAGTTCTGATTCAAGAGCTACCACCTTCTCCTCGGCTGCCTTTAATGCAGCGAGTTGTTCAGCAATCTCAGCTTTGACTGTTTCAGACGCACTCTTTAATGCTTTCTCGATGATAGAAGTTACTGACTTCTCACCAAGAATCTCTGTGATTTCTTCTGTTGTTTCTTCGGCAGGTGCATCCTCAGCGGGAGCATCTGCGGCAACTTCTTCAGTTGCAACTTCTTCAGCCTTAACTTCTTCAACAGGTGCATCTTCACCTTCGGCTGACTTAATTGAACCAGCGTTTTCTTCTGGTGTGACAATCTGTGCAGTTGAGACATTTGCAGTTGTACGAATCCCGCCGTTGTTGCCCGGAATCTGAACTACTGTCTTACCGTGATCGTCTCCGACTACGCCACATCCGCATTGAAGGCACTTGCCAGCAAACTTAGCCATGCCGTATCCGCACTTGCACATCTTGCAGTTATCGTTATCGCAACCTTCGCATGACTGGCAACCTTCGCACTCACAATCAGCGCATCCACCGTCTTTGTGCATATCTTTCATCTCGTCTGACATCGCTGCCATCTGAATCATTGGAGCCATACCTGCCTCTTGATCTTCGTCAATTTCGCCATCGCGGAAGTTAAATAGGTGCTTGAGAGCTGCAAGAAGTGTCTCAATATCATCGCGCTCATCTGAATCCATTTCGCCGATTTCGCTTGCCTCGGACATGATGAGTTGTGCTAGACCTTTACGGGCTGCATCGTATGAAGCCTTATCGAACTTAGCCGAATCAGCGTGTAATTCTTTAATAACTTCTGCCAACATTTTATTCTCATTTCCTGTAAGTGATTTTTTAGACTTGGCTTTGTATTTACCGCCACGCTTTTTGTATTCGTTCACAACCCAAGCATTTGCTACGGCTGATGGGTAAACATCAAACTTTTGCTTTGCTTCAGCTTTAACTTTGGCATAAAGGTTAGCATCTGCGGGTTCTGATTTTTCGCCGCCGGGGAGCATGTTTGCGTAATCTGGTTCTTTTGCTTTTTCAATGTATTCCTCAACCCGAACAAGGTTTGTTTCGCCATCAACTGATTTAGCAAGCATGAGCTTAGCGTTTGGATTAGCTGGTCGGTCTACAAGGCTGACTTCAACAATCTGTCCGTCAATGATGCGGCCATTTGCAGCCTTTTGATCGCGTACAACGCGGGGTGACTTAATCCCTATTGAGAAGCCCTTAAGTACGCCTGACTCCACTTTCTTAACGCTAACTGGATCAACAACAAGCACAGAAATATAGTGACCATCGGCTTTAGCTTCATATTCTTTTGCTACTCCTGCTGCGATAGATGAGTGTTGTTCACGGATATTGCCACCTGTCTTAAACCACTCAGGCATTGCTGAGGCAAGCCATGTGTCATCGCAGATTTGCTGGTCAATATCAAGAGAGTCATCGGTTGCCTTGCCATATACGAGTAGTGAGCCATCATCTTGCTTTTCTTGCTTGATAATCGCGGCGTATGAATTAGCGAAGTCGTTGGTCATTGTTGCTTTCTCCTTGTTGAATTTAGATGCGACACTTTCTGCCCAAGATTTTCCAGCATCCCCGCCCCACGCATCCCAAGAGACGCGACCCGGTGACGGGAATCCTTTTTCTCCTTGATTAAATCCTTCCGCTTTCTTATCTACTTCGTGTCGAGCGAAGAAGCTAATCATGCGGTTGATAGTTTCTTTAGATACACCGTTGCGATTTGCTAACTGTGAAGCGCGAGCGCGACCTGTACCTGTGAAACCACCGCCTGCGTGTCCATCTGCAATCCAACCGAGAGCGCGTTTAGCGGCTTCGGCTACACCTGCGGGTGGAACGAAAGTATCACTCATATTTAGTTGTTAAGCCGAATATACAACCGCTACTGCACCATTTGCAGTTCCAGCCGCTGAAATTGCATAAATTGTTTCGTTGCCATGCACCCAAAGTTGAAGCGATGCGCCTGCGGCAATTTTTAATCCAATGCCGGGATTTGCCTTATCAACTGCGTTATCGCCAATGAAGATAGCTGCTGAATCATTATTGTAAATCTGAACCGCTACATATCCTACGCCGTTTGGGAGAGTAAGAATTGGTGTAGGTGAATTTGCGACCGTATTGTTATCGTGATGAAGCATTATTTTCCTTCTCTCGGTTTATCGTGTAATTGTAATGGTTATTTTAATCTTCTGCGGCTAAAGCTTCATCAAGTGATCCGGCATAATCAAAAGTATTCCAGTCCACAGCGGCAGGCGCAGTATTGCAACGACAATTTGGGTGGACAGGTAAATCTTCAGCTGTGTATCCGTTAGAAAATTCTTCCGTAATGTCTCTGACTTGCCCGTTAATATCGCCATCTGGGTCACATTCGTCACAAGGGTCAGCGTTTATCCATTCCACCTTTTCTACGCCTAGAGCTGCATAAGAATCCATTGTTGCCGCATTTGCTGCTCTTGCACCCTCGGTAATGGCTATGGTCAATGCTCGTTCAGGTGAAGAAAGTGAATCTTCAATCATGTTGGCTAATTGGGTTGGGCTTGCTCCAATAGCAAAACCGTCGGCTAATTTGGTTCCTAAAAGGTCATAGCTAGTTTTATCTGTATTCAAAGAATTGATTTTGATACCGTTGAGCAGTTTTTCTAATCCACCCGGCGGGCGAACTAATGCTTCAGCGGCAGCATTTCCGGGCTTCCATGTATCCCAGTTAGGCGTTTCTTTAAGCGCCGATAAAGCAAAAGCGTCTGGGTTCCAATTATGCGGTGGGTTTTTCTGTGCTTTTTTAGTTCGTAAGATTTTGCCCCACGCGTCGTATGTTGAAGCCACGCCCGTTACATACATTTCTGCGTAATGTTGTCTTAAAGCTGAGTTTAATGCAGAATTATCTATTCGCACATTGTGCATAGCCCACGCGCGGGCGCGAGCGCGATCCTGTGAGATGAACTCACTTACCTCTGGGTGCGTGTGCAAATATCCTGCTATGACCTCTTCGGCATCAACGCTTTTTTTCAATGCAGCGCGAATCTTGATAGCTGCATTACTGGCGATGCGCCCATCGACTAGATGAACGCCGAGGCTCATGTCAGATACGCCTTTGCGAGTGACTTTGCGGTTTCCATATCATTGTCAAAATAGCAGCGGTTGAGCGCATCTCCAACGATAGGGTCTAAGGCTTTGAACTCAAATTGACGAGCGCGCTTGCCCTTGCTTGCCCACTTAAGAAACGCTTTGACTTCAGCGCTTGCCTCTTTAGCCATGTCGGGTGTGCCTAGCCATACAGGAGCTTGATCCATACCTAGAAGCCACATAGCAAATAGGCGATGGTGTCCGTCAATAATGATTTGCTTCTCGCCGTCATCATAAACGAGTGGGTAGCCGCGATATGGAGTAAGTGCCTGACCCATTGACTCAATATGGTCGGCAACATTTTTGCGGTCTAACCCTGTGTTGGTGCCATATAGCTCTTTGACATTTACAAGAGTGAGTTGGGCTTTCTGCCACACATCCGGGCTTACGATGTAGTTACCTTCAACAGTTTCAACGATAGGCCAAGGGCTTTCTACCGAGTTTGCTAACTTGTCAGGGCTGTCTGAGACAGGATGCTCGGCTGCTTCGTTAGGCAGAATTGCTAAGCGAGAAAGCGCATCTTTGACTTCAGCCTTCGATGGAACTCCGGCTTTCTGATAGTCAGCGACTTCAGCGTTTTGTGCAATGAGTGGTTCAGGCTTGGTTGGTTCTTCAGGCTTGCCTGTTGTCGGAGCCATTGGATCAACTTCATCTTGGACATTCTCAACGCCTGCAATGGGTGTCGCTGCGTTAATGATTCCCTCTGGGCTAAATAGATAAACGCCATTGCCCGCTACAAGAATTGGTTGGTCTGCCGCTGGTGTATCAAGAAGCGGTAAGCCTAGTTCTGAACGGCGCTCATTAATTGTCTTAGTGCCGCCACGAAGTTCAAGATCAGACTTCTTAGCCATTTGTTCGTTGTCGCGGATTTCTCCAACCATAAACTTAAACTCTAGTTCGCGCGGCATACCAAGATATGTGTAAGAGATGTGCGTAATCATCTTAGACATCCATTGTGCAAGAGGTGCTACTCCGATTGTCTGAGCTGCTTCCGATTCGCCCTGTTGATGTCCAGAGCCACCGAGTCCACCCTTAGCTGAGAACCCAATTTCAGTTGGCAATACGCCAAAGTGTCCGGTGATAGAGGTAATCAAATACTCATCAAGTGATGCTTTGAACTTCTCGCCGTAGCCTTCATAGAACTGTGGCTTTAATCCCGCTGGCAAGATAAGAGCGCGCTTGCGCTGTTCTGTCTGCCCTGCAAGATTGTCGTTGATAATGTTTTCGTATTGCTTCATAACTAACGGGTCGTTACCGAAGTCTGCATCGGATGTCAGCATCATCTCTGGTGTAACGCCGTCTGTGTACTCAGCGCGAAGCCATTGCTGTCTGCGCAAATATAAGTCTGCAAGCGGTAAGCAACGCTCTACGGGCGATGAGCCATATACGGAATTAGCTCTGCGGTTGCGGATAAAGTATGAAAGGTCATCGGATGTGAACTCGCCATCTGCGCTCATATCATCTGAGTTAGCTTGAAACTCTGAGCGTGGGAAGCCGTAGAGAATCTGTTGAAAGGCAACCTGCGGTGGCATTGGTCGCATACCGCGATCATCAAGCATTGGCTTAATTGTTGAGCCGTCTAAAATTTGGAAGCCGTATAAATCTCCACCGACAGTTTTCTGTGGCCAAATAGCCCAAGCATCTAATACAAGGATTTCTTCGAGTGACATCATCATCCAGTCAATGAATGTCAGCCCGTTTGCTCGGTCAGGGTTTTCCCAGAATGTGCGAAGGCGGTATATTTCGTCTGAGAATTTAGCGCGAGCTTGAGACATAGCGCGAGTGTGATCGCCGCCTATTTCAGAGATAATCTTTTCGCTTGCATCCTCTGCAATGACAATATCCCAATCGAGTCCAGCAATCTTTGCTTTCAGCACCTCAACGCAACGGCGAACAATGTCAATCTGCTCAGCGGCGCCGCGTAATGTCTTAAACGGTACGAGCTTTTGCTCTGTACCAATGTTGATGTTTTGTGCTACCTGATATTCGTAACGGCGTGGGTCTGCTCGACCATCATCGCGAAGCGGGTTGATTGCTCCCGGCATGATTGGCATACCCGGGCCAAATGGCACACCTGCCATAAGTGGGTTACGCGCTAGTGGAGTTTGCTGTCCGTAAGTGTTCTGAACATTTGCATCACGCATTTGTTGTTCACTCATTACAACTGCTCCGGCAGGTAGATTGCTCGGAGCCTTCTCTAGTTGTGCTTCTACGATTGCTTTTGCTAGACGGTCAAATAGACCCATGCGTCTCTCCTTTTTAGCGCCCCTTGTAAATCAGGCTAGGTTGAATAGTAGCGTTATCCAACAATAACTACGCGGTAAGCATTTGCGCTAGGTGCAACTGAGAAGTTCAAAGTCGCGGTATTTGTCGTTGCGCGAAGGTTATCAACCATGACTTCTGATCCATCTGATACTGCATAAACTTGAATATGGACATCAAGAGTTCCAAGGTTGTGAGTAATGGTGTAAGAAGTAGCTGAAGTTGAGAGAGTTTGTGAGAACTTACGGGCAACCACAGTTGTGTCAATGGCTACTGTGCCAGTTACAACAGAGATACCTGTTCCAGCGCCTACTGCGAGGCCGCTTGAAGTAGTTGCTAAACCTGAGTTGGTTTGAAGCAAAATAGACGCGCCGCCTGAAGCAGTCTGGAGTCCACCAGTTGATAGCGGGTTGAAGCTAAATGTGTTGCCTGATAGGGAGATGCCGTTGCCCGCTGCATAAGTGCCTGCACCTGAGAACTGTGCAAATACGATTGCAGTTGTGCCGATTGTTACAGGTGCGTTAGTAGTACATACCCATCCAGTATCAGCAAGCGTTGTTCCTTCTTCGACGAATGTAAACGCGCCCGGGAATTCTGTTCCCGCATCCATGTCAGTTGAGCGAGTAGGCGCACCGCTTGCATTGACTGTGTAAATGCCGTTTTCAGATTGTGTTGCCTGATTCTTAATAAGGATTCTATCGCCGGTGACAAGTGTTACGCCGTCGATTACCTGTCCGTTAGCAAATGATGAGGCAAGAGTTCCGGCAGTTGTTGTAGCTGCGCGTACTGAGCCTTTGACATCTAATCCCTGTGCAACGCTGTCTACATAATTTTTTGTTGCTGCATCTTGCGCCGATGTTGGATCAAGAAGGTTGGTGATTTTTTTGCTGTTAAAAGTAACATTTGCCGCAGGCGCTCCAAATGTATCAAGAGTGAAGCTCGATGGTGTTAAACCGTGAGTGTGATCGCCATGCGCTGCTGTTGTGCCTGTTCCCGCTGAGCCAGTTGTTGATGTAATTGCAACGGCTGCTGTAGCTGATAAAGATGGAGTTCCGTGTGAGTGGTCTGAGTGTGCAACTGTTGTTGCTGTGCCGTCAGATGATGTTGAGCCAAATGAAGTCTGTGCTGTGACTGAACCAAAGCCCGGGCCAGCGTGTGCGTGGTCTGCGCGAGCATAGTTAGTTGATGTTCCGTCGGCTGCTGAGCCTGCAATCGTTACGGTTGTTGATTGACCGCTGCCGAAGTTGTCTGTCTGCTGCCATGTTGTTCCATTGCTGTAGTACAGCAAGAAGTTATCTGTAGCGTAATAGAAAGTGCCTGAGTTTCCAGATGCCGCTGTTGGTCGAGCCGATAGTAGTCCATACGCAATTTGATTAGAGCTTGGGCTAATAAATGATGTGCCGTTATAGAAAAAAAGCGCGTTTGATGTTGTGTTGTAATAAATCTGACCTGTTACCGGAGATGAAGGCGCAGTTGCAAGGTTTTGGATACGAGCGTTTTGTAGTTCGTTTTGGTTTAAGTCAATTGATGTTAAAAACTTGCGGCTCATGTATTCTCCTTAAATAACATACGCAACACCGCTGAAGGCTGCGGTGAAGGTAATGACCATTTGGTTAAGTGTAGGGTAACTGAAGGTGCCTTCGCATTGAGTGTTGGCAGAATCAAATACTACCGCAGTTGGATTGCCATTAAGATTATGGTTGATAGTCCATGTAGCTGATGGCGTTGCTTGCGTGTGAGTATAGAAAATGTTGGCGGCTGTTCCTGCTGGCCCTTGTGGGCCGACAGCCGATACTGTGATGTTTGGCTGCTGATTCGTAACCGTGACATTTTGGATTGTATTAGTGACGGTAATGTTGTCGGTCATACACGCGCCTGTGCAATCGTTAAGTTTCCATCAAGCCAGTCGTAGTTAATGCCGCCGCTTGATGTGGCTTTAATCCCGTAATAGTAAGTGCCAACGCCTAGAGCAGTTGTCTGCGCTCCGGTGATCTGGAACTGCGATACACCTGTCGATGGTGTTGCAACTGTCACGCCTGAGCCAATCTGCAAAGTCAAAAGATTTGCGTTTGTGACTTGATTAGAAACAGCGAGCTTGATTGTGTAGCCCGTAAGGTTAATAGGCGAGCCATTTGAGTCTGTCCATGTCACCGTGAAAATTAAATCTATGCCTTGATTTACTACAGGGTTATATGCAGATGCCATTGAAACTCCTAATTGTCTTTCGGAATTATAGCGGTATTACATCTAGGGCATACGCGAGTATTTTTAACAAGAGGCAATCTGCATGACGGGCAGAAATCTGCAAGTGCAGCTAATGAACGCAATGCACCTGAGTTGCTCATCAAGTCAGAGACAGCCCACACCATCGCATCCATGCGGTCAGGAGATTTATCGCTATCTGGCTCCCATGTCACAAGTTGATCCTCTAACTGAGAGAAGTCATTGCCTACCATGTGAAGGCGTAACTGTTCTGATAGTGCAGATATTGGCTCTGCTCTTACTTTCTTGCCGCGCGATGCGTGAACCTTACGATAGGGAATAGACGCATCTACTTGGCGCAAAAGGCTTTCAATCATGTCACCGCCGTTATTTGCTTCACCGATGATGCGGTCGCATTTATGTTTGCGATACATCTCAACGGCTTTGCGCGCCCATACTTCCGGCGTTCCGCGTACTGAAGCATCCTCGATGATGTAGTAATGCCCGTCGGGTGTAGCACCAGCGACAACGATTCCAGTCTCATCGCTATTCTCACCGCTCGTTACAGCCGGGTCAATCGCGACTACGCACCTGTAATACGGCGGTGCATCTTTAGGCAAGATACGAGCATCTTCAATAAGAGCGCGAGTCCATAGGGCTGAGTCTGACTCGGTAAGTAGCTCGCCGAATAACTCTTGCCTGCCCATACGAGTTCCGGCATAACGAGCCTGTAACTCTAAGAGCGCCTGCGGTGCTAGGTTAGCCGCGTTATCAAATGTTGATCCGCGAACGACTTTGACAGTTCCATCGGTGCGATTTACTAGATTGCGGATAAGCGTTACTGGTCTTGGCGTGGTCGTAACGACAGTTCTTGGATGATCGCCTAAACGCATACCGAACTGAAGTTGATCCCAAGTGTCGGGATATCTCCATGCAGCTAACTCATC
>Ga0136642_1001079_pt1 | contig 12232 bp, 10 predicted proteins | sample LowCatLa1302831Y_FD_115313 | JGI IMG/M metagenome (GOLD analysis project Ga0136642, IMG submission 115313) | Freshwater microbial communities from Lower Cathedral Lake, Yosemite National Park, California, USA - 13028-31Y | ecosystem: Environmental > Aquatic > Freshwater > Lake ... | reverse complement strand
TGGCTCAAAGACCCGTTTACGATGTACAAGGTCTTTCGTCGTGATGCGCTTAAGGGCCTGACCCTGAAGTGCAACCGCTTCGACTTCGATTGGGAATTGCTCATTAAACTCATCCGGGCTGGCCATCGGCCCATCGAAATCCCCATCAGCTACCAATCACGCTCTTTTAAGGAGGGTAAAAAAATCCGCATGTTCCGCGACCCGCTCACCTGGATTGTCGCTTGGGCCAAGGCCCGATTCGGCCCGCTCTGATTTTTTTCGTCTCCAATTTCGCCCCTTTTTCGTTATGGCCAAAACCTTACTCGTCACCGGCTCCTCCGGCCTCATCGGCTCCGAAGTGTGCGTCTATTTTGCCCGCGAACTGGGCTACACGGTCCATGGCGTAGACAACAACCAACGAGCAGTCTTCTTCGGCCCTTCAGGGGATACCCGTTGGAACCAAAGCCGGCTCACCGCCGAACTTCCCGGCTTCGTCCACCATGAGCTCGACATCCGTGACCGCGCGGGAGTCCTCGCTCTGGTCAAAGCCGTAAAACCTTCCGTCATTGTCCACACGGCCGCGCAACCTTCGCACGACCGCGCCGCCGCGATTCCGTTTGATGATTTCGACACCAACGCCGTTGGCACGCTGAACCTCCTTGAAGCTGCCCGTCAGGCCGCGCCCGAGTCGCCGTTCGTGCACATGTCGACGAATAAAGTCTACGGCGACGCACCCAACCGGATTGCGCTCCAAGAACTGCCTACGCGTTGGGATTATGCTGATCCTGGCTTTGAACACGGCATCGCAGAGAGCTTCACGATCGACCAATCAAAACACTCGCTTTTCGGCGCCAGCAAAGTGGCGGCCGATGTAATGGTTCAAGAGTACGGCCGCTATTTTAATCTACCTACCTGCGCCCTGCGCGGCGGTTGTCTCACCGGTCCCAACCACACCGGCGTAGAGCTCCACGGCTTCTTAAGCTATCTGGTAAAATGCAACCTCGAGGGCCGCGAATACCGTGTCTTCGGCTACAAGGGTAAACAGGTCCGCGACAACATTCATTCCCTCGATGTTGCTCGATTCATGGCCGCCTTCGTTGCGGCCCCCCGCGCTGGGGAAGTTTATAATCTTGGCGGCGGCAAAGCCAACAGCACGTCCATTCTTGAAGCATTCAAGATTGCGGAAAAATTCACCGGTAAAGCGCAGGTTCACACCTACGTGAACGAAAACCGCGCCGGCGACCACATCTGCTACTACAGCGATCTACGTAAAATGCGCGCCCACTATCCAACCTGGGATATCACGCAATCGCTCGAGGAAACGATCCGCCAGATCGTCGAGTCCTGGAAAAAGCGCAACACAGCCTGAGTCGTATTCTGCATGACTGATTTCAAACACTTCTTCGGCGTTCCGCCCTCTGACCAAAACGCCCTAGATCTCTTCGTGGGCGAATGGTCGTCGTCGCCCCCCGCGAGCCGCCCTGATTTGAAAGCGGGCGCGACGCCGCTGTTTGACGATCCGCGGATGCAATGGGCGCACGACCGCTTCAATGAAATGGGGCTCAACGGCGGCTTCGCCGGTCGAGACGTACTCGAACTTGGGCCGCTCGAGGGCGCACACACCTATCTCATCGATAAACTTGGTGCCGCCAGCGTGACCGCCGTGGAAGCCAATGCCCGCGCTTACCTGAAATGTCTAATCGCCAAAGAAACCTTCGGTATGCCCCACGCCCGTTTCCTTCTGGGCGATGGGCTTTCCTACCTGAACACGAACGAGCGCACCTTTGATATCACGATCGCCTGTGGCATTCTTTATCATCTGACCAATCCGGTTGAGCTGCTCGAACTCCTCGGTCGACGCAGCCAAGCGATCTTCTTGTGGACAGTTTTCTACGATCCTGAGTTCGTCGCAAAAAATCCGGTCCCTGGGGCCAAGTTCTCAGAAGCTCTACCCATGGAGCATGCAGGCTATAAGCATACGGTACATCGCTTTAATTACGGCCCATCGCTTGACTGGAAAGGCTTCTGCGGGGGCGGAGAAATTTACAGCTATTGGATGGAAAAATCTGAAATTGTGGGTGCCCTGGAGAAATTCGGGTTCACTGATTTTCGGATCGAACAGCACCCCAACATCCACGGGAGTGCCCTCATGCTGGCCGCTCGTAAGGCATGAAAAAATTCCGGGAGGGCCCGGAATTTTGATTAGGTTAAGTCACAGATCGCGCGAAAAAAAGCGCCGCGGTTCACTTCACCTCGATGATGTTCGCTTTTTTGATGCGGGTGGAGCCCACGCCGAGGGTCTCCGCGAATTCTAGCGTGCGGATTTCTTCGGAGATATTTTCAAAGCCACCCTGACGCCGCGCGCGGTCGATCTTGGCGCGCATGAGCGAATCGAGCATGACGGGGTCGGTGCTAAGCCAGAGCAAGGGCTCGGTCTTACTGTAGAGCGAATTAAAGAACGGCCCGCCGATGTATTGGTAGTGCTCGAGGCTAGTGAGGGTAAACATCCAGGTTTGGCGCAATTCGGGGATCGCGCTCATTTCGGCCACGGCGGCAGGGGCGTTAGCTGGGGAACGAAAGAAACGCGCGGTGTTCGAGGCATTCCAGAGCGTAGCGTTTACGAGGGCACCGTTGATACCCAGGATGGGGTGATCGGTGTAAACGGGCAGGTTGATCCAAAAATCGGCATCAAAGAAAAGTGGCGTCGCCAGGAAGCTCTTACGGTCTTCATCCTTGGAGGAGTTGTTCGCAAAATCCTTCGTCTGCGATTCGGCGAAGATGGGATCAAAACGCTGCGGAAGCGGACTGTCGTAGAACCAAGCCGGGTCATAGAAGCGGCCCGATTCAAGTACGTAGATCAGGTTGCCCTTGAACGGCGTCTCGCCGGTCACCAGCGAAGGCAGATAGCCCGTCATACGCAGACGCAGTTGGTTTAGGCCCACTAGGAAAATGTCCGTATTAGAGAACCCACGTTTCACGAGGGCACGAATGACACCGCGCACAAGGGGTAGCGGGGTCGCCATACCTGCGCCTGAATCGGTGTAGACCTTAAGCCCGACCTTCTTTTTCTCACCGGGTACAAGCTTCTTACCGGTGGATTGCTCGAAGGTGGTGATCAGCGCTTCGACCTTTTGCTCGTAGGCGTAATCGTCAAAAGTAGGCAAGGTGGCCTGCCAGACCGGCGCGATGGGGGCCGCGGCAACAGCCGGGGCTTTGGCCACCGCCGAGGGGGCCGGCGAGGGTGTGGCATTCGCCGCGTGCGCGACCGGGAGAGTCGACACGAGGCCAGAAACGAACAAGGCGAGAAGAGAGAAACGCAGCATAGTTATTAAGTAGGTCGCCCGCCGTCGGACAAAGTTTCCTTTATAAACTGTGAAACTTGACAGCGCTCGGCTCGGGTTGAAAGTGCATTCTTCGATGCGCTTCGCGCCCTAGTGTAGAGGGGTATCGCTCGCTCCTTACTGAAAAAGCCCATGCCTGCCATCAAACTCAGCTGTGTCCGCGACTTGAAATTGCGCATCAATCTTGCCGATGTTGTTTCACGGGTGGTGACCTTGCGCAAGGCGGGCGGGGCGCGACTTAAAGGCCTCTGTCCCTTTCACAATGAAAAGACGCCATCTTTCAACGTCGATACCGACAAGGGGTTCTTCAAATGCTTTGGTTGCGGCAAAGCGGGGGACGCCATCAGCTTCGTGCGAGAAACCGAGCAATTGAATTTCACCGAGGCCGTCGAGGCTCTCGGGCAACGCTTTAACATTCCGATCGAATATGAATCTGGTTCGGGCGGCCCGAGTCGGGAGGAGCGTTCGCTGCGTCAGGAAATCTACGATTTGCACGAGCAGGCGGCCGAACATTTTCATCAAGCCTTCAAGGCGAGCGACGCGACCGGTGAATTCATGCGCAAGCTCTGGCATGAGCAGCGTAAATTCCCCCTTGAGCTCGCCGACGAATTCAAGATCGGCGCGGCTGATGCCACGGGCAGTGGACTGGGTGCGGCGTTACTGCGAAAAAAGTTCTCCGAGCCCGCGCTTCGTCAGTGTGGATTATTCTTTATCTATGAGGACGCACTTTTGACCGGCGCCTCACTGCGTCCGCGCTTCCGGGGGCGCCTGATGATTCCGATTCGAGATCACCAAGGCCGCGTCGTCGCCTTCACCGCGCGCCAGACAGAACTTACTCCCCCCGACGATCCGGCCCACGAGGCTAAGTACGTCAATTCGCCGGAGACGCCCATTTTTACCAAGAGCAACCTGTTGTTCAACCTCGACCGAGCGCGCTCGCACGTCAGCGATGGCCACCCGTTTGTGATCGTCGAAGGGCAGCTGGATGCCCTGCGCTGCTGGTCGGTCGGGCTTAAAACCGCCATCGCGCCCCAGGGCACCTCGATCACGGAAGGTCAACTGGTCTTGCTGCGGCGCTACCACACGCAGGTCGAATGTTTCTTCGATAGCGATAGCGCTGGGCAAAAAGCCGCCCTACGCTTCCTGCCGATGGCACTCAAAGCGGGGCTAGAAGTGCGCTTTCTAACTCTCGCGGGCGCCTCGAAACTCGATCCCGATCTACTTTTTTTGGAACGCGGTCTACCTGCCTATGAGGAAGTGCGTCGTGGTGCCCAGAGTGCGATGGCCTTTGCGTGCCGCGCCACTTTGCCTGAGCCGGCAAGCGCGAGTTCTGAGCATAAAGCCCGCGCCGCGCAGGCGCTTTACGAACTGATTGCCGCGGCCGAAAGCCAGGTCGCACGCTCTCAATTTCTCTCGGAAGCTGCGATTCACTTGCGGTTACCCCTGCCCGCCTTAGCGGCAGATTTCCAAACCGCGCTCGCCCGCCAAAATCGGCAAGCCGCGGCCCGCCCTGCTGGGGTCACTCAAACTCAAGCCACTACCCTAGCGATAGATACGGCAGAGCATCACCTGCTTTTACTGGCCCTTAACCACGAGCAACTCGGCCGCGCCTTGGCTGCCGCCATTCCACACGACTGGATCGACACAGGCCACATCGCTGGCGCCCTACTCAACCGCGTACTCGCCGAATTCGAGCAAAATAGCTGGCCCGGCCGCGAGCACCTCGAGGCCCTGCTGGAGACACCCGAGGAGCGCACCCTTGTGGCTACCCTCATCTTCAACGCTCTTGAGCTGGACGATCCGGCCAAGGTGGCCGCCGCGGGTTTACAGCAATTGCGGGCCCGTGCGCTTGAACCCCGCCTCCGCCAAATAGAACTTGCTTTGGCCAACCCCCAACCGGACAGTAATTTTGACCCTATTTCACTCTTGAAAGAACGCTCGGAACTCCAACGTCAGTTACGCCAGCCCATCACGCTCAATCTCGCCGGTTGAGCGTCTTTTTGCGTTTTTTAAGACTTTAGTACCTTTATTTTTTATGCCGCGCAAAGCAAAGTCCGCCGTCTCCGCCCAATCCGAAGCCGTTGAGGCCGTCCTAAACCGCCAGCCGAATGCCCCCGCTGATTCCAGCGAGGGGGTTCCCGCCGTGCCCGGAAGTATCAACGAAAAAATCCGCCAACTGATCCGCCACTCCAAGGAGCAGGGCTATCTGACCTTTGACGACATCAACGAGGCGCTGCCCGAGTCGGTTGAAAATCAGGAGGAGATTGATAACGTTCTTTCCATTTTACAGAACCTCGAAATCGAAATTCTTGAGCCCGATCAGGTCGAAGATTTCAAAGCCCGACAGGAAGAAGCCGAGGAAGAAGAATCCCGCACCTCGCAAAACGACATTTTGGACGATCCCGTCCGCATGTATTTGAAGCAGATGGGCCAAGTCCCACTGCTGACCCGTGAGCAAGAAGTTGAAATCTCCAAGCGCATCGAAAACGCCGAGGCTAAGGCCATGGACGCGCTCTTCGTGGCCTCCGCCGTGGGAGCTTACATTGGCACTCTCGGGGCCAAGCTCATTACCCGCGAAGAACGCTTTGATCGAATCGTAATTGATAAGAAAATCGAGTCGCGCGACGCCTACTTTAAGGGCCTAGAAAAACTCGTTGAGCTTACACAAAAATCTGAAGCAGGCACCGCCGAAGCTTGGGCCGAATACGTCAAGGCCCGCACCGAAGTCGACCGCAAGCGCATCCACGCTAAGTTCAAAAAGCGCGAAAACATCCTGCGCGCCACTTTCGGCAAGTACTTCTTTAAACTCAAAGTTTACGAGGAATACCTTGAGGCCCTGCGCCCCTCCCTAGAAGAAATCGAGACGCTCCTTGCCCAGCTCGACCGCGCCAAACAGCCTAAGACGAAGAAAGACGCCGCTCTGGATACCAAGGCGATCAATGCGCGCCTCAAGCAAATCGAGGCCGCCCAGCGGATCGTACCCGCCGATCTATTAAAGGTCGTTGCCCAATCCAACGTGCATATCCGTGAGGCCCACCAAGCTAAGACCGAGATGGTGGAGGCTAATCTACGTCTAGTCATTTCGATCGCGAAGAAATACACCAACCGCGGTCTCTCCTTCCTCGACCTGATCCAAGAAGGCAACATGGGTCTAATGAAGGCCGTCGAGAAATTCGAATATCGCCGCGGCTACAAATTCTCGACCTACGCCACGTGGTGGATTCGTCAGGCTATCACGCGCTCGATCGCCGACCAAGCCCGCACCATCCGCATCCCGGTCCACATGATCGAGACGCTGAACAAGGTCATGCAGGTGCAGAAACAACTCCTGCAAGAATTTGGCCACGAGCCCACGCCCGAAGAGGTTGCAGATGAGATGAACCTGCCCGTCGAGCGGGTGCAGCAGATTATGAAGATGGCGCAGCAGCCCATCTCCCTCCAATCCCCAGTAGGTGACGGCGATGACACCTCTTTCGGTGATTTCATCGAGGACAAGTCCGCCGAGAATCCCTACGATATGACCGCGTATTCGCTCCTGCGCGAAAAGATCATCGACGTCTTGGACACCCTCACGGAACGCGAACGCCGCGTACTCTCCCTGCGTTTCGGCTTGGTCGATGGTTACAGTCGCACGCTTGAAGAGGTCGGTAAGCAATTCAAGGTGACGCGCGAGCGTATCCGCCAAATTGAGGCCAAAGCGCTCCGGAAGATGCGCCATCCCACGCGTATTCGGCAGCTCCACGGCTTCTTTGACGCCGAGCAGATCGACAACGCCCAGAACCTACTCAAAGTCGCCGCTACCGCGCGCCTCCCTGGTCTGCCCGGTGGGCCTGCAATGCCCGGCTTCCTGCCGACCATCCCAGGCCCAAAATCCTCGTAAGGGAGATCATCGACCGATGCTACACACCGCCCGCGCGCTCCTGCCGCTGGCGGTGTTTTTTTTACTCACAGGCTGCGGCACGGCGCCGAAGCCCAAAACGCTCACCCCACCCACGGCTGAAGTGGCCCCTAGCCCGAATCTGTACGCAGGGCGGATTCTCGCCGTCGACCTCGAGCGTCATTTCGCATTTGTGGCCCTCTCGCCTTCTTCGCCACCCGCGGTCCTTCAGCCGGACCTAGAGCTGATTACCCGCTCTGACGAACTGAGGGTGAGCGCGCACCTACGAACGACCCGTCAAGTCCGAGGCCGAACTCTCGGCGCCCAGATCATCAGCGGACAGCCCGCCGTAGGGGACGAGGTGGTGTTACCCACTTTGCGTTAATGACGCACATTGGCGCTCCTAGAAACCGCTTTGTCGCTTTACAGCCCCTGCCTCCAGCTTAGATTGAATCTACTATGTCCTTAGCCTCCATCTCAATTGCTGGTATCCTCGGCCTCGGCGCCCCCGAGCTCGTTGTCATTTTAATCATTTTACTGGTTCTCTTCGGTGGTTCCAAGCTCCCGTCTCTGGCCAAAGGCCTTGGCCAATCCATCAAGGAATTTAAAAACGCCGCCAAAGAGGATCCAGTGAGCGATAAGCCCGCCGATCCTAAAAAAATCGATGAGCATAAAACCCACGGATCTAACTAAACAGGGTCTGAACCATTAAATCCTAGCGCGCCTTTCGAGGCGCGTTTTTTTTGTGCCCCATAGGGCGATTGGAATCAGGGGCTAATTCAGCCCTGCCCTAAACATACGAAGCTGCGATAAAGGCCCGAGCGCGGCCACGCATCCTAAACTCATTTAAGGTTAAGATCGGGGGTAAAAGAAAGCCGGGCCTAGAGGGCTCTGTCCCATTAGCCGGCGATCAGGGCTTTACGCCACAGCCGTAAACCCACATAGGGCGGGTAGCGACCTTCACCTCTTTAAAACCCGCGCGATTAAGAAACGCGTCAATTTCCGGTACCGACGAGCATTTTGAAATATGCGAAGGCCGAGAGCTCGGTGCGATCTTCCGACTTGCCTCAAACATCGCCCAGCCGGCATCCGAAGCGATATCCGCATTATCGCAGTAAAAGCGCCCACCCGGCTTCAAAACCCGCATGGCTTCTAGCACATACGTATAGCGATCCCACTCCTCAAGGTGCATGAACACCACGGTGGTGTAAACCACATCGACCGAAGCATCGGGGATCGGCTGCAGATCATAACCCGAAATTTCCTGTAATCGTGTGTTCGGTAGCCCAATTAATCGGCGTCCGGCGAGAGTGATCATATTCGGCGAAACATCGCAGCCGATCCATTCGCGCACCAACGGCGCCAACACCCGCCCGACTCGACCGACTCCACAGCCGATCTCCAGAAAAACATCATCCGGTTTAATGCCCGTAGTCGCGCGCAAGATATCCAACGTATCTTCCGCATCCGCGTGAAATTTTTCCTCATCGGTGTAACCCGACACGACCATGTAAGCATCTTCTTTCGTCGTGGAAAGCGACGTCCAGACCGCTTTGTAATCTGCGCGCAGTTGGCTCATACCGGTCGAGCCAACGCCGAGCCCCCACCGGCGTCAAGCGGGTCGAGCGCTCAATCCGAGCGCAACGCCTCAACGGGGCTCAACCGCGAGGCCCGAATCGCCGGATAAAGCCCCGCGACTACGCCGACCAACCCGCTGAAGAGCACCCCGATCGCCAGAGCCGCCAGCGACAGCTCTGGGCGATTCGCCTCCACCACAATTTTTTGCAGGATCTTAATTAGGAAAACACTTGCGACCATACCCATAATTCCACCGGCCGCGGCGAGCGCGACCGATTCACCCATTATTTGGATCAAAATATCCATGCGCTTGGCTCCGAGCGCGCGCCGAACCCCGATTTCACGGACGCGTTCATTGATCGAGGCGAGCATTACATTCATAATCCCAATGCCACCCACAATTAGACCAATGACCGCCACCCCGCCCAGGGACACCACATAGCTTCGTCGCGTCTCCTCGAAGCGTTGCAGTAAATCTTCACGGGTCTCGAAACGAATATCCTGAATCCCACGATGCGTGTGCGTGAGCACATTGGAGATCTGTTGTAAGACGATCGGGATGTCGGCCACATCAGCGACCTTAACGTTTAGCACATCGATATTTTCATCGAGTCGGTACAGGGTCTGTAGGGTGGTAAGCGGGATAAAAACCGCCTGATTTTTAGAACTAAAACCGCTCCCCATTCCGCTCTGATATTCGCGCAATACCCCGACCACCGTGAAGGGCTGACCATTGATCGTGACGACACGGTCGAGGGCATCAGTGCCGCGAGGAAAAAGTTGATCGACGATATTTGAACCGAGAACAACGACCTGGTTTTGCATCTCATTATCGAGGTCTCCGATTATCCGACCCATCTGCACATCAAACCGGTCCATGACGAAGGTCGCTGGCAGCACGCCACGGACATTTTGCCAGGTGACGCGCCCTTGAAACGAAATGCGCCCACCTCCGAGAATCGTGACCTCCGCGGTCACGTTTTGCGCCAAGGGCACGGCGGCTAAAATCGCATCCACATCGTTTAAGGTTCGCCCCGGCGAAAGCTGCGCGATTTCCCGTTGCGCTTCTGGCGCAGGCCGCGACATCACGCTGATGCGCTCGATGCCACCGGTTTCATAAATCATCGTCTCCATTCCGCGCAAAAGCCCCTTTACTACGCCGAGCATGCCGACGAGCGCCGCCGCTCCCAGCATGATCCCGAAAAGCGTTAGAAACGAGCGTAGCTTATGCGCCAGTACTTCATTCCAGCCGCTGCCGATACCCATTAAAATCTGGCGCATGGAGCAAGGTCAGGGGCTGACGGGTTTTGGAGTCCGCGGCTTAGCCGGCGCTGCGGGCTTAGCTATAGGAATCTCTCCTTCAAATTCGCTCGGACGCATCAGCGCGACTTCATCCCCGACCGCGAGACCGGAAATGATATGAACGCGGCGCGTATCAGCAATGCCGATGTCGATGCCGCGCACCTCAAAACCCTCGCCCTTGCGTAAAAAAACATACCGCACCGAGTCCGCATTCGAAAACACGGCTGAAAGGGGTACCGTATTTACATCCTGCACCTGTGCTAAGGTGAACATCACGGTGGCCGACATCCCGGGCCTGAGACGAGGATCCGTTTCATCAAGTACTACATCGACGGGAAACACCCGGGTACGATCACCGATTGATTCAGTTGCAAAGGTGGCGATGCGTTTGATCTCACCGTTCATCATCATATTTCTCAAGGAATCGACCCGCACCCGGGCCTCGTCGGGAACCTTCAGTCGGGCCACGTCGATTTCGTTGATATTAGTACGGACCATCAAGGCGCTCAAATCTGCGACTTCGCCGAGCAGCGTGCCGCCGTTTTGCGCGGCCGCGCTGGTCACGAGCTGTCCCTCGGTCAGATCACGGAGCAAAAGGGTACCATCGTGCGGCGCGCGGATAATCGTCTTCGTTAGTTTGTCGCGCAGATTGGCCGCGCGGGCATTGAAGACGGCGGAGTCATTCTCTGCGAGTTCAAGCGCCGTGCGCGCCTCCTCATAATCCCGAGTCGCGACTAAGCCGCGTTTTTGCAAGTCTTGCTGACGCTCAAAATCACGCTGGGCCTTTTGCTTCTTCAACTTAGCCGCCTCAATATTGCGGTCAGATTCCTGCAACTGCGTGAGTATGTCTTGTTGATCGAGTCTTAAAATTTCGTCTTCGCGCTTAACATGTTGCCCGTCGATGGCCGAGATTTTGGTGATACGACCTGCTACTTCAGCGCGCAACTCGGTGGAGAAAACCGCGCGCAACCGTCCCACGGCTACGATTTCCTCAGAGATGCTCGAGGTCTTAACGCGGGAGGTCGGAATTTTCTCCTCACGTTTATTGCCGAATAATCCCGGGCTGATTCGTTGCCACAAAAGCTTTCCGCCCCAACCCCCGCCGACGAGTAGCGCCACGAGCACAAGGACGCGCATAATGATTTTCTGCCAACGGGGCGAGGACGGGGTTTGTGACATGATAACTAAGGGGATAAAAAGCAGCCGCATCAAACCCGTGAATGCCGCGGGGGGGAAGAAAGATAATTGAAACCGCTAAATTAGTGCAAAAATCAATCTAAAGAAATCATCACCCATCCGAGGCAAAATGCCTTCCCCCGCGGCCGTTTTCCCTCAAACCTTGAGATATGCGCATCCTTATCACCGGCATCTGTGGCTTCGTCGGCGGCACTCTTGCGCGTGAGCTCGCCGCGGCCGGTGCCGGCCATCAGCTTTATGGTTTCGATAATTTCATTCGTCCCGGCAGCGAGACTAACCGAGACACACTAAAAAAGCTCGGGGTTAAAATTTTCCACGCCGATCTCCGATCGGCCAGCGACCTCGAAGCGTTGCCCGCGGTCGATTGGGTGATTGATGCCGCGGCCAACCCCAGCGTACTCGCAGGCGTCGACGGGAAAACCAGCTCACGCCAACTAGTGGAGCACAATCTCACGGGCACGATCAACCTGCTTGAGTACTGCAAAACCCACCGTTCGGGTTTTATACTGCTGAGCACCAGTCGCGTGTATTCGATCCCGCCCTTGGCGAATCTGCCGGTCGAAGCGCATGCCGATGCCTTTCGTATCTCCGCCGCTGGTCCGCGCCCGAAAGGAGTCGGCCCCGCCGGCATCGCCGAAGAATTTTCCACCGCAGCCCCCGTCTCGCTTTACGGTTCGACTAAACTGGCCAGCGAAGCCCTAGCCCTTGAATACGGCGAGACCTTTGATTTGCCCGTTTTCGTCAATCGCTGCGGCGTGCTTGCCGGAGCCGGACAATTTGGCCGCGCCGATCAAGGTATTTTCGCCTACTGGCTGAATGCGCACCTACGGCGCCGTCCGCTCAAGTACATCGGTTTTGGCGGCCATGGCCACCAAGTCCGAGATTGCCTTCACCCGCGAGACCTCGTGACGCTCCTTGTAAATCAATTCGCCGCGCCCAAGCTAACATCCTCGGATCG
>Ga0136642_1001078_pt1 | contig 12242 bp, 11 predicted proteins | sample LowCatLa1302831Y_FD_115313 | JGI IMG/M metagenome (GOLD analysis project Ga0136642, IMG submission 115313) | Freshwater microbial communities from Lower Cathedral Lake, Yosemite National Park, California, USA - 13028-31Y | ecosystem: Environmental > Aquatic > Freshwater > Lake ... | reverse complement strand
GTAGAGAACAATACCACTTGTTTTGCTTTCTACGTACTCTGTAATCAGTTTCTTTACGGCGGTGTAATCATCATCATTTGTTAGACCATTGAGAGTGAAGAACATTTGGTATCTAGCAAATTTATCTTTGAGGTTAGGATAATCTTGTCTGAGTTTCTTGTGGCAATTTACGGCATTTTCAATTGTGTCAAAAGTTAGAAAATAAGAACCATTCTTAGTAGAGAAAGATTTAGTTAATCCTTCAAGATTTGTTACAGCAGCTTCGGGTACAGTGGCACCAGCAGCAGCGGAGATAAGAATAGTTCTACCAGGCTTTAATACTGACTTTTTCTTACCAAAATCTATATCATTCTCTTCTTCTTGTTCTTCTTGTTCTTGAACCTTTTTAACATACTTTTTAGGTTCGGCATCGATTTGTTTATCTTTCTTAGGCATTAAGTTAATATGAATTTAATCTTTAAATGAATTATAATCAATTTTTTTTAATGACTTGACTTAATCTCTCTATTAATTTTGATACATAAATATGATTTTGAAATTTATAAATAGGTATTTTAGCAGCTAATACGTTTTTTGATTCATATATTTGTTGGTTATTTTGAATTTGTATATATACTATGTATCTCAATAAATTGTCTAAAAAATCTTTAAAATATGTTATCTTATACAAATTATTAAAAACTTTATTAGGGTCTACCAAAGTCAATAAGTAATATTGATATACATCATTTAATAAAAAAATATGTTCTTCTGAATTTATAATTATTTTAATAAAATGAATATTAAATTTAGTTACTATATTTTTCATACTATTTATTGAATGAGATGGTAATCTTTTATATTGAAATACTAATCTAGATATTTCTGGTAATAAATTTGTATAAACACTATTCTTAATTAAAAATTTTTTAATTAATTCAGGAAGAAATAATACATCATATAATGAATATCTAAATACATCAAATGATATTTTATGAATATCAATATGAATTAAATATATTGGACCCATTTTTTTTTCAATAGCTTCTAAATCATTTATTTTTTTATTTGTAATAATTTTATACTCCTCTAATAAAAAATAAATAGAACATCTTTTCTCAATATTTTGTTCAATATGAGCATATTCGCATAAATATTTTGTATCATATAAATTTTCACAAAAGTTATATATATTTTTTGTTGTTTTTAATACTTGATCAAAAAGATATGGTATATCTAATGATTCTCCACCATGTAAAATTTTAATAATATATTTATTAGTTAATAAATCAATTAAAATTTTTTCTTGTTCTTTATTTAATTCAGGAGGATAGAAAATAAAAATAGTTCCTGTTGATTCATCATTTTCTAAATTTATTTGAAATAATGCAATATCTTTATTTGTTTTTTGAACTCTATTGAATTCAAAATCACATCCAATAAAATGTTTATTTTTTGGATTCTTCATTTGATTACTAATAAAAGATTCAAAGAAACTAATCATAAAATTAATTTTAATTATAGAATCACACAACAATATATTATATTTTTTATTATTTAATCCTGGATAAAATTCTTTTGTTCCATTTAATACTAAATTATAATTCATTTAATTAGTTGTAGGAATTATTTTTTCTAATTAAAAATAATGTTTCACTCAACAGATAATCAATTATATAAACGTTTTAAAACTTTAGAAACAAATTATATCAAAATCAGTAGTGAAATTCCTGCTTTCGATAAATCAACTGTTACTATTAAAAGAGGTGAAGGAGAATGGCATGATACTGATTCAGGAGCTGATTTATTAAAAACACTAGAAACAAATAAAAATTGGGTAGCTGGATGGGATAAAACAAATATTTGGTATAACTTTCCATTAATTGCAAATAATAAAGTTTTTGGAGAAGCAGAAAAAATGTGTCCTTTAACAATTAGTTTATTAAAAGAAATTGGCGGTATTAATGTAGCTGGATTTTCTTTAATATTACCAAATTCACAATTACCAGTTCATCAAGATGATACAGGTCCTACATTTAATTCAATGGCTTTAAATATGAAACTGAATGGTGGTATATGTAATTTGTATGTTAAACAAAATAATAAATTTGTTTGTCATCGTCATATGGCTGGAAAAGCTATTATATTTAATAGTGAATTCGACCATTATGCTGATAATAAAGGAGGAACAAATAGAATAATTTTATATCTTGATTTTCAAACTAAAAATATATAATTAAATATATAAACTATGTATATATAATGGATGATTTTGGATTAGTTGATGGTCGTTTATTTGGAAAACCATTAAGTGCAAATATAATACAAAATATTGTTGAAATTACCGAATTAAATAATTTAGCTAATTTTAAACCAGAAGATACTTATTTTATTTTAAATCATAGTAATCAATTTAAAATAGCTAAAATTAGTAAAGTTGTTGAATTACCTGTTTTAGAACAAGGAAAAAAGAAATTTCCTAAAATGATTACTTTTACATTTGTTGAAGATAATGGGTTTAAATTCGATTTATCTAAATCTTTTAATGGTACATTAGATGATTGGAGAGACATGGGTGGTGAATTATTTTCAACTTATAGAATTTATAAATTAATAAACAATTTAAACTATAAAGATACTACATTTTTATTAGATGAATTATCGAAAGTAGTTAGAACTAAAGTTACATATAGCGAATTTAAAATAACAAATGAATCAAGACCAAATATAAAGATTAAAGAAAAATACTTAAAATATAAAGCCAAGTATTTACAATTAAAAAAAATTTTAATTATTACATAGAATATTTACAATTAAAAAAAATTTTAATTATTACAAAAAAAAATTTTAATTATTACAAAAATAAATTTTAATTATTACAAAAAAAATTATTCGAGAGCATTTAATAATTCAATCATTTCTTTTCTAATCTCTACTATTATTTCTTTTGTTTTACCCGAAGATATATCACACCACTTTTGTGTTGTAGATATAAGATCATCTTTTTTCATTTTGAAATGAAGTTTAATTACTTCTTCCATTCCAGCAGGTGGATTTTTAATCATATCATTAATTGCCCACTTAATAGTTCCTATTAATAAAGGTTCGTTATAAGTATCAGATTTTAGTTTTCCTTCTTTAGTATTCATATATCTTTCCCATCCAGGTTCATTAAAACAGGGTAATTCAACTAAAATTAATGATTGAATTGATACAAGTACTTGTAAGAAAGTTGAGTTTTTAGGATTCCATTTTTCACTTTCTTGACCACTCCAAGTACCTAGTAGAGATAGACATACCTTACCACAATGATACAAATTAGGATTAAATCTTACAGATCCACCTCCAGTTGTTTTAAGTAATACCTTTGGTTCACTATTTGGATAATCTGAAGGAAAACATGCATGAAATTCGAAAATACCATTTTCATATGGGGTATCTTTAGGACCTGATATGTAAAAATTAAATACATTCAAATATTTCTTAGATATTCTTGCCCATATAGTTGTATCCCAATTTAATGGTAATCCAGTTTTGAAACTTGATATTTCTGAAATCATTCGCATTGTTGCTTTCGAATCAGATTTTTTATTGAGCTGGTCATAAAATTTATGAGTGTTTGAAATTTCATCAATAATACCAAATTGTAGTTTCTTCATAGTTTCTTCATATTGTTTTTTAACACGGTCGTCTATATCTATAACTATTGTTTTTCTTACATGTTCTTCTTTTTTTAAATTTGATTTATACCAATCAGAAATACAATGTATTTTAATATATATTTCTTCTTCTTGTGCTTCAGTATTAGATTGAAATAAAGAAGCGATATCTTCTGAAATATTAGTAAAAGCATCACTTATTTTATTAATAAAGTCTTGCATTTTCAAATCAGAAATTTTTAATGTTGATAATTTATCTATTATATTTAAAATTTCAATATATAATGGTTTACATTTATCAATTTCTAATAATGTTAGACCATTAATTTTATTGATTAAAAATGTAAATAATATCGAGTCATTTATATATTCAAATGAATCAAATGAATCTATTTTATTATTAATAGATTTCAGTAAATTAGTTAATTCAATATTTTGAAGTTCTTGTTCTTTAACAAATAATGAAATATCCCAATTAGAACCACCGCTATCATGTCCATAACCAGTACCTGATTTCCAATATTTATTTGTGCTTTTATTTGTTGGTGTATTTTCAACTACAATTTTATTAAATTCAATTTCAAAAATTTGTGAATCTACTGATTTTTCTTTTGTAATTGATGTTAATTTAACAAGTAACATTTCTAATTCATTAAATTTTGATTTTTCTAATTTTATATAATCTTGAATAATAGGTTCTAATTTGTTACTTAGAGTTAGAAGTAACCATTCAAGAGAAATAGTTGGGTTCCAATTTTCCATTTTTAAAATTTTAAGATTCATTAAATTTTGAACAAGTGGTAACTTTATTGCTGGTTTAATAAATTCTAATTTAGGAGGCAAGAAAGGATATACTCTTGGGTCTACAGACAGTTTCAATTCAATATAATCATAACCCAATGCTTGTTTAATTCTTTCAATTACAGGATTTTCTAGTTTTAATTGTACACTCAAATCATATGGATTATTATTTATTGGTGAAACAATATGTTTGTAATTCATATTTTGATTAATATTTTTAATTTCATTTGCTATAATTTGATAAATTTGATTTGCATTAAATAATAGTTCTTTTGGAAATTTAGATAAATCTGTAATAATTTTTGAGTCACGAAATGCTTTAGATTCTTTTTCTAGAATACTAAAGTTAATAGGAAATTTAGTACGATTATCTATTTTTTGATGAAGATGATATTTATCATTCAATACTTTCTTTTCAACTTTATAATTAGATTCTTGTAATTTAAATTTCTTAATTATAGAAATTATTAACACTGGATTCTTTTTGGAAGAATTTATAAACTCTAAATTTAAATTTTCTAAAGACATAATTTCAGAATCAAAGTAACAAAACACTTCAAAATCAGTAATCATTTTAATTGGATAATTATTTATTGAAAAATGTAAAATATACTTATCTTCTTCATTTGTAAATTTAAGAATCTCAATCTTATTATCAGTTGGTTCTAGTTTTTCTACTAATTTAGATAACTCATTATTATAAGGATTTACTTCCATTATCATATCAAATATTTAATAAGATAATAAAAAAAACAATTTTTTTGTTAATATACTTAGCTATTTTTTAAATGAAATAACCTGTTTTACTAGGTTTTTTAGTATGACCCATCTGGATTTTAGGCAAAGCAACCCTCCTTCGTCGCCAGACAGACCTGGTGCACGGGGTTGAACCGCTCGTTGGTGATGGACTTGAGGAAGCTGGTCCACGGGTCTACATCCACACGCGTGTTGCCCTGCTCGTCCGTGGTGAGAGTGTACTCGCCACAGAAAACAGACATCAGCAGCGTCTGACTGTAGCCGTTGACCATCTGAACACCCTTGGTCGTCTCCGTTACGGAGAAGGCACCACGAGCGTTGAGGTTCCAGAAGATGGTACGAGGCAGATTGTAGCCATTCTCCTTGAATGCCTTCTCCATGCGCCCCAGAAAGACGGTCTCAAACAGATTGAGGTTGCCATCAGGGATGGTTACCAGCCCAGAGTTGAAGTGACCATCTGTCAGAATCATCAGCGCAAAGTCTGTACTCTCCACTTTGTTAGTGACCATCAGCTCGAGGAGCTTACGGTACATGGCGTCGATGTTGGTCGTGTATCCCACCTCTGTGGAGTAGACCTGCTGGAACTGTGCAAAGACGTCCTTAGTCTGGTCAATGTGTAGGATAGTGGGCCGCTCGCTGAAGGTAATTAGACAACCAGGGAGGTTGCTAATGCTTGCACCCATCAGACCAAGAGCCACTGCCTCAACATCAACCTTGGCTTGCTGCATAGAACCAGAGAGGTCAATCACTGGAATCACATTGCGCGGGTCAATGGAGCTGGGAACAGCCTTGACAGCGGCATCAACAGCATCCTTGATCTTGGTCATCATGTCCTTCCACTGTGCTGAGAGCATGGAGCGCTCAGCTGAGGAGAGAGTGGACAGCTGCCGCTTGACATGGGTGTCAATCTCATGCGCCAGCTTGCTGAGGTCCAGCTGGAGACCCTTGAGCTTACCCTCGAGAATGGTCTTCATGAGGTTCTTGCGGCACTGAATGCGGTCAGCGTCAGTGGAACGGTTGCCCGTCTCCAACTCAGACTGAGTGAGTACAACATCCTTCTTCTCGTTGAGCAGAGCTGAACGGTGTTGAGCAAGGAAGCCTGCGGGAGCGCGGTCCATTGCGATGGAAGCCCAGTCGCGCTGGATGGAACCAGTCTCACCAGATGTGGTCATCATCTGCTCGCCAACACCGAGGCACTGAGTGAGTGCCGTGATGATGTAGCGGAAGCGCTGCTTCATGAAGTTGATGTTCTTGCGGTCAGCAACAGAGAACGCGTGGTCGATAAGAAGCTGGCGAACCACCTGGTCCTTCTTGCCCTCGCGAGGAATGTGCTTGGCTGCAAGGCTCAACTTCTTGCCCTTGACGAATGCATGTACCTCATCGGTCTTCATTGCCTTTAGCTTATCGTTGAGCGCAACCGCCTCCTCCTTGGTGACTGTTGTAAGCTCCTTGCCAAACACCTGAAGAGCATCCGCATTGAGGTGCTTGGTGTAGGTGGAGAGTGCAGTGGTCACCACACCCTGACCAGCGACGCCCTTGGCCTTGAAGGTGATGACCAGGTGGTCGAGGTCACCAAAGTAGCCATAGTCGATGACCAGGGGAACGAGGGCCTCAGCCGTCTTGGGGAAGATAGCGTGGATCTTCTCGAAGAGGTAGTAGAAGAGGAGACGCTCCTTCTTGCCCTCCCCGCGCACGTTGCGCAGGTAGAAGCAGTAGCGAAGCATCAGGCTCCAGTAGGTCTTCTGCTCGCTGACTGGCAGCGAAGTAGTCAGCGTAACAAACTGCTTGAATGCCTCATCTAGCTGAACCCCGAGCCAGTCAGGGAGCTTGAACTGGTCGGGATTAGAAGGGAAGTGCCCGTTCTTCAGCTTCTTAGGGGCATAATGACACATCTTAGGGCGAACCATCGAGTGGTCCAGCTCCATGAGTGCTGCTGACGCAGTACCATTTCCAAGAGCGCCAAAAGTAAGGTCGCCGTTGTCCGTCAGAGCGGTAATAAGAGAGTCAACAGCGAATACTGCTGACTCCTTCTTAAAGGCCGAAGCCAGTGTAGGGATACTAGAAATCATAGGGATGGAAGACATAATAAAATAATTATGAGTAATAAATTATTAATTTTTCAATTTTTTTAAATAATCCAATATTTGATATTCGTAAATCCTGCATTTAAATGGTTCAACCATATAATTGCTAATTCAGCTGGTAAAGGACTTCCTTTTCCAATGTTTCCATTTGGTAATTGCCAATATAGAGTTCGTAAATTTGTCATTAAATATATTTTTATTTAACATATTATTATTTTAAATCAATTTTTCATTTAAAATAATACTATCACCGTTATTTGGTTAGATTATTTATTCATATTTCTTAAATATACCAACCAACCCACTCATATAAATATCACCAAATGTTGATTTAGTTACACGATTTTCTAAATCAGACATTTCACTTAAATAAATAGCTAATCTTTCTGGTTTTAATTTAACCATTTTATTTGATAAAAGATAGGATACTAGTTCTTTTAAAACAATAGATAAAGAATACCCTTGAACTTTAATCAAACTATCTATTTTTTTATTGGCTTCATTATAATCAATCATTGGGTCTAATAAATTACTAATTATATCAATAACTTCATTATCAGAAGGTACACCTGCAGTTTTATAACACATTTGAACAGTAATATGAGAAGATTGAAGTGACAGCGATTGTAAAAAATTAATACTTTTTCTTAAATCACCTCTAGATAATGAACTAATTATTTCCATTACATTTTTATCAAATGTTAATTTTTCCTGTTCACAAATATATTCTAATTTTCTTTGAATGTGATAAACATTAATTGGACTAAATCTAAAATTTGCACATCTGGAACGAATTGCTGGAATTATTTTATTTTCATAATTACATATTAAACAAAATCTTGTTGTTTTTGAATATTTTTCAATTATTCTTCTTAAAGCAAATTGTGCATCAAATGTCATTGAATCTGCTTCATCTAAAATAATTAATTTTACTCCTTTATTAAACATATTAACTTTCTCAGCAAACCCTTTTATTTCTTCTCTAACGGAATTAATACCTCTATCATCAGATGCATCTAATTTCATAACCATTAAATTTTTTGAAGTACCATATAATTCATTTGCAATAGCTAAAATTAATGATGTTTTACCTGTACCAGGAGTTCCATGAAATAATAAATGTGGCAAAGAACCACCAGCTAACATTTTTTTTATGGTTTCTATATTTTGGTCATGACTAATAATTCCATCTATTTTCTGTGGCCTGTATTTTTCAACCCAGGGTAAATATTCCATAATATATATATATATACTCTTCTTTAAATAAGATATAAATTTAATATATATCTCAATATATGTATATGAGTAAAATATTTAATAACTATTTAAATTATATAGAAAATTTTGAAAAAACTAAGTCTGAATCAGAATTAAGTTCAAAAACAGATACAATAGCAGAATCCGATACAATAGCAGAATCTGAAATAATAGCAGAATCTGAAATAATAGCAGAATCTGAAACAATAGCAGAATCTGAGTCTAATCAAGAATCAGAGTCTAATCAAGAATCTAAAGCTGAATCTAAAGCTGAATCTAAAGCTGAACCTAAAGCTGAACCTAAAGCTGAACCTAAAGCTGAACCTAAAGTTGAACCTAAAGTTGAACCTAAACCTGAACCTAAAGATGAACCTATAGTTAAATCTAAAAACAAATCTAAAAAAAATAAGAAAAAGAAGGGTAAAAAAGGAAAGAAAAAAGGAAAAAAATCTAAAAAAAATAAAAAGAAGGAAAAATTTGAAAGCATTTCATTACTAGAATATTGGAATATAGAATCTGATTCTATCATTATAATTATGTTTCTACTTTTTTTAATTATAATTTTCTCTAAAAAATAAAACGGTATAATATAAAGTTTTTCAACCTTTATATTATTAAATTTAATTACTATTTATTATCTTACTAAAATCATAAGCTAATCTCATAAATTCAATATATTCATCACCACCTTTTAATAAATTATTATCAATTTCAGTTAGTTTAATACTTAATAATGATTTAATTCTTGATGTGAATGTATTTTCTCCTTTAATAAATGTATCAAAATGTAAAATTTGATTTACTAAACTATAACCATTATTAACAATATCATTTATTAATGTATCAATTGAAAAAGAATCTTTTGATTTTATTGCTTCAATTAAACTAATAAATGTATCTTTCGCTATTACTCCAGATATTTCATTTAATATATCTTGATTTAAAATATTACCAAATGTATTATAACATTTTTGTAAAAAGTTAATGGCTTTTCTTAAATCACCGCGACAATTTCTTACAATTTGAAGTAAGAAAGTCTCTTCACAAATAAAATTTTCTTGTATGCATATAAATTTTAATTTGTCTATTGTTTCTTCTTCTTTAATAGGTTTAAATCTAAATAAAGCACATCTGGAATTAATTGGATCAATAATTTTATTATGATAATTACAAATAATACAAAATCTTGTTAATTTTGAATATTCTTCCATAATTCTTCTTAATGCAAATTGAGAATCTGATGTCATATTATCTGCTTCATCTAAAATAATAATTTTCCAAGGTGGTATATCATCATTTGGATTAATTGCTTTCTTAGCGTAAGTTTTAATCTTATCACGGATTACATTAATACCTCTTTCATCTGAAGCATTTAATTCAATAACTCTATCATAATAATATTTTTCACCAAATAATTCTTTTGCTAAAGCTAATATAGTTGATGTTTTACCACACCCAGAAGGTCCAAAGAAGATTAAATGGGGTAAATTTTTGGTAACAAGTGCTTTCTTAAGTGATTTAATAACATCAGCTTGAGCAGTAATATCGCCTAAAGTTTTAGGTCTATATTTTTCAACCCAAGAACTAAAATTTTTTGCCTGCATTATTAAGTTATTAATAAATGCTCTTTAATATGATTTATTAATTTTGTTCCAAAAATGTAGATGATTCAAAAAATGTACCAATTAAATTTATAAGAGATTATGATTTTCCAGATTATTTACGAATTAAAAAAAAAAAAATACTTAAAATATAAACAAAAATATTTAGCATTGAAAATAAATAGCTAAAATTCGAGGTTGTTTATACCATTCCTTTCTAATAATATTTTCAGTAATTACTTCATTTTCTATTTTTAATGAAAACCCATTTATTCCATAAATAATTGATGCATCTTCTAACTCTTTGTTATTTAACCGAATACCTTCAAAAAATCTTAAAACACGAATTAGTTGATTAACTAAAATTGATAAAAAATCTTCATTACTATATTCTATTAATTCTGATAATACTGTAAGATATTTAGAACTTAATAAAAAATTAGTTTCTTTATAGTTAAATATTTGTTCAGTCATTTTATTTATACTTTTCATTTCAGCTGTATCTCCTTCTATACTTGATAATGGTTCTATTAAATATGGTATTTTATATGTAAAAATTTGTGATGGTACATATATATAATTATCTAAATTATCATTATTTTTTTTATTAGATATAGTTAATTGTTTTTTAATTAAAAAATGTTCTAAACGATTGTATATTTTTAAACCATATGGTTTTGATTTTAAATTATTGAATAAAGATATTATATAATTTTTCCATTCTTGTAAATTCATATCATTTGGATAACTAAAATTATATTGATAATTATAAATTATATTATTGCTAAGCATAATAATATAAGTTATATTTTTATAATAAAATAAAATAACAATTTTTATTAACAACCTCCTACAGATAAGTTTTTAATAGCAAATTTAAATTTTGAGTAAATTTCTGGATATTTTTCCCAATTATATTCAATTGACATTGATGCCTTTGCTCTAATACTTTCAACAGTAGCAGTATTAATATGAGAAATACCAACTTTATCTGATTTATCATTTGAATGCCAAACAGAAGACATTCCTTCAAGCAAAGTTAAAAGATTCCATGCAGCAGGAGCCCAATCTTCTGGATGATAACCAGAATTGGACAAACAAATTTTTTTATTTATTTCAAATCTATCATTAGGTGTTAATATAAAATAGTCAGGTGCTTTTCTAGGATATTCAGGAGAATGTAGAATTTTACCAATATAATGACCACCATGAAATGGTGTATCTTCTCGACCAATAAGTAAGAAAAATATTTCTAAAATATTATCTGGATTTGGGTAAACATCAAAATACGATGATTCGGCTTCCTTAAATTTACGAAGGTCTCCATTTATACGTTTAATTGTTAATGCTTGCATTGAAACTTAATAATTATAAATAAAAAATATATAATTCAATTTTTATTTGATTATATTTTTTTGTTTTCTAATTTTAAGTAATGTTAATGAATATAATATTAATTTGTGTTATAATATTAATTATTTATTATGGCCCTTCTGGTCTATTCACTGAAAAATCTTTAAAAGAAACATTTATTATTGATGAATTATACAATGGTAAATCTGGATTTATTAAATTTGATGGAGATGTATCACAATTATATTTTGGTGAAACAACATATGGAGAAGTTACTAATAAAGGTATAGATTTATTAAGTGAATATTTTAATAAACACGGTCAATTAGATAGTTATAAGGTTGATAAAAAAACATTTTATGATTTAGGTTGTGGTGTTGGAAAAATTGTAGTTAAAATGGCATATTTAAATAAAACAATTCAATCAATCGGTTATGAAATAGTTCCAGAGAGAGTTGCAATTGCAAATGAAGTAATAAGAAAAGTAGATTATGACATTTTAGAAAGAATATCAATTAGACAACAAGATTTATTTGATAAAAATGTAAAATTAAATGACGGATGCTGGATTTTTATTTCTAATTTATGTTTAAAAGAAGATAAAATGAAAGAATTTGCTAAAAAATTAGATGATGAAACACCAGCTGGTTGTGTAATTATTTGTTCTAAACCTATAGAATTTGATAAAGGCACTAAATTTAATAGATTAGCAGCAGTACCAGTACCAATGACTTGGCAAGAAAATTCAGAAT
>Ga0136642_1001076_pt1 | contig 12243 bp, 12 predicted proteins | sample LowCatLa1302831Y_FD_115313 | JGI IMG/M metagenome (GOLD analysis project Ga0136642, IMG submission 115313) | Freshwater microbial communities from Lower Cathedral Lake, Yosemite National Park, California, USA - 13028-31Y | ecosystem: Environmental > Aquatic > Freshwater > Lake ... | reverse complement strand
GCTCTACGCCTACCAACTGTATTACAACATCCACTACACGGTGCGTTTTTATACGCATTTGCAGGATGTGGTTAGCAATTTGCATCACACGCGGGCCTTTTTGCAGCAAACGGAACGAAAGATGGCGGTGTTCCTCGATGGGTGCGCGGGCCGGGATTCGTACCGGCCTTTTGTGGTGGAGGCGCAGCGGCGGCTCTTGACCGTGCGCGCCCTGTTACAGAAACTGGCGTCCGTGAAACCGGTGGGCTGGAACACGGACACGTTGACCCACATGGGGTACCACTTTGAATGCTACTACCTGTTGTATGCCGAGGATGACTATTTGCAGACGCTGCTCTACTGCATGGACTTTGATGGCTTCGTCGACAACCTGTCGTGCGTCGGGCGACGTCTCGCTACGGGGATTTTTCATGTGGCGTCCTTTGATAAGCCTATCAGAGACAAAGTCGATGTAAAAGAAGAAGACAAAGACGGAGACAAAGACGGAGACAAAGAAGACAAAGACGGAGACAATGTCAATGTCGAGGTAAAAAAGGAAGAGCCCGGTATCGCGATACAATTTACAAGAATGTACTATCCGCCCTTTGTGAAGAAATTACAGGAGGCGGTGCGAAACGACGTTGATTTTACGGAGAGCAACGGTATTGTCACGGGACCCAATGCCTCTGGCAAGACGACCTTTTTGAAGACGGCGGCCATCAACATCGTGGTCACCCAACAACTCGGCTGTGGTTTCTATGAATCTGCATGCATGGAGGAGTTGTACACGCATCTGCACTCGTACATCAATATCCCCGACACATCGGAGCGGGACAGTCTATTTGAAGCCGAGACGCGGCGGTGCAAGGAGATTCTCACGGTGATTGAGACCCATGGTGACAAGGAGCGTCACTTTTGTTTGTTTGACGAGCTTTTTTCGGGTACCAACCCGGAAGAAGCTACACAATCGGCCCTGTCCTACCTCAGATACTTGGCGAAGCAGCGGCATGTGCATTTCTTGTTGACGACGCATTATGTTGATGTCTGTCGACGCATCGAGGGCGAGCCGCATGTGGCCAACTACAGGATGCGTGTTCAGGGCGAAGACAAGCTCGTCATGGAATACCGCGTCGAGCCGGGCATTTCCGACGTCAAGGGGGCGTTTTTCATTCTGGAAACGATGGGCTTTCCCCAACAAATGATGGACGACATTCGCAACGGACTCGAACCCATTCCAGAAGAGGATGTGGAACCCATTCTGGAAGAGGATACGATTTTGAATGCAGAACCTACTCTAGAAGAGGATGTGGAACCCATTCCGGAAGAAGTTGTGGAACCCATTCCGGAAGTGGAACATTTGTAATTTATGATAATGCTTGCAGACGCCTTTGCATTTCTTCTAATTCTGCCGAATCATCAGCTGTTGTTATTTTTGTTCCCGACCCGGGCGGAGGCACCAACTGCGACTCGTTTTTGATAATGTATTTTTTTGTTTGGTTTATACCATCATTGTCTGTTTTGGACACGACAATGGTGACAGGAAGCGCCGTGAATTTTTTGTCCTCCAGATGTTCAGCTAACAATTTTGCTGCATCGGATGGATTGGGTGTCACTACAGGCGGTGAGTTGATTCTGTCATAAATTGTGAGTAGGGCTGCATTTTTGATGGAATCAATCTGCCAATTATTTGTAGAGATGTCCTCTTGAAATTTTATTATTCCTTCTTGATAATTGTTGCGTATGTAGTAACGTTGACGCTTGTCTGTCAGTTGTTCCACTTGGTATAATTCCGGGTTACGTTGAAATGCGTGTGCTGTTTCTGTTGCTTGTCCTGGTACTAGTGCTGGTCCTGGTCCTGCTGGGTTCATTTCTCTGTGTTAATATATTATTACAGGCTAAATAGCGTAACTTCGAAGCATAAATCGGGATTTTGGATGTAGGTGTACGGAATCCAACAGGTGCCGTGGATGCCCCAGCTGGTGCCCCACGAGTTCATGACTTGAAAGGCCTGTCTACCATTGTCGTATCCCAGCACGCACAATTCATGACCTCCTTGGCATATTTCGTTGACCAAATCAGGCATCGACACCAACCCTGTAACTGCTACCGAGTCGCTGATAAAACTGTCGTACACGGCGATGGCAATCAACAGTGGCTGTTTGTTGTTCAGTTGTAGCTGCATCGCCGTGATTAGCGCCGCACCCGTTTGCATCAACACCTGAAACGACTTTATTTTATGTTGTGGCGCGACCTTGAAGCAAGACGCCGGGGGTCGGATTGCAAATTTTGACACATTGTAGGGCCATTGTGACTCGCTGCATATACCGTTGGTTTGCACGTAGGCCTCACCGTCAACGACATCCGCGCCTGCATCTTCTGATACGGTGCCTTCGATGACGCGTTCATTGTAGTAGAAAAAGAGGCGAGACGGTACGAAGCCTGTGTATTTGTTCTGTACGACGCATAGGACTCGGTAGGCCGTGCAGAAAGCGTTGGCCGTGCAGCTTCCCAGGTTGCCCTGGTCGTAGACAAAGGTGCAGTATTTCAACAGGGATATGACGGGGACTTGTGGTTTTGCTGGTGGCGTGGGCTGTACTGGCGGCGTGGGCTGTACTGGCGGTTTTTTTTGTTGTAATGCCTTTCGTTGCTGGGCTCGTTTCATGAGATGATGGATTGGAATGAGTGTATAAGGCATTTATGATATACATTACCGTGTGACTCTTTGTTTTACAGAGAAAATACGACGACGACGATGCAGAGGAAGTAGACGCCGTGTTTTTCCACCAATGAAGGAACGTATGATGTGGGTAATGTCTTTTTTTGCCACCGGGGGCAAGGGGAGGCTGTCTACGACGCGGCGATGATAATTTCGCATGACTCCTTGTAATTGGCTCCTTTTCTTGTCTTCCATATCCCTGTATTTTACGTATTTATACCAGTAACTAGTGTCACCGCCATCGTAATCATATCCTTTCGACCGTTCCATGATACTTTGTCTCCATTTTGAATCATACTCTTCCTTTTTTTTTCGGATGTGATCGATTTCGTTTTTGATATTCTTTATATGTGTTTCGTAGGCATGTATAATTTTTACGGATTTTCTCTTCCTTGTCGAATTGTTATTCATTACAGTATATGCATAAAAAATTTCGTAGTCAAAATTGATTGCTTCGAACCGCCACTGTAGTTATGTACCACATATATGAAAAGAAATGCCTTGTCCTTACTGTTACGCTCCCAACCACTCTCTTTCGATGTGCATCGAAGGTATCGATATTGGTGTCCGCTTCGCGATGGACAACCGTCGTCTGATTCACTTGTTCCAACAAGACCGTGCCCGTATTTCTACGACACAAAACGCCACCAAAACGCATTACATGATGTGGCTGGAACAGTATTTGCGCCAAGAGTCTGCTGTCAGGGTCCGATTGATTCACTACGGCTTGGGAGGCACCCTCACCGGGTCCAAACCGGAGAATATCCAGAACATTACGGTGATAATGAGCATGATTTGGGAAGCGGCGCCACCTCTGGAACCCGTGGCCTTTGTTCGGCCCTTGGAACTATGTGACCATTTCATGCGCTACTTTCAAAGCCCCTACCGACCTCATTTTCAGCTGTTGGACCACCAGTTGGGAGTCAACGCCGAGAATCATATCGTGGAATGGTATCCACTACAGCAACAAGAGCAACAAGAGCAACAAGAGCAACAAGAGCAACAAGACGACGACTCCATGCCCGAATTAATACAAGAAGAAGCACAACCCAACTACGACCGCAACTGGATGGACAATATCGTGGATGCCGACCCGTATGTGATTTTCCAAAACAACATGGAACAACCCATCCAGCATAATTTGTTCCGTGATTTCGACGTGCCTGCCTTGAACTTGTCCAACCAACCTGACCCCATACGTATCTGCCTATCTGTCGACAAATGGGTGCACGACGATGTATGCAGCATCTGCCTCACCAACGAGCCCTTTATCCAAACTCACTGTAACCATGTGTTTTGCAGTTGCATCACAACGCACATGATGCAGTACCAACGCACGGAATGCCCGATGTGCCGCCAAGACATTACTACGTTGACAGTACATGACCAACGTAGTTATGAAAGCCTCAAGAGTGTGGAATGCCTGTTTCCACAACATGTTACCTTTGTCTAACCTTTGTTATATATCTAATCCTGCCCTGTAATATCTTGATTTGTAATACCTTTGTCTAAATACCTTTTGTCTAAATACCTTTTGTCTAAATACCTTTTGTCTAACCTTGTTTTGTCTAACCTTGAATTGTCTAACCTTGAATTGTCTAACCTTGATTTGTCTTGTAAATAATAACCCACTTCTTTTTTTCTGCCGCTACTGTAGTATGTATGACCTCGTCGTTGTGGGAGCCGGTATGTCCGGTCTCTACACCGCCTACCAAGTACGTTTGAAACGACCCGACTGGCGTATCGTAGTCTTGGAAAAGGCCGACCATGTGGGGGGTCGCGCCGGCATGGTGTCTTTTCATGGCGCCCGTATCCAGATTGGCGCCGGCATTGGCCGCTACCCCTACGACAAAACCTTGTTGGCCCTGTGCCGTGCCTTGCATGTCGATACCCCCATGTTTGACCATGTGACTGATTACAGTGTCGATATTCCCTACCCCGTGGACCTACAAAAGACGGTCGCCAAAATCAAGCGCCAATACAGGCCGCATGGAAAGCACCGTGGTTTCACGTTTCGGCAAGTGGCCATCGACGTCTTGGGGCCGGAAGCCTATGCCTCGTTCCGGACGACGATGGGGTACACGGACTGGGAAAACGAGGACCCCGAAGAAAGTTTCCGTACGTTGCATATCGACGACGAAGGCTGGGATTGGTCGAAAGCCGTCTTCATCGCCTGGGACAAACTCCTACAGGGAATGGTTCGTGCCGTAGGTAGGGGGTCGGTGCACTGCGGCGAAGAAGTCGTTTCTTTGTTGGAAGAAACAGTCGAAGCGAAAGCCCAACATTACACGATAAAAACCCGCTCAGGAAAGGTGTGGCCCGCGTGTCGGGTCGTTGTGTCCACCGACATTCGCGGCGTGCAGAAGTTGGTGCCGGAGGCCCGCTCCAAACTGTACCAGGATGTGAGACCCATGCCTTTTTTGCGGGTCTATGCCCATTTCACCCCGGAGTCGGCCGAGGTGATGAAACGATGGGTGCCGCATGTGACGGTGGTTGCCACGCCGCTCTACAAAATCATCCCTATGGACGCCGCCAAGGGAGTCTACATGGTGGCCTACACGGACAATGCTGGGTACAAGTACTATATGCAACGGCATCGCGCCGACATGCACCGACCCGCCTTTTGGGCACGCGAAGTGGAACGCGCACTCCATATCCCTACAGGGACGTTGGTGATTGACGACCTGTCGGTGCATGACTGGCCCGTGGGGACGCATTGTTTCCGGCCGTTGCTTAGGCGCACCAATAAAAGCAAAAAACAGGCAAAAAGTAGAACCGCGTTTTTGCGGAAGGCGCAACGGCCCTCGCCGCACTTGTGGGTAGTGGGCGAGGGCATGTCGCGGGACCAGGGATGGACCGAGGGGGCGCTCGATTCCGTGCGCGCCGTCTTGACCGATGTGTTGAAATAATATTTTTACATGATAAATATCATTTAAAATTTGACGACAATTTTTACATATTCTTTCTTGATGCATTTGCACGCCGACACAGACAGCTCTTCCCGTTTCTTGCGCGTCTTGGCCGATTCGGCCGGTATCCCCACAGGCACCGTGCGCCGCTTGGCCAAACTGTTGCGCTGGTTCATGTCCGTTTCAATGTCCTCGAAATGTTGGTCAATGTACTCCAAGATACCGTTTTCGATGGACCACTTGAAGAAATTCAGTTGGCCGATGGTGGTTTCCAACTCTTGGTTCGTTCCAAAAGGAATCACAATCCGTTCCCATCGTTGAAAGGGGTCGAATATCCGTTTGCTGTAGGCTTTCAGTTTGAGTTTGTAGTCGTTGTGCACCTTGAAACGGTACTGGTTGGGGAGGTCATATACCACGTAATTCTTCTTGGCATAATTGGTGACGAACCAATCCACGATGCGCAACGAGATGCGCGTCTCCCCGTTGATGACTTGCATCATGCACTTCAAGTTGTTCTCCACCTCGAAGAATTTGCGAAGACTGGAGAGCAACAGGGCGTTGCGGGTAGTCATTTGTTGTGGTTGTTGTGGTTCAGACACTCGATGCGACTGTGGTTGTTCAGACACTCGATGCGACTGTGGTTGTTCAGACACTCGATGCGACTGTTGCGACTGTGGTTGCAAAGATGTCATTTTAATCAGGCAACAGGTGATGTTTTTATGTTTTTTTTGATATTCAAAGAATACCCTTTTCTTGGAATTCGCCTTCGACCTCTTCCATCGACGATGCTCCATAAAACCAATCGTTCATCATTTCCTCGTAGTCATCGGACCTCTTTTGCATGTGTTCCAATAACTTCCTGTAATGAATGCCACGCTGCTGCAATGCGGGGGCAATGCGCAAGGGAAGGTCCAGGCCCGATTCTCCAGCCATTGTATCACCGTCGTCCAACACAAGACGGAACCCATACTCCTGTCGCGTCTCATAACTGCTTCCTAAAAAGATAAGGTCGCCGTACTGGATGGCGGGATGGGACTGCAAATACGCCTTGACACGCGCGGTCAACGTCTTTTCCTGTTCTTGGCTCAACATTTCCTTGTCTTCGTAGCCGGGGGTCACGGCGTTGGCAATGTCGTGGAACTGGGCGTCTCTTTCTTTTTTGTTGGATACGATTTTTGTAGGGTCGCAGGCTCCCGTTTTCTTGTTGCGACGCGACCCTTTGGGACAACGCGACTTCCTTGACTGACTGTTTTTTTCACAGTCGCCGGTTTTCTTGTTGCGACGTGAGCCTCGCGGACATCTCGGAGGCATATGTTTATATACAAAACAGGTTAAAAGGTTTTCGCCCTCGCCTTGAATTGTTTCCACGACAGTGCCTTGCCTTCGAGAGGCGGTGGTCTTTCCGCCTCCCTCTCCTCGTCCCATTTGGCTCCTTCCCGGCGGGAGGCGTCCAGGTACATGTCGGCAAACAGTTTGCCCATGATGACCGACCCCTCTTCTTGGTTAATGGCGCCGTCCTCGATTTGACGCAGCGTCTGCAAGGCCTGGAAAAAGAGCCGCAAATCCAGCAAATCCTTGACCAACTTGTTGAAGATGAGGGGGTACTGCATAAAGAGGTAGCTACACTCGCGTTGACACAACTCGACAAAGGCCTCGCTCGCTCGGTCGCCCTCGTAACTGCGTTTGAGACGCTCCATATGCAGCACCTCGTCGCGCAACCGTATGCTGCGGCGTTCCTGGCGCAGGTATTCCGTGTTGTCTTGGTACTGAGCACTGTCCAATCCTTCAATCACCTTGTTTAAATTGGCCCTGTCTTGGTCGTTCATGATAATACTCTATGTACACAACAATTCTTTAGGCGTTTCAACGAAAGACGGAGTGTAACGTAGTCAATAATTTCAACGTAACATTTCTCTGATGTTAATATAGAACCATGAAAAACATCTTGAAAACCCGTGTCTACGAATTGATAGTCCTTCTCCTGGTCCTGTTTATTGTCTTTTTCGTTCTGTTTGCCGTCTACAAAAATATTGATGGATTGGGTAACATCCGTACTCTTGACCAATTGCACCCACATAGAGAGGGATTCAGCGGCCGTCCAAACATTGAGTACTCCAGTTATCCCCAAGGCAAGGCGATGGATTCCAAGCTAGCCATGGTGATTGACCAGTCCCAGCCGCCCACCTGTGGAAAGGTGTGGGGCTTCAATGGCCTGTTCTGCGGACTGGGGGTAGCGGACCACAAGATTGACCCGTACTACAGTGCGCCGTCGGACATGACGTGCGAAGGAAGCGGTCTGACCAAAGGTCGAGGTAACTTGTGCTTGGATGCGGAGCAGCACAAGCTGTTGACGACCCGCGGTGGCAACAGTGTGTATGACTCGGTCATCGGTTAAGTCGAGGGAACCTTCCCTCGTGCACCCTCCCCTTGGCTCACGCAATAGAAATCCTCGCTAGCGCTCGCGGAGATAGATTTTTTTACTATGTCTGTTTTGAATTTGGTGGACTGTCTGTGGAAAGAAGAGATGTTGGTCGCCGCCCTCCGAGGACCATACGTCAGTGGTAAAAGACGCTTCCTCTTCAGCCGCCGAATGCCGTGAAACGGCAAAGGCGGCCCAAGTGAGGCGGAACGCCGAACCCCGTGCCCCTTTGGGGCACCGAGACAAGGGGTCCCCTCATCTTTTATCCCGAGCCGTTTCCTCGGGGAACATACGGCGCCCCTTTACAGGGCGTTTGTGTGTGGGGGTTGTCTCGTTTTATTCTGCATAAGAGGTGGTTCTTATGCAGAGTTTCTTCGGCGTCTAGCCGTTTGTAAGCCGTTTTTGTTCTGCATAAGAGGTGGTTCTTATGCAGAGTTTGTTGTGCGTCAAGCCGTTTTCAATCCGTTCTACAGGAGGTGTTTGTTGTGCGTCAAGTCGTTTTCAAGCCGTTCTACAGGTGGTGTTTTCAAGAGTTTTCACCAACCTATCAAGGAATGTTTTTTTTAATTCTGCATAACACACCACCTTATGCAGAAAATTTTTCAAAAGTCTTGGAACAAGTTATTAATCAAGTTCCTGTAGAACGGCTTGAAAACGGCTTGACGCCGAACAAACACCTCCTGTAGAACGGCTTGACGCCGAACAAACACCTCCTGTAGAACGGCTTGAAAACGGCTTGACGCCGAACAAACACCTCCTGTAGAACGGCTTGAAAACGGCTTGACGCCGAACAAACACCTCCTGTAGAACGGCTTGAAAACGACTTGACACCGAACAAACACCTCCTGTAGAACGGCTTGAAAACGGCTTGACACACAACAAACTCTGCATAAGAACCACCTCTTATGCAGAACAAAAACGGCTTACAAACGGCTTGACGCACAACAAAACGCCCTGTAAAGGGGCGCCGTATGTTCCCCGAGGAAACGGCTCGGGATAAAAGATGAGGGGACCCCTTGTCTCGGTGCCCCCCAAGGGGCACGGGGAGGAAGCGTCTTTTACCACTGACGTATGGTCCTCGGAGGGCGGCGACCAATATTTTTTCTTTCCACAGACAGTGTTCTACAGACAGTGTTCCACAGACAAGCTCCCGCCAATCCCTTTCCTGTATGTATATAAAGGATGAACGACGAAACCATGACCTACGACGCCGACCTATCGAGAGGCCAAGAAGCCCGCGTCGAGGACCTGAACCAAGGCATTCTGGCCCGGTTCGCGCCCGACGCGCCTCTACAGCCCGCCTTGGATTGTCGACCCACCCCCACCAAATACGCCCGCTTCCCCGTCACCGACCTCCGCACCCCCGTGTCCACCCCCATCCAGCAACTCCCCGCCTTCCGCCTCGACACCCACTTTACACCCCCTGTAGGAAAACAAGGACCGGTTTCGGGCTACGGCGTCGACAACGAATCCCAGCTGCAAAACCGCTTCTTTGGGCTCAACATGCGCGGAAGTGGCATCCAGAACCAGTACATTCCCGGGTCCGACAGTGACTTGTACCATGTCAAGACCGTGCCGACAGGGCAACCTTCGCAACAGCCTTACCCCGGCCTGTTTAAGCCGTACCCGAAACCCGTCGTGTCCGTGGTGCCCGATTTCGTCGGCCATCTCAAAATGTCCAACAAGCCGTTTGACAACAGTACGCGCACCCAGTTGCGCTACGACGCCACCGGACATTAGAAGCCGTAACTTTGTTGTCCCTGTATAGTAATATGCCGACCGTATATCCTGTAAGCAGCATCAACGACGCCATTTCCAAAGCGGCGGCGGCGGGCGTGGACACCAGTGTGACCGGGCCGTATTTGACCAACGTGTCCTACATTGAGCAGAATCCGACGCCCTACATATACAACGCGCTCGTGAAACAGAACATCCAGTTGTCGCGCAAAATCATCGACACCCACACCAAGAACACGACCCACGATAAGAAGGCGTTTTATCAGTCGGAACAAAACTACTACGTCGAATATGTGTACAATTACCTGTATTGGGTCTATTATGGATTCGCCTCTGTGTTCTTGATGATAGTGTACACTCGCTACCAAATGAAATGGTACTGGTTTATCTTTGTGTTTGTCGCCGCCTTGTTCTACCCGTACTGGATGATTTATTTAGAGCGGTTCTTTTTGATTGTGTATCGGTTTGTCGCCGCCCTTATTTTTGGCATTCCTTTTGTATTGCCGCGGCAGCTATATACATTTGAAACACCCGACGGAAGCAATATACGTTTCTAAAATATCTGTTGACAATATAACCATGGGTTCTCATCATGTACTCATCCTTGTTATATTGTTGGTGTTGGTCTTACTCCTTGTCTTTGTTGGGAACAATAACCAAACAGTCGAAGGCATCAACAATATGGACAATGACAACATCGGCGGCGAAATATCCGTTTTGTCTGGACAAGTGGCCGAACTTACCGACCACTTGAAGAAATTGACTGAGTCCATCACGTATTATGGCGACCCAAACCATCCATCTTACAAGGACATTATCATGCAGCTCGCGGATAATTACAATTATTTGGCGGGGTTTAAACAAAACATCGATTATTCCAGTGATAAATACTATACCAACATTCAACTCGTTCATCAAGGAAAAGTAAAGACATTGAAAAACTTCCAGGAAAGCGTGGCCGCCACGATGCAACAAAAAGAGACGGACTTGTCCAACAACCAAGCCGCCTATTTGGAACAGATTCAAATTTTGACACAGGAAAAAAATAGTTGTATCAAAAATATCATTGACAAAATGACATCTATAAATGACTATGTGGATTATTCTGTATGCAATCTTTCTTACAACCCGAAAAAGAGTCAGTACGATAAAATTTATACGAAGAACAATGTAAAAAGCATCGAGAAAGCTTTCAAAAATAAATTGAATTCGTATACGGAAATATACGACATTTCCATGGCCTACTACAACAGTATGGTGAGTGCGACGGCGTATGTGGAAGAATTGCTACCATTGGCCAACGAAATGCGTATGCATTTGCAATTCTTTTTGGGAGGCAAAATCGATGAAGACAGCGAGGAAATGGATGGTTTCCTCGAAACCTATGTGGTTCCGTACCTGGAGTCATCCGGGTTGGACTCTTTGTCATTGACAAAACCCAACAAATCGTTTTTGGATAATAAAAATATGAGCGAGCCGCCCGTCCCCCAAGTAATCATGAATGATTTAATGACACTGAAAAAGAGTACGATGCCGGAATCCCGCATCACACACAAGACCTACGACCCAACTAACAAAGAAGACGAAATGCAATTATTGACCCAATTTTTTTCAAAAATGTTATTATTCTAAAAAATGGAGGCACACTTTACGCGTAGTCTGGGAGTAATATGAAACGTAGGAATCTTATTTCGGTTGCTGAATTTCATCTAAATGAGACAAGACGTCCCATTTATTCATGGAATCCTTGAAATTTTGGCGTTGTTCCAACTGACGATAACTATCCTCGGACTTTTGTTGCGACTGTTGTTGTGCATACTGTGTCATGCTAGTATAAATGTCATTGATGTGGTCCGTGGCCACACGAATGACTTCCTTGTTACGGTCCGTCACCAATTCCGCTGGATAGACCGTCGATTCTGTAAAGAGGGACACGGCGAAATACAACATGTGCTTGCGTTTCTTGTACGTCGCTGCACCGGCATAGCGAATGCGAAAGAGTTCAAACAGGGCGGTGATGGTTTGTTCTTGCAAGGGAGTTTGTGCAGAGGCGAGGAGGGCTTCCCAGAGAAGCCATACAGGGTCGGTTTGGTGTCGTCGGTCCAGTTCTTCGTACTGGCTGCGACAATCGCAAAACAGGGGTTCGCCCTTTTTTTTGCAAAGGGCGGTGAACGCAGTCAGCCATTCTATCCAATAACAGGCGCGGTTCATGTTGCGAGTGACCCGCACGTGAAAGCATAGTTCGTTGATGGCAATCTGCAGTTCCTTGGGGTCCACGAGAGCAGCGTAATCGGCGCGGTCGGCCTGCAAATGGTGCATCATCTGCGCCGTCATGTCTTCCGTAGCGACGACGACCTCTTCATAACTCGGCCGTTTTTCCGAGAGGGCCACCGTCGCCGCCATTTCGGCAAACAGCCGCCGGAGAACCACGTGGTTGCGTAGAGGGGTCTCCGGCGACACCCTGCCATTTTCGTTCACGACGG
>Ga0136642_1001075_pt1 | contig 12245 bp, 17 predicted proteins | sample LowCatLa1302831Y_FD_115313 | JGI IMG/M metagenome (GOLD analysis project Ga0136642, IMG submission 115313) | Freshwater microbial communities from Lower Cathedral Lake, Yosemite National Park, California, USA - 13028-31Y | ecosystem: Environmental > Aquatic > Freshwater > Lake ... | reverse complement strand
GATTTTCTACCGTGTCGTGCGGTATGTTGCGAAACAGATATTCTATCCAATCTGTTTCCCAGCTGCTTTCTTGGCTTCGGTTCCATACCAATGTTATTTTTTCCATAAGTCCTTTCAAATTATTGACAAATCATTATGTGTGTGTTTAAATAGTAATAATGAAACGTCACCTATTAATTATACTACGAACCTGCACCGCTGTCAATATGTTGAACGATACCGGCGCAGGCCGATACATAAAAGTTCCCAAAGCACAACTGGTAAATCGTTGTGTCAGCAGTTTGATACACAGCATCAACATCGTGCAAGGACATGATGTTGAACTGGTGGTCCTAGACGACCACAGCTCTGCAGAATCTGTCGAACAGATCAAAACAATCTTGAGCCACTGCACCGTGCCCACTGAGTTTGTTTCTGTCGAAGATGGAACCGGCAATGCACACACCATGAGTCGTGTGTATGATCTGGTGGAGTCAAGAGCACAAGACCTGTGGTATCATGTGGAAGATGATTACCTGCATATACCCGAGGCCATTCACGATATGATCGATACTGTGGATCAGTTTGAATCTGATACCGGTAAGATGGTAGCCGTCAATCCACACGACGACATCTGGAGATATCGCCGGGAGATTTATCCCAGCTACCTGCTGTTGGGCCCATACCGACACTATCGTACTGTGCTACACAGTACCTACACCTGTTTGGCCAGCCGCAAAACTTACGATGCGTATCGATCACATTTCCGCGATGTGGTCACGTTGACACAACAACGAGCAGACTGGGTGGAAAACAACAGCATCAATTTGGTCTGGAATCAGCCCGACGTGGCCCTGTTCTCTCCTATCCCGGGCTTGGCATTTCACATCATGGATTCCAGTGGACAAGATCCTTATGTGGACATCGATCACATATGGAATGCCGTGCCGTCCCTTTGGAGTGGTGCTGATAACAGACCTCGCATCGGAATCGTCAGCATATTCAATGAGCGACATCAAGATCTAGCCGAACTGACCTGGCATCAAAACAAGGTGCCCTATGCTGAAAAGCACGGCTATGTCGCAGTGGCCAAAACAGACAACTTTAGTGCCGAACAGGTACACTTTGACAAGTTTGTTCATATCCTGCACACCATGGATTCCTATCCAGATCTGGGCTGGATTTGGTGGATCGACAATGATGCCATGATCACCAACTTTGATATTAGGGTGGAAGATCTAGTAGACAACGATTATCACATCATCATGCCCACCGATATAGCGGCTCTAAACACCGGCAGTTTCCTTGTGCGTAACAGCCCACAGGCCCGCCAGTGGTTGGAGTTTTTGTTGAGCAAAAAGCAGGAATACCGAGATGACAAGAAATGGTTTGAGCAACAGGCCGTGATCGATTTTTATCCCAAGTTCCAAGAATTATTTAAAATAATACCCCAACAATGGTTGAATAGTTATGACTATATCATGTATAATATACAAGGTATCGACTTGTTGGGACAAGACGGACAATGGTATCCAGGCGACTTTGTTATACACTGGCCTGGATTACCAAACGAAACACGAGTCAAATTGGCACAGCAGATACTGCCATTTGTTAAAAATACTGTAAAGGAGACAGAATGAACAAACGAATTAAACAGCTAGCCGATAAGGCATCAGACTACGCCGGAGACCGGTACAAGTCTATCTCACCATTGCCGGACTGGAACGAATACGAACCAACATGGCAACAAGACTATACCGAGCATCTTGCTCAGTTGGTGGTTGCTGAATGCATTCGCTTAAACGAGCAGGATTTGTCCGTAGAAACCTACACCAGCATGTCCAAGATCTATCGTAAGTATTTTGGAATCAAACAATGAAAGTATACGATTGTTTTACATTCTTCAATGAGTTAGATATATTAGAAATCAGATTAGAAGAAATGTGGGATGTTACAGATTACTTTGTCATAGCCGAAGCCAATGTAAGCCATTCAGGTAAACCCAAAGAATATATATTTGAAAAAAACCAAGCACGTTTTTCCAAATACATGAGCAAGATACGGCACATCAAGGTAGACGATATTCCAGAAACCAATGACAGCTGGTATCGAGAAAAATACCAACGCTGGTGCTTGGGCAGAGGACTCGCAGACATGCAACCAGATGACGTTGTTATCGTGTCTGACTGCGATGAAATCCCCCGCGCCGAAGCAGTTGCTATGATCAAAGAAGATGAAAACGATTACGATCGTTATATCTTGACCATACCTATGTTTCAATTCAAGATCAACTACATGAAGATTTTCGACATCGCCAAACAACCAAATATCATGGTAGTGCGAGCAAGAGCGTTTACCAATGCTCAACAAGAGCGAGAGTTCACTTTTCCGTGGATAAAGAAACCAGAAGATCTAGTGTTTATCGATCATGCAGGTTGGCATTTTACTTACTTTGGAGATAACGATGCTGCTATCACAAAGATAAAAAACTTTGCACACACAGAAACAGATACTCCAGAAATGATCGAAAACCACAATATCGAATATTTCGTAGAAAATAAAAGCGGACATCACGGACCTGATCATCCAGAACGTTTCGAGTATGTACAAGTAGATGATTACTATCCTAAGTTTATCGTGGATAATCTAGATCACTGGAAATCACGCAATATGATTATTCCAGATGCACAATTCCACGTTGAGGACCTTTATAGATGATAACAAATAATTTAATAACCGCTTGTACCTGTGGAAACACATCAAATTTTTCCAGCTACAACAAACACAATCTTGATGTATTGGAATGTGCTGATTGCGGAGTGGTACACCAGAATCTAGAGAATTGGACTCCAGAAATGTATATCAGATTTTATACACATGATTACCATCAGGAATATCAGGAAAATCGAGGAACTATGACCTATGAAGAAAGATATGCCCATGATTGCAAGGTCAGCGACATACGTCTAGAAGCTTATCGAGAATTTTTAACACCTGGGTCTATTGGAGTAGATGTTGGAAGTTCTAACAGTGCATTTGTGCATAAAGCAAACCTGCTAGGATACAAATGTGTAGGACTAGAACCAGGCGAAGCGATTGGCGACGATAGCGTAACAATAAGAGCCACTTTAGAAACTGCCGATCTTGCAGAAGGATTCGTGGACTGGGCCACTTTACATGATAGCATCGAACACATGATCGACGTGAACCGATCTTTTAAAAAACTGCATGATATAATCAAACCGGGTGGCATAGTAATACTAGACCTTCCAGATTATTTTATTCCTGAAGGAGTCCATCATTGGAAAAAGATAGAACATCTCTGGCTATTCTCTAGAGAACAGTTTTCCAAGCTAACCGAATCACATGGATTCACAGTGGAAAAGATCACTACTCCGATTCCTGGCAAATTGGTATTTTATGCGAGAAAACGATGAAATCATTTAGCCACTCAGGAACCACCGGAGATACTTTCAGCAGCTGTGTGATTCCTAAAATCTTAGGCGGTGGTGATTTTTATCTAAGACTCCATAACTTAGAAAATATGCTACAACAAAAGCTAGGATGGGGTCTTGCTCCTGGAGATAGACATAGTGGACGCATGACAGAACATGATTATGAAATCATGCGCGAGTTCATGTTGCATCAACCTTACATCAACAGTTTTAACATTTGGAAGGGAGAGCACATTGACTACGAGTTAGAAAATGCGGCCTTGCATTTAGAAACAGATCGCTTTCCTCGTAACTTTCCTAATCAACATGCCAAAGCACAAGGCATCGATATGGACCTGCACTACAAAGAACTGCAAGTTGATCCTTATATGGAATGTAGAGAACCACGCCGTTTTCCCGGACGACCTATCGTGATCAATCGCACACCGCACTATCAAAACGGCAATGAACTGTTAAATCCTGTGTGGACAGATTTGATCAAAAGAGAAAATATCCGAGACCGCGGAGTGTTTGTTGGCATTGAAAGTGAACATGCATGGTTTGAGGAAACATTCAAAGTGCGTGTGCCACACTATCGTACTCCAGACTTTATGGAACTGGCCCGTGTTATCACCGGCAGTGGATTATTTGTATGTAGCATGAGTGCACCGTGTGCCACAGCATTAGCATTAGGACATCCTATGTGGGTAGAGACTCGCAAGAACGAACCTTTTGAAAGGTTAGAGATTAACTATCCAGGCAGAACTAATATAAAATACTTTTAAGGAATATAATGGCAGATATAACAACGATCACTTTCGACGGAGAAGACACGCCAGGAACACAAGGCGGCAGGATTAAACAGGCATTAGATGATGTACTAGCAGGCAAACATAAACTGTCGGACGATATTGCCGCTATAGAAGGAATGAGCGGACAGTTGTACAGACAATTGATCAATAATCTCGTGGCACTGACTCCAGATGCCAGATATCTCGAAACAGGTAGCCTTAAAGGATCAACTTCGTGTTCTGCAATGTATAAAAATAAAGTAACTGCCACCTGCATTGAGAACTTTCACTGGGACTATAGAGATCTTTTTTATAAAAATACAAGTTCTGTGTTAACCAACGATATCCAATTTAGACATATTGAAAGTGATTTTAGAGCAGTTGACTATAAAAATATTGGCAAATATAATATCTATATGTTTGATGGCCCTCACGAACACCACGACCAATACGACGGAGTATGCATAGCACAGCCTGCGCTGGATGACAGTTATATATTAATCGTCGATGATTGGAACTGGGCTAATGTACAAAACGGTACATGGGATGCGTTAAGAGATCTAGGATACGGTCTTATTTCAAAATTAGAAATTAAAACCACAGATGACAACACATATCCCAAGATAGCTGACCACTTTAGTGATTGGCACAACGGATATCTAATTGCAGCGATCGAAAAAGAATAATGAAGATAGCATTGATATGTGGAGGACAACCACGATTTACACAAGCATTTTTAATACTACAACAACAGCTTACAGGTTTTGATCATGCCGATATGTACATGTGCCTATGGTCTACTCCTGCGGCTCCTGATAGCGAAACTGCAAGAGAGCAACTGGAACCACTATTGTTGCCCGGCTATAGCCTCAAACAAGTTAAAGTAATGGATCAACACCCGTGGACACTACCTCCACATAAACTACAACACGATTTCGATGCTGTAGAAAGTTCAGCGTGGTGGTACAAACGTAGGCATGGCATGTGGAGCAGTACCAAAGAAGTGTTTGATATGATTCCAGATGACTACGATATGATTATCAAGTTTAGACCAGAAGGCAGACTAGATCGAGAAATCGATGTGCGTACTATAGACCTTTCTAACGATATGGTATTTCCTAGTAATCATAGGAATGGGTTTGATGCTATGAAAATATGCGATCAGTTTTTGTTTGCCAATCGCACAGGCATGGCATTTTATGCTGACATGATTAATCATTTCAATGACTATATTATGGAAGTATGTCCTGATTGGGAAAATGATGCACATGAGTGGGCCAGCGAATATTTATTAGGTCATCATATGCTAAAAAATAACAAGATGCAAACAGTTGGAGATTACCAACATTTATTAAGAGTTGACGGAATTAGTCCGTTTGATGACAAACATTGGAGAGGTTAATATGAAGTGGGAACAAGATTTAATTAAGGATATCAGAACAGGAACCGAGTATGACGATCAAGATGTAACTGACGGCCGTATTCCGCATCCAGACCCTAGCGGATGGCCGTGGGAAGAAGTAACAGATGCCAATAGACAATCTATCAAGGAACGGTTTCTCAAGGTAAGAGATAACTGTAAAGCCATACTGGAAATAGGAGTTTGCAGGAATGAAAAAGATTCTATAACTCATATCTTTTTAGATAACAAGCTGAACGAGACTGTGTATGTGGGTATTGACCTAGATGACAAAAGTTTTTTAAACGATCCAGAAAAAAATATCTGGACTATCCAAGGTAGCAGCAGTAGTGTAACTGAAGCTATGGAAATATTTAAACAGTTAGGAATAACAGAGTTTGGATTTATTTTTATTGATGGATGGCACAGTATTAATCAGGTATTAATCGATTGGGAATACACATCGATGCTTTCACCGAACGGAATAGTAGGATTGCATGATGTATCTAGTCACCCAGGCCCGGCACTTTTTATAAAAGCAATAAATAAAGACATATGGAATGTAGAAGAAAATGTATGTCCTCAAGATCACGGGGTCGGATTTGCTTGGAAAAAGTAATTAAATCTATTCGGTCACATGTACGGAGAAAGTGATATTCTTTATATTAGGAAATAATATGAAATTGATAGCACATCGAGGGTTGATCAACGGACCCGATAAAGAACTAGAGAATCATCCAGAACAGATCAAACTGGCATTACGCCAAGGATACGATTGTGAAATTGATGTTTGGTTTGACATACACAGTGGCTGGAGTCTAGGCCATGATTTTCCGGATTATGCAATCCAGTTTGATTTTTTAGAACAACCCGGGCTATGGTTGCATGCCAAAAATTTAGAGGCATTACATGTGCTCGGTACTGATAGTAAATTAAATTCATTTTGGCATCAGGGCGATGATTTTACTTTAACGAGTCAAGGTTATATTTGGACGTTTCCAGAAAAACCATTGACCCATCGCAGTGTTAGACTCATGCCAGAATGGGCTGACCCGGAACTAAAAACAGTAGTCAACAGTTGTTGCTATGGAATCTGCAGCGACTATGTTTCGAGAATAAGATCTATTATTTCCAGCGTCCAAAATCAACAGTAACATCTCCGTTGGGCAAATTGACTGTCTGGTGAGAGATTTTCTTTCCAGAAATGACAATACTAATCCACATCGTACTCTTCTAATGAATCAGTAAAAGTATCAAAGACTCTATAAAATCTAGGACTTCCAGAAAGTAATAGTGCGATCTTCATTCCCATCTTCCAAATCTACTGGTATATTTAAAATCTTTTCCGTTTTTTATTTTATGCACAGGAACTATGTCTCTAGTATGTATATTCTGCCAATCTCCTAACCATCTCATTTCTATACTAAAATCTGCTAAGCCTCTTTCTAAACCTTGTTTTGTTAAATGGCAGGATAGTAGATTTTCTGGATGGAACTCTTCACCTAACCTATTGTATTCTAGTGCATGATTTATTAGATCAGTATAAGTGGTCATATTTTGTGAATTTGATATTCCTACTAAATCGCACATCACTCGTTCCATAGTCTCCCCTACTAATCTATTTTTTGGAATAATAACCAAATTGGGATTTTTTACAAGGTGATCATTAACAACCTTGACATTCACAATATCTAATAACGCCACATCCGGTCTGGTGCGTATAACAACATCGTAAAAAACATCGTTTTCTTTTTCATAATCCAACCTCATTTGATTGACCTTATACTGACTATGCCACATCTTCCAAACATTAGGAACATTCACACCATATCCGAGTTTACGTTTGATAACAGGTATGGGTATCGTATGTTGATCTGCTATTTCTATCCCAGCAACATAATGATTTTCAGGAAGGTTACTTTGCAGTTTATCTATGGCCCAATTAATATCTATATTTTGCCAACGATCGGCAACTAATATATGTCCATCTGTTCCTTGTACAGTCTGCGATGAGTCGCTGGTTTTCCACAAATAAAAAAACCAATCAACATGGTCGTATCCTACGAGATTTTCTAGAAAAAAATCAAACTCCTGGCAGAACCTCGGCTCGCCCTGTATCAACACAGCAACTTTCAACTCCAAACTCCATAGTCGGGTTGATTGTGAGCATACCAATGTTCTCTAAATGTGCAAATGACACCAAGCGATGGAAATTGTATACCGTTAGTAGTTAGATGCTTAGACAGTAAAGTTTCCCCATGATATAATGTTCCTTGCTCGTTATACTGATCAAAATAATCAATTGCCGAACAATATGTGCTCATAGTAGAACTTAAACCAATTCCTATAAGATCATTTACAGGATTTCCTTGCATGCCAAATCTGCGATCATCGGGCATTATCACAGAGCAAGGATTGCCGTCAAGATATTCTTTAATCCTGTAGCAGTCTATAGGATCTCTTAACCCAGCATCCGGACGTGCTTTGATCACAAAATCGTACTTTCCATAGAGAGTTTCATGCGATTCTCTCATGATATTGACCTGTTTGATGCCGTGATATGTATACCAGATATTCACAGGATTGCTCCAAGGCGTGAGATTATAGTTACCAGTAGCTTGATGTTCTATCTGCGGCAACACCTGCAGATCTGCTACACGAGCATGACCTGGAATATTTGCCTGTATACGTGATTTTATGCTATCCGGGTCTGTGGGCCAGGTTGTCGGTATAAACACCGATTCTGCAGGATCGCTGTTCCAAAGATAGAGGAATATATCTATCTGATCATAGTTTTTTAAATTTTTCAATAGATCGGAGAATTCTCTATTGAATCGGGGTTGTCCGGACAGCATTATTGCTATTTTCATAAGATTATTTATAGTCGTTATCTACGCACACAAATATTACTGCATTTTGTAGTAAATACCATATACGGAGGTTATAATGGATTTTTTTAAATTAGTCGCTGAGTTAGGATTTCCTATAGCAGGTGCTATAGCAGCTGGCTATTTTGTATTCCTCACATTAAAGTTTATTTTAGCAGGTGTTACCGGTTCTGTCAACAGTATGGCCAATATTATTAAAGGGTTAGATGCCCGGGTTGATACCATGACGAATCAGCTACAACGCATCGATGTCAAAGTAAGCCACGCACTAGGGCTAGAACCGGACTATGATCGTATCGCAAGAGCAGAACAAATAGATCAAAGAAAAGATTAACAAAGAGGTAGCGTATGGATCTGATAGAATTAATAAACAAATTTGGATTTCCTATCGTAGCGGCATTTGGACTTGGTTATTTTGTCTACTACACATGGACCTGGGTGACTACGGAAATCAAGCCTGTTATTAGTGATGCTAATACTGTGCTGACTGCGCTTATCGATCGTATCCGTATGTTAGACAACGATCTAATCAGGCTGAATCAAAAAGTAGAAACTGTGTTAGAACTTCGCGGTAAGACCATTGAACACGAGCGAGCCGCAGCCGAAAAAGAAATCAACACAAAACGCAAAAACTAGACTGCGTGCTATTATTTTATCTTAAACTTTACATATTCAGTAATAAGATCTGCTATATCAATTTCGCAATACTTTTCAAATCCAGCATATCCTGGATTGCTGTTGGCTTCGCATACTCGGAACCCACGCGAATCAAACAACAAATCTATACCTGCTATATCTAGCTTTAGTGACCTAGCGGTTTCTCTTGCAAGGAAATCAATCTCTTCGGTAATCTCATATCGGCTACCAGTACCGCCGTTGGTTATGTTGGCTCGGAAATCTCCTTCGGGCGCAGTACGCTTCATAGCACCTACAACTTTGCCACCTATGACCAATACTCGCAAATCTTCTCCTACCCTTTCCCCGAGGTACTCTTGTACCAACATGGTTTTGCGATTACCAAGATTATCTACAAACTCCATCAGCTTACGGAAATCTCTCTGTCTTTCGCATAGGTAAACACCTTCGCCATAAGATCCTGTTACCACTTTGACCACACATGGGAATCCTATGTTTTCTTTTACCAACTGTTCGTCTATGGGAAAACGCACCATCATGGTGTTAGGAATTGGAATGCCGTATCGGCTCAGTATCTGGCTGGTGCGTAGTTTATCCTTGACAGTTTCAATAGCTTCGCTACCGTTTACACAAGGTACACCTGCTTGCTCAAAATGTCTTACTACTGCCAGCTGGAAAGGAAGTATTCCAGCACCTAATCGGACCAACACCAACTTGGGTAGTTCCATGGTTTTTCCTCGCAGTTTGATACCTTGCTGTAGATTCCTATCCACGATGATATCAAAATCGTCAGGATGAGCCATGACTGCATCTATACATTTATTTTTAAAACTCTCGATCAACCTTCCGCTTTCGTACTCATTGCGATCATTTTTGGTTAAGATCAATACTGTCATTTTACCTTGTTCCGTTTATCTGATATTATTGCGCTGATTCGGTATGTTTTCTTTTAAGGCTTTTCTTGAGAATTTTGAACCAGAGTTTTTTTACCTTGGCTACGTTGTGTTCTACTTCGGCTCGATTAAGTTTTTTCACCAGTTTGTTTACTTTCACGACATGCTCCTGTTATATTGGTATTTAGCAATGACTGTGTATACAGGTATCTATATCTCTGGGAATAACACTTCTTCGACAAATTGTTGTATGGTTGTCTCCGGTATGCCCATAGCAACCATGCTACGCACCACATGAGGATTTTGTTTTTGCCAATAGCAATAGCGATTTTGGTCAGCGGTCAGATCTGTATCATTGTATTTGGTCTGTCCTACGGTAGACAAATAATAATCTAAACTGTCGCGAGCCAACTGGCATAGGCTTTCGAGTTCTTCTTTGTCCTGCACATTGCCTGCTGCTACCATGCTTGAGCTGAATATCTGTTGGGCCCATTCAGGAAGAACTCTGGGCTTGTTCCAACTCATGTTTTTAACACGATCAGAAAACCACTGTTCCATCTCAATGCACGAACCTGTACGAGAAAAATCATGGAATGCGCCTGTTATCTTATTTTTCCCACAAACAGCATCAAATCCAAAGATAGGACTAGGATCGTCGACGTGTGGAAATATCGTGGTGTGCAAGATATAGATACCGTGCGTATCTCGCTTGTCTACGATCTCTATGTGTGCTCTTCGATATCGGTTACTGGTATATAATTTATTATGCCAGTTGTATTCTTCTCCTGCACTTTCTTTAGAATACGATACACTGGTCAGGCGTTGATCAAAATAATCAGCCAGTTCCTCTATCTTATCCCAAACTGGCGTCATATGTTTCTAATATCTTGATGGCCCATCTAAAGGCCTCATTGGCTTCATCTGCCATAGAATCGTTGAGCTTGTTACGGATGCTGGTTTTTAATTGGTCTGCATTTTCAAAATCCAAAGCACGGTGAGGTGCAGAGATTACCTTTTTAATCATCTGTCCGCCAAATAGATCTCCCATGTGCCAGGTATATAAATGTGCCATGACGCGATTTGGGTCGTTGCGTAGACTGATGATATAGTATACGTATTTTCCAGTGATCTTATCTAACACTGGATCTTTACCAGTCATCTCTTTGTAATCTTCTGCCAACAACACGGATCTCTTAATACCTTCTAACCCTTCCAGTAATCCTGCATTTTCAGCAACAATTTCGATTGCATCGTATACGAAACACTTCTTTGCTGTAAAGTCGGCCCATAAGTCAGTTGGCAAAGATCCATCAAACACTGCTCGCATAAAAGCAGTTGATTCTGCACGAGCGTGATTATGTTTGGTTAATTCTTTTAGGCTCATTCTACCACTGCCTTGAGCACCAACGGACTGCTGTGTCGGCGTGCTATTTCTATTGCATCGCTTACCTTTTGTTCTGCTACTTCATAACTATAGGTGCCTGCTACGGCTTTGCCCTGCTCATGCACCTGTAAGGTCAATTCTGTGGCTTTTTCAAATCCGTGTTTGAACACTGTCATCAAGATAGCGATAACCAAATCCATTGGAGTATGATCGTCATTTATGATGAGCACATTATACTTTGGTGGAGGTTGCATTTTTTTCTTATTATCAACTGTTTTGTCTTTTTCAATAACTGTATCTGTAGGCATATATTTTTCTGGTTGTGTTAATAACCGGGGGAGAAAGGGCTCCCCCGGACCTTTAATCAGCCTTTAACTCGAGAGTTGAACTTTCGGAAAAACTGATAGGGATTTTTTTTGGCTTTTTTTCTTCCGGTATGACCTTTTCTAATGCTATAACAAGTATACCGTTTTTAACAGTAGCCCCGCGTACTTCAATATGCTCGGCTAATGGAAAACTTCTGATAAAACTGCGAGTTGAGATTCCTTTATATTGATATTCAACTTCTTTATCGCTTTTATCTTTCTCACCTTTGACCGTGAGTATATTTTCTTTTAATTCTACTTCGATTTCCTTATCGGTAAAACCAGCGACTGCTACTTCGATAAGATAATGTGTATCGTCTAAATTGATAACATTGTGTGGAGGATAGTTGTCCCGACTGTTGGCAAAGGTTTGCTGCAGTTCATTGAACATACGATCAACTCCTATTGATTGGCGATGCAACTGGTTTACGAATGATGGTAAATCTATTGTACGAATTTCGAATGTTTGTGTCATG
>Ga0136642_1001074_pt1 | contig 12262 bp, 15 predicted proteins | sample LowCatLa1302831Y_FD_115313 | JGI IMG/M metagenome (GOLD analysis project Ga0136642, IMG submission 115313) | Freshwater microbial communities from Lower Cathedral Lake, Yosemite National Park, California, USA - 13028-31Y | ecosystem: Environmental > Aquatic > Freshwater > Lake ... | reverse complement strand
TGACAGATCCGATCGCAGACATGCTTACTCGTCTGCGCAACGCGAACTCTGCTTACCATGATTCGGTATCAATGCCGTCTTCATCGGTTAAGGTGCGAATCGCAACCATCCTTCAACAGGAGGGTTACATCGCAGGACACCGCGTTGATTCAAATGAGAATGGCATAGGCAAGACACTTGTTCTTGATCTTAAATTCGGTTCGAATCGCGAGCGTTCAATCGCTGGCCTTCGCCGTGTTAGCAAGCCAGGACTTCGCGTTTACGCAAAGTCCACATCACTTCCAAAAGTTCTTGGCGGACTCGGTGTCGCCATTATTTCAACTTCATCTGGATTGCTTACTGATAAGCAAGCCAATAAGCAGGGCGTAGGCGGAGAAGTTCTCGCCTATGTATGGTGATCGATAATGTCACGTATTGGTCGCATGCCTATCGCCGTACCAAGCGGCGTTGAAGTAACAATTACTGGTCAGAGTGTTGCAGTAAAGGGTCCTAAGGGATCGTTACTACTCAATGTTGCTGAACCAATTCAAGTTTCACATAGCGAAGGTGTTATCACCGTTGCTCGTCCAAATGAAGAGCGCGTAACACGTTCACTTCATGGTCTATCTCGCACACTTGTTGCAAATATGGTTGAAGGAGTAACCAAGGGTTACTCAATCACAATTGACATCGTTGGTGTTGGTTACCGTGTTGCAGAAAAGGGCAAAGATCTAGAATTCCAACTTGGCTACAGCCACAATATTCAATTCCCTGCACCAGAAGGAATTACATACAAGGTTGAGTCACCAACAAAGTTCCATATCTCTGGAATTGATAAGCAGTTGGTTGGCGAAGTAGCTGCAAAGGTAAAGAAGTTGCGTAAGGCTGATCCATATAAGGGTAAGGGCTTGCGTATTTCAGGCGAAGTTGTTCGCCGTAAGCAAGGAAAGACAGGTAAGAAGTAATGGCCATCGGTGTAAAAGTTCGCAAAGGTTCGGCAACAAATGCCCGTGCCCGTCGTGCATTTAGAGTTCGCAAGAAGGTCTCTGGAACAGCATCGCGTCCACGCTTGGTCGTTTCTCGCTCATCACGTCACTTGTTCGTACAAGTAATTGATGACACTGTCAGTAAGACAATTGTTTCTGCATCCACAATGGAGACAGAGCTTCGTACCGATAAGAGCGATAAGACTGCAAAGTCTCGCGCTGTTGGTGCACTCATTGCATCACGTGCGAAGGCAGCCGGTGTAACAACTGTTGTTTTCGATCGTGCTGGTAATAAGTATCACGGTCGTATTGCAGCAGTTGCTGACAGTGCGCGCGAGAATGGATTGGAGTTCTAATGGCCCTTGATCCAACTACGAGCGAAGCTCCTGCAGCTGCAGGTAACGATCGCGGTAAAGGTCGTGGCGAGCGCCGCGAACGCCGTGACGATCGTGAGAAAGAAAAGAATCCATTTATGGAGCGCGTTGTATTCATCAACCGTGTTTCCAAAGTTGTAAAGGGTGGATGTCGTTTCTCATTCACCGCACTTGTTGTTGTCGGAGACGGCAATGGTTCAGTCGGTATTGGATACGGAAAGTCCAAGGAAGTTCCACAAGCGATTGCAAAAGCTGTTGAAGAAGCAAAGAAATCATTCTTCAAAGTCCCACGCATCCAAGGAACAATTCCTCACCCAGTACAAGGTGAGACTGCAGCTGGGGTAGTTCTACTTCGCCCAGCTAGCCCAGGTACCGGAGTTATTGCCGGTGGTCCAGTGCGTGCAGTACTTGAATGTGCTGGCATCTCAGATGTATTGACCAAGTCACTCGGATCAAATAATGCAATCAACATGGTTCATGCAACTGTTGCTGCATTGAAACAACTCGAGTCACCTGCAGCAATTGCTGCTCGTCGTGGTCGTCCACTTGAAGATGTTGCACCTGCTGCAATTATCCGCGCTTCACAGATTACGGTAGGTGCCTAATGCCACGTTTGAAAGTAACTCAAATTCGTTCGAAGGTTGGCAATAAGCCAGAGCTTCGACACACATTGCGTTCGCTTGGACTCAAGCGCATCAATGATGTTGTTGTAAAAGAAGATCGTCCAGAGATTCGTGGCATGGTTTATGCAGTTCGCCACCTAATCAAGGTTGAGGAGGTTGAATAACGATGACACTTAAACTTCATCATTTGCGTCCAGCCCCTGGTGCTAAAAAAGCTAAAACTCGTAAGGGTCGTGGTGAGGCATCAAAGGGAAAGACAGCAGGTCGTGGTGGTAAGGGAACTCGTGCCCGTAACCAAGTTCGTGCAGGTTTCGAAGGTGGACAACTACCTCTCGTAATGCGCCTTCCTAAGTTGCGCGGATTCAAGAACCCAGCCCGCATTGAATATCAAGCAGTCAACGTCTCAACAATCAACGCACTCTTTCCAAAGGGCGGCGATGTAACTGTTGCAGATCTGATTGAAAAAGGCGCAGTTCGCGACAGTTTGCCTGTAAAGGTTCTTGGTAATGGCGATATTGCAGTCAAAGTAAATGTAACTGCGCATGCATTCTCATCATCAGCTCTCGACAAGATTGCTGCTGCTGGCGGATCTGCAAAGACACTGTAAAAATATTCATTAGTTCGTTATTGATTAGAGAGAGGGAGAAGATAAATGCTCAATGCATTTGCTATGGCCTTTAGGACACCGGACCTTCGAAAGAAGATCTTCTTCACTCTTTCCATCATGGGTTTATTCCGCTTTGGATCTGTTGTACCAACACCAGGTGTTTCATATTCAGCAGTGAGTACATGTTTGAAGCAAGTGCAATCAGGTGGACTATTTGGTCTCATCAACTTGTTCAGCGGTGGAGCGCTTTTGCACCTCTCTGTATTCGCACTTGGAATCATGCCTTACATCACCAGTTCAATTATTATTCAGTTGTTGACAGTTGTTATTCCTCGCTTTGAAGCACTCAAGCAAGAGGGACAATCTGGAACAGCAAAGCTCACCCAGTACACACGTTATTTGACAATCGGTTTAGCAATTTTGCAATCAACTGGTTTGATTGCCGTAGCTCGCACACCAGGTCGTTTGATTTCAGGTTGTGCCACGCCAATTATTCCTGATACATCATGGCAGCGAATTGTCACAATGATTTTTGTTATGACAGCTGGAACATCAGTAATCATGTGGCTTGGCGAACTCATCACGGATCGCGGTGTTGGTAACGGTATGTCAATCCTTATCTTTACTTCGATTGCAGCAGGATTCCCTGGCAACCTATGGTCTATCAAATTGCAAAAAGGATTATTTGCTTTTGTATTCGTACTTGCAGTCGGAATTCTTGTAGTTGCAGCTGTTGTATTCGTGGAGCAAGCACAACGACGTATTCCTGTTCAATATGCCAAGCGCATGGTTGGTCGTCAGGCATATGGTGGAACAAGCACATATATTCCAATCAAGGTCAACCAAGCTGGTGTTATCCCTGTAATTTTCGCTTCTTCACTTCTCTATATTCCTTCACTTGTTGTGAACTTCACCAACAGTAAAGCGGCATGGGCAGTCTGGGTAAGCCGAAATTTCGTCAAGGGTGATCACCCAATTTATGTTGCATCATATGCAGCTCTTATTATTTTCTTTACTTACTTTTACGTTGCAATCACTTTCAATCCTGATGAGGTTGCAGATAATATGAAGAAGTACGGTGGATTTATTCCTGGTATTCGTGCAGGTCGTCCAACTTCTGAATATTTACAATATGTACTCTCTCGTATTACGGCGCCAGGTTCTATTTACTTGGCACTCGTTGCAGTTATTCCAATTGGTGCACTTGTTCTCTTCGGAGCAACACAGAACTTCCCATTCGGTGGAACTGCAATTTTGATCGTCGTTGGAGTAGGACTAGATACTGCAAAGCAGATCGAGTCACAGTTGCAACAACGTTCCTATGAGGGATTCCTGAAGTAAATGCGTTTACTCCTGGTAGGCCCACCAGGTGCAGGCAAGGGAACGCAAGCTCAGTTCCTTGCAGCACATTATTCAATTCCCCATATTTCTACGGGAGATATTTTCCGAGCTAATCTCAAAGCAGGAACTGATATAGGAAATCAAGCGCGCGTTTTTATGGATCGCGGAGAATTAGTTCCCGATGATGTCACTAATGAAATGGTTCGACTTCGCTTAGAAGAAAGTGATGCTGCTCAAGGTTTTCTCCTCGATGGTTGGCCACGCAATATTGCACAAGCAGAATATTTTGATGCGATATTGGCGAAGAAAAAAATTGAAATGGATGCGGTATTAGAACTCTCTATTTCTGATGCAGAAATTATTTCTAGACTTTCCAGTCGACGTACATGTCGTGACTGTGGAAAGCCTTCTCAAGGAAATGCGTGCGGAGCCTGTGGGGGAGAGCTTTACCAGCGTGAAGACGATAAAGAAGAAGTGATTGCCAACCGTCTCAAGGTCTACGCGGATCAAACAGCGCCAATTATTGCTTTTTATCGCGCTAAAGGATTACTTCTTACAACTCCAGCAACTGGAAGTGTTGAAGAAATTACTATGCAAGCAATTGCACTTCTTAGTAAGTAACGACCATGGCAATACAAATAAAATCATTAGAAGAATTAAAAATAATGCGCCGTGCTGGTCTACTTGTTGGCCAAACGCTGGATTTGCTTAAAGCCTCTATCAAAGTCGGAATGCGCACTGACGCACTTGATGCAATAGCTGCTGCAAATATTAAGCGCGGCGGGGGAACGTCAAATTTCAAGGGCTATCACGGTTATCCGGCAACTATTTGTATTTCAATCAACGATGAAATCGTTCATGGGATACCAGGAAATCGAATAATTGAAGATGGTGATGTAGTTTCAATTGATTGTGGTGCAATCATCGAAGGCTGGCATGGTGATGCTGCATTTTCAATTGGCGTAGGAAAAGTTGATCCTGCTGATCAAAAGTTGATGGATGTGTGTGAAGAATCAATGTGGCGTGGAATTGCAGCGGGTAAGCAAGGTGCAAAACTTACAGATATTGGCCATGCAATTGAGGAATACATAAAGTCACAAGGTAAATATGGAATCTTGCAAGAATATGGTGGTCATGGCATTGGGACAGAAATGCATCAAGAGCCGCATGTTCTCAATTTTGGAAAGCCAGGAAATGGTCCTGAAATTGTTGCTGGCCTTGCATTAGCGATTGAACCAATGATTACTCGGGGGAGTGCAAAAACAAAAGTCTTATCTGATGATTGGACAGTTGTATCCCAGGATAAATCACGCGGTGCGCACTTTGAAAATTCTTATGTAATTTGTCCTGACGGCAAGCCTTTTGTGCTTACCGCTCTCGATGGTGGCGCGAGTAGATTGAATTCATACGGAATTAGCATCTCTAACCTTCTGTAATTCTTCTTTGCAATCTAGGATGACCCTATGAGTAGCCGCGATCAGGTGGAGTTCACACTCTGGCTTCGTGAGAAGCAGAGTGCATTTTTGCGCGCTGCTCGCGTAATTTGTTTCGATACTCAAAATGCTGAAGATGTACTACAAGAGGCGCTAGCTGATGTTTATAAGCGCTGGGCAAAGATTCGTGAACACGATAACCCCGATGCGTATTTGATGCGAGTGATGGTGAGCAAGCATGCCGACATGCGGCGTAAATGGTTGCGCAAACAGCAGGAGAAAGAAACATCCTGGGAACTTGCAGAAAATATTCGAGATATTGCAGATCAAACTGATGATGTAACACAGCGCTTACTTGTACAAGCCGCCCTTAAAACACTTTCGGCTGCACAGCGTGCAGTGCTCGTTCTTATATACGAACATGGAATGGTTTTGCGAGAAGTAGCCGATGTTTTACAGATTCCAATGGGTACTGCTGCTTCACACTTAGCGCGAGGCAAAGCAGCAGTTGCCGCTTACATTGAGTTAGTTCCTGAATTAGAAAAGTCAGCCAAAAAAGAAATTTCTGATAAGCAAGAAGAGGCGAAGATTCTTTTAGCAGAAGTGGTGGAAAATAATGAGTGATGTAGATCCATTAATCCGCCGGGAAATGCAATGGTTGGCTTTGGGAGTTCTAGAAAATCGTGACTTAGCTCCAATGATTATTGCCAAAGTAAGACGAGAAAGAATTCGTCGTGCTGTAGTTTCTGCAATTGTTTTTCTTACAATTGGAATCGTAAGCATTGCGTTATTCGAAGGAATTAAATCGATAGCTCATTCCAATAATTCTGTCTCTACAGTTAGTCAACCGCTTGGTAAGAATTCAGCTTCGCAGCCTGTGATCCAAGGTTTAATTTCTGATTACCCAATTACATGGGAACAAAGTGTTGGCGATCTTGGTGCAATAAGTGCCGCGGGTGGATTAGGTGACACACTGGGTGGACTTACGGCAACAGGATTAAAAATTTCATGGGAACGTTGCGGAAAAGGACAATGTCCCGTTTCGTGGGTTCTCAGTGTAAAAAATGAAACCAATGATTTAATTTCAGCATCACCATCACTCAGTGTCTTCACTGGCCATTCACCAATAGTGAGTGATTCAAGACCTACAACAGTCATACCCGGGGGGACTGCCCTGCTGGTCTATAGCTTCCCTGAATTCAAGGATTCCCTTCCGGTCTCTCAAAATTCAACCTGGCAGTGGAATTGGTACCTATCGCCCCTCAGATAATTGCTTTTGCGCTCAAGATTCGCTATTTTATATCGGGGAATACGCATAAAATCGCTCGGGTGAGACGGTGAACCTATTGTTGCCAGCGCCCGGCTGAGCATCACCGTATCTCTAAGGGGAGATGAAGTGAAAAAAACAATTATCGCGGGGGCTAGCGCTCTTGCATTACTAGCGGGACTTTTTGTCGCAGTGGCGCCCGCTAATGCAGCAGTGATCCGAGTTCCAAAAACTGCCATGCAAGCATGCGCAGTTGCAAATGGTATTTATTGCGTTGAGTCTTTGACGCTAACAGATTCAAATGGGCGAAAGATTCCTTTGGTCTACGTACCTTCAGGGTCAGAAGTTCCACAGAAGAAAACTCCAGCAGATTTTTATGCTCCAGTTGCCAAGATTGTAAATGGCAAAGTTGTCAATAATAACTGGTGGATGTCACAGTATCAGCGCGATGTTCTTACATCCGGAAAAATGGTTGTAATGGATGTGACATCACTTCTAGGTACAGCCAACTTCCCAGAACAGGGCGCTAAGTATGACCCTGTCAAGAAGACATTCGATATTAATAAGCCACTTGATTCTTATTCATACCCTACTGATTGTTGGGGCACACAAAAGCCTTTTGGTGAGTGCATTAAGGGTGCCAACATCTTTATGCTCGATAACGAAGTAAAATTTATGTTCTTCTATCAGTCACCTGATCAGGCTGCAAAAGAGAATAAGAACTTGACTACAGGTACATATGTTGACCTTGCTGAACTTTCAGCACTACAACAACGCCCAGTCAATGGAACAACTTACGATGCAACAGCAAAGACTTTTGGTGCAACAGAGGGAATTATTATTCCAATCTGGGTTAGCCAGAACGCTCTTGTTAATGGTTGGGCAGTTGCAGGAACAGTTGCCGCAGCTCCTGCTGCAGCAGCGACGGCTTCTGATTCATCTACTGCAGTTGCCGCACCTCTTGCACCAGATACTTCAACAATTGTGAGCGAACCAACTGAGGCAGGCCGTGCACTTCCAGGTCGTTGGACAAGTCCAGATTGGCAAGGCCTCAACCTTGGATCACTTGGATATGACGGACTTTATATTCAGGCAAAATCTGCAAACGAATTCACAAATATCTTGATGATTGATGTATTACCTACACTGACTGGAGCTGACAAGAAAGTAAACCTTGCAGGTCAAGTTGGAAATAAGGATTATGCAACAAATCTTGATCCAGATATCGTGATTTCTGCGAAGGTTCGCACAGGAGAAATGAAGCCTGGCGTTACTGTAGCTATCGGCGTTGACGTAATTGTTGATGGAAAAGACGAAGGTGAATACACCTCCGTTACTGTTACTGGTACACCTGTGACAGTTCCTTTGGCTAAGAACAGCGCAGATTGCAAGGGAGAAGCTGGAGTTTCAAAGGCGAATGTTCGTCAATTCCAAGCAATTGTTCTTCCTTCAAACGATGACATGTCGGGCTTCGGCGTCGACGGTACATCTGGTGATATGTATGTTGGTTCTAACGGTGTGTGCGAATTGAGTACACCAGTGTGGAGCGAAGCAAACAAGGAATTCACATGGACAACAGCAGCACCACACTTTGCACCTGATGGAGTAACCGTCAACCGCGGTTTCTATAAGGCAATCATCCCAACAGGTGATGCAGCAATCTTGTGGGGAATGACAAATCCAAATGATGCAGCAACCGCTCTCAAGGTTTCAGTTTCAACAGAGGCAGGCGGAAGCGTTGCAGCAATTAGCAAGATTTCGGTGAAGAACGGAAAGATCATCATCGACGTCTCGGGATTCCAATTCTCGCGTCCTAAGTTGAGAATCGGTATCAAGCCTGGCTACAAGCCATCAAAGGCCACAGCTGCTAAGTCAACAATTACCTGTGCGATGGGTAAGTCGACTAAGAAAATCACAGCGGTATCTCCTGTATGTCCTAGCGGATATAAGAAGAAGTAACCGCATTACCTCACTCACTCCTCGTGTGAATAACTAGGGAAATAATCGTCCCTGATTGGTAAGTAATTACTAATCAGGGACGATTTCTCTATATTAATCAAGATTTAAGGTTAACTAATAGTCCTGCTTTGAAAATAATATGTACATTTTTGTTATATTACGTATAAATTCTTTGGTTGAAGTGTCCGACTGTCTGTAAGAAAAAGGGATAGATGATGAAGCACCTAAGAAATAGGTTTGTTCAGAGCTTCATGGGGATATTTGTTTTCTACATCGCAACTATCGTCCTAATTTCTCAAAATCCTGGTGGTGATGCTCAGGCACTAGATGATGCACTTACCGCCAAGAGTTCGAATGATCGCTTAGATGTTTTGTTACAGATTACAGCGGTAGACCCCTTGAAAGGTACCGCTCAGGCTCGTGTTCTACCGTGGCCAAATTCAGAAGCAATTGGTTATAAATTCAAAAGTGGTTGGCTTCCAAAGAAAGATGTATTACTCCATGTTGACTCCGTTATTGGTGCCAGCAACGGTGGAAGTAATCTCTACGAATTCAAGAAAGATGTTCCTGTCGGCGGATTTGATTTACAAGTAGATGAACAACCTGGTGAAGGAAATCGTTCTCAGATTTCTTGGTATCCATTAGACGTCTATGCTTTTGAAATTCCAGTAAGCGCTTCGTATACCGACAAAAATGGCAATACTCAAAATTTACCAATCTTGCCGTTGGATTACACCAAGAATATAGATACTTTTGATGTACGCATGGCTCACGGTTATTGGGCTGATCCAATCAAATTAGTAACTTTAGGAGATAAGAAGTCGATAGATTCAGCAATTGGTGAATTCAATCAAGGGCTATCGTCATCAGTATTTACAGCAGATCGATCTAATTCAACAAAGCTATTAGTAGTAATTATTTTGTTATTAATGATTACTGCGATGGCCTCTGTATCGATCATGGCCTACATGGTTGCTAATGCACATCGTCCACCAACATTGTCATCACTTATTTGGTCTGCAGCACTTACATATTCTTTGATTTCATTGCGCGGACTTATGCCCGGGGCTCCACCGATTGGAATATTCATCGACAAGGTGGTCTATTTCCCATCGTTGGTAGTGACCCTCACATGTTCACTGTGGATCTTGGTTATCTGGACTAAACGAGACGATTTCGAGAGCTAATAGGGCCTCTCTCAGCCTGAATTCTTGTGGCGGGGCTCACGAATTACACTCATGTAACTCATTGAGGCCGATTTCCCTATTTTGAGCGCGCGCTTTAGACTAACCCCTCGCGCCAATTCAACCTTTATGGGGATTATCCACATGGAATTCGAACTGGTCATTTCATGCGCAACAGAGAAGTAGGTAAAGCTTGGCGAGTAAAGATGGTGCTATCGAAATTGAAGGCACTGTAGCTGAAGCGCTACCTAATGCAATGTTTCGCGTGGAATTAACTAATGGGCACAGAATTCTTGCGCACATCAGCGGCAAGATGCGAAAGAACTACATTCGCATTCTTCCTGCTGATCGTGTGATTGTTGAACTAAGTCCATATGACCTCACCCGAGGTCGAATTATTTATCGTTACAAGTAAAACTGTAACGTTTAGTGAAATAGGAGTTCGTCGATGAAGGTCAATCCAAGCGTGAAGAAGATTTGCGATAAGTGCAAAGTTATTCGCCGCAAGGGTCGAGTCATGGTCATTTGCGAAAACTTACGTCACAAGCAACGTCAAGGATAAGTACTAACTAACTCGTATTACGACTTCTAATTTATTAGAAGACCTTTGGTCCGGTAGGCCAGAGAACAGTAATGCGGAGGACCTCCGGATACAGAATGGTTGAATAAATGGCACGTCTTGTTGGTGTGGATCTTCCTCGCGAAAAGCGCGTTGAGATTGCACTCACCTATATATTCGGAATGGGTTTGACCCGTTCCCAAAAAACATTGGCCGCAACTGGCATCAGCCCAGATGTTCGCGTAAAAGATTTGCAGGAGCCAGAGCTCGCAAAACTTCGCGAATACATCGAAGCGAACTTCAAGATTGAGGGCGATCTACGTCGCGAAATCTCAGGCGACATCCGTCGCAAAGTTGAAATTCAAAGCTACCAAGGTATTCGTCACCGCAAGGGACTTCCTGTTCGTGGTCAGCGCACACATACAAATGCACGTACACGTAAGGGTCCTCGTAAAGCAATTGCAGGTAAGAAGAAGGTGACTAAGTAATGGCCGCTCCTAAAACAAAAACAGCTGCACCTGCAAAGGGCAAAGTTAAACTTCGTAAAAAAGAGAAGAAGAACGTGGCTGTTGGACAAGCTCATATCAAGAGCACATTCAACAACACAATCATCTCTATTACTGATCCAACCGGCGCTGTTATCTCTTGGTCATCATCTGGCCAAGTTGGTTACAAGGGCTCACGAAAGTCAACTCCATTCGCAGCACAACTTGCAGCAGAATCTGCAGCTCGTCGCGCGCAAGAGCATGGCTTAAAGAAAGTAGATGTTTTCGTAAAAGGACCTGGTTCCGGACGCGAAACTGCAATCCGTTCATTGCAAGCAGCTGGCCTAGAAGTTGGAGCCATCTCTGATGTAACTCCTGCTCCACATAATGGCTGCCGCCCACCGAAACCACGTCGAGTTTAAGGAAGGAAGAGAATAAATGGCTCGTTATACCGGAGCAGACTGCAAGCGTTGCCGTCGCGAAAAAGTAAAACTCTTCCTTAAGGGAACAAAGTGCGATGGACCTAAGTGTCCAATCGAATCTCGTCCTTATCCACCTGGACAACATGGCCGTGGCCGTGCAAAAGAGTCTGAGTACCTATTGCAGATGCGTGAGAAGCAGAAGTGCGCACGTATTTACGGTGTACTTGAGAAGCAGTTCCGTGGATATTACGAAGAAGCAAACCGTCGTCAAGGCAAGACTGGTGAAAACCTTCTTGTCATTCTTGAAACCCGTTTGGATAACGTTGTTTTCCGCGCAGGTTTTGCAAAGAGTCGCGATATGGCCCGTCAGCTTGTTCGTCACGGTCACTTCCTAGTCAATGGTAAGAAGGTAAACATTCCTTCATTCCGCGTGACACCAATGGACATCATTGATGTTCTTCCAAAGTCTCACGACCTCACACCATTTATCGTCGCAAGTGCTGAACTTGGTGAAAAAGCAGTACCAGCATGGATGGAGGTTGTTGGTTCGCAAATGCGCATCATCATCCACGGTGTCCCTGCTCGCGCTGTTATTGACACACAAGTTCAAGAGCAGTTGATCGTCGAACTTTATTCCAAGTAATTTTTCAGCCGTTTAGTCGGCATGCACCGCAGTAAAAGTAGTACCTAGACAGGAAATCAAATAGTGGATTTCCACGAAACGAAGAGGAGCAGCAGTGCTAATTGCACAACGTCCCACTCTCAGTGAAGAAGTAGTATCCGAAAGCCGTTCACGGTTCATCATTGAACCGCTAGAACCAGGCTTTGGTTACACACTTGGTAACAGCATGCGTCGTACATTGCTTTCATCTATTCCAGGTGCAGCAGTGACAAGTATCCGTGTTGCCGGTGCACTTCATGAGTTCACAACTTTAGAAGGCGTCAAGGAAGATCTCACCGATATCGTCTTGAATATCAAGAACTTGGTGATTTCATCAGATAACGATGAACCAAGCGTTATCTACATCCGCAAATCAGGTACT
>Ga0136642_1001073_pt1 | contig 12264 bp, 4 predicted proteins | sample LowCatLa1302831Y_FD_115313 | JGI IMG/M metagenome (GOLD analysis project Ga0136642, IMG submission 115313) | Freshwater microbial communities from Lower Cathedral Lake, Yosemite National Park, California, USA - 13028-31Y | ecosystem: Environmental > Aquatic > Freshwater > Lake ... | reverse complement strand
TGAAAATCCCGGCATCGTGGAACGTAGCATTGAAGAATTTGAATATCATGCTGACATGGCTCGCTGGATGGGCTTTGGCAAAACTTTCCAAGACATGAAGATCAATATACATATTTCAGGCAAACGCGGCCCTGATGGTATCAGAGAAAGTCTTAAAAAGCTGAGCCCCGAAGCTAGAAACTGTATCACAATTGAGAATGATGAAATGAGCTGGGGTGTTGAATCCAGCATTGAATTGATGAATGATTGTGCTCTTGTATTAGATCTACATCATCACTGGATTCGCACAGGCGAATACATGAATCCAAATGACGATAGGGTCAAACGCATTATAGACTCATGGCGCGGTGTACGTCCAGTATGCCATTACAGTGTATCGAGAGAAGATGTATTGATTGATCATGATACAACTGTCTTGCCCAATCATGCACAACTACTGGAACAGGGCTATAAGAAACAAAAAATGCGGGCACACAGTGATTGGTATTGGAATCAACCTGTGACTGATTGGGCTCTCAGCTTCTGGGAACACTTTGACATCATGTGCGAAAGCAAGGGCAAAAACTTATCTAGTGCCCAAGTGTACAACAGAGCTGTAGAACTTAACTTGCTTTAGGCTTTTTTGTAGCACGTGGCTTTTTAGCCGCTGGCGATTTTTTAGCCGCTGGAGCCTTTTTGGCTTTGGCAGGTGCGGCGACTGATGCTTCTGTTCCGGCTGGAACAATCTCAACAGTTGCAGGCGCTTCTATTTTGTACTCGGCTACAGGCGCTTCTACTTTAGCTTCTGGTTTTGTAAAAAAACTTTTGATAAATTTTAACATGGTATATTATCCTCCAAGGTATTTATTCGAATAAATAATACTATGTACAGATTTATTCATTATCTCACTGAAGCTGAAAGTGCAAAAAAACCCAAGGATTTGACTCAAACTCCTTTGCCTTATGGTAGAACTGCCTTGGCTCCTGTAAAAAGCAAAGCCACTTTGGACTATCACTATGGCGAACTTTACAAGGGCTATGTGGATCGATATAACAAAGGTGAAGGCGATCCGGAGTTTAATGAAGCAGGTGCATTTTTGCATGACATATATTTTACCCAATTCCAACATCCCCGTGATGCAAATATTCCCACAGGTTCCTCAGCTGAGTTTATAGTCAAATATTACAAGAGCTTTGCAAAATTCAAGGACGAATTTGAGAAAGTGGCCATGAAAATACAAGGATCGGGTTGGGTATATCTAGCCCGAGATGGCAAAATCAAGACCATCAAGAATCACGAAATCAAACATGACATTGTCCTGCTAGTAGACTGGTGGGAGCATGCATGGGCATTGGATTATACCAGTCATAAAAAAGAATATTTACATAACATCTGGAAGATATTCAACTGGAATGTAATCAGTGCTAGAATTGGTCTAGTGTCTTGAGACTGCTCACAGGCATGTCCCACACACGTCTAGCTTCTACGCCTTTTTCCTGAGCAAATTTTTTGGCATCACAATTGCCACACACATGATAGTAGTTGTTGTTTAAACGTTTTGGGTCCATGTTGCCTTTATCACGTTTAAAGATAGCACTGCAACAGTCACATTTAAAAACCAATATGGCTTTCTTACGCATGTAAGTGTGATGTTTGCCACGCTTGCTGGTGCGCACATACTGGGTTTGTTGTGATTCTATAGTCAAGTACATCAAGTATTTACATTAAGATTATAAAAAGCCTTTGATAAATACCATATCGAGGGCAATCATGATCACAATTTCCGAGTCAGCAAAAGCAAAAATCAAGGATCTTCTCCTTGAAGAAAACAATCCCCAACTATCATTACGTACATTTGTGCAAGGCGGAGGCTGTAGCGGTTTCAGCTATGGCTTTACTTTTGACGATGTGACCAACGAGGACGATTTTGAAGTGCCTTTGGACCAATTTAAGGTACTGATAGATGGCATGAGCATGCAATATCTAGCAGGCGCAGAAATAGATTATAAAGAAGATTTACAAGGTAGTTCATTCAGCATAAAGAATCCCAACGCACAAACCACATGCGGTTGCGGTTCCAGCTTTGGAGTTTAACAAATGACACAACAACTGATTGATATTGGCGTACAAGGCAACGACGGTACTGGCGACAGCATCCGCACAAGTTTCAACAAAGTAAATCAAAACTTTACCGAACTGTATGCTATCTTTGGCGGCGGAACCATCAAGTTTACCAACTTGTCGGATGCTCCCAGCAAAAAGGTATTCGCCATCACTGGATATTCCACGATATTCAACTCCAACAACGGCAGTGTGAATGCCACATTTACTGGCTCACTGAGCGGCACGTATCAAGCAGGCACTTTGAGTATTCAGTCAGGCACGCAGAACGGCACGGTTGCTGTTGGTCAATTGTTGGTGGGAAGATTTATTCCTGCCAAAACATACATTACCGGCGGTAGTGGATTGTCTTGGACTGTGGCTGTGTCGGGTGCTACTCAACCGCAAGCACTGTCTGTAAGTGCTGAGGTAATGACCACAGCATTTGCCAACACAGCCACAATCAACTTTGTAAACAGTGAACCTCATGCCAGCACACTTGACACAAGCGAAGTTAACGCTTGCCCATTTGTTATTGGTCAAGCCATCACTGTAAACAACATTGTTGACAGCCAAGGCATGCCTGTTACAGCCTTGAGCGGATTGCAAGTGGTATCAGGCGGTACCAAGACTTCGGTCAATTTCAGTGCCAATATCACGCAATTCAGCACTGTGAGTGCTACAGGCACCGTGGCAGATGTCAGCCAGTACAATCCCAATCAAATTATCATGGCCGATACTGCAGGCCAAACTCTCACAGCAAGAACCATCAAGGGTGCTGGCGGAATTTTAATCGATACCACAAGCAATTATGATTTGGTTATCAAAAGCACCACGGCTGGATTGATCGGCGATGGTAATCCCATTCTCAGTGCCAGCATAAATGCCAGAAACAGTTTCACCATGGGCAATGTGCCAGATCCCAGCGATCTATTGGTACAGGCATTCAATGCTTTACCCGGAAATATCAACAGTCCCACCACTATAGATGGATTGGCCATCAGCAAAGGTTATGCTGACAAGCACTATATTCAAACCGTGGATGGCCTAATTGTTGGTGCATTGAATACCAGATCACAACCCACAACAGCTCAACTGGGAGTTGCTGGTTACGATCCCACACTGACCAGTAACTATCTAACCACTGAAACCATGCAGCGTAAAGACGTGGTATATCGCGGTGGCGATACCATGACCGGGGCGCTGACGCTCAGTGACCATCCGGCACCAATGACTGGGTTTGGTACTCCCAATGGTGCAAGTGATTTGCAAAGTGCCACCAAATTCTACGTGGACAACAGCACATACTACAGCCCTGTGAATCTATATGTGAGCACATCGGGCGATGATTTGCAAAGTAAAACTCCATCAGGCAGAGAAGGCCGTGCTTGGCAATATGCTTATGCATCTCTTGGTGCAGCAGCACTGCAAGCAGATAACCTAATCAATTTGGCTGCCACAGAACCTGGCCCGTATCGTCAAACCATTACCTGGACCAATTTGACAACAGGAGCACAGACCAAATCTGCTGTTTATGATGTTGTACTGAGTGGAGGCAACAGCGCCAGCCAGACTTTCAAGGATGCAGCTGCGCTGCTGACTGCCAATAAAACATTTATTCAGAACGAAACCATTTCGTATCTCAATAAAAAATATGTCAATACCTTTGTTTATGACAAGTTGTTGTATTCCAATACCATTGGAAATATCATTGCTGCGGTGGGCCAAGACTTGGCATTGAGCAGCCTAGACGGCACCAGCTTGACCAATTACAATGTTACCACACAGGCCAGTTTGTTGTACAATGACAGCAACGTGAACATTGTTAACAACCAACTAACACAGATCCTAGATGCCGTAAACTTTGTACAGAAACAAATCACCAGCTATTCCTATAACACTGCTCCATTAGAAGCCTACGTGGGCCAAGTGGTAGATGCTATCACTTATGATTTGATATTTGGCAGCAACTACCAAAGCATACAGGTGGCATTGACATTCAGTGAAGCGACTACTGGCATATCAAAGGATGAGCTTGCAGGCCTGCTAGATCCCGCCATCTTGAAGATGACCAGTTTATTCTCCGACGGTGCCACTGTGAGTTTGGGTTTTAACTTGCAAGTCACAGCTCCTTACAAAGTTGGTAGCTATATCATTGTGTCAGGCGTGAATCCTGAAGGATACAACGGCGTGTATCAGGTGACAGATTGCACCACTTCCAGTGTTAGCTTTAGCAACATCACAACTATTCCAGTGATCACCCTGGGCAAAATACAAAAAAACAATCTTATCAGCAACATTATAGATTCCACAGGAGTTAACAGCCCAACTGTTACCAGTAGCCTAACCAGTTTTGCCAACACCATTACCAGTATAATTAAAACTGGAATTGTACCAACATCAGTATTTCCATCCTTGTCAGCAACCACTGTGGGGCAAAGCAGTGCTGCTAATCTGTTGTTCAACAATATTGGATTCATTCAGAGCGAATTGATTGCATTCATTACCAGCAATTTTCCCACAGTGCAATATGATCATGCCACTTATGTGAAAGATATCAAATATGTTGTACTGAGTTTGATCTATGACATCATGTATGGCGGCAATAGTCAAACGGTTGCCGCTGGCTTGAGATATTGGGTGTATGAGCAGGCCAACAAAAACACACTGGGAGTAGATCCGGCAAAATTCTGGGGCAGCATTTACGCCTACTTGCAAAACCTAACACAAGCCATCATTAATAATGTGCAGAGTGGCGGAGCCTTGGGATCAAGTGCGTTGGCCATTAGCAGCATCAGTACCAACAACGGCATTGTGACCATTACACTGGGCACACCTGCTGCCAATCCATTCTTGCCTGGACAATTTATAACTGTGGCAGGAGTACAACCAAGTGGTTACAACGGAACCTATGTTGTCACAGCTGGCGGTTACAACACTGTTAGCTATGTTAATTCCACTACCGGCGCACAAACTTTGCCTGGCACTGTGACGGGTGTTCCGGGCGTGCTGTATGAACAAACAGTAAAACAGTATACCAATGCCACATACAGCAATGGCGCTAGTGTTACCATTGGTCTTACCGCTAACATCAACACATTTTTGAACATTATTCGCAGCGTAGGAACTGTATCTACTCCTGTTCCATTAACTCTGGCTGGCAACCCCAGCACTGTTACTGTGGGCACTAGCACTGGATCTTTGAATATCAATGTGGGTTATCCTACAACCTATCTTGCCAGTTTTACTGGTATTATCCAAGGAACCACACTGACTGCACTAAACACCTTGGGCACTATCGCTATAGGGCAGACCATTTTAGGCAACGGTGTACTGAACCCTACCACTGTTAATTCTGTAAACACTTCGATCTTTACCGGTTATATTTCAGGCACCACACTCACGATTGTGGGAACCCCTACCGGTCAAGTCACAGCTGGAATGTCGCTTTCAGCCGCAGGTATTAGCAGTAACTTGTATATTGTGAGTGGAAGCACCGCGACATGGACTGTTAGCACCACATACAATCTGGGGTCAAGCGGTTCCACTGTTGTAATCACAGGTGTAAATTACACTGTGAGTCAAAGTCAAACACTGACCAGTCGGGCCATGACCACTGGAGATGTAAATCGTGTGGCTGCTTTGAATATTGAATCTGTCAACACTGCCTCTACCAATGGATTGCAGTTGTTGGCTACGCAGTTTGTGAACACTAGCTATCCTATTATTGATAACAATTCTCTAGCAAACACCGCTACCATACTGTCAACCATAGGCACACTGTTTACTGTAATTACTGACCTACTAACAAAAGGTATTGGCACACGAGTAACACCTATATTCAATACTCCCAACAACATAACTCCTGGTTATACTGATTTTCTTCATGCTCAGCAGGCCATAATAGCCAATATTCCTTTCATTAAAGCAGAGACACTGGCATGGATGAAGCTCAATGCCAGTAGCATTGGATACTTCAGCACCACGTCTTTGGATGCAACACTTGCAACACAGTTGGGATATGTGCTAGAAGCAATTGCCTATGACACAACATATGGATCTACCACAGCCAGTTTGGCCATTGCCAACTCATTCTGGGTGAACAATGTAAGCACCATAGATGGTCTGAATCAATCTGGACAGGCCTTTTATCAAGGATTAGTACACGCCCAATCCATTGTTACAGCGGTGATTCAATCAACTCCTGGCACAGCATGGGCCGCAAATAACACACCTGCCCAGTTGGTGGTGCAACAAGTAATCAGTAACTCTTGGACCAACACCACAAATGATGCGCCTAGTACCAGCATAACCAAATTATTCAACTACATCAAGGATGTGGTTGCCAACAACAATATCACCAGTTACACTGTGGGCAGCACTCTCAAGCCCTTGACTTATCCAAGTTTGCTGTCTGTCAGCAGCTCCTTGAGCAGCACCAAAGCCACTATTGATTTACAAAAAAGCACCATTGTGACTTTGTCATTGCTGTATTTGGACAGCACTTACAAAGGCGGATTCAACTACAATGAAGCCACTTGTTTTAGAGACTTGGGATTGATTATAGACGCAGAAATTATCGATTTGTTGACTGGTGGTAATTATCAAAGCGTGAACGCAGGCAAGAGCTACTACAAAAACGTAAGTGCTAGACTTGCTATTGGTCCTCAAAATACACAAACTGTGGATGGTATCCAGTTTGCAAGAGATCTAGCTTTGCAAACATTGCGTCAAACCAAGGCCACTCGTTATCAACAAGCATACCAACAACAAGACAATACCACACTGGGTAAAACCTACGATGCATCTGGTGCGATTGCCACGTTTACTGGCAATTACAATATCATACTCAGTATTATCAACGGCGGCTTTGGTAGTGCGCCCACGGCAGGATATGGCTCTGGCATCTATACCATTACCTTTGATAACGGTGCAACAAGTCCTGGAGGTGGCAATGGCTATGTGGATCAAGGCGGCAACGTAACTGTTGGTGCACAGAGTGGTATACATATCATCCCAGGCAAAATTGTGGTAGGTAATATATCAGGTGCCGCTGGTGTGATTGTGAGTTACCAATCAGGACATGACCTTGGTGCTAGCTATGACGCCATCACAGTGCGGTTGACACAACCGGGATTTTTTATCCAAGGCGAAACACTGGACTTTGGTGAAACTGTTTCCAATCTAAACATAACCATTTGTGTGGAAACTGGTATTTACTACGAAGACTATCCTATCAAAGTTTCGGCAAACGTGACTATTCAGGGTGACGATTTCCGTCGCACGATTATCCGTCCTCGAAATCGTATCAGCCAATCACCATGGCGCAACACATTCTTCTATCGCGACAGTGTTATAGATGCCATCCAAACTGGCCTTATTGATTTTAGCCTTGACTATGCTGTGGCAGCTGGTACCACAGCAACTATCAGCGGCATCAACAGTTTGATCACAATCACACTGGGCAACAATGTCCAAGCATTGCAAAGCTGGATTGGCTATGTGTTCATGGATGCCAATAGCGAAACTGGCACAGCAGGCAAGGCTGTGGTGCTCACAGTCAGCGGCAACATCATGAACTGTGAGGTTATCTATCCATTTGCCAAAGTTACCAGTTACACTATAGGCTCATGGCACTTGTACAACACCATCAACTATGGACGTCACTATTTGACCAATCCTCTTGATGTCACCAGTGTGCCCAAAAACAACAAAGAGATTGACGTATTCTTGGTAAACGATGCCACACGTATTCGTTTGATAACTGCACAAGGTCACGGCGGTTTCATGATGGTATTGGATCCCACTGGACAGATCAAAACCAAATCACCATATGCTCAAGAAGGTGCCAGTTTCAGTGGAAGTCTTGGTACTGGCCGTAGATTCGCTGGTGGTCAATTTATTGATGGATTTACTGGACGCCTAAGTGGTGTTGTAACTGCTATCAACAACATCACTGTTAACGGCATTATCTATTACGGCAAACAAATCACTGTGTATGGAGGTCTTAATACCGGTTTGGATCTACGTGCTCCGCAAGTTCCTTGTGCGTTCTACGTGGCGGGCAATCGTTATCAGATCAACGATGTGGTCAGCTGGACACAAAGTTATGACATGAACGGCAATGTAACTGGCGGCACAGTTGTGCTCACGCTGGACAACAGCACTCCATTCTACCTATCTGGAGTTTACAATACCAGTTCAAGCAATCTTGGAGTCAATCTAGCCAATCTCATAACTTATGCAGGTCAAGACATGGCCATCAAGGTCACAGCTGGCTTCACTGGATCCATTGTTGGCAATGTGCTTACTGTTAGTGCAGTGTCATCGGGCACTGTTAGCGCAGGCATGTACTTGAGTGGTACCAACATGGTGCAAGGCACTTACATCACATCCTTGACCAGCGGAAGTGCCACTGGAGCTGGTGTTTGGACAGTAAGTTATGGATACGCCACCACCACTGGCAGTCAGGCCATTACTGGCACACTGTACAGCAATTACAAAACCACAGTGGGTGGGTATGTGTACTTGCAACCACAAAATCAACTGACCAGTCTGGGTCAACTGATGGTACAACAGGCCATACTTGAAGCAGAAACCTTGATCTCAGCTCCAGCATTTGGATTAAATTCAGCTGACACATTTGCTGTAAACAACAGCTTGGCCACAATGGCCAGCATTACTACCAACGGAGTAAACAGTGCTCCACCAGTGATATTCCCTGGCATTGGATTGGCATCAAACAGCCTACAAAAAGCAGCCAACATCATTCAGACCAACAAGGCGTTTATACAGGCAGAGCTGGCCAGCTGGATCACGGCCAATTACAACATTCAAAGCATTGCAGGTTACAACAGTTTGATCACACAACAAGATGCTGGCTATTTGGTAGATGCCATCACATATGATGTGATGTACGGTGGCAATAGCGGCGTATATGACAAAACTGTCAGTTACTATTATACCAATACCAATTCATCAAGTGCGCGATTTACTGGCAGCATCACGGGCACCACATTGACTATCAGTGGTACCATAACAGGATCCGCTGGCACAGGCACAGGCGTTGTTGCGGTGGGTTACATATTGTCAGGCTCAGGTGTTGCAACAGGCACGACTATTATCAGTGGTTCAGGACTGTCTTGGACTGTGAGCATAAACCAGTCAGTGCTATCCAATACCACAATCTATGCAGGATCGACAAATTATACATTAAGTAGCCCAACGGTGTATGCAGCAGCCTACAAGCGAATGACCACAGTGATACAACAGTTGATTGTGAATTACCCAGTATCAGCCACCAACGGTAATCAATACACTCAATCCACCAGCTTGCCAACGGCGGCTAGTGCTGTAATAACTGGCTATATCACAGCCAACACACTCACTGTGTCCAGTGTGATTTCAGGCACTGTTAGTTATCCTGCGATTATCGTGGGTGCAGGCATTGCAGCCAACACTTATATTTCCAGCGGTGTTGGTGCCAGTTGGAGTGTTACCAGTCCAAATGCAGCCAGCCAAACAGTGGGCTCAAGTGTAGCGCCAATCTCAATCTATATCAGCACTGTGGGATATACCGTCAAGACGCTTACTGATCTATTGGTGAATTACGTATCCGGTCCAACTTCACAATCTTTAAGTGCAAGAGTCAACCCTACCATAAGCAACAGTGGATATACCACATTAACTAGCAATATCAGTGCTATACAAACAACCACTTTGAATCTACTGAACAGTGGAGCCAACCTAACCATCAATATTGAAATGGGCGGTAACAAGAGCATGCTGGCCAACGACTTTACACAAGTCAATGACTTGGGTTATGGTATTTTTGCAACCAATGCGGGCTTGACTGAACAGGTATCAACATTTACATACTACTGTTACACAGCTTACTGGGCCTTGAATGGTGCACAGATTCGCAGTGTTGCTGGCTCAAATGCCAACGGTCAGTATGGTTTGAGATCCACTGGCTACGACATAACTGAGTTGCCAAACCAAGTGCTTCTGGCCTATGACATGGTGCAGAGTGCCCACGTGTACAAACAGGGTAGCTATGCCAGCAGCATGGTAAAAGGCAGTCTCAATATCTATATTTTGAGTTGGCAATATATTCCACAAAACACCAGCGAAATTGAAATTGATCATACCGCCGTGGGCGGTGGTATTGTGCGCTATTTGATCAGTACCGTAAGCCACACTGATGTCACAATCAACAGTCAAAACGTGTTGAATTGTACACTGTCAACATCAGGTACCAACAGCACCAGTACAACGGGTCTTGCTTATCCATTGTATGATGGACAGGTTCTCACAATTCGTGTGTTACAAAATTTCAAGTTGCTGAACATCAACAATATCAAACCAGTTCGTCCAAGTACAGCCTTGCAATTTACCAGCAACTTGAATGATATCTATCGTATTATTGCATACAACTTGATTGAAGCTACCGGTGAACCTTTCAGTCTAACCAGCGGCACTGCCATATTGACTGTTGACAGCAGCTTTAATTTTTACAAATTAGTTTCAGATCCTGGCAACATTGTCAATGCTGATCCAGTCAGTACTAAGGCCAATGCAACTGTGTTGTACGGCGGAGCAGGCAATGCTGTCACCAGTTATACCCTCACAGTGTACAGTGTAACTGGTACCATAGCAATAGGCCAAGTGATTGGCGGCGTTGGCTTTAACGGTCAAACTGTTTCAAATGTAACAGGTCCAAGCACCGTGACTGTGGGAGGAACAACATATACCAACAGCGTGTACACCATAACGTTGAGTGCCTATCCTCTAAGCATTCCTGTCGGACCAGTTTATTTCAGCACCAAGACTCAGGGATCCTTGTCTGGCGATACTAGAATTGCCATATCTGCTATAACATCTGTGAGTGAAATCAATCAGTTGAACAAAGGCATTTGGATATTTGCATGGTACGGGCGTACTCATCGCATCATAGGTTACACTCCACCTACCACTATAGCATATGGTACATTCTCTACCGGCAATACCGCATCCACCACACTAACAGTGACTGGAGTTATCGGAAATATATATGCAGGGCAATTGGTTAGTGGTACTGGATTCAATGGCACTCAATATGTTTACTCGGTAACCACCAGTGTGGTCAACACCAGTATCAATGCAGCCATTGTGTTGACTGGAGTTCCAACTAGCGCACCGTCTGGTACATTGATATTTGGCGTGGCACAAAATGGATATCTAACCATTGACCCTAACCCATTGTACAACAACAGTGCCATCAGCACTCCGGTATTGGCTGCTCAATTTGTTGGACAGTCTTACCTCTCTGGCAGCACAACCAGTAGAATTTCCACATTCAATATTCCCTACAATGCCACGAGCACAGCATTGAATCAACCAATATTGCCACCGGTAGACAGTGTGTTGGCCGTGGTTGGCAACACAAACAGTGCATACAACGGACAGTTACAAATCGTTGGAATTACCAATCAGACTACCATATTTGTCAACAACACAAACAATCTAGTGCCGGGCATGGTGGTGAGCTCAACAACTCCAGGAGCAGTTGTTCCTAGTGGCACAATCATTCAAAGTGTCAACACTACAACCAGCAGCATCGTGGTGGCTCCTGCCTGCTGGATACCAGCAGGCACTGTGGTCAGTTGTATCCAGAGTGCAACAGTATTGGCCATCACTCCAAATACCAATGTAGGCAGTGGCTATACATTGGGTATTAACCCGATTGTGGTTTTCAGTACCCCAAGTGGCGGCGTGGCTCCCCAAAGACCTGCGCAAGCTGTGGCCACTGTGAACAGTGACACTATCGGTAGTGTGAACATTGTGCTTATTGATCCAGGTTATGGCTACGTGACAGCACCCACTGTGACTCTAAGCGGTGGTAGTGGTCGTCTTGTTGATGGCGATGGCAATCCACAAACTCTAGTGGCCACTCTGACCAGCACACCAACAGCCACACCAACAGCCAGTTCAGGTGTTATTAACACACAGATGCAGCTGTTGTATCCAACTGATCCTGGCACCAACGGAGCTGTCAGCTCAACAACAAATTCAACAGTGGTGATGTCCGCTAGTTCAATTAACTCCAGCGGTGTACTTACTGTGGGCACTTTCAGTACAGGTGCTATTAGCAATGGCATGATGTTGACTGGTACTGGTATAGCGCAAAGTCTCACTGTGCCTAT
>Ga0136642_1001072_pt1 | contig 12270 bp, 6 predicted proteins | sample LowCatLa1302831Y_FD_115313 | JGI IMG/M metagenome (GOLD analysis project Ga0136642, IMG submission 115313) | Freshwater microbial communities from Lower Cathedral Lake, Yosemite National Park, California, USA - 13028-31Y | ecosystem: Environmental > Aquatic > Freshwater > Lake ... | reverse complement strand
AGAAGACCGCAGCGAAGTGGATTGTGGAATACAAAACTCTTGAAAACCTATTGGCGCATGCCGAAGACATTAAGGGCAAAGCGGGAGAGTCATTCCGTGAGAATTTAGATAACGTCAGACTCAACCAGGAATTAACTCAGCTGCGTAGCGATATGGAGATCGATGCGAGTGTGGCGGACCTCAAGTGGAACGGCGTTGATTCACCCGTTCTGTATGGTCTGCTCGATACTTTGGAAATTAAAGCGCTGAAAGATCGCGTAAAGGCGATTGGTGGCGCTGTTGTTGTGGGCGAGACTGAACCGAAGAAACCTCTAAAGAAGCAGTCAACAGTGAAGGGCATCGAAATATCTGCTGATGAATTAAGTAAAAAATTAATAGGCAGAAAAAATCCAATCGCGCTGCATTGGCAATTGGAGGCGGAAAAGATCGCCGCATACTCGGTTGCACTTAGTGAGGGTGAACTTTATATAGTTAACTCGAGCGAACTAGGGGAGTGGCTATCGGATTCAGCTCTGCCTAAGTTTGTTCATGCCGGTAAGGAAGTAGCGCGTAGCTATCCATTAATCGGGATTGCATTCGATGTAGAACTCGCTGCATACATCATCAACCCTGGCGGCAGAAATATCGCGCTTGATGATTTGACTGAGAGGTTTCTTGGCGTCATCAATGCCGAGCAAGAGGAGACCCTCTTCGATACTTTTGACGGACTTGGCGCGATAAGCATCTGGGAACTCGTTCCAGTCCTCACCAAAGAACTTAAAGATCGAGAGATGCTCACTCTGATGAGCGATCTGGAAATTCCGGTACTGGTTGATTTAGCAGAGTTGGAGAAAGTCGGAGTTGGTGTCGATCAGAAGAAACTGACTAGCCTCTCTGCCTACTTCCGATCTGTTGTCGAGAAAGAGACCGCCGGAGCACACCAAGCTGCAGGCAAAGAGTTTAATGTGGGCTCGCCCAAGCAACTTCAGGTTATTCTCTTTGAGGAGCTAGGCCTACCAAAAACGAAGAAGATTAAGACTGGTTTTACGACTGATGCCGAAAGTCTGGACTGGCTCTTTGCTAAGACGGGTCATCCCATCTTGAAACACCTGTTGCGCATTCGCGAGACCAGCAAGCTAATGACAACTATCGATGGGCTTATTTCTGCGATAGAGAGCGATGGGCGCATTCATACTAATTTTCAGCAGACGGTAACGGCGACCGGGCGTTTATCTTCGACCAATCCCAACCTGCAAAATATTCCAGTCCGAACCGAAGAGGGGCGCAGAATTCGCGATTGCTTCGTATCGCAGAAGCCTTATGTAGCGCTGCTGACTGCAGATTACAGTCAGATTGAAATGCGCATCATGGCTCACCTATCAAAAGATGCCAATCTCATCGAGGCTTTTAAGAGTGGCGAGGATCTACATTCGACTGTCGCCTCCCTTGTATTCGGCGTTGCTGCTGATGCAGTCGATCCAGAGATGCGCCGACAGATTAAGGCGATGTCATACGGGCTGGCTTATGGTTTATCTGCTTACGGTCTTGCCCAACAACTCAGTCTCTCACCGACTGATGCCGCTAAGTTGATGGATCAGTATTACGAACGCTTCGGTGGAATTCAGGTTTACTTAAAGAGTGTTGTTAAAGAGGCAAGCAGCAAGGGCTATACCGAGACCATCATGGGACGCCGCCGCTATCTCCCTGATCTCACTAGCGACAACCGCGCCCGACGTGAAGTCGCAGAGCGTATGGCGCTCAATGCACCGATTCAAGGTTCAGCAGCCGACATTATTAAAGTCGCAATGATTAATGTTGTGAAGTCACTCGCAAGCGAGAAATTGAAATCGAGACTCCTGCTTCAGGTGCACGACGAACTCATCTTTGAAGTAGCTGCGGGCGAAGAAGAGAAGCTCACTGCGCTCGTCCGCAGAGATATGGGAAGCGCCTTTGATTTATCAGTACCGCTGGATGTCAATGTCGGAATCGGAACAAGCTGGGATTTAGCAGCTCACTGACCATCGCCGGTCGAGATTACATCTCCAAGCGCGTCTCTATCCTGTGCATCACTTGGAGTTTTATCAGCAGCAGATAGTTTTCTACGTCCGGTGTTAATAACTAAGAAACCGAAGCCAATCGAGATGGTCGTGGCAGCAAGACACCATTGTGCTCCAAACTTCTCCGCAACTACTCCACCAATTGCAGCACCGGCAGCGCCGCATGTACCTTCAATCGACCAGAGCCAACCAAGCGCCCCTGACTGCGAACCTTGAGGGCGGACTGCTTCGGTAACTTCCCAATAGAAAACTTGAATTGCGCCTCCGATTAAACCGATGATCGCGCCTAGCGCCATCATGCTCCAACCAGGAGTTGTGAATGCGAGCGGAATTGTGGTGAGAAACCAGAGTGCATAAATCCCACGCATCGCCTTCAGCGATGAAATCTTCTTGGAGAGTAGGCCAGCGAGCAATCCGCCAACAACAGTGGCCGCACCCATAATTGCCAAAATTGTTCCCGCAATATGCGGTTGATGTCGCAGAGTGGAGAAGGCTGGAACGCCAATATCAAATGCACCCCAACCAAAGCCAATAAACGCACCTTCCAAGGCGAGCAACTGAAGAGCGGGAACTCGCCATAACGGAAGGCTGCCTTTAATCTTATTTTCAGGAATAAATGCGCGGGTAGTGGAAAGACTAAGTAGAGATAGTCCACCAATTAACATAGCGATAGCGCAGACAATTAACGCACTACTCGGATGACTTGAGAGCGCAAGAAATGTCACGATAATCGGCCCGAGCACCATAACCGAGTTCATCATCGAAGTATCCATCGCATAAGCAGTACGAAGTTGTCCATCGCCCACAAGGACTTTCCACAACGGTCGTACCGATAAATTAATCGGGGGCGCAGTCATTCCTAGAACGAACGAAAATAGCAGCAGTGATGTTCGACTTTGTGAGGCATTAAAGATAAGAATCATGGCCGCGTAAGCCGGAACGAATATACGCAACGGCCATTTCATGCCGAATCGATCCAATAGCTCACCGCGGATGCCGGCTGAAAGGGCTCCAGTTAGGCCATGTGCGCCGACAGCCAATCCAGCGATTGCAATCGAATTAGTGGTTTGCTGAACTTTGAAATAAATCCCGAGGCCAATCATGGCGTAGGCCAATCGGGCAGGAAAGGCGCTCAAGAGTAGAAGTTGGGCTGAACGCATGCGAAGTACCTCAAAATATGCATTCATAGGCCAACTATATGACCCGATTTTGCCCTCGCGCTGCGCCTAGGTAGCCTTACCCCTGTCCGAAGCTCGCTGGCAAAAGTTGGTGAGTGTCCCTACTACTTCTATCCCTACGGAGAACCTTGACCCCCTCACAAATTGCAGTAAATGACATCGGCTCAGCCGAAGATTTCCTCGCCGCTATTGAAGGCACAATTAAGAATTTTAATGATGGCGATCTCGTCATCGGAACTGTTGTACAAGTTGACCGCGAAGAAGTCCTTCTTGATATTGGTTACAAGACAGAAGGCGTAATTCCATCTCGCGAGCTCTCTATTCGCCACGATATCAATCCAGCAGATCTCGTATCTGTCGGCGACAAGATCGAAGCGCTTGTATTGCAGAAGGAAGATAAAGAAGGCCGCACCATTCTTTCCAAGAAGCGTGCTCAGTATGAGCGTGCCTGGGGCGAAATCGAAGGCAAGAAAGAGCGCGACGAAGTTGTCGTCGGAACGGTTATTGAAGTTGTTAAGGGTGGCTTGATCGTTGATATCGGTCTTCGCGGATTCCTTCCAGCATCACTCGTTGAAATGCGTCGCGTACGCGATCTGACTCCATACATTGGCAAGCAGGTCGAAGCTCGCATCATCGAACTCGACAAGAATCGCAACAACGTTGTTCTCTCTCGCCGTGCATACCTCGAGCAGACACAATCAGAGTCTCGCACTACATTCTTGAACCAGCTTCTCAAGGGTCAAGTCCGTACCGGTGTTGTTTCATCTATCGTTAACTTCGGTGCATTCGTTGACCTTGGTGGCGTTGATGGTTTGGTTCACGTCTCAGAGCTTTCTTGGAAGCACATCGATCACCCATCAGAGGTTGTCGAAGTTGGCGATGAAGTCACTGTTGAAGTTCTCGAAGTTGATTTCGAGCGCGAGCGTGTCTCACTGTCCCTCAAGGCAACTCAAGAAGATCCATGGCAAGCATTTGCTCGCACACACACCATCAACCAAGTTGTTCCTGGTGAAGTAACGAAGCTCGTTCCATTCGGCGCATTTATTCGCGTCTTTGAAGGAATCGAAGGACTTGTTCACATCTCCGAGTTGGCCGAACGCCACGTGGAAATTCCAGAGCAGGTTGTTCAAGTTGGCGACGAGCTCTTCGTAAAGATTATCGATATCGATCTCGAGCGTCGTCGTATCTCACTCTCACTCAAGCAAGCTAACGAAGGCCACGAAGTAGAGATCGAAGCATTCGATCCAACTCAGTACGGAATGGCTGCTCGTTACGATGCGGAAGGTAACTTCATCTATCCAGAAGGATTCGATGCAGATACTCAAGAATGGCGTCCTGGCTTTGAGACTCAACGTGAAGAGTGGGAGCGTCAATACGCTGAAGCTCAGACACGTTTCATGGCTCACCGTAAGCAGAAGGAAGAAGCGAAGGCAGCAGATGCCGCAGCCGATCTCGCTCCTGCAGTTGAAGAGAGCGTCGCTGAATAAAGCGTTCTCCATCTAGCGTTAAGGGCTTCGACCATTACGGTCGGGGCCCTTTTCATATCCCTCCGATAGGGTTGGCGAGTGCTCACAGTTGCTCTCACGGGTGGAATCGGATCCGGTAAATCTCTCGCTGGAGAGTTTTTTGCTGAACTCGGTGCAATCGTGGTTGATTCCGATCAATTGGCGCGTGATGTAATCGAACGTGGCACACCTGGCTTCGATGAAGTTCTCGCAGCTTTTGGCGATGAAATTCTTACGGCCGGCCTCATTGACCGTAAGAAATTAGGCGAGATTGTCTTTAGCGATGAGGCTAAGCGCAAGGAACTCGAAGCTATCGTTCACCCACTTATTCGTACTGCACTCGATGAGATAAAGAATTCAGCTCCGCAAGGCTCCGTCATCATTAATCAGATTCCACTTCTTGCCGAGACCGGTGGCAAAGAGCGCTTTGATCTCGTCATCGCTATTACCTCGGATTTAGAGCTACGTCGTTCTCGGCTGATTGCACGAGGGTTATCGGCACACGAAATTGAGAAGCGGTTAGCTGCGCAGGTTCAAGATTCAGAGCGGGAAGCAATCGCTGATTACATCATCACAAATCATGGAGACCGCGACAATCTCTTACGTCAGGTCGAGAAATTATGGAGCGATGTATTACTCCCAAAGGCGGTTCGCTAGTGCGCGCGATAACCGATATCGAACGCAAGGTAAATCCCTTTGAAGTCATCAGTGACTACATTCCGTCGGGTGATCAGCCAGCAGCAATTGCGGAGTTAACTAAGCGCCTTAATCGCGGTGACAAAGATGTCGTATTGCTTGGTGCAACGGGTACAGGCAAGTCGGCAACGACAGCCTGGCTGATTGAACAAGTCCAACGACCAACCCTGGTTCTCGCTCCTAACAAAACTCTCGCTGCGCAGCTGGCGAACGAGTTCCGAGAGTTATTACCTAATAATGCGGTTGAGTACTTCGTTTCGTATTACGACTATTACCAACCTGAGGCATACGTTCCCCAGACGGATACATTTATTGAGAAAGATAGCTCAGTTAACGCTGAAGTTGAGCGGTTGCGCCACTCTGCCACTAATTCACTTCTCACTCGTCGCGATGTGATTGTTGTAGCGACCGTCTCCTGTATCTACGGTCTCGGAACGCCCCAAGAATATGTCGATCGCATGGTGAAACTTAAAGTTGGCGATTCCATTGAGCGCAACACGCTTCTGCGAAAGTTTGTTGACGTGCAATATCGGCGCAACGACATGGCATTTGAACGTGGCACTTTCCGAGTGCGCGGTGACACTATTGAAATCATTCCGATGTACGAAGAGATGGCCTTACGTATCGAGATGTTTGGCGATGAGATTGAACGTCTCATGACGCTTCATCCACTTACTGGCGAGATTATTCGGGAAGAGACCGAGATGTATATCTTCCCAGCCAGCCACTACGCCGCAGGTCCTGAAACTATGGCGCGGGCGGTCGGACAGATTGAATCTGAGATGGAAGATCGCGTTGATCTCTTTGAACGTCAGAACAAGTTATTGGAAGCACAGCGCATCCGTATGCGCACTACCTTTGATATCGAAATGATTCGCCAACTCGGCTTCTGCTCGGGTATCGAGAACTATTCCCGCCACATCGATGGTCGTGAGCCAGGGTCTGCGGGTAATTGCTTGCTCGATTATTTCCCCGAAGACTTTCTGACCGTTATCGACGAGTCACATGTGACGGTGCCACAGATTGGTGCGATGTTTGAAGGCGACGCCTCCCGTAAACGAACCCTGGTTGAACACGGTTTCCGGCTTCCCAGTGCGATGGATAACCGCCCACTTCGTTTCGACGAATTCTTGGAGCGCAAAGGACAGACCGTTTATCTCTCTGCTACGCCCGGAAAGTACGAGATGGAGAAGGTCGCTGGTGATGTTGTTGAACAAGTAATTCGTCCAACTGGTCTGATTGATCCTCAAATTTATATCAAGCCCATCAAGGGTCAGATTGATGACTTACTTCTTGAAATTCGTAAACGGGCTGAGAAGAATGAACGCATCTTGGTCACAACGCTCACCAAGAAGATGTCAGAAGATTTAACAGATTATCTGCAAGAGCAGGGCGTTCGAGTCCGGTATTTGCACTCTGAAGTAGATACCTTGCGTCGGGTTGAACTCCTACGCGAACTCCGGTCGGGGGAGTACGACGTTCTGATTGGTATTAATCTGCTTCGCGAAGGCCTTGATCTACCAGAAGTCTCACTCGTTGCAATTCTTGATGCGGATAAGCAGGGCTTCCTCCGATCTGCCACCTCGCTTATTCAAACAATCGGTCGAGCAGCTCGTAACGTCTCCGGTGAAGTTCACATGTATGCCGACAACATCACGGCAGCGATGGCACAGGCGATTGATGAAACGAACCGACGTCGCGCAAAGCAGGTCGCCTATAACCTTGAACGCGGGATTGACCCACAGCCGCTACGCAAGAAGATTGCTGACATTACGGACATGATCACTAAAGAGGCCGAAGACACCGAACTTCTAGCGGCTGGTATAAAGCGCGGTAAATCACAAAGTATTTCGGCCGGACTCGAGGCGCAGATTGCTTCTGCCCACTCATTGCCACGCCAAGAGTTGATGGCACTTATAGAATCTCTCACCGAACAGATGAAGATTGCTGCCAGCGAGCTCGCCTTTGAATTGGCTGCTCGTTTACGTGATGAGATTAGAGAGCTCAAGAAGGAGCTCCGCGGAATGGAAGAGGCAGGAACATAAGTGAGCGCTGATCGTTTAATTGTTCGTGGCGCCCGCGAGCACAATCTCAAGAATGTCTCACTCGACCTACCGCGTAATGCGCTGATCGTTTTTACTGGTCTCTCCGGTTCTGGTAAATCTTCGCTTGCTTTCGACACCATCTTTGCTGAAGGTCAACGTCGTTATGTGGAATCGCTCTCGGCATATGCGCGCCAATTTTTAGGTCAGATGGATAAACCCGATGTTGATTTTATCGAGGGTCTATCGCCTGCCGTATCTATCGATCAGAAGTCCACCAACCGCAATCCACGTTCGACGGTTGGAACAATCACTGAGGTGTACGACTACTTACGTCTGCTCTTTGCTCGCGCTGGTCGACCACACTGCCCTAGTTGCGGAAAGCCAATCGCAAAGCAGACGCCACAGAACATCGTGGACCAGATTCTTGGCATGACTGAAGGAATTAAATTCTTAGTTCTCGCTCCAGTTATTCGCGCCCGCAAGGGTGAGTTCGTAGATCTCTTCAAAGATTTCACTGTTCAGGGTTTCTCCCGAGTGCGGGTTGATGGCGTTGTCTATCCGATTGAAGAGATTCCTAAGCTAAAGAAGACCGAGAAGCACACAATTGAAGTTGTCGTTGATCGCTTAACTGTAAAAGCCGATTCAAAATCTCGCCTCACAGACTCCATCGAAACAGCTCTGCGTTTGGCGAATGGTCTGGTAATTCTTGACTTCGTCGACCTTAAGGCGGGAGATCCGGAGAAGGAGAAGACATACAGCGAGCACATGGCCTGTCATGACTGCGAGCTCTCCTTCGAAGAGTTGGAACCACGTTCATTCTCCTTCAACTCGCCATTTGGTGCCTGTCCGGAATGCACGGGTATCGGTACAAAACTTGAAGTCGATGAAGAACTAGTAATTCCCGATGACTCCATCAGTATCTACGAAGGCGCGATTGCACCATGGGCAGGTGGACAATCTTCGGAATATTTCAATCGATTGCTCGAAGGTTTGGCGACAGATCTTAAGTTCTCACTCGAGAAGCCATGGAAAGCGCTCTCTCAAAAAGCGAGAGATGCCGTTCTCTATGGATCAGATTATGAAGTACATGTGAAGTACAAGAATCGTTATGGTCGCGTACGCAATTATTCCACTGGCTTCGAAGGCGTCGTCGCATTTATCGAACGCCGTCACTCCGAAACTGATTCAGATTTCAGTCGCGACAAGTACGAGGCTTACATGCGCGAAACTCCATGTCCAGTCTGCAAAGGAACTCGCCTAAAGCCAGAAGTTCTTTCGGTCACTCTTGGCGGCAGGAGCATCGCGCAAATCTGTGAACTCTCTCTCGCGGAATGTGCAGAGTTTCTAAAGAAGATTTCACTCAATGCTCGCGAAAAGCAGATTGCAGAACGAGTTCTTAAAGAGGTTCATGCACGTCTCGGTTTCTTGCTCGATGTCGGTTTGAACTATCTCTCGTTGGATCGTGCAGCAGCAACTCTTTCAGGTGGCGAAGCGCAGCGCATTCGCTTAGCAACTCAGATTGGTTCGGGACTGGTTGGCGTTCTCTATGTGCTCGACGAGCCAAGTATCGGTCTGCACCAACGCGATAACCGTCGCCTCATTGAGACTCTCACCCGGCTACGCGACCTCGGCAACACCTTGATCGTGGTTGAACACGACGAGGACACTATTCGTACCGCTGATTGGATCGTAGATATTGGTCCTGGCGCTGGCGAACATGGTGGCCACGTTGTCTCATCCGGCAGCTATCAAGAACTCATAACTGCAAAAGATTCCATCACTGGCGCTTACCTATCTGGCCGGACCAAGATTGAAATTCCAGAGAAGCGTCGGGCATTATCTAAGACAAAGGTATTAACAGTAAAAGCGGCTCGCGAAAATAATCTGCAGAATATCGACGTCACTTTCCCACTAGCTGCCTTCATCGCAGTTACCGGCGTATCCGGCTCAGGTAAGTCAACGCTGGTAAATGACATCCTGTATTCAGTTCTTGCTAACAAGCTCAACGGCGCGCGCATCGTCCCGGGCCGACACCGAACAATTACTGGCCTCGAGAATCTCGACAAAGTTGTGCACGTCGATCAGTCGCCAATCGGCCGCACTCCTCGTTCTAACCCAGCGACTTATACCGGCGTCTTTGACAAGGTTCGCGCGCTTTTCGCTGAGACTGCTGAGGCAAAGATTCGCGGATACCAACAAGGCCGTTTCTCCTTCAACGTAAAAGGTGGACGCTGCGAGAACTGCGCTGGCGATGGCACCATCACCATCGAGATGAACTTCCTGCCAGATGTGTATGTACCCTGCGAGGTCTGTCACGGTGCGCGCTACAACCGTGAAACTCTAGAAGTCCATTACAAGGGTAAGACCATTGCGCAAGTTTTGGATATGCCAATCAGCGAAGCCTTTGATTTCTTTGAATCAGTTCCTGCGATCGCGAGATACCTCAAGACTCTCAATGAGGTCGGCTTGGGTTATGTTCGCCTCGGTCAATCTGCTCCAACTCTCTCCGGTGGCGAAGCGCAACGCGTAAAACTTGCGACCGAACTTCAACGCCGTTCCACCGGTCGCACTATTTATGTTCTCGATGAGCCAACGACCGGACTTCACTTCGAAGATGTACGCAAGCTGCTTCTTGTTCTCAATCGCTTAGTGGACTCAGGCAATACTGTGATTGTTATCGAACACAATCTCGATGTCATTAAATCAGCCGACTGGGTCATCGATATGGGACCTGAAGGTGGTTCTGGCGGTGGACTGGTTGTTGCGGAGGGAACTCCCGAACAGATTGCTAAGAATAAGGCGAGCTTCACCGGCACATTCTTGGCTCAGACCCTCAAGGCATAAATCAGAATGAGCGATCCTAAGAGCTATCGCCCTACCGCAATTCCCACCGACCCCGGTGTTTACCGTTTCTACGATAAAGATGATCGGGTGATTTACGTTGGCAAGGCGAAGAATCTTAAGAACCGTTTGAACTCTTACTTCGGCTCAAACCTCTTAGAGAAGACCTATCGAATGGTTCACACTGCTGTACGTGTGGATTGGACGATAGTTAAGACTGAGGTAGAAGCGCTTCAGCTGGAATTTACCTGGATTAAATCGGAAAATCCGCAGTACAACATTCAGTTTAAGGACGATAAGTCGTATCCATATCTCGCCGTAAGCCTTAAAGATGAATTCCCAAAACTCTATATTTCTCGAGCGAAGAAGATTCCAGGAGTTAAATATTTTGGCCCATATGCGCATGCATGGGCGCTCCGCAGTACCTTCGATGTTCTGCAGAAGATTTATCCGATTCGCAGTTGCTCCGACTCAAATTTTGCTCGAGCATCTAAGACTGGTCGCCAATGCCTTTTAGGCGATATCGGAAAATGTGCTGCTCCATGCGTTGGTTGGGTCTCGCCTGAAGAGCATATGAAATTAGCCAAGGATCTTGTGAAATTTCTTGACGCTAATCCTGATGATATTGAGAAGACGCTTGAACTAGACATGGCGAAAGCCTCTGAGAAAGAGGAGTTTGAAAAGGCAGCAAAGATTCGTGACCAGATACATGCGCTCAAGCGATCAGCCGAAACTGCCGGCACCATGCTCAACGCTTCGCTAAGTGCAGACATCATTGCTGTGCACGAAGAGACAACACATGCAGGTGTCACACTCTTCTCTGTTCGACATGGTCGTGTTGTTGGTTCGCGCTCCTGGGTGCTTGATCGATCTGATGTGCTTGAAGATCAATCCATTATCGAGGCGGCCATCATCAAGGCGTATGCCGAATCTGACCCATGCTCAGAAATTTTGGTACAAGAACTTCCGGAGAACCATGAAGCCATTGAAAGCCTACTGGCCGAACGCTCTGGTCATAAAGTTGCCATCGTTCAACCACTTCGAGGTGAGAAGGTTGACATTCTTGGAACGGTAAAACTCAATGCCCATCAAGCGCTGATTCAATACCTCAGCAAGCGTTCGAATGATGCGGCCGTCACCGGTAAGGCGTTGGAAGAGATAGCGGCCGCCCTTGATCTCAATGAGCTGCCACTTCGAATTGAATGCTTTGATATTTCCAATATTCAAGGCACCTCCATGGTCGCATCTATGGTTGTCTTTGAAGATGGCCAACCGAAGAAGTCGGATTACCGTCGATTTACCATCGATGACAATGCAGGATTTGATGACACCCGAGCGATGCACCACGTTCTTACTCGCCGGTTGAAGCGGTATTTGGCCGAACGTGAAATAAGCGTCGATGAGATTAATGAGCTCGGGGGAGCGAAGCCAAAGTTCGCCTATCCACCGCAGTTAATTGTGGTCGATGGAGGTGCGCCGCAAGTTGCAGCAGCAGCTCGTGCTCTGGCCGAACTCGGCATTTCAGATATTGCTTTATGCGGACTGGCTAAGCGGCTAGAAGAAGTCTGGCTACCTGACAATAAGGACCCGGTGATCTTCCCTCGACATAGTGAAGGTCTTTATATGTTGCAGAAGATTCGAGATGAAGCACATAGATTCGCAATCACCTTTCACCGCAGCAGACGCTCCAAAGTAATGCTTGAGTCGTTGCTCGACGAGATCCCAACGCTAGGCGACGTTCGCCGCAAAGCCCTGCTGGAGAAGTTTGGTTCGGTCGCAGCGCTCAAGAAATCCACATTAGAAGAGATTTCGGCTATTCCTGGAATCGGAGAGAAGACCGCAACTCAAATTCTCGAAGCGCTTGCTGACAACTCTACGCCGAACGAAATTATTGATATGCAAACGGGTGAAATTCTTACCCAAGATTGAGTATCTTTTAGCCATGGCATCAAACGAAGTTGTAGTCGTT
>Ga0136642_1001071_pt1 | contig 12277 bp, 9 predicted proteins | sample LowCatLa1302831Y_FD_115313 | JGI IMG/M metagenome (GOLD analysis project Ga0136642, IMG submission 115313) | Freshwater microbial communities from Lower Cathedral Lake, Yosemite National Park, California, USA - 13028-31Y | ecosystem: Environmental > Aquatic > Freshwater > Lake ... | reverse complement strand
GGCTCGCCCCACCAGTTGTCACCCTTGCCTCTTGTGATTCCGCCTTTGGTAGCGATCACAACCTTGGCTTTCGCTTCGGCAGGTGCGTTCCAGGTTCTAAAAGCATCACCGACCAGGATCTCGTTATGACCCATCGCGTTCCAAGCCGGAGCGTAAATATCCGCGGTATCGAGTAATTGCACTCCAGCGTCGAGCGCGGCATGAATAACGCTGATTGCATAGTCACGATCATCAAGAATCCATCTATTGCGATCACTCGCCATGGATAGGGGCATGCACCCCATCCCTACTGCGGTTACTTCATACGGGCCAAGTGTGCGCGTCATCGTCATGGGTGAACTTTAGTGGCTAGGAAAGCGAGATGGAGATCGACCTGATCGCGAGCGGCAGGTGCGAAACGAGAATGACCAAGCGGTCAGAAAGCCTCTCCGCCACCCGCTCCGAAATTCGCCCCACCATTTGAGAGTCCAGGAATTCGTAGGGCTCATCCAAAATATAGATCGCAGTATCGCGCAATAGAAGCCGAGCCAGTTTCAGACGTTGCTTCTCTCCGCCTGAGAAGTTGTAGCCCATAGATCCAATCAAGGTGTCGAGTTGTTCTGGCAGAGCAGCGATAAAATCATGCAGCTCTACTAGTTCGAGTACCTCGAGTAGCTCTGTGTCGGAAGCCGCCGGATTTCCAATCTTTAGATTTTCTCGGATGGAAGTCCCGAACAAGTAATCATCTTGCAGAAGCGTTGAAAATAGATGAAAATCTCCGGGCTCTAACTGCTCGCCATTGAGGAGTAACTGGCCAGAGTACGGAACAAAGCCAAGCAATGAGTTGATAATTGAAGATTTTCCCGATCCTGATCGCCCGGTAATGAAAAGTGTTTCTCCGCTTATGACTGAGGCGGTGATCTCTTTCGTACGAGCATCTGCAATAAGAGGTTTTAGAGTTCTAAGTTCTAAGGTTACGGTTGGTGGTACCAAAGAATCTGCCGCGTCAAGCATCGCTACAGGAACAAGCATCGGTTCAATATTTTCGACAGCTCCGAGCACCTGACGCAATTGCGAAAAGGCGCCGGGGAGCGAACTCAATCCATCAAATATTGCGAGCGGTAGCAAGGCCACGACCGCGACATTGATCCCCGCAATTTGGTGGGTGATCGCCCCACGCGCAGCAAACCACAGTGAAGTCAGTACCGATGCACCAAGCAACAAGAAATAGAAAGCAGCCGCTAGTCCGGAGCGAGACGCATTCTTTGCCTCAATCTTCGCGATCTTCACTTGTTCGTTCGCAACCTGACTCAGTAGATCGTGGTGGTAATTGAAGATCAAGGACTCTGGTGCGGATTCAGCGATCTGCATTATCTGATCGAAGAGTCGGCTTTCATATTTTCGGGTTTCAGAGCTACTAGATGCGAGCATCGCGAGAAAGGGAATCGCAAAGCATGCAGTTAGGAAGAGGAGTCCGATGACATTTCCACAAGCGGGTAATAACCAGTGAATAATAGTTATTCCAGCGCTTCCTGAAATTAGCCCTGCGAGCCACGGTGACGCGACCCGCAACCATAAATCCTGGGCCAGTTCTACATCGTTAATAATTTGCGCAAGGAGATTGCCACGATGTAGCTCTGCATAATCCGATGTGAGCAAGCGAGAGAATCTCTCGTAAATCTTTACTCGCAGCGCAGTCTGAATCTTCAAAGCGCTGTTATGTTCCAGGATTCGACTGGCATACTTCAAAATTCCGCGCGATAGCCCGAAGAAACGTACGCTCACAATTGCCACTTCAAGGACCAATACTGGAGGCCTGGTTGATGCCATAGAGATAAGCCAGGCGCTAGTAGCGAGCAATCCAACGGCAGCCCCGAGGGAAGCACCACCCAGAATTACGGCAATCAGCATCTCTCGGCTCTGCCCTCTAAACACTCGGAGCACGCTTCTCATGAGTGCGCTCCAATTCGAGTAACTTTAGTAGCGGCTCCAATTAGTAGTTCTCGGTGAGAAATGAGAAGAACCATCGCCCCCCGCGAGGCTTGTCGCGCAAGCACCTTAGCGATGGTCGACTCTGAAATGTCATCTACCGATGCGGTGGGTTCATCAAGAATGATCAACGGTGCCTCTTTGAGCAAGGCTCTGGCCAAGGCAATCTTCCGCAGTTGTCCTATAGAGAGTTTCTGCGAAATGGTTCCGAGTTCTGTAGCGATTCCTTGCGGAAGATCTATTGGATCTAGATCGACGCTGAGCAGTGCTTCTATCAACTCTTGGTCACTTGCTCTCGGTTTTGCGTGGCGCAAAATTGTGGCGACCGTTCCGAGCGGGAACTTTGGCTCTTGCGGCTGCCAGGCGACCAGCGCACGCCAGGCGGTTATGTCGATCGTGGAAAAATCGTGAAGACCTTGCGACGAGGTTACGGTGATCGCACCATCACGGGGCTCGATGAATCCGAGCAGTACTGCTGCGAGGGTTGACTTTCCAGCTCCCGACGGTCCGATAAGTGCATGGACTTCGCCAACATTTAACTCACCCGCCGGGATGATGATCTCCGATCGATCTGGAAAAGCGATGGTCAGTTTGGTCCAGGAGATACGCGAGAGATCCCCAAGCGGGGCCCCGCTTACCTTTGCTGGCTTTTCAAGGATGGCAAAGAGCTCATTAAATGCGGCGACTCCATCTGCAGCGGCGTGAAAGTAGGCAGAAACTTGGCGGATCGGCCAATAGACCTCAGGTGCCAATACCAATATCAAGAGGCCGGCAGATAATGGAATCGATCCGTTTACAAGGCGCAGTCCAATTGTGACCGCCAGTAACGCGACCGAGAGCGTCGCGATCAACTCGAGAGCGAGTGAAGAGAGAAAAGAAATTCGTAAGACTTGCATGGTCTCTGTGCGGTACTTCTCGCCAACGTCATGCAACTTCTTGCTCTGCAATTTTTCGCGGCCATAGACTTTCAGTGTTGTAAGTCCGCTAAGCAGATCAAGAAAGTATCCACTTAAAAGTCCCAGCGTCTGCCACTTCTTCTCGGTAGCCCCCGCGGTAAATCGGCCGATAAGAATTCCAAATAGCGGAATCAATGGAATCGTAAAGAGAACGATTAAACCTGACTTCCAATCACGAATCGTGATTGTTATGCCCACAACGGCGGGAACAATAATCGCTATAAATAGCTGTGGGAGAAATTTGGCGAAGTAGCCATCTAAGTTATTGATTCCTTTAGTGACTAATACCGCCAGCCCGGCTGTTCCTAATTCGTTAGCGTCAGATCCACCATTTTCTATGGACTTCCGCAAAACCAAAATTCGTAGTTCGTTGCGCATCTTGCTGCTCGCACGCGCGGCGATGCGATCATTAAAGTAGGCCAGAAGCGCCCGCGCCAGGAAAACCAGACCGAGTTGAAGTAGTTCGATATGTAAGGAATTAAAGGTGCGCTTCTGTTGAAAGAATTTGCAGATCAGATCAACCAACAAGAAGGCCTGCGCGATCGTAAAGGCCGCTCCGCAGGTAGCGATAAATACCAGCGCAAAAATAAAACCCCGGCTGCTTCGAGAGTACCGAAGCAGCCGGGGGTCAAATGCTTTCACTAGTGGACGGTATCCAAAACTCCGACTTCTGGTGAAGAAATCTGGCTTGGAGTTACCCGCTTGCGGAAGATCCAATATGACCAACCCTGATAGAGCAGGACAATTGGGGTCATAACCACAGCAACCCAGGTCATAACGCCCAGGGTGTAGTGGGTACTGGATGCATTGAAGATGTCCAGACCCGGCCCACCAGCGGTTATGTTAGGCATGACATTTGGGTAGAGACCGGTGAAGAGGGTCACGACTACAGCCGCCGTCGCAATCGCAGAGAAGAGGAAGGCATAACCTTCACGCCCCTTGGCATTTGCAGCCAGTGCGGTAAGCCAGGCGACCACGACTACTACCGAGCCAGCGATGACGCCTCCCTTAGAGGTGAGACCCAACATGGTCCATCCCAAGAAGAGAACAGCGAGCAGAGCAGTTACCAATCCAACTTGTTGTCCCAGCTTGTTGGCGCGAACGCGAATCTCACCATCTGTCTTCAAGGCCAAGAAGAATGCGCCGTGCGAGATGAAGAGTGAGAGCGTTGTTAACCCACCGAGCAGGGCATATGGGTTGAGCAAGTTCCAGAATCCCCCAGAGTATTGAATATAGCCGGCTGGTTCTTTTGTAAGTGGAACGCCGCGAACAATGTTCGCGAATGCGATTCCCCAAAGCAGCGCAGGGAGGAAGCTAGAGATGGTGATTGCAAGATCCCAACGAGATCGCCACTTCTCACTTCCATACTTGCTGCGATATTCAAAGGAGACACCGCGAACAATTAGTGAAAGTAGTATCAAGAAGAGTGGGAGGTAGAAGCCACTAAATAACGTGGCATACCACTCCGGGAAGGCGGCGAATGTGGCGCCACCTGCGACTAGCAACCAGACCTCATTGCCATCCCATAGTGGCCCAAGGGTTGTAAGAACCGCGCGACGTTCGGCTTGATTCTTTGCAACAACAGGAAGGAGTATTCCGACTCCAAAGTCGAAGCCTTCCAGGACGAAGTACCCGATCCATAGAACGGCGATGGTTACAAACCAGAATGAATTAAGTGACATTTTTCTCTCCTCCTAGTAAGCCATCGTAAATGTCTTGGAATTTTCATCGCGTTCAATCGTCTTCTCTGGACCGACCTTGATGGTGCGAAGGATCAATCCGAATTCGATTACTGCGAGTACTCCATAGAGCAGGGTGAATACAACCATTGTGAAAAGAACGCTTGCAGCACTTACTCCAGGGCTTACGCCAGCTGAAGTTTTGAATAGTCCAAAGACCACCCAGGGCTGACGAGCGCTCTCGGTGAATATCCAACCGAAAGAGTTAGCCAGAATCGGAAGGAATGGCAGCGCGATCATGCTGCGCACAAACCAAGGCTTGTTAGGGAAGCGACCCTTTCTAATAAACCAGAGGGCAAGGAACGAGATTAAGGCGGCTAGCGCACCGAATCCAATCATCAATCGGAAGCTCCAGTAGGCGAATGGAATGTTCGGGGTGTAATTCCCAGGGCCGTATTTCTGCTCGTAAGACTTCTCTAAATCATTAACACCTTCAACGGTTCCGTTGACATTGCCGGTGGCCATGAAGGAGAGAACAGAAGGCAAGCCGATCTGGAAGACAGAGTGGTTGCCATTGAGCGTCCCAATAGTGAAAAGGGAGAATGGGACATTTGCCTTAGTGGTGTAATTCGCTTCCGCCGCTGCCATCTTCATTGGTTGTTGTGTCGTCATCAAGCGTGATGTTGTATCGCCTGAAACTGCAACAAATACGAAAGAGATCAAGACCGTAATGAGACCAATCTTAAGCACAGGCTTGGCAACTTCGGCATCCTTATTTTGAAAGAGCATCCAAGCTGCGACACCCGCAAAGAGCGCTCCTGCGGTCAAGAATGCAGAAGGAATTGTGTGGAAGAAAGCTGCGACTGCAGTGGAATTGCCAAGTACCTTCCAGATACTTGTCAGTTCAGCGCGTCCGTGAGCCCCGTTCAATACATATCCGACCGGGTGCTGCATGAAAGCGTTCGCGGCTAAGATGAAGTAGGCAGAGAGCAAAGTTCCGGTCGCTGCAACCCAGATAGAAGCAAGGTGCAATTTCTTAGGTATGCGATCCCAACCAAAGATCCATATCCCCAGGAAGGTACTCTCTAAGAAGAAGGCAATCAATCCTTCCATGGCGAGCGGAGCTCCGAAGATATCTCCGACGAAGCGACTGTAAGAAGACCAGTTCATTCCAAATTGGAACTCCTGGACAATCCCCGTAACAACGCCAATGGCGAAGTTGATGAGGAAGAGCTTTCCAAAGAATTTTGTGGCGCGAAGATACTTATCTTTATTGGTTCGATACCAAGCGGTCTGCAGCCCAGCGACGAGAAAGCCAGATCCGATCGTGATTGGCACGAAGATGAAGTGGTAAACGGTGGTAATACCGAATTGCCATCTGGCAAGGTCTAATGCACTCATGAATTTCCCCTATCTGACGGGTCTATCTTGTCGATAGGCACAGGGATTTCACAGAGATTTAGCGAGTGCTAACCCTTGCGGGGGTGTGTCTTGTGACAACTTTATGATCGATTGACTGGCTAAAGGTGGGTAACCCCACCATTCTTTTACAGCAGAGAGCCGATTTTTGGGGTCTGCCACAAGGTCAAAACCTGTGTCGTGATCGAACGGATCAATTCTTGGGACGACTTGCCGAAAGATAGATCAATGCACGAATCACTCAATTGGCAACTCCAGGTACTTAGCCCAGCATTAAATACTGCGCTACCTGATGGCATCGCGGTCCAAGCCACCTGTCCAACGGGAATCTTCTTAACGGTTTTATGACTGGCCACATCTCGCCATTTCAGGACGCCACTGTAAAGCACATGAACGTTCGGTGGTTGAGCCACATTCGGGGTGACTGCTTCGACTTCAGAGTCCGTAGTGAGTCCGCTAATTGCCGCGGTCTTAGATACATGAAGCCAAGCTGGAATACTTACTGGATTTAGTGTTCCGTAAACGTGGACTCCACTTGTCTGCTCACCAGTAATTAGGTTGGTTGGAGTATTTAAACGTTTATTCCCAAATTCTATGGTGACTTGACTCAAATTTGTATTGGGATCGTCCGTTGCGTATCGATACATCACAGCATGTCGATCAACCCCATACCTTGAGGGTTCCAAACGAGTCTGCCAAAAAGCGGTGTTACCACCAAGTATTGCAATATTTGTTCCAGAGTTACGACCGGCGATGAAGGTGTTGAACATGCGATTGGTAAAGTACTCAGCGTGTCCACCGACGACAATCCCGGAGTAGCTCTTAATTATCGACGGCCATTGGTTGATATCAAGATCCGTTTCTTCGTCAACGTTTAAGCCGTGCTTCTCAACAAATTGAATTAATGGAATGGCGTCACGTTGTATTGAATACGCACCGCTACCCAACATCGGGCGATCAAATGAAACTACACGACTTCGTTCATCAGCATCTGAGATGCCATCAAGCCCAGGTCCTATGTATGCCGAACGACCACCAAAACTGTTGTACATCTGCCAGGAGATGAAGGAGTGCATTATGACTAATTTAGATGCTCCGACAGGACTACGAACGACAAGCGGTGCTGCATTTTCGATCTGGCCAAATGCAGAGAAGGTAACAATCAAATAGAGACCCGGAGTCCAGTTATTTCCAACTGTAAGTGTTGTCACGGTTGGCCAATTGGCTTCGTTGTATCGAGTTGCAGCTCTGGATGTTGTGGCTTTTCCGCGCTTTAACTTAACGGGAGTAGATCGCCATACTTCGCGTGCTCCAGCTCCGTTGTAATATCCGATACGCCAAGCGGCGAATGTTCTAGGAAAATTGTTTAGAGGTGTGTTGTTTGATGAGTAAAGAGCGGCGTGAATCTTTACTTGTGCTCCACAGGAGACGCCGGTCTGGTTGAGCCAGAGCGCGCTACCCTCGGCGGCCGATAGATCAAGGGCCTTCCAATCCGCCTCTTTCATCTTGACTCCGGGCTTCTTATTTTCGTCGGCCACCCAGGTAGGCGATAGCGCCGGGCAGGTGGAGTTGGCGAAAGAGGAGCTATCCGAAGGCAGAGTTACTTGCTGAGAAGCGGCGAAGGTCTCCATCGGGTGCCGGGGTAGATCTGCATGTTTTGCGATTGGCGCGAACCGGATGGCTGGAGCGCTCTTTTGAAAAAGAAAGTAAGAGGCTGCGCCACCAAGAACGAGCGAGAGGGCAACCACGCCCGATATCAGCGCGATGGTTCGAATGGAGGTGGGAAGTTTCATAATTTAGGGATTCTATCTGCCGTCGCTAGTCGCCATGTGCCTCACAAAATACCACGGTGTGGGGTTACCCATTGTATAAAGTGCCCAATTCCTCTTGATTGTGCTACTTTCTTTAATATTTTAAGACGGATTACCTATAATTTACGCATGAATGCTGGATCGCCAACCACCGGTACGACCCCAAAGCGGATTATGGTCGTCGATGACAATGCCGACATTCGCAATTTGCTCTCATTAATCCTTACTTCCGAGAGTTACGAAGTGCTAGTTGTCGAGTCCGGGGCAGAACTCTTGGAGAAGATCGCTTCCTTTAGGCCAGATCTGCTTCTACTCGACATCATGATGCCTCACATCTCTGGCTTTGAAGTTTTGGAATTAGTGAGATCTCATTTAGATGCCTCTTTGAGTGCTATCCCGGTTGTGATGATCACTGCAAAATCCTTGGATGAAGATGTTAATCGAGCCATTGCCTTAGGTGCCACCTCATACATCGTTAAACCCTTTCGCGCAGAGACGCTAAAAGAGAAGGTGAAAGCCCAACTCGGCCAAGGAGCCCTAGGCAGATGAAACTACGTATCAACCGATTGATGGTGGTCTCTCTTGCAGCACTCCTCTTAGTCACTGGTGTTACCGCATCCGATGGCGCAACACCTAAACCAACACCAACCAAGAATCCTTATGGTTCTAGTGTCCCAATCGATCCGCCAGGTGCAAATGATGTAGTCCTTACACTTACCAATCACACCAAGGTTGTACGGTTTTCCTTTAATTCGCTGCGCAAATTGGGTTCAACTCAAATTTCAATCTTTGAACCATTTGTTAAAGTGCGCCAAACATTCACGGTAATTTCTCTCGCGAAGATCTTTAAGAGCGCAAATATTTCGCCAACTGCCAAGGTATCTACCGACGCACTTAACGATTACATCTACACGAATACCGCTAAGAACTTTACCGATTCACAGGGACAACTGGCGATCGCTCGGTTTGGCGGACCAATTCCCTATGACCAGGGTGGCCCCATCCGCATAATATTCCCCGACAAGTCGAAACTTAGTAAGAACCTTGACGCGTGGAACTGGTCCTTGAATGTAATAACGGTCAAGTGAATGGAGAGACGGAAAGCCCTTGCACAGGATGTTTTGCGGTTTCGGGTCTCGAGTGGTCAAAAAGTCCTTGCTTTTATTGCCTTTCTCTCCTTCCTTTCTCTCAGTACTTCCATCATAGTTACCAGTAAATCTTCGATTGCAGAATCCAAAAGTTTGACCTCAGCCGAAGCTCCGGCAGCATCAATTATTTTTACGCAACGCGAAACAATGGTTTATACGATTCGCTTGGCACAGTGGCTGGATCAGCAGATTCCGCGTCGCGAAGTGCAAATTGCGAGAGCACTTCTAGCGCAACGTCTAGCGGTGATTAACACCGAAGGTAAGTCAGTCGGCGAGGCAGCTCCTGCCGCATTTATTCATGCCCTTTTTATCACCGATTCGATAGTAGATAGCAGTGCTCCGGGAATTCTCTCAGCGGCAGAGCATACTAGATTGGCAGAACAGCTCAACTCCCAAATCGAGGGGTTAATCTCCCAAGCTCGGACTTTAGTTGTCGATTATCAGCAAGCCGTAGATAACCAGCTCATTACTTCGGCGAAGAGCTCTCGCAACGGTGACTTCATTACCTTGTTGTTCCTGGTGCTATTTATGAGCATCTCTGGATCTTGGTTTCTCTGGTTTGGGCGCACAACTATTTCTCAATATAGGAAGAGTAAAAATCTCATCTTGGCAGAGGGACAGCGGTTGGAAATATTGGCGACGGAGTTAGCCGCCAGTAATGCGGTAGTTATTGAACTCGAATCCCTCAACGCCTCGAAGAATGAATTTATTTCGAATATCAGCCACGAGTTGCGTACGCCGCTCACTAGCATCATCGGATATGTCGATGTTCTATCGGCGACAATGGAGTTTAATTCCAATCCGCAATTAAATGAAATTTTTCGAGTTCTCGATCGAAATGCGACTATTCTTCTCTCACTTGTGCAAAGCCTGCTAGCGCTCTCTCAATTGGATTCGCCAAATAGACGAGAATCCTTCAAACCCGTCGATCTGTTGTCGGTGATCAAAGATGGCATATTTATTTTGCACTCGGAAATTGAGAAGAAGCAAATTTCGGTAAAGCTAAATTGCGATCCGGAGGATTCATATATTGTCGCCGGTGACTCCGGCTTAGTCTCCCAAGCCTGCATCAATCTGATCGCCAACGCCGTTAAATTCAGTTTTGCCACCCGACAAATAGAGATTGATCTGTTTCGCAGAGGGGTTACCCCTTCAGAAAAGACAATCTCAATTGCAATTCGAGATCATGGAATTGGTATCCCGCAGGGGGAAATTTCCCACCTCTCTGAACGCTTTTATCGCGGCTCCAACGCAATTTCTGGGCAAGTTCCGGGAACTGGATTGGGGTTGGCAATTGTCGCGAAGGTAGTTGAGATACACGATGCCAAGTTGAAAATCGAGTCCGTCTTGGGCCAAGGAACCACATTTACCATTGAGTTTCCTGAGTTTTCGTCTCCTATCGAGACCTTGATCAAGAACCGTAAGTTTGTTTTGTTGGCCGAGGCGACCGCGGCTATACAGGTAGATGACCAACCGCTTCTCAAGGCTAAACTTCACGAATACGGTGGCGCCCTAGGATTTTACGAGTTTGTCGAGATTGGGGAAGAACTTCTCTCTCTTTCGCGATCTCTGACAGATAGTGAAAAATTGGCCGATCCAGATGTACTCAAGGTGCGGAACCAACTTGTTGAACGAATGAAGAAAGCGCTACAAATACCAGAAACGGGAGATTCAAATGTCTAGTGAATTGATTTTGATTGTGGATGACAACAAGGATGTTCGAACCTTCGTCCGCACTGCACTCGAGGTAGAGGGCTATCAAGTTGACGAGGCCGTTGATGGCACGGATGCGCTACTTAAATTTCAAAACAATAATCCCGCTGTAGTCATACTGGATTTGACCATGGGTCACCCCGACGGTTTTGAAGTCTGCCGTGAAATCCGCCGAAATTCCAGCGTCCCCATCATCATGCTCACCGATCGTGGTGAAGAGGTAGATGAGGCCATGTGTCTCGCGGCTGGAGCCGACGATTACATTGCCAAACCAGTGAGCCCAAGAATTTTGGCCCTACGAGTTTCTACTCAGATCAGACATGCTAAAAGCGAGAAGAATCAACGGTTAGGCATGCTGACAGCCGGGGGAGTGACCTTGAACCTGGAGACTCGGCAAGTACATTTTGACGAAGGTCAAGTTGCTGTTACCCGAACCGAATTCGACTTTCTCAAATTATTGATGGAGCACCCTCGCAAGGTCTTCACTCGTGAAGAGGTCATCTCTGCCATTGGTGGCACCTCAGATTTCTCCAACGACCATTTCTTAGATACCCATGCCTCACGCCTGCGCTTGAAGATTAAGAGCGCTGGCGGGCCAAAAGTTATTTCAGCTGTTCGCGGTGTTGGGTATCGCTTGATTGCGACACAAGGTAAAACCGAGGAAGTTGACGCTTAGTAAAGGCGGGTTTACGGGGCGATAATTCCCTGTAAACTCCGCTCAGCACGAGGAGACGTCGCATAGCCCGGTCGAGTGCGCCTCACTGCTAACGAGGTAAGGGGTTAAACCCTTCAGGAGTTCAAATCTCCTCGTCTCCGCCATCATTTCTGATTGATGCCAAAACCAGGTTACGTAAATCTAAGTAAACCTACTTGGTTACCTAGAAAGTCGCTATGGTTCTAGGGCGACGACGGAAATGGGATTCAACATGGAAGAATTTAACTCAATTTTGAAGATTAATTATGAAAAAGCCATCAATCAGGAGATGCGGGAAGAAATATCTGGACTTTCTCAATTTCAATTTCTTAAAAAATATGAGAAGAACAAGCCTTGGTCGATAGGACCATTTACACAACGGGAAGATCTTACTTTTCATAAGAACTCCCAAATGCCAGACCCGACCGAAATCGGGTGGACCTCATCATCTATATTTAATCCCTCGGTAATTATTGATGGAGAAAAAATCTATCTCTATTATCGCGCGGCGGTGAAAAAAGAGTCCCTAGGTTCACGTATCGGACTTGCCATATACACTCCTGAAACGGGTTGGGTGGATCAACCGACAAACCCAGTCGTGTATCCAACCTCGGCCGATGAAGTGCTAAGTGTCGAAGATCCCAAAGTGTATAAATATCTGGATGAGACTTCCGGTGAGACTGAGTACATCATGTTTTACAACGGAGTATGGGAAGCATCTGACCAGCTAATCGAAGAATATAGCAAGCCCTATGGAAATGTTGCCGTAGATATCAAATCCGCGACAAGCAAAGATTTGATCAATTGGGAAAAGAGCGGCGCGGTCGTACCTCACGAAATCACGCGGCTCTGGGCTAAGGGTGCTGTCATCCCTCGCGCTGGTGATGGG
>Ga0136642_1001070_pt1 | contig 12282 bp, 10 predicted proteins | sample LowCatLa1302831Y_FD_115313 | JGI IMG/M metagenome (GOLD analysis project Ga0136642, IMG submission 115313) | Freshwater microbial communities from Lower Cathedral Lake, Yosemite National Park, California, USA - 13028-31Y | ecosystem: Environmental > Aquatic > Freshwater > Lake ... | reverse complement strand
TCCATCAGTAGCGCTGCGGCGAAGACGAACTTTAAGACGTGCAACAAGTTCTGAACTCTTAAAGGGTTTAATCATGTAATCATCGGCGCCTGCTTCAAGGCCAAGAACTACATCATGTGAATCACCTTTTGCTGTCAGCATCACAATCGGAACCATGGACTCTGCCCGAATCTGGCGACATATTTCTATGCCATCAATTCCAGGCAGCATCACATCGAGTAATACAAGATCTGGTGTATTTATACGAAACTCTTCTAAAGCTTGATCTCCATGGTTGACGAGGTCGACTTCATATCCAGCTCCGTTAAGCACAATGCCTAACATCTCTGCTAGATCTTGATCGTCATCGACAACCATAATGAGAGTCATTAGGAGCCGTGCTCCCACGAGTTGAGGTAAAGGTCCTGCGATGGAGTCAATACATCGATCTTCGCACCCATGCTTGCAAGTTTAAGGCTTGCTACTTGCTTATCAATAGCTGTTGGGACTTGATGCAAGCCTGCACCAAGACCTTTTGCAGCTTTAAGAAGCCATTCTGCGGTGAGCGCTTGATCTGAGAATGACATATCCATGACTGATGCAGGGTGGCCCTCAGCTGCGCCGAGGTTTACCAGACGGCCTTCAGCGATAAGCAGAATGCGACGTCCATCAGCTAATACATACTCATCTGTCTGATGGCGGATCTTTGAGTTCTTCTGCTTCGCATTCTTCTCAAGCCATGCAACATCGATCTCGATATCAAAGTGGCCAGCATTAGCGAGAATCGCGCCATCTTTCATCTGCGCAAAATGTTCTTCGCGAAGTACGCCGCTATTTCCAGTAACCGTAATGAAAAAGTCACCAATCTTTGCTGCTTCAACACTCGGCATAACGCGGTAGCCCTGCATAAGAGCATCGAGTGCCTTGGTTGGGTCAACTTCTGTGATGATGACATCAGCGCCCATACCCTTTGCACGCTCTGCAACTCCCTTACCGCAATAACCAAAACCACTAACAACAACAACGGAACCTGCAATGAGTGAGTTAGTTGCACGCAAAACTGCATCCCATGTTGATTGACCAGTTCCGAAACGGTTATCAAACATATGCTTGGTATCAGTGTCATTGACAGCGATCATTGGAAACTTCAGTGCACCATCTTTAGCCATCTGTGAAAGGCGAATTACGCCAGTAGTAGTCTCTTCGCAACCACCTTGAATTCCTGGAAGCAACTCTTTGCGAGTTGTGTGTAATACGTTGACTAGATCGCAACCATCATCGAAGACAAAATCAGGCTTAATATCGAGTGCTGCATTCAGGTGTGAGTAATAACCATCGCGATCGACAGCGTTACGAGCGAAGACGCTAATGCCATACTCATGAACGAGTGCAGCAGCTGTATCGTCTTGAGTTGAGAGTGGATTTGACGCACAGAGAGCAATCTCTGCTCCACCTGCTTTGAGAGCAATCATCAGATTAGCTGTCTCAGTTGTTACGTGCATGCATGCAGAGAATCGAACTCCAATAAATGGCTGCTCTTTCTCAAAACGTTCACGAATCGCAGCGAGAACAGGCATATTTCTACCTGCCCATTCAATGCGTTTCTTTCCTTCAGCGGCTAGGGCTGGATTAGCGATCTCACTACGAATTGATGAATCTACGGTCACGGCTGTGCTCCTATGAAATGTGTGTGTAAGCGTCGAAATAGACTTCTTCGTGAGGCCTCACTAGATAGGGCAAAGATTACCTGATGAGGGCGAGTACTTGATCCCGAACGCGCTTCATCTGATCCACGCTATGAGCTTCGACATTGAGCCTCAATAGAGGCTCAGTATTGGAACCCCGCACGTTAAACCACCAGTCAGGGCCAGTAATCGTGTAACCATCAAGATCATCGACTGGATAATCCTGCTCGAAAGAGGCCTTGATGAACTCTAGGGAGTCAGCAGTATTTTCTACTCGAGTATTAATCTCTCCACTTGAGAAGTAGCGTGAGTACGGTGCCAAAAGTTTCGAGAGAGGAAGATCGCTCGCAGCAAGCTCTGAGAGAGCGAAGAGCGCCGCAAGCATTCCAGAGTCTGCACGCCAGAAGTTTCCAAAGTAGAAGTGACCTGAATGTTCGCCACCAAAGATTGCACCAGTATCTGCCATGAGTTTTTTAATATATGAGTGCCCAACACGTGAGCGAACTGCCTTGCCGCCATGCTCTTCAACAATCTCTGGGACTGCCTTTGAGCTAATCAAGTTATAAATAATTGTTGAACCAGGTTTGCGTTTTAATTCGCGGAGAGCGATCAGAGCAGTGAGAGTGGAGGGATCAACCGGATCACCATTCTCGTCAACAAGAAAGCATCGATCTGCATCACCGTCGAATGCAAGTCCAATATCGGCTTTTACTTTCCGCACCTTCTTCTGCAAGTCGACAATATTTGCCTGATCGAGAGGGTTCGCTTCGTGATTAGGGAATGTGCCATCCAATTCGAAGTACATAGGAGTTACATCAACATTGAGTTTCTCCATGACAGCAGGGGCTGTGTAGCCCGCCATTCCATTGCCTGCATCAATGACAACTTTGAGTCGTCGTGCTGAAGAGGTTTTCTTCGCATCAAAAAGTGAGAGTAAGAACTCAACATAGTCGCCCAGCATTGGTTGGTCTTTTGATCTACCTGGATTGCGCATAGGAATTGGCACTCCATGAAGAATGAGGTCTCGAATACGGACAAGTCCCGACTCTTTTCCGATTGGACGAGCACCGCTCTTGCACAACTTAATACCGTTGTATTCAGCTGGGTTGTGGCTCGCCGTAAACATTGCACCAGGGACGTTGAGCTTTCCCGCAGCAAAATAGAGCATATCTGTCGACGCTAGCCCGATACGAATCACATCGAACCCCATTGAGGTAACACCATCAGCAAATGCTGTTGCGAGAAGTGGAGAACTTGGGCGCATATCTTCACCGATAACTACGGTAGATGGCTCTCGCTCTTCTTCAAGGAACTTTGCAAATGAGCAACCAAGCGCGAAGGCAAAATCTGGAGTTACTTGTCCATCGACAAGACCGCGGATGTCATATGCCTTGATAATTGCATCAAGTTGCTCTGCTGAAAACATGTCCTAAATGTAGCGGGGCGATAGAGCGTGAGGGAAACTAATGCGTAATTAGTGAGAGGGTAAGGCTCGCAAGTGGCCGCGACGGCCTATCTCCTGCGCTGTGGGGGCAGCGTGGACCTCGGGTGCTGCAGCGCGATGGGCGCCGACTTCTCGGACAGCATCAGCAATCGCCATAATGTCATCGAGGTTTGGTCCAGCTTCACCTGATTGACCAGACTCTGTCTCTGCCTTCATCACTGTCCAGCCATTAGGGAGAGTCAATTTTTCTGAGTGTTCAACGCAGAGATCATACGAATGTGGTTCTGCAAATGTAGCAAGTGGTCCAAGAATTGCTGTTGAATCTGAGTAGATGTAAGTCAAAGTTTTTGCAGCAGGCATTCGACAACTTGCGCGTGAACAACCACGACCACCATATTGAACCCGGCGGACCGGATTGCTGCTTCTCATGGTTTGAAATCTAGTGGGTCAAGGTATGAACATCGTTGAATGGCAGGGCCGTGTTCTCAATCGTGGCGCCATTTGCGATAGGAATGTAGGTAAGCCCTCCACCCTTCACAAGTGCACCTGCATATATGCCTGAACCAGAAGCTCGGAAGTTAACATTCTGAACTCCCACTTTTGGAGCCCAGAAAGCTATATCCGCGCCACTGACTGTCTCATTAAATTGCTTACCTGTTACAAAACTACCGGTTACCCTGACAGAGATAGCATTTCCAATAAATGTGACGAGCGGTGTATTTCCCCCAAAATTCAATGTGACATTGTCAAGTGCTGACGTCGGCGCCGCCCAGCCAAAATCACCAGAGCCAGTTGTTGTGAGAACTCCAGCCAGAACCGGGTGGTCAGATTCAATGGAAATTCCAAATGCTGAATTTGTTGTCAGATTTTCCAATGGCAGTGTTATTGCGACCCCAGGCTTAACAACCAATTCATCGAAGCCAACTGGAATAAAGGATCCATCACTTGAGAGAACCTGAACTTTGATAGTGGCATCTAGAGTTCCAGGGTTAAGCACTCTCAATGAGTTTGCGATGCTGCTCTTACTTCCACTATGTGGGTAGAGCCCTGAGATAAAGAGTCGGGTATTTGGCGCATCACTTTGTTTTACATAATCGATTCCTAGTTTACGCAAGCCCTTTGATCGCATATCCAGAAGAAAAGCTGAGATTCTTCCGGTTCGCGTGACAACATGAAACGCAACCGAGTCATCACCTGGTGCGAGCGAATCAAGGGAGATGCTTGCGGAAGAATTCGCCTTCACCGTTACTGACCGCACAGGAAGCGCACTCTTTGATGTGTAAGCAAAGATGTCGACGATAGATCCACTCAATCCAGAGTTCACCAAGTCGAGTACTCCTTTACTGGTAACTCCCCCAGAGCCTCCGATAAACCATTCATCTGACTTACCTGCAGAGCATGGGACCAGGGCGATTCCAGAAGAAGGTAATTGGGAGTAACTCAGAGATGTTCCCGGATTGCTATCAACAAGAATTGCGGATGAGCCAAGTGCGATTGTGGAGAATGTTGTTCTATTAAAAATAACTTGCTTGCCATCGATTGAGCGGATGCGCAACTTTGAAGCTGGAAGATATGCAGTAGTAGATCCAGCAGCACTCACGTAAGGACAAGCTTGAGCTGGATAGCTGCTCTGCACAACGGAAGATTTCTCAGTAGCTGGAAGCACATAGGAGAGGCCAAAGCCTGCAAGCAAGAGCCCGGCAACAGCGGCAATGCGCATATCTAAAGTGCTCGAGATCTTCATGAGAGTTCATCCAATGGGAGATCTCTACGTTTACGTCCAGCAGGTAGAGCCATCACAATCACAAAGATCAAAGCTATGAGTTGAATTGAAATCAGCGCTCTATGCAGAGTTCCATCGTAGGACAGTGCAATCTCCCCAGCTTGTGGAATGGTGAAATAAGGAAGTCCATTAACGGCTCGTTGCACTGGTACAGGACGACCGTCCAGCAAGAGTTTCCAACCACCGTCAAACTTCTCAGCAACTTGAATAGTTCCTGGAGTGCTCACTCGATCAAATGCGCCCACATCACTTGAGTTAAGGGTCGAAGATTTTCCAGATGCATCGATGAAGAGAACTCTCGGGCTGCTTCCAGCAACTCGCCAAACAATTCCACTTGAAGTCGCTGACATTCGTGTAAATCCACCAATTCCATCGATTGCTCGAACCAGACTTATCGGCGCAGGGTTCTCTAAATAAAGATATTGAATTCCGTAAAGACCTAATGTTCTCGAGGCCGTAACTCCTCCACCGCCAACAAGTTCTGTCATTGCCTGACTTATCTCTACCGGAACCCCGATTGAGACATCTGCATCACCTAAGTAAATATCTGAACCACGGGTGACGAAGTAAGTAGTCCGATCACCAGTTGAGCTGATCACCATCGCTTTAGGACGAGCAGGAGTCTGTTCGAGAGCAGTAAGGAAAGCAGGGATGCGCGATGAGACATTTGCATTGACCAACGAGTTCGCGCCCCCTGTGGCTGCCCAGAATGGCATAACGAGAAGATTTAAGATGCAGACGAGAGAAAGTAAGGCGAGACCTATGTGCCTTGCTCCAAAGCGCCGCTCTGAGAGCCTTGGTAAGAACTCTTGTAGATAGAGAAGTGACGGTGCAAGTAAGAGAGCCATCGCAACCGCAATCAGTGGTCCAGTCCACACTTGAGAGAAGCTTCCGTGCCCTGGGATTGTGTATTGACTGATTAAAAGAGCCATAGCAAGCGCTGCCGATGCGAGGAGCGCGATATTTCGAAGGTGGGCCACGAGAACCGTAAGCAACAAGAAGGTGATGAAAGGGGTCAGGATCCATAGAGGTGGGGTTGAAACTCCGCCCGGATTAAAAAGTGCAACATCTAATCGGCTACCCGCCGCGAGAGGAATGCCTGGCTCTAAGAAAATTTGAGTTGGGTGAAAGAGTAAGGAGGCCGACCATGGAAATGTGAGTAGCCAGGGCGTGAGAGAAAGTGCAAGTCGTCTCTTTGCTTTATCAAGTCGATCAGAGAAGAGAAATGCACTCCAACCCATCTCTTGAAAATGATGGCGCTCTTCAACGAGGCGTTGCACAAAGAGCCCAGTCTGGATAAGAGTCCAGACCATCAGCAGAAGTGGGGAGAAGGCACCGATGACGCCAGCGAGAAGTGCGATTGCAAATGTGCGTCTCCACGTTGATGTATCACGATCGCGTGAGAATGGTGAAAGAGTGAGAAGTATTGGCAAGAGTTGTAGTAGCAGAAGTGTTCCGATGCGACCTTGGTTGATAGAGGCCCACAAGAGGGGTGAGGCTACGTAAATTCCTGCACCGATTAATCCGTAGTTACGTCTTACTCCTTGATAAAGGAGAACTCGGTAGATAGTTAAAAATGAGAAGGCTGGGGCCAGTAAGAAGATCAAAGTGATCAGCAGGGGCAAATTCCCAAAGGTGATCAGTGACGATATGCCCAGCAGAGGGAGCCAAGGAGGCATCGAGACAGCAGAACCTAAGCCCACTAGGTGCCAAGACTCTGCATATCTATGTAGCAAGTCGAAACCACTTGATGGGGAATGCGCGAGTGCACCTCCAGATAACGCTCCGAATCTTCCACGCGTTGCGAAGAGGGAGATAAGGGCGATTGCGAAGGCAATGAGGAATTGTGGTTTTCGCAATAAACCTCTCCAGAGAGAGGGCACTGCTGGAGGAGTCAAATCAGCATCATCAAAGTTCTCATCCACTGTTCCTATAACTGAATAAGAATGGGTGCTAGATATGGATTCAAGGGATTTGCGTTCAGGAATAATGAGATCAGAGATCGCTGATCCCGCTCGTTCAAAGCCGAGTCGAATCTGGCTCCACGTCGATGGAATGAAGTGAGAGATGATTCGTGGCGATAGCAATCGTTTCTTCTTGCGATCACGCCTAGCCTGAAAGAGTTCGGCCGGGTGAGCGAGCAATAAGCCAACCGCAGCGATTTCATCGCCAGCATAGCCAGGTAACTTCGCTAGCAAATTAATGAGTGCGCGTATAAGACTTGTAACGAAGAGTTGGAGTGCGATCCACGGAAGCAACCACCAGGAAGAGTTAACCAGAAGAACATAGGCAGCGTTATGACGGTCAAGTAACAGTGGTCGATGCAAAAAAGCTTCAGATACATCGACAGCTCGACGTTCATTTGCTGATGCCTCTACGTGAAATGCAAGCGCTTGGCCAACGCAGATTGCTTTGTGCCCTGCCACGTGTACGCGCCAACCAAAATCAACATCATCTCTAAAGAGAGCGAGGTTGATATCAAGTCCACCAAGTTCTTCGAAGACATTTCTGCGCACAAGCATTGCTGCTGTACTGACAGACATCACTTCTGTTACAACGTCGTATTGGCCTTGATCTTGTTCGCCAGTTTCAAGTCCAGTACAACGGGAACCATCTCCTGCAATTGATACTCCCATTTCAAGAAGTTGATCACGGTCATACCAACCGCGAAGCTTGGGGCCGGCAATAGCAACTTGTGGGCGATCTTCTAACGCTGCAAGCATGAGTTGAAGTGCTTCTCGGTCAGGTGCGCAATCATCATGCAGCAGCCAGATCCATTCATTCTCACCTGCGGCTGGAGTAAGAGCGAGCGCATGTTCAATCGCATCGCCATATCCCATATCCCGCTCTTCTGGAATTGTGCTGATGCCTGATGATTTTAAAAGTTTTAGCGAACTATCTACGGACCCCGTATCAACGGCGATGATGCGATCAACCGGCCTTGATTGTGAACCTATCGCTGCAATTACTTCTGGCAGCCATGTCGCGCCGTCATGTGTAACAAGTACGGCGGTAACGAAAAATGAATCCGCCATTACGCGGCTCCTAAATTCGAATTATGCGGAGCGACGCTTGAGGCGACGACGTTCGCGCTCTGAGAGACCGCCCCAGATACCGAAGCGCTCATCGTGAGCCAGTGCATATTCGAGGCACTCGGATCGGACATCGCATGAGAGACATACTCGCTTAGCTTCGCGGGTAGATCCACCCTTTTCAGGAAAGAATGCTTCTGGATCTGTTTGAGCGCATAATGCGCGCTCCTGCCATGAGAGCTCAACTGAATTATCGGTCGTCGGGAGGCTAGTTATTACTGCGTTCTGGCGATCTGACATATGTAAAGCTCCTAGATCTTTGGGTGCCCCGCTCGGTTTGGGAAAGTGAGGCATCTAAGGAGAATTACACGCGTGTAACCCCTCTTGAGTCAAGCCGAATGGGGGCTTAATCCAGATTATTCGGGAAAAAATCCGAAAAATTCATCGATTGCGACCGTATTTGGCTCAATTCTGCTCCCAGCAGCCACAAAGGTCCGAGTGAGCGCAACGCTCTCCCCGATGCTTGCACCCTCACCAATGACGCTCTGATGTAACTGCGAACCCGCTCCGATGGTGGCCTTTGCCCCAATGTAACTTCCCTGATCAACGACAGCTGTTGGATCGATCGATGATCCCTTGCCTTGTGCCATCTTGTGGCCACTCGCCTCAATGAGATCTCGCGTTGCTTTCAATAGCGCACCTGGATTACCCACATCAAGCCAATAAGAGTTGTCAATGAATCCAGCGACGCGAGCACCACGTGTAAGAAGTGCGGGAAATGTCTCTCTCTCAACGCTCACAACTCGGCCTGCTGGAATTTCATCAATCACTGCACGATTAAAAATGTAGCAACCAGCATTGATAATATTGGTAGGAGGAGTCTCCATCTTTTCGTTGAACGTTGTAATGAGATCACCTTCCATCTCTACTACGCCGAATGCCCTTGCATCAGGAACTTGCGTCAGATAGAGAGTGACATCTGCGCTCTGCGATTGGTGAAATGCGATCTGATCTTTCAACGAATGATTACTTAGGACATCGCCATTAAAAATCATCACCGGTCCATCACCTTGAAGATGAGTTGCGGCATTACGAATCGCACCGCCAGTTCCAAGAGCGCTCTCTTCCACTGCATAAGAGATCTTTATTCCAAACTTCTCACCGTTGCCAAAGTATGGAATGAAGATCTCCGAGAGGTACGAAGTTGCTAGAACTATCTCGGTAATCCCAGCTTCCTTCGCCCTCATAATCTGATGTTCGGTTATCGGCTTGCCAAGAAGTGGAAGCATTGGCTTGGGAGTAGTGAGAGTAAGTGGTTGCATGCGTGTTCCCATGCCACCGACGAGAAGTATCGCTGATGTGACGGTCACGGCTTACTTACCTTTGTGTGAGGCGATGCGATGGGCCGCAGTAGCTATCTGCTCATCTGTTGCAGTTAAAGCAATGCGGACGTGGTTTTCACCAGCTTTTCCGTAGAAGTGGCCTGGCGTTGCAAGAATTCCGAATTGAGCAAACCATTTCACGCTATCCCAATCAGATTCGCCGCGCGTTACCCACAAATAAAGTCCAGCCTCGGTGTGATCGACTCTAAATCCTTGTGACTCAAGCGCTGATTGAAGCAGTGCACGCCTGGCTCTGTAGCGATCAGCTTGCTCATGAACATGTTTCTCATCAGAGAGTGCTGCCACCATCGCACATTGCACCGGCAATGGAACCATCATTCCAGCATGTTTGCGGACTTCCAGAATTTTTGCGATCAAAGCACTGTCTCCAACGACAAAGGCGGCGCGATATCCAGCTAAGTTAGAACGCTTAGAGAGTGAGTGGACTGCTAATAAATTGGTGTTATCTCCACCGGCAACTTCGAAGATTGAAGTTGGCTTCGTATCTGCTGCAGGAAAGCTGATGTAACACTCATCGCTTGCTACAACGGTATTTGTTCTGCGGGCATATTCGACCACAGTCTTTAATTCTGCTGGGGTATGGACGCGCCCGGTTGGATTCGATGGCGAGTTCACCCACGCAAGATCTGCGCTAGGCCATAGTGATGCATCTATCCCTACGGTTTCATGAGATGCATTTCCAAGAATTGCACCGACAAGATATGTTGGATAAGCGATCTCTGGATAGAGAACGTGCTTTGCTTCAAGCAGCGTTGGGAGCAATGCAATGAGTTCTTTTGAACCGATTGTAGGGATAACATCAAAGTCGCCAGTGATTCCTAAGTTTTCGGTAGCCCATTTCTTGATCGCTTCGCGCAGTACAGGGGTTCCGGTAGTGACTGGATAGCTTGGTGAATTGGATGCTGCAATAAATTCATCTTGAATAAATTGGGGAGTTGGATCTACAGGTGTTCCTTGTGAGAGGTCGATAAAACTTTCAGGATGAGATCGCGCTATCGCACCAATTGGAGCGAGCGCATCCCAAGGAAAATCTGGAAGCTTCAGGACTACTCAGCTTTTGGAGGGCGTGCAGTAATTGTTGGGTGGTCTGTATTCGAAGCACCAACCTTGGCTGCGCCACCAGGTGAACCGATCTCAACGAAGAATTCGCCGTTTATGCCGCTGTATTCCTTCCATTGGGATGGAATGTCATCTTCATAATAAATAGCCTCAACTGGGCAGACCGGCTCACAGGCTCCACAATCCACACACTCGTCGGGTTGGATGTAGAGCATCCGGCCACCTTCGTAGATGCAATCCACTGGGCACTCTTCGATGCAAGACTTATCTTTCACATCGATACATGGCTCAGCAATTACGTAGGTCACTTCGGGCTCCTTTAACTCTTCAACTTTTTAGACTCTAACGCGAATCTTATTGCAAGAGGGTACAGAATTGCCCCATGAGCGGACGCACCCCACCAGATCTGCCGACGCCCTCAGAAGTCGGGTTACGGGTGAGTATCCGCCTCTTTGAGCCCGCTGGCGGCTTTCGAGACATCTTGGGAGACCTCGAATCCCCCACATCGGTGCGAAAGAAAGATGGCTCCCTCGCTGATTTTGACCCACGCCAGATCTTCGTCTGGAAGGTCGTCGTGGCGAAATGATCACAACTGCCCTCACACTTTTCGATACGCGTTTACGCGAACTTTCTCCAATAACTATCAGCAACGATCAAGCCCTACGTATTTATAGCTGCGGCCCAACTGTCTATCGAGATGCGCATGTAGGAAATCTTCGGACATTTCTTCTGGGCGATCTGATTCAACGGACACTGACTCTTGATAACGTACGATGTGAATTGATTCAAAATATTACCGATGTTGGCCATATGTCTGAAGATTTGCATGAAGATAAGTTGCTGGCAGAGTCAGCGGCAAAGAAGATTGATCCCTTTGAGATCGCACGCGAATATGAAGCCCACTTTCACAAAGACTTAGCGCTACTTGCAATCACGCCAGCAACTCACTATCCGCGGGCAAGTGAGTCGATTGAGATTATGCAAGATTTGATCAGCAGATTAATTGAACAAGCTCACGCCTACGTAGGTGATGATGGTTCGGTCTACTTTGATGCCCAATCATTCCCAAGTTATGGGGAGATTAGTGGAAATAGATTAAGTGAACTCCAACCCGGCCACCGCTATGAATATGTTGATGAAGGTGCAAAACACTTCCATGCTGATTGGGCGCTCTGGAAAGCTGCTGGAGATCGCACAGAGATGATCTGGGATTCGCCATGGGGTCCAGGTTTTCCTGGTTGGCATATTGAGTGCTCTGCTATGTCACTCACTCATCTCGATGGATATGTAGATCTACATCTTGGTGGAATTGATCTTCGCTTTCCCCATCACGAGAATGAACGAGCCCAATCAAATGCTGCAACGGGACGTGAGATTGTCGCTCATTGGGTGCATGGAGAACACCTACTCTTTGAGGGCAGAAAGATGTCGAAGAGCGCGGGTAATGTCGTGCTTGTAAGTGACATCATCGCCCGCGGGCTCGACCCATTGGCGCTGCGGCTCTGCTTTATCGAGAATCGTTATCGCAGCCAGATCGATCTCACCTGGGATGCCCTTATTGCTGCGGATAACACAATCAAACGCTGGCGGATGAAGCTACGCGAATGGGGTCCGAGCAAGAGCACCGAAGCAGCTTCTTCGATCATCGACTCTCTCAAAGCCCACCTCTTCAATGACCTTGGGACTGTCGATGTTGCTGTTGAGCTTCGCCGGATTGAAAGAGATGCATCCATAGCCAATGAGATTAAGGCTGAAATATTTCGCACAATGGATCGAGTCTTTGCTCTTGATCTAGATCGAGCTGAAAAACAGAGATCCATCAGCGCTGAACAAGAAGTGCTCTTACAACGACGTGCGGCTGCAAGAGATGCAAAAGATTTTGCCTTAAGTGATGAGT
>Ga0136642_1001069_pt1 | contig 12313 bp, 27 predicted proteins | sample LowCatLa1302831Y_FD_115313 | JGI IMG/M metagenome (GOLD analysis project Ga0136642, IMG submission 115313) | Freshwater microbial communities from Lower Cathedral Lake, Yosemite National Park, California, USA - 13028-31Y | ecosystem: Environmental > Aquatic > Freshwater > Lake ... | reverse complement strand
TTAGGCCCAATGGCTTTGGTGCAACCTTTGACCGTCCCAGCTCCAGCCGTACTTATAGCTGGCAAACTTAACAGCTAAACGACCGTTGCTGAATTGAGCTTTGTGCTTTGAGATAGCTGCGTACTTTGCGTAAACATAATTGCCACCGTCCATTTCGCTCACAATTTCAGCGTTTTTTTTGATAGCTTCTGCGCGACTCATATGAGCTGACTCAAACAATTCGTTATCCGCGTCAGCTACAACATATTCGCTCATAGAGCTTGTGGATTCTAAGTATTTTTGCCCGATCGCACGTAATTCGACCATAGCAGCAGTTTTTCTGATTACCTTGTAGAAGTCGATATTGGTCTGGTCATAACCCCAGCTTGAATAAACGATCTGTCCAATTTCGACATCTGCCATTGAGTTGATTTCTTTAGCTTCTAATACAGCGTTCATTACTTACCTGCCTTCTCGTAGACTTTTTGAGCACATTTTTCTGAGCAGTATTGCCCTTCAATTTTATAGACAACCCAGTCAAGAAGCTGATACGTATTACGACTGATTTTTTTCTCAGCTATTTTTTTCTGACAAAGTGAACAGCTCATTATGCCACCGCCTGATATTGAACTTTGATACCAGCGATATTTTTGTAAGCTGCTTGATATTGAGCAACTAATTTTTTAGCTTTAGCTTCACTAACTTCTGCATTTACTAACTCAAAAGCATTTTCACTTTCAACAATTTTTAACTGAACTTTTTTAGCTACCTTAGCCATTTTATTTCCTGCTTTCTGTCGGAGATTCCTGCCCCCTACATCTCTAAGTGTAATGGTTACACCCCTAGAGTCAAGCAAGCTAGAGCATATATTTAGAAATTTTTTGACCTATTTTTATGTCTACGCCTGGCTCTCCGTAGCTCTTTGAGCTGTGGATTTCAACTACCTGGCTATCGTCTAAATAGACAATTTTAGATAAACTGTCCAAAATAGCTCGAATGAGCTTGTCCAGGTCAGGTGGCACCGTGGGCATTTCACGATTCACTGTACGAGGTTTTTGCAGCTGAAAGTCCATAGTCATAGCTACTGGGCCTTCAATTAGCTTTGGCTGCATAGCTCGAGCTGCAAGAGCTACCGTCGAGCGCCAAACCGCCAGAGCTGAACCCTGGCTATGTACCATTCGTCCGTTTCCGACGTGCTTCATAGACCCCTGGGGGACTGGTAAGCCATCTACGCGGAACTCGATCACCGCGTAAGTATTACAGATTAAAGTACGAGTGTCACAGCGTCGCTGACGACCTCGTGCTTATCAGCTGAACCGTCAGTGAGGTAAAAGTCATACGTCCCATTGTGATCTGGTCCAGATATGTCCTTTACCGCCCAAAGGTGACCGTTAATCGAAACACGATCGCCAAACTGAACGCTTGCTGGTGGCACTATTGCTGTCATTATTCCTCCGTCTAGGTGTAATGATTACTCTAAGGTTACACGAATTACAGTTAAGAAGTGGTCTGGGACACACCAAAAAGCTTGCGTAGCGATTCGGGCATTGGAGAGCCTTTAGGGACGTCCTCAGAGGTGAACTGAGGTGGCACTAGGGTAGGAGTGGTAATAAGGCCTCTAAGGGACGCTGGAGCCTGTTTTTGGGGTAAAGGATCATCTGTCCAACGCTCCTGATTTAACCAGGTGGACGCGTGAGCTGTAAAAGCCTCTTCACGGTTAGGGTCATTCTTAAAACATTCAGCTGCAGCGATCAGCTTCTCAGCTGTAGTTTTCTTGAGAGCTACTGCGAACGCTTTACGAGCTGCGCCTTTAGCCGTGTGGCGAGGATATGCAGTCCAAAATAAATCAAACTTATGATCAAAAGTATTTTTATTATCTTCCTTTTCATCTTCCTCTTCCTCTTCCTGGTTAAACGAACGTTGAACGAACGTTGAACGTTCGTTAAGCGAACGTTGAACAGCAGACCTTTTTCCCGCATAAGAAGCTCTATCTGACTTCTCTCTGACAGCTGCTAAATCGCGTTCGATCCTGGAATGAACCCAGGTTTGACCGTCAATTTGAAAAAATTGTGACAGTACATTTTCAACAGCTTTCCAGCGATCATCTGAAAGTCTAGCTACGTGAGCTAGTCGGTTGTCCGTATTGTCCAGTGGCTTACCTCTCTGCCAATAATTCATTATGAGCAGCAGGTAAGCACCGTGTTCCTCTGTGGTGAGGTGGGCTGTATCAGCCAGGTAGTCTGAGGTGTAGAGCTGTAGATATGGCAGTGAGGTCATTATTTTGTCCAGATCTCAAAACCAATATACCAACGGATAAAATTCATCATAAAAGCTTTATCGTGGTGGTCGTAGTCAATACCAAAACCCCAATAGCTTGTTACACCGTGAAAAAACTGTATTTTCAATTTTCCTCCAAAGCGTCGTAAATCATTTTTTTTGTAATTCCTAAATCTGCAAACTCCTGGATAACCCTGTCACGCGTCGCTGTTTTTCCAGTCGTCATTAGAGATTGCCTTTCTAAAGTTTCCATTCCACCCCACCAGCCGTAGAACTCGTGAAGAGTTGCATACGATAGACAACTTGCCCATATAGGGCAAGAAGCGCATAAAGCTCGCAGTGGCTTGATATAAATATCTGGGTCAGGACGCCGTATTTCTTCAATACGGTAAAAGACTTCTGTCTCGACGCCTTTGCAGTGCGCGTCCTCCCAATTTATCTCCGAGTAGAGGGGCAACCTATTTCTCCTGACGCGTCGTAGTAGCTACAGTAATTGACGCAGAATACTGGGTCTTTTTCTGGAGCTGGTGCGGACTCGCTGGAGATTGCGAGCTGTTTAACTTCTTCCAACCATTTCAGGCCCTCTTGCGCCATTTTTAAATCATAGGCCTCCACGTGCGTTTTAATCTGGGCCATTTCACCGTCCCTGGGAATTGCTACAAGAGCTACGTTTTCTACCTCGTGACCATTAGCTGTTAAAAGGTAGCCGTATAGCTGAACCTGAAATCTTTGCTGCAAGCTTGGAAAGAAGCGCAGCGATTTAAGCTTTGTAGTTTTCCAGTCCACTACGGTTTTTATATCTTTAATATAAAGATCGCAGTGACCTTTGAGATCGCCAGCTACAAACTCTTGTTCAATTAAAAAATTGTCGCCAAACGGATCTTCTCGCTTAATAGCTTCTGCAACTCCAGAGTGAATAAAAGTACCCAGGATTGCAGCTAAGGCTTCTGTATTAGGATTTGTCTCAGGTGTGTTTTTTAATTGGTGCCACACTTGACGGCGACAGCCACCCACCTGCGACGGTCCAATTTCGACCTGTAAAGATCTATCCCTGGATCCGTCAAAAGCTATAAGTGACTTTGCAAGCAGATTAGATAAGTCCATCTGGTAACCCACTTAGCACTAAAACTGTTGCATTGAGCTTTGTGTCTTTACAACCACTGTAATAATCAGGAGATATCCCAATAGGTGCTTCAAGAAATTCAAGCTCTCGAGCTATTCGCTGGCGCCAGTATCCTTCAAACTCTTTTGCTAAAACCTCATAACTAAGGCCGTTTAGTAAAACAGTGTGTAAAGCGTCACCCTGGATATATGCCAAAGTTTGATCGTGCATAGCTATCGGATTCATTTTGTTTTCCTTACTATGTCCATACACACTAAGAAATCAAAACACGGTTCGTGTTTAACTTTTTTGTCAATTAGCCAGCGTTCAGCGCATTTGTCGCAGACAAACTTTGACATTTTTTTTATCATTTTTTTGCGAACGCGCCTAAACCTCATAGATCAAACCCCGATCTGACAGAAGTACCCAGGGAGCGAGCTAGGTCGATCTGAGTTTTGACTCTCATACCGTTAGCTCTTGCAGCTCTTACGATTGCGTCCACTTCTCCCATCTTGATATGCAGTAGGTGGTTATCAACTAAAGCCATATCCTCACGTTCTTGGACCGTGTAATTTTTACCACTAGGAGCTGACTTAGAAGCCAGCTCAATTCGAGATTTAGCTAGTGCGATCTCATAGGAAGCTTTTGTCATAGCGTAGATATTTTCAGCTTCAATTAGCTCATTATGAGCTTGATCTAATTCGTCGCTGAGATTGCGTAACCGTCGCTCTACTTGAGCTGGCGTGACGATTTCGCTCATTCTGGATCCTTTACCGCCTGGAGCTTACGATTTTCTATTTCTAGAACTTTCCAGGTGTCAGAGCTATAGCCGAAGGGATCTGGTTCCAAAAGGTAACCTGAGCGCTCTAAAGCTTGACCTAAAGCTACTGAGTCGATCTTGAGCTCTTTAGCTACACGGTCCATAGCTACTTGCTGATAATTGACAGCTACAAGCCAGCCCATTGAGGGTTCAAACTTTTTCTGCTTATCACTCATTTTGCAACCTCCGCTGGCTTATCCTCAGGCAACCTTGCGCTTCTAGCGTTGATAGCGTCGAGAATGGTTGTCCCTGCAACCTTGCACTCGTGCAGCTCTTTTTCACGGATCCAGAGCTCACGTAGCTTTTGACGGTCCTCGGTAGCTGAAATCTCAGCTAGCACTGTTTTTGCATAAGCCATTTCTGTTTCTGTAAATACACGCTGTTTAGGTAAAGCTTTAGCAGCGTTAGGTAAAGGCTTAGAGTCCGAACTCTTTACCTCACGGTTGCGAACTTCCTCAGCTGAGGCAATAGGTGACTTTTTGGTGTCAGCTGCTAGGACTGCCACGATAGCTCGACCCCAGGCTGAGGTCTCAGCATTCTGGACTTCTGAGTCACGTGTGTAAGGGGTAGGCCCTGGAATTGGCTCCCAGGCCGTTCCTACGCCTGGACGAGGGTCCTCTGGCGTACGAAAGGCAGCAGCTGTAAAGACGATCCAGTCCTTGCCTGCTACCTGGACAAACTCATATTTCACCTGTTGGAGTGAGCCTGTTGGATATTTGTCTCTGAACTCTGCAATACGCGCAGCTACGTCTATATAGTCTTTCGGCCCTTTGTAATCAGCCATTTTTGCCTTCTTTCAATAGGAGCTTCTTTGAGCTCGGTCGGGAGTACGCTATCCCAATAATTACACCCTGGCAATAACCGTGTCGGGCGTGTCTGGACTGTAAGGAGTGAGAAGATATGGCTATGGCTTATTCATCTGTAGAAATTATGTGTGGTGGACTTTCAATTAGCGTTCAAACCGAACTGACATACCCAGACGGTCTTGACGATCTATGCGCTCGCTCTTTAACTTTGTTTAAGGAAGGTGTAGCTACGGCAAAAGCTAACGGTATCGACATTACCGTTATGAGCCTTCACACCACCGATTACGGCGACGACGACCTAGACGACTAGGCGAACCGAAAGCCTAAAGCTGTATTCAAGTAACCGACTGTTTTTGTAATAGTCCTCTGGTTATCAAAGTCTGTTGTAGCTGGCATTTCACGATCTTCCCAGCTGATCTCGTATTTAGGCAAGCTAAAACCCCAGATCCCTCTTGGAGTTGAGCAGATATAAACAGGCAGCATTCCTCGAGCTTCTGCAGCTTTATTTAGACGGTCATATTTAGACTTTTCGATCAACAGCTTGTCGTAATGAGTCCGACGACATTTAAGCTCCATATAGATATTTCTGGATTCTGAATAACAGTCCCAAACTGAATACTGGTCCTCAGGCCTTATGAGATCTTTGTACCAGTTGTATAAAAAGTCGTAAAGGTTATCCTCGTTCATTTGTCCACCGTCGATAAGACTTAATGTAGACAGCTCCATATCCGATTGAAGCCAGAATAAATCCGTATTGGTGACTTGTTAGCGCGTAGATCACCCAAAGAGATTCATTGAGAAGCAATAGCAGCCAGCCCTGGACTGATTTACGACCTACAAAAAAAATACCTGTACAGCCTACGACTGCCAGGATCCAGGACCACACTTAATCGAGCCAAACCTTATATGCAGCTGTGACTCTACCTTTAACTGGATCAACAAAGTGCAGACGCTGTGACGGAGTAGCGCTGGCTGCAAGCATTACGCCTGCATACCGATTCTCACTTTCAGTCGATCCAGTTTGGTAGACAGATCCTAGCCCATTCGCCATAGGCCATTCTGCGTGTGTGTGATAGTGACCAATATAAAGATCGCGCCAGGCAAAGCTAGGGTCATAAGCTCCAGATTTCCAACGGTTAGCGTGTTGAACAATAGCTGCAGGAGAAGCAAAGCCATTTCGTCCTACTTCGTCACCGTGAATAAGTAAAGCTTTGTAGTTTCCGATCTCTACACGTTGAATATCGTCTGGACATTCTTGCCAGGTTAAACGTTTTTCACCCTTGAGAAGCTGGCGAGCTAGCTCATAACACATACGGTCAAAGTTGTCTGACCTGGGTACGTTATCGCGCTTAGATCCAATTCGACCGTGATTACCCCATTCAGGTACTACGGTGACCTTTTGATAATTAGTTAGCGCATAGCGAACCACGTCTACAAGAAGCTTTGAAACATTGACATATTGCTCAAACAAAGTTGCGTCGATCTCAAAAGCCTGGCTAGGAAAGTTGAAAAGTCCTTCAACCATATCTCCACCAAACATAATTACGCAGTCATTGACTGGGTGGTCAGCTCGCATAATGTCTGAAATCTTGACAGCCTTTTCAGCAAAATTCATTACGCGCTCATACATAACTTGAGAGTTGTAGCTAGGAGTTTTCTTTGCTCCTTGCCAGTCCGTGAGGTGCCATAAAGCTACCTCAGGTTTTTTCTTGCTCTTTGTTAAATCAGGAGCTTTAACTGGAGTAATTGGTCCCATAGCTAAAGTTGCGTCGTGAGCTGCCTGGTGAGTTACCTCTACAAGCTCATCTGTGCGCTGCTTAGCTTGAAGCAGCTGTTTTTGGACACGCATAAGAGCTCTACGCAGCTCTGCCACGTCCTCTGACTCAACCCCCTCAGGGAGAGCGTTGAACTTATCCTCGAGAGACACGATTTACGATTTCTTTGTAATGTCGAAGGTAACCGAACTTGTCGTCGTAACTGTCCTCGTGTGTTGGATTGTGAAAGAGTCGGACTGTTTTGAGAGCGTCCATAAGGAGTGCGACTTTGTGTGCTGGAATGTCCTCGATCTTGAGGAGGGATCCCCATATTCTTCCGATTGTGGTGAACTCTGTGTAAGCGTCTCCATACTGTTCCAGCCTCTCCTCTAAGATTTCATCTACTTTGTCGCGCACTTGCATTCGCCTTTTCTGTGGGAAACGATAGAACCTTCTGACAGCTTGAGACCCTCAGATCTGACGGTTTTAGCTATGAGATAAGTAGGGATTTTGCCTTCAATAGCGTTTTTTAAGACTTTACTGTTTTTTTCGTCAAGCGATTTTAATAGTAAATCTACAGGACACCCTTTAGATTTTGGTTGATACTTTGTGAATGCTTTTTCTAAATCCATAACGCGGATTCTAACCATAATTCTAAGGTTGATACTTGCGACACGCCAAAACAAAATCCCCCACCTTTTATTGGTGAGGGATACCTGAGATTGTGATGTCACTCGAGTCTCAGTCTGCTATACCCCGTCGGTATCTGACCGACAGGCAGACTTTACATATAGATTCTTAAATACTCAGCAACACGCCCTAAACAAGACCACCAAACTTTTCTTCAAACTCGTCTATATGGTCGTCTACGTCACGATTGATTTCTGGGAAATCGTCGATCATTGTTATTTAGCTGAGGCTGCCTTTTTAGCTTTTTTAGCTTCTGGTGACTGAGCGTCCTCAAGAGCCTGTGTAGCTGCAGCACCGATTAGGCCATAGGTTTTATCGTTAGGGTTAAGTCCTTTAATTATTGGCGCTGCGATAGAAGCTAAGCCAGCTAAAGCTAGGTCTTTAACATTTCTGTCGCCCATCATATAAATAGTCATAGCAGAAGCTACAAAAGTACCTGCATAGGTCTCAGCAGCTGCGATCCATTGTTTTTTATTCATTAGTTACTCCATTTAGGTCGGACTACAGATTTTACTGTAGAAGAGGCTCGATTTTTAAGGTAGGCACCGTCGCCGTTTGCCTGATTTACTCCCACGTGGTCAGGTCCAGTATTTCCTTCATAGCTCATTATGAGGTGAGAATGAGGATCTACACTGACGGCTATTCCTGTGTGCTCAGCTACTCCTTTTCCAGAGAAGTCAAAGAGCAGAATGTCCCCAGGTTGAATTGTGTTTTTATCGACCAGGAGATTTTTAGTTTTAGCCCACGCTTCAAAAGCTGAGCAGCTGGCATAGCCTTTAGGAGTTTGAGCGATTAAAGGCAGGCATTTAGCTTGATTAAAAACCCAGCTAACAAACATAGCGCACCAGGGATTGTGGTCTAAACCGTACCAGGCACCATATTTAGTTTGATTGTTAGGGCCTTCTTTGTAGCCCACTTCTTTTTTAGCTATATCTAATACAGCTTGAGCTTGATTACTCATCTTCCCCCCTCTTTTGTTGAGTTTGAGTTCCACCGACAAAGCCTACAGCTCCACCTACAAGCGCAGACCCTAAAGCCGTAATGAGCTGAGTAGCGTTTTCTGAAATAGGTATGTTTTGATGAATGGCTACAGCCAGGTAAAAAGATCGTCCAAAAGCCCCAATAGCAATAATAAGCACTAGGGATACTGCTCCTCGAGCTAATACGAGAGCTACCTGGTCCACATTTCTAGAACGCTTTTTTTGAGCTTTTTTCATTTTCCAACATATTTCTGATAAGCAAAATACCAATTAGTAGCTATAGCCTTTTGAGCGTCAGCTAAAGTAATTTTGTTAGCGCATACAAGCGCGTGAAGCTTATTTTCAACCTGGTCTTTAATGCGAGCCCCCGTGCCTGCGTACGGCTGAGGCCATAGGTTTTTAGGGTCAGTAGGGTTGCCACCGATTTCTAAGGAAATTAGGTGATCTTCTTCGTAATTGGCTAAAGCTTTATCGGCAAAAGCCTGATACGCCCCTGCAAGCTGAGAAGCTTTGAGCTTTGTTGTATAACTAGCTGGTGGTCGAATTGTTGCCGTGTAATTAGCTTTACAGATTGTCTGCTGGATATTGGCCTGGGTGACGGCTGGATTAGTAGCTCCAGGGGTAACCGTGCTTAGCGGTAGGACAATAGTTGCAACAGCTTTAAGGGAAATCATTTTTGCTCGATTTTGGTCATTATGATTGCCTGGTTTAATTGGAGATCGTGAAGAGCTTTGTCCTGGCGATTCATCTGGTCTTTCATAGAGCCCCCACCGTTTTCGTAAAGCTGATATTCAATTTTGTCTAAGCGCTTATCCATTTTTCTCAAAATACGGCTAATCCAAAAAATCGGTGCTCCTATAATTGTAAAACTTTCAAGTAACGCCCATATAGCGTTTGAAACAGTAGCGATATTGCTCCAGATAAGCATTTTGCGCCCTTTCGGGTTATAGGTTAGACGAGGGTAATAGTCCTAAGTGTACCGTTTGCGTCTATGACTTTCAGAGTGTTAGAAGTTGAGTTGATCCACATATCACCCTTACGAGTGTAAGTAGGATCCGTAGCTACAACAGGGATAGTAAAACGAGCTGCTGTTTCCAATTTTCTCAAGCGATCGTCTAAAGCTGTAAATAAGTCACGGATAGCTGGTGGCTGATTGACATACGGCATTTTTAGTCCTAATTGCTGGTAGTTGTAAGAGTAAGGGTAACGCGCTCTGGCTGATTGTTTTCTCCAGGAGAGACGTTTAATCCAATAATGCGGAAGTTGCCGTCAAAGGTAGAAGGGTAAAAATCGTCTGTAATAACGAGGCGAGCTTGATCTCCCAAGCTGTAAGTTCCATAAACAGGATCTACATACGGTGGAGCTACTACTTGAATGGTCTGAGGAGGATAAGAGGTAACTAATACCTGGCCTGTAGCCATATTTCCTAACAGCGTGCTGTCAGTGATATTGGAATAGTTCATTGAGTCCTCAAGAAGAGGCCAGCCAGCTGTGAGCTTTGTAGAGTCAGTGCCAGTAGAGATCAACTTAGCTTCATTAGATCCAGCTCCTGTGAGGTAGACCGTATTGGCAGCTTTAGTACCGTCCTCTTTGTAGTTGTACTGGACGATATTTCCAGCAGGAAGCATAAAGACTGGAACAGTAGTAGAAGTCTGTGAGTAGGTATTACCGAGGCGCGGATAGCCAAGTTGCAGGGTCTTAGTAGGGTTACCGCCACCGTCGTAAGCAACCTTGATGTTAAAGTCAAAGCCATTAGTAGCTTTTGCTAAATCCGATATAGCGCTGAAATAGGTTTTAAGCTCGTAGTTGTAGTAAGTCTGAGTAACGGTGACGCCAGAGGTGTTAGTAGGCACAATAACGCCTATATTGCCCCCTGTGACGGCCTGAGCTGCAGTCACTAGGTTTTGTACCACCGTGAGCTGATCGACCCCTGTAAAGGCCTGTGTGGTCGTTATACGACGGCGTTCAAAGTAGCTTTCAAACTCACGAGCTGTGACTTTGAGGTGCTGACTAGCTGTGTCCCATTCACGGCCCCAGATAATGCCACCCCAGACCAGGGTTCCAGCTCGATCCACGTAAATCGCATTTCTACCTGGAATAGTCGAAGCCAGCACATTGAGTTGAGCAGCACTCACACCCGATAGAAGTAAATCCCCCGTCAGCGTTCCAGCAGCGTTTAACTGTTGCGTGAAATTGACATTAGTAATCGGCAGTTCAGCGATTATGTTGTTAGTCAGTAGATCGGCGAATAGATACCGATAATAAGTAGTAGCCATTTGTCTATCTTACTTACTTAGCAGGTGTAGGAGCGACCTCAGGTGTAATCGGTGTTTCAACTACTGGCGCAATAAACTTTGTGCCGTCATAAGTCCAGCCGATACCAGCAGGGTTAGAGTCTGTGTATTCCACGCAGGTTAGCCCAGTTACTAATTCAGCAATTTCTTTGGTATCAGCAACAATTACATTAGTTACTACGCCATCTTGTATTTCAGCAAAAGTAGCCATTATTCATTTCCTTTCGGTGGGTAAAACTTTCCATCTATATAAGTTCCGTTAAGATAAGCAGGGCTGTTTTCAACAGTCATTGGAATCAAAGTTTTTCCTCCTGCTTCCTCAACAATTTTTTCGTAAGGAACATTAGGAGCAAAATATCCAATAACAGTTTTTTTATCTATATCCAATAAAGCAAACATTTAGTACCAAACAACAAGTAAGCCTGCGGTGCCGTTACCACCTGCGCCAGTAGCTCCCCCACCGCCACCTGCGCCGTAACCAGTAGCGGAACTACCAGTTAAACCTGAATCGCCGCCTTTCCCGCCTGTTCCTGTATATCCCGTAAAGCCTGATGCAGCACCGCCAGCACCGCCTGTATATCCACTACCAGCAGCACCGCCACCGCCACCTGGATAAGAAGAAGCACCGACTGATAACGAACCGCCACCGCCACCGCCGTTAGTTGCCCCAACACCATTTGAACCTGCTGTTCCTCCCGCGCCCCCATTACCTGAAGGAATGGAACCACCTCCCCCTCCACTTGAACCATAACCTCCACCTCCATTACTGCCACCGCCACTTGGTGCCGTACCAGCATTTCCGTTGGCATTGTATGAACTAATAGAACCAAAAGTTGTTATTCCTCCACTACTTCCATTACTGGTACCACCACCACCTGTACCACCTGCACCGATTGTATAAGGTATTGAACCGCCAATCCACGGCATAACACCAAAAGTAACAAAGCCACCGCCACCGCCACCGCCACCGCCGTTGTTTGCTCCCCAACCACCGCCACCGCCACCGCCACCGCCAACACAACTTGCATAAATAAGTGTTGGAGTAGTTAAACTTCCCAAAATTGTAAGAATTCCTGAAGATGTAAAAACATTTTGTAATTTAGGCGCTGAAGTTGGTGTTGGTTGAATTAAAATACCCATTTAACTAACTCCTTAAACGATCGTAATGCCTGAAACTTGCGCATCTATTTGAGGCACGCTTGCTCCGACAACGATAGATTGAGTTGTAGCAAAGTATTGTTTAATGTCGAGGAAAGTAGAAGCGTTAGCAGCGATAGATAATTGCTTTGCTACGGCAGTTCCGTTAATAGTTAAATTAACCTGAGCAGCAGAAGCAGTTGGATTAGAAAATACTGCGTTAGTTACAATTCCGTTAGTAGAAGCAGCGAGTGTGTAGTTAGCAGGATACTTACCGAACGCGCCTTGTGTGATCGCAGTTGAAGCAAGAGTCTGGGTTGCTGAGGTATAAGTAAAGAGTGTTGTAGAAGGCACGGCAGTAACGACAAAAGTTCCGTCAATACCAGTCTGTCCGACATTCACGCGCACAATATCGCCGACAACTAATCCGTGTGCTGAACCTGTTGTAACTACGGCTGTGTAGTTCACTACTGC
>Ga0136642_1001068_pt1 | contig 12316 bp, 7 predicted proteins | sample LowCatLa1302831Y_FD_115313 | JGI IMG/M metagenome (GOLD analysis project Ga0136642, IMG submission 115313) | Freshwater microbial communities from Lower Cathedral Lake, Yosemite National Park, California, USA - 13028-31Y | ecosystem: Environmental > Aquatic > Freshwater > Lake ... | reverse complement strand
ATGGTTAAGTCAGCCTCCTACAAGGGACCTCGCTCAGCCACTTCGCCAACCAAGCTCAACTACCAGCCTTGCTTCAACGTAACTGGTGACTGCCAGACCTTGCTCCAGCAGGGATTGGTTGACGTTGGTGGCGTGCCTTCTTCGGCGATGCACCCAATTACCAACCTGAGTCAGGCGGCTACGGCCAAGATCAACATTTCGGTGCCACGCACCATGAAGCGTGTGATCACCTACTCCTGGTCTATTGGTTACTCTTGGATGAACTGGGCCTCAACGAATGCCAACGATGGCAACAGTGCCACCAAAAATGGTGACATCTTGAAGCAGTCGTACATTCGAGTCGTTCTGAATGACTCGTTCCCCGTCACCTCAGTTATCAATAACGCGCACAGCGGTTACGCCTACTCGACCTTCGGGCCGATTCCACCGTACCCAGCCAACACCTACACCACCGTTCACACGAACCCCTTCAAGGCTTCAGCCATCCCGGCCATCATGACCGCCCACGGCTGGGCCAAGGTTTCTGGTGTATGGACCTGCCAGTCAGGCGGCACCGGTTCGGGACACTGTGGTGCAGGCATTAACGCTGGCGCAAAGATGGTCTTCGGCATGGACTCAGCCACGGCTGGTGACACCATTGGTCAGAATGCTGACAATGCATGGGTGGGTGCGGCACAGGCTGCTGGCATTACCCTCAACATCAGTATCCAAACCTTTAACACCGTTATTGGTAACGACGTCGCCGGCACACACGGCTGGGACATTTCCACCGGTTCCGGATGGGTCTTTGCCCCAGGCTTCTTGCCAACGGGTGATCCACTCTGGCTAACGGGTGCTGGTTCTAATGCTGGTAGTTACTCGGTTCCCTCACTGGACACCGACATCCTCGGTACATTGAATGGAACCGTCTCGCTCGACAAGTACGCGCGTGACTATCTGGCCAACCCAGCTGCAGTTGGTAACATCTGGACCGTTGGTGTGACTTTGTACAGCAAGCACATCGGTGGCTACCAGCCACAAGCTTCGGGTTACACCCCTGTCGAACTCTGGCACTACGTGGCCTAGTTCCTCGGAACGCTGTAGTGCGAAAAACCCCCCGGTCGCGAGACCGGGGGGTTTTTCTATCTCTGGTAGCATTTTTTAATGCTCTCGTATCTAATTCGCCGAGTTTTCCAAGGGTTCATCGTCCTCGTTTTGGTGGTTTTATTCACCTTTCTCCTAGAGCACCTAGTTCCGGGTGGACCCGCAGTGGTGGCCCTCGGGCACCGCGCAACCCCCTCGGCGATCAAGCAATTTAACCACGACAATGGTCTCGACCGACCAATCATTATTCAATTTTGGACTTACCTAGTTCAAATTCTCAGTTTGAATTTGGGGTATTCGATGGTCAAGTCCGCCTCGGTCTGGTATTTAATTAAGTCCGCCCTGGCTCACACCTCAATGTTGGTGGCGGTTTCAATTGTCTTTCAGTTCATCGTGGCCATCCCGCTTGGTGCGGTGCAGGCGCGGCGGCGTAATACTCGATTTGATTACTTCGCTACGGGCATAACCTTCGTTCTCTACGCGATTCCCGTTTTCTTGATTGGTGAATTTCTAATTACCTTTTTCGCGATTCAGCTCCAATGGCTGCCAGGGCACGTTGCTTCTACGGACGGCTCTTTTTCCATCTTCACTCACCCGCTGGCCTACGTACTGCCAATCCTCACTCTTTCGCTGGTGGGTATTGGAGGGTTAAGTCGTTTTGAACGTTCTTCGGTGGTAGATACGTACGCACAGGATTACATTCGTACGGCGAGGGCCAAGGGGTTGAGCGAAAGACTGGTATTGCGTCGTCACGCGTTGCGTAATTCGATTCTCCCGATTATCACCATCATTGGCCTATCTCTACCCGCTCTCGTTGGTGGAGCCCTCATCACAGAGAGTCTGTTCGGTATTCCGGGAATGGGTGAATTGACGCTGACCGGTGCCAATAGCCAAGACATGCCACTTGTTGTTGGAACCACAATTGTCGCCACCATCATGACCATCGTGGGCTCTTTGGTCGCCGACCTCCTCTACGCCGTTGCCGATCCCCGTATTCGTATAGAAAGTCGATAGAGCATGTCAACGACCGATCTCGAAGTTACCGAAGCCGTATCCGCACCTAGCGCTGGGGAGTCAGGCTCCGTTGGCGGCGTGTACGCCTTGGTGTGGCGCACCTTTAAAGAGAACCGTCTGGCAGTAGTTAGTTTGGGCGTATTCATCTTCTTCCTGCTCTTCTGTTTTGCTGGACCCTACATCTACCGCACCAACCAAACCAACGGCTACTTGGCCCAACAGGTCTACATCCACGGTGTTTCGGCCGTTAACTACCCCTGGTTCAAGTCCTGGAGCCTGCCCCTTGGTGGTGACTACTCGGGCTACAACATCATTGGACGCCTCATGGTTGGAGGGCGCACTGCGCTTTCCGTTGGCCTCCTCGCGGGACTTATTTCGACAATTGTCGGCTCCACCTGGGGTGCGATCGCTGGCTTCCGAGGGCGCTTCACCGACTCGGCCATGATGCGATTTGTTGACATTGGGCTCAGCGTTCCCGGCATCTTCTTGTTGATCGTCATTGTTGTGCTCTTTGGCTCCAGCTCCACCACAATCACCCTGACCCTCGGCCTCACTTCGTGGTTCGGATCGGCACGACTCATTCGTGGACAAACTTTGGGCCTCAAGTCACGGGAGTTTGTCTCTGCGGTTCGTGTCCTGGGTGGTTCGAACTCAAGAATTATCTTCAGGCACATTTTGCCCAACACCATAGGCACGATGGTGGTCATCGCAACCTTCGCGGTGGCCGACTCGATTTTGGCGCTCGCGGGACTGGGCTTTATTGGTCTCGGCATTCCCCAACCCAACACCGACTGGGGTTCGATGCTCCAGAACGCCACCATCTACGCACCTGACGGATACTGGTGGGACCTTGTTCCAGCGGCCATTTGCATCATTTTCGTAGTTATGTCCCTGAACTACATGGGAGACGCTTTGCGCGATGGATTCGAAGTTCGCCTACAAAAGCGATAAGTTCCCCGAAATCAAAAAGCCGCCACCAAATTTGGTGGCGGCTTTTTATTTAAATCAGATTTAACGTATGCTCACCGGCTGGCGCAACGGAAAGTGGCAAGCGGCCCGGTGTCCTGGAGCAAATTCGCGCAGCGTCGGCTCCTCGTTCGCACAAATATCTTGCGCGAGCGGGCAGCGAGTCCTGAAGCGGCAGCCCGATGGTGGATTAACTGGCGAAGGGAGTTCGCCCGCAATAATCACCGCCGGCGCCTTATTATTCGAGGAGTTTGGCACTGCGTCGAGTAGTCCCCGAGTGTATGGGTGGACCGGGCTTCGGTAGATTTCCTCGGACGGGCCTTCTTCCACCAACTTACCCAAGTACATAACGCCCACGGTGTCAGACATGTAGCGAATCACCCCAAGGTCGTGACTAATCATTATCAACGAGAGTCCGAGCTCAGACTGGAGATCTTTGATGAGGTTCAAAATTTGGGCCTGAATAGACACGTCCAAAGCGGACACTGGCTCATCGGCGATAAGCAGTTTTGGCTGAAGTGCCAACGCTCTAGCGAGGCCAATACGTTGGCGCTGGCCACCAGAGAACTCGTGAGGGTAGCGCAGGACTGCGTTCTTCGCGATACCGACCTGATCTAGGAGATTTGCGACCTTCTTCTTACGCTCCGCCGAGGAGCCCTCATTCTGAATACTGAAGGGTTCCTCCAGAATTGACCCCACTGTTTGGCGTGGGTCAAGAGAGGAGTAAGGGTCTTGGAACATCATCTGGACATTGCGTCGCGCTAAACGTCGCTCCGCTCCCTTGAGAGAATTGAGGACAGAGCCTTCGAACTTTATTTCACCGCTAGTTGGGCTCTCGAGCCCCGCAATAAGTTTTCCGGTTGTTGTCTTACCGCAACCGGATTCGCCCACCAATCCATACGACTCTCCCTCAACAATTGAGAGCGAGATGTCAGAGATGGCATTTACGTTACCGACTTTGCGACGGATAACCCCTCCGCCACGCACCGGGTATAGCTTCTCAAGGTTGGTTATCTCGAGCAGAGTTTTTGCTCCGGCTGTATCGTGGGCCGCGTTCTTCACGCGGACCTTGTCGTCTTTTCCGATGCCCTTCACTGGGTGGAAGCATGCGTATTCGTGTTCGGCTTTACCTTCAAGAGTGGGTTCGGTGCTGCGGCACTTGTCGGTCACAAAGGGGCATCGTGCGGCGAAACGACAACCCACAATCTCTTTGGAAAGGTCTGGTGGAAGCCCAGGAATCGACTGGAGTCGGTAACTTACGTCCTCGACCTTGGGTACCGCATTCATGAGAGCTTGTGTGTACGGGTGGCGCATCTCAGAGAAGATGTCCTTAGTAGTGGCCGACTCGGCCTTCTTACCGGCGTACATGACAACCACGCGGTCGGTTCGACCGGCGATAACACCCATGTCGTGGGTGATAAGGAGAACGGCCATCTTGAGCTCTTTACGCAAGCGATCAATGAGGTCGAGGATCTGAGCTTGGATGGTTACATCGAGCGCGGTCGTGGGCTCATCGGCAATAAGCACCTTAGGGTCACAAACAAGGGCCATCGCGATAATGACGCGTTGGCGAAGTCCACCCGAAAGCTCGTGGGGGTACTGGTTGATGCGTTCTTCGGGACGAGGCATCTCGACGAGCTTCAAAACTTCAATTGCGCGCTTGATTCCCTCTTCCTTGGATACGCCCTTGTGCAGCACGTACCCTTCAGCAATCTGACGACCAATGGTCATCGTGGGGTTCAAGGAGGTCATCGGATCTTGGGGGATGAAGGCGATCTGGTTCCCACGAACCTTCCGCATCTCTACTTCGGGCAAAGTTGCTAGATCCAAACCATTTAGTTCAACGCTGCCCCCAATAATGTGGCCTGTTTCGGGCAATAAACGCATGATTGAGGTGCCAATGGTGGTCTTTCCGCAACCGGATTCACCCACCAATCCAACACATTCACCGGCGGCGATGTCGAAACTCACCCCGTCGACAGCCACAACATTGGCCGTGCGCATACGGAATTCAGTGCGAAGATTCTTAACTGACAAGACAGTAGACATAGGGAAAATCCTACTACCGGCTAGAGATTGCCCTGATTATCCAAATAAATGACCACATCAGCGGGTTGCTTCAATTGGGCGTATCGGAGATTGGGCCTCTCGGCCCCTAGCCTTGCCGACCTCTTGCGTGAGAATGTACCGAAAGTCGCAAATAGCCCCGGGGCTGCGATATGAAAAAGACCGGTCGGAGATTCACAAAGACGAAAGGCTCGTTAGGTCACAAGATTTCGCGTCTGCACAGGCAAAAATTGGACCCTGCGAATCACTATCTTTCGACTTTGCGACCCTCGGACGACAGCCTGTTACTTGATACGTCGACGGATTCTCGAGACCTCTCTCATCATGACGAGACCCGATATCGCAAAGATGGCTGCCGCAAGGAATAGAAGACCCGAATTAATACCCGTATGGGCCAATGTTTTATCCCGCTCGGTGACCGTGGTGGTCGGCAGAGTTGTGGAAGGCGTCGTCGAGCCATCGTAGGTCGTTATCGAATAAACAGACTCATTCCCTCCACCCGAAGTGTCGGTGGCCGAAAGAAAGATTTGTGATCCAACGATACAAATACCCTGCGTTCCACCGTTCCCCGTATCGGTCACCGGGTTCAAATAGGGGACGTAGGTAGAACTGCCGGAGTCCACCGAAAAGATTTGGTTACCATAATCAACAATGAAGACATTGCCCGATTCATCAACCGACACGTCAACTGGGGCCAATGATGGATCACTCGACATATCAATCCACATAGCTGGATTGGTGAAGGGGCCCGCGGTCGTGTCCAGCTTATAAACACCCGAGGATGGGTAATTGTCATCAGCCACTAACAAAGAGTTGCCATTCGCCGAGATGCCCTGCACTCCGGGGGCGGCGAGTCCAGTCGCAAAGGTTGTGAGACTAGAGGTAGGCAGACCGGTCGTCAAAGTGACGGGGACTGAATACACCGTTCCGTTATCGTATCGAGTCACGTAGAGTTCTGACCCAACGGCTGCGATAAAGGTTGGGGTCAAAGGTGAGGGCAGCGTGGCGTAGGGGGTCGCGTTGGTATTGGGGCCAGAACCGGCGGGAAACTCGTAAATGTTGTTGTCATTTGCGTAGACGAAAATGTCGTCAGAACTATCGATAGTTATCGAAGTGGGCGTTGCACCGTTCAAGTTGGCTGATGTAGCGAAGACTACGGGTGCACTTGAGCCGTCGGTGGGTGTTTCCACGATGGTCCCCACGCCCCCTACCGTTCCCACGACGTACAGGTTGCTGTGGCTATTGTCGACGGCCATCGCGTTGTTGTATCCCGCCACGAAGCCTCCGGTGATTGTGCCCCCGTCTAGAAAAAGCGAGACATTAGGGCTAGCGGTTGCCGCCAAAGGGGTGGCAGCAATCAAAAGGGTTCCGATGGCTATCCCAATTCCGGCCCTCTTTAGGTAAGCGCTAGTTGTCATGATTTTGACCTCCGGTAAAAACAGGAATTTAGATCATTACGAAGAGTACAATGCTCAGCCCTGAATGTGTCAAACAGGAGACCAAAGAGTGAAATTTGGCGCCTGCGCAGGCACAGCCGGGCGCTATCCTAGAACCCTCTGGCGGGCGTAGTTCAGCGGCAGAACATCAGCTTCCCAAGCTGAGAACGCGAGTTCGATTCTCGTCGCCCGCTCCACCCAGACTATGCCTTGTTCGCAGTTCCTCCGAGCTACGAATGTAGCCTTAGAGGTAACTAAGCCTTAAGCGCTCAAGCTCGCGTCAGATAGTTCCGACGCGGGCTTCCTTTCATTATCTTCACTCCGCCAGCCAAAACTGGCAAGAACGCGAAGCGCTAGGCCCGATTTAGTAGGGCCGTAACTTGGTCGTGAGGTAGCGCCGGACTGAAGTGTCCATTGCGACCGGTCATGTCTCTATTGGCAATCAATGCGTTAAGGGTGCTCTCTTCAACGCATTGGACCACTGCTTCAAAGAACGGGTCGATATATCCCCATGGGACAAACGATGCATTCTTAAGTGACGCCTCGTCCGGCGCAACATCGGGAAAGTGAGAGTCCAGCGCACCAGGGTTGGCCGTAGAGAACGCCAAGAAGATGTCACCGGAGAAGTGGCTACCTGAAGTTCCGGTTCTAGCAAGCCCAAAGGGGACTCGGCGCGCGAGCGCCTTGAGCTGGCCCGGAAGCAGCGGAACATCCGTTGCGATCGTCGCAATGACTGAACCGGCTCCTGGTGGAACTCGCCGATCATCTTCGAACCAGTCACCTTGTTCGATTTGGCACGCAGCATCAACTTCCCTGCCGAAGGCCACACCATTCCACTTGAGTTCGGCCCGTGAGCCAAAGTTGCACTGCAGCAAAGTTGCGATGGTGTACTTCTGGCCCTCAAAAGAAACCAAGCGGGACGCGGTACCGGTGCCACCCTTGAATCCATAACAATTCATTCCCGTACCGCCACCCACGCTGCCCTCGGCGGGCTGGCTGGAACTAGCGGTGTCGATAGCTCGTCGAACGTGCTCGGGCCTTACGTGATTGCCGTTGATGTCATTCAAAAATCCGTCCCACGTTTCAGCCACAACCGGTAATTGCCACTGAGCCGCCACCGAAGGATTGCTCTCAGAAATCCAGTCCACTAGGGCTCGGTGCACGGTACCAACGGCGTGGGTGTTGGTAATCGCAATTGGCGTAGAGAGCGAACCCGATTCTTCAATCCAGTGGGCCCCAGTTAATTCACCATTTCCATTAGAGGAAAACACGCCCGAGGCGCACGAGACTCCGTTGTCTTTTCGACCTCTTGGGAAAATAACTGTTACTCCGGTACGAACCGGTCCTTGGTTCAGGACATGCTCTCCTTCACCTTCGATGATTGTGGTCATACCTACTTCGACACCAGGAACGTCAGTTATTGCGTTCTTCATTCCTGGTGTCCCGTCAAAGGTGAAACCGAGCCCACGAGCTCGGCGTAGCCCCTCCGGTGTTTGAGTCCACTCACTTGAACCGTTGCTCACCGCTCCCCCTCACCGATGTAGTTAAGTCGATACTACCTCTCGGGTTTTAAGGTTCCCCGAGAGCCAGGTATTCATTTTTCTGAAATGTGTTGAAGTTACTTCTGAGGAATCCAAGAACTGGGCTTCAACGCTGACCGATGGTATGGTTCCATTTGAACACTACTTTGCGGTTTTGCGTTCTTTAAGGGGGAATTATGTCAAATGAATCAAATCTCGAATCTGCTGGCCGAGCTTTTGGATCGAAAGGTCCTGGATTAGAGCCGAGTGCGGGAAAGTATTCCCAGCAACTATCCCGTTCGCTGACATTCAGAGAAAACGTTCTAATTACGCTTTCTTCCGTCACGCCAGCCTCAAGCGTTTTTATTATTTTGCCGTCGGTCATTGCTGCCGTCGGTGGTGCTTCTGCCACCGTTTTCGCAATTGCAGCCCTAATCGGAATTCTGGTTGCCCTCTCCTACGCTGAGTTGTCGAGCGCATTCCCAATAACCGGTGGTGAGTACACATTCGTGGCTCGAACGCTGGGCAAGTCCTGGGGGTTTGGACTTTTTCTGCTGAGCCTGGTTAGTGGAATCTGTATTATCGGAGTTATCGCCTTCGGTGCTGGCGCCTACCTGGGGTCGGTTTGGCCAGTGATGGCGAGTAGTTGGACCGGGGTTGGAGTGATTCTATTTTCGGGACTCCTCGGTTGCCTCCAGATCCGCACCAACGCGTGGGTGACTGGAATATTCCTTGCCATTGAGCTCTCGGCCTTGGCCGTCCTTACCGTCCTCGGCTTTGCCCACACCCACCGGTCGGTCTCAACTCTGTGGCACGCGACGTCGGTCACGAGTACGGGCACACTGACAACTGCTTCACTCGGAATCATTGTCGCAATGGTTGCAGTGGCCCTCTTCTCCTATAACGGTTACGGAACTGCGGTCTACTACGCCGAGGAAACCAAGCAGGCCACCAAGACCATCGGCAAAGCAATCATGTGGTCACTGGCAATCACTGTCGCCGCAGAACTTATTCCACTGGCCGCTGTTCTCCTTGGCGCCCCTTCGATGGAAAAACTGCAGAGCGCAAGTGCGCCGATGAACTACTTCTTGTTGAGCCGAAGTGGTACGACCCTTAATAACATTGTCTCGATTGCAATCGCGATTGCAATAATCAATGCGGTACTCGCAATTATCTTGCAGATGGCCAGGTTACTTTTCTCGGCTGCTCGAGATGGCTCATGGCCAGATGCGATCAATAAGCCACTGGCATCAGTGAGCCCCCGCTTTAAAACCCCAGTCGTCGCCACGCTAATTACTGGTGTTGGCGCTGCGGCGATCTTCAAATTCGTGCCCTTCGCTACCTTGTTGATCATTACCGCGTCGGGCCTCCTCGTCACTTACTTTTTGGTGGCCTTTGCGGCTCTCGTTGGCCGTCGCAGTGGAGCCACCGCTCACGCGAATTACAAAATGAAGCTCTTCCCCGCCGTACCTATTCTCTTGACCTTGGCAATGGTTGTCGTGGCCTACGAGAGCAGTAAAGGTGACTGGGTTCCACCAACGGTGGCCATTGGTGTCTTCGTTCTTGGAGTTACTTACTTCTATGCGTACTTGAAGTCCCGCGGAGATCGTTGGACTTTGCCCGCTGCAGCTGACGAAGAGACTGAATAGGTTCAGGTGCTTCGGCACTAGTGCGTCGGCGAATACTTCGAGGACACTAGGCCCTGATAGACAAAACCCAAGTCGGATTTCACCGACGTGGGTTATTACTTAGAGAGCCCACGGGGATACCTAACATAACAACATGAACAAATCCCCAACTCCAAAGGGTCTCACCCCAACACAATTAATTGATTACCGAATCAAGGAGTTGGGTGATTGGCGCGGCAAGCTATTGAGTGAAATTCGGGCGCTCATCAACGCTGCTGACCCTCAAGTCGTTGAGGATTGGAAATGGAATATTCCAGTGTGGTCTCACGATGGGTTGATTTGCACGGGGGAAACCTATAAGGAACATGTGAAAATCACCTTTGCTAGAGGAGCCAAGATTCCCGACCCGAAGGCTGTTTTCAATGCCAGCCTCGACGGCAACGCTCGTCGCGCTCTTGACCTCTATGAGGGGGACAAAATCCCCAAAGTCGCGTTTAAGTCCTTGATTGAAGAGGCCGTCAAGCTCAACCAGTCAAAGTTCGTTAAGAAGAGGTAGCTCGTCAACAGAAAAGGGGCCGGATCTACCGGCCCCTCTCTTTAGTTCTGGTACTTAGAACAGGTCAAAGCGGTCCAAGGTCATGACCTTGTCCCACGCATTAACGAAGTCGCGAACAAACTTGTCTTTGGCGTCATCCATGGCGTAGACCTCAGCCAAAGCACGCAGCTGCGAGTTCGAACCAAAGATCAAGTCCACGCGGGTACCACGCCACTTCACCACACCGGTCTTGCGGTCCTTGCCCTCGAAGGTTGTGTCCGAGGCATCGGTAGCTGACCAGGTGACCGACATATCCAAGAGGTTCTTGAAGTAGTCGTTGGTCAGCGTCTCGGGCTTAGTGGTGAAGACGCCCAGCTCGGAGTGGTCGTAGTTCGCGCTCAACGCCCGAAGACCCCCTACTAGGACGGTCATCTCTGGAGCGGTTAAGGTCAACTTCTCCGCACGGTCGAGCAGTAACTCTTCGGCCGACTGGTGGTGACCAGCGGCGAGGTAGTTACGGAAACCATCGTAGGTAGGTTCGAGAACCGCGACGGAGCCGACGTCGGTCTGTGCGGTGGTGGCGTCAGTGCGGCCAGGTAGAAAAGGTACCTCGACACTGGTTCCAGCGTTGCGAGCTGCTTGCTCAACACCCGCCGCTCCACCAAGAACAATCAAGTCGGCCAGAGACACCGACTTGCCAGTCGCTTCAAAATTGGCCTTAACCTTCTCGAGGGCAGTCAGCACTTTGGCCAGGACTGGTGGGTTATTAACCGCCCAATCCTTTTGCGGGGCCAAACGGATTCGAGCACCATTGGCGCCACCACGCTTATCGGAACCCCGGAAACTCGCGGCCGAGGCCCACGCCGTAGTGACGAGCTCAGAGATTGACAGTCCAGCCTTGAGCACCATCTGCTTGAGCTCTTCCACGTCCTTGGGCTCAAGGTTGTATCCAGCGTTCGATGGCACTGGGTCGGTCCAAATTAGTTCTTCCTTGGGAACCATGGAGCCGAGGAATCGTGAGCGTGGACCCATGTCACGGTGGGTCAACTTAAACCACGCACGGGCGAAAGCGTCCGCGAACTGATCGGGGTTTTTGTGAAAGCGCTCCGAAATAACACGGTACGACGGGTCGGTAATCATCGCCAAGTCCGTAGTGAACATGATTGGCGTGTGCGAGACACCGGTCACGTGAGCGTCAGGAGTGGTGTTGGACTCCGCTCCGTTCTTGGGAATCCACTGTGTAGCTCCCGCTGGACTCTTGGTCTGCTCCCACTCGTTCGCGAACAGGAGGTCAAAGTAGCCGTTATCCCACTTGGTGGGTTCCTTGGTCCAAGCGCCCTCGAGGCCACTGGTAATGGTGTTCTCGGCGTTTCCAGATCCCAAGGAGTTCTTCCATCCCAGGCCCTGTTGGGCGACTGGCCCAGCCTCGGGCTCGGGGCCGACGTACTTGCTCGGGTCACCCGCGCCGTGCGCCTTACCAAAGGTGTGACCACCGGCAACGAGGGCTACGGTCTCTTCGTCATTCATCGCCATACGAGCAAAGGTCTCTCGAATGTCGTGAGCGGATGCGAGGATGTCCGGGTTTCCGTTAGGACCTTCGGGGTTGACGTAGATGAGTCCCATCTGCACGGCACCAAGGGGGTTCGCTAGTACCCGGTCACCGGAATAACGTCGGTCGTCGAGGAACTTGTCCTCGGGGCCCCAGTAAATCTCAGCGGGCTCCCACGCATCAGCGCGACCACCGGCAAATCCAAAGATTGGCAGTCCCATGTCTTCGAGCGCGAGCGTTCCCGCGAAAATCATCAGGTCGGCCCAAGAAACCTTGCGGCCGTATTTCTGCTTCACGGGCCATAGCAAGAGTCGGGCCTTGTCGAGGTTGGTGTTATCGGGCCACGAGTTCAATGGAGCAAAACGAAGCATGCCCTCTCCCGCGCCACCGCGACCATCGGCGATTCGGTAGGTACCCGCCGAGTGCCAGGCCATGCGAATAAAAAATGGGCCATAGTGTCCGTAGTCCGCGGGCCACCAGTCCTGTGAGGTCTTCATCAGAGCGGTCACGTCTTTTTT
>Ga0136642_1001067_pt1 | contig 12324 bp, 10 predicted proteins | sample LowCatLa1302831Y_FD_115313 | JGI IMG/M metagenome (GOLD analysis project Ga0136642, IMG submission 115313) | Freshwater microbial communities from Lower Cathedral Lake, Yosemite National Park, California, USA - 13028-31Y | ecosystem: Environmental > Aquatic > Freshwater > Lake ... | reverse complement strand
GTGGAGAGTTGCTCTACACGCGCATTGATCACTTCTTGATCTACCTTATTTTCATGTGTGAGCGCTTCTGTCTTATCTTCATCTGAGTAACCAAAGACGCCAATAGCATCCATGCGCGCCTCTGATACAAAGTCAACAAGATCTTGGAACTCCGATTCGCTCTCCCCAGGGAAACCAACAATGACGTTAGAGCGTATGCCTGCTTCTGGTGAGAGAGCGCGGATCTGGTTGATCAGATGTAAGAATTTTTCACCATCACCAAAGCGGCGCATCCGTCGTAATAGAGTCTCAGACGCATGCTGGAAAGATAGATCGAAGTATGGAACTACTTTCTCTGTGGCGATCATCGCCTGTAACAGTGAAGGACGCATCTCGGCCGGTTGTAGGTATGAGAGGCGGATTCTCTCTACGCCATCGATCGCTGCCATCTGAGGCAATATCTTCTCAAGAATCTTCAGATCACCGAGATCTTTGCCGTACGAGGTTGTGTTCTCACTCACCAAGAAGAGTTCGGTGACACCTTGATCGACTAACCATTTTGCTTCATCGAGAATCTCTGTGGGGCGCCTTGAGATAAAGGAGCCACGGAAAGATGGAATCGCGCAGAATGAACAGCGTCTATCGCAGCCTGAAGCAATTTTGAGTGGAGCAACCGGAGCAGAATCTAAACGCTTACGCATAATGCGTTGGCCCTGACCAAGATTTCCGGCGGCATCAACTATAGGAGCGGGCTTGGTTGCCTGGCGCTCACTTGGAGCTATCGGTAAGAGGGAGCGGCGATCTTTTGGAGTGTGCGCTGCTACTGAGCCGCCAGCCATGATCGTCTGCAAGCGTTGTGAGATATCTAGATAATCATCGAAGCCTAAGATCGCATCTGCTTCAGGAAGAGCATCTGCAAGTTCACTGCCATATCGCTCAGCCATACATCCAACGGCGACGACAGCTCGAGTAACTCCATTACCTTTAAGAGAGTGCGCCTCTAGTAAGGCATCAACAGAGTCCTTCTTTGCGCTCTCGATAAAACCGCAGGTATTAATGAGTGCTACTTCAGCATCTGCAGCGTTCTCGACGAGGGTCCAGCCATCGGCTTCAAGGCGTCCTGCCAGCTCTTCAGAGTCGACTTCATTGCGAGAACATCCCAAGGTGACAAGCGCGACAGTTCTCATTGGCGCCATCTTACCTGCCCAATACCTTCAGAGCAGTATTACAGGGAGTTAGCCATTTGTTTGAGCGGGAGCAAAGGAGAGAGTCTTCACTTCGCCAAGTCGCCCAATTGGACCTTGATCTTTGCCATTAACAGAGACTGAGATCGCACCAGCATTGCCGATTCTCATTGATAATCCATTTGTAGGATCAAAACTCTGCGACTGCCCATTACTTAACTTTCCAGAGAATAAGAGAGTGCCATTTACATCTACCACAGAGAGCCAAGACGTTCCTGATTTTGCTGTTAACACAACACCTTGAGTAGCGGTAGTTGTTGCAGGAGTCACCACTTGTGGTTGTGATGGCTGAACTTTTGTAGTTGAGACGGCAACGTTCTTGTGAGAGACCTTCTTTGCAATCGCAAGTCCTGAAGGAATAATGATTGCGACTCCGGCCGCAACTCCAACTGCTGCAATAAGAACTTTTCGCGAGACCTTTACAGAGCCGCGCTGACGGAGTGAAGTTGCATTGTTCTCTTCGAGAAGTTCTATCATCGGGCGGTTGTTTTCACCAGTGCACTCTTCAAAGGCGGTTAGCAAACGATCAAGGTCGGTATTAACGAATTGGGCAATTGTTCGAATATGTCCACGAGCATATGCATTTCCGCCAGATGAGGTGAAGTTCTCTGCTTCTAAGTCTTTAATGACTGCAGGGCGGATTCGTGTAAGTGAAGAAATTTCTTCAACAGAATATCCAGCGGCCTCACGGGCCTCGCGTAGATAAGTTCCAACTGACATATCGAACCTCTTTGGTCTCGAATGGGGGAATCGAGGCTCAAAGGGTAAGGCGCATTGCCGCCTGGTAACAAGTTGCGGAAGGGTGAATATTTGGGGCTACTTAGCTGCAGTACTCATCTGGTGAGCGTGCTTGCTCAGTTGAAACCCTGGATCTCCTCAAGCACATCGGGCATCTGCTCGGCATTGATCAAGACTTCACGAGCTTTAGATCCCTCGGATGGACCAACGATGCCACGGCTCTCCATGAGATCCATGAGGCGACCGGCCTTTGCAAAGCCAACACGAAGTTTTCGCTGCAGCATCGATGTCGATCCAAATTGGGTACCTACAACAAGTTGAATTGCCTGCAAGAGAAGATCCATGTCATCCCCGACATCGTCTTCGATGACCTTTGATTTGATCGGCGCATTGAGATCAATGCGATAAACCGGTTGAGCTTGTGACTTCACAAAATTAACAACCGCCTCTGATTCGCGCTCTGAAACATAAGCACCCTGGATGCGAACCGGCTTACTTGCACCCATTGGCAAGAAGAGACCATCACCTTGTCCAACGAGTTTCTCTGCTCCTGGGGTATCGAGAATAACCCGTGAATCAGCAAGGCTTGATGTTGCAAAAGAGAGCCGTGATGGGACGTTTGCTTTAATAAGACCGGTGACAACATCTACAGAAGGGCGTTGTGTCGCAATAACTAAGTGAATACCTGCGGCTCTGGCGAGCTGAGTAATACGGACAATACTCTCTTCCACTTCTCGAGCTGCAACCATCATGAGGTCGGCTAGCTCATCAACGATTACTAAGAGATATGGGTATGGCTCAAGAACTCTCTCGCTCCCTGCAGGAACACTAATCTTATTTGCCTTGACGGCCTTGTTGAAATCATCAATATGTCTAAAACCAAAGGCTGATAGATCGTCATAGCGTTGATCCATCTCGCGTACTACCCACGCTAATACATCGGCAGCCTTCTTCGGGTTGGTAATAATAGGAGCGATGAGATGTGGGATTCCCTCATAGCTTGTGAGTTCAACTCGCTTAGGGTCAATCATGACAAGGCGAACTTCATCTGGTGTAGCTCGCATAAGAATTGAAACAACAAGTGAATTAATCATTGAAGACTTACCTGCGCCAGTAGCGCCCGCGACAAGAAGGTGTGGCATCTTGGCAAGATTTGCACAGACAAATGCGCCCTCAACATCTTTGCCCAGCGCAATCACCATCGGGTGAGTCTCAGAGCCTGCAACGCTTGAACGTAAGACATCGCCCAAAAAGACTATCTCGCGATCAGCGTTCGGAATTTCAATACCGACCGCCGACTTACCTGGAATAGGTGAAAGTATTCGGACATCACTGCTCGCAACTGCATATGAAATATTCTTCGAGAGCGCAGTGACAGCTTCGACTTTTACACCAGCCCCAAGGTCAACTTCATAGCGAGTTACTGTCGGTCCACGCATAAAGCCAGTTACAGTCGCTTCGACATTGAATTGATCAAAGACTTGCGTTAGCGCAGCCACAACAGCTTCATTCGCCTTTGATTTAGCCTTACTAGCAGGCCCTGCCTTGAGTAAGTCCATTGGGGGAAGTTGGTACGGAGTATCGGCGGCAAGAATCATCTGGTGGGCAGGGGCCGTTGGAGCCGGCCTTACTGGCAGAGTCGCTTTAGCTTCGGTCGATAGGGGAACTTCGACAGTGAACTCTTCATCAAATTCTTCTTCATCGATTGGCTCTTCATCATGTGTGAAGGCTTGAACGAGAGGAGTGTCAAAAGCCGGCGTCTCGCTGATCTCAAATTCTTCGGTGAGCTCCCGAGCTGCTCGGCGTTCACTCGCCATATCTTTTCCACGGCTGAAGAGCGCTGCGATCTTTGCAATAACACGTGAAAGAGGGGTCGCTGTCACCACGAGGGTTCCGAAGAAGAAGAGAAGAATAAGAATAGGTACGGCAAGAATATTTGTTGTGAGTGCAACCAGTGGGGTTGATACTGCGTACCCGAGCCATCCCCCGCCACCTTGCATCGCAGTCTTTCCCGTATTACCAACTGAGCCATTGAAGATATGAATTAATCCAGTGGTTGTCAGTAATAAGAAGAGCGTTCCAATTGTTATCCGACCTGTTGCTGCACCTTCATCAGGAGATTTGAAGAGGCGAATAGCAAAGTAAACGAAGATGATCGGTGCGAGATAGGCAAGCTTTCCAACGCCGCCAAAGAGTACTAGTCGTAATTCGCGTCCAACAAAGTTATTGAGATCAAACCATGTACCAGCAGCAGAGATAAGAGCGAGTATAAGAATAAGGAATGCAAAGCCATCTCGTTGGTGGGCTGGGTCTAACTCTTTAGCGCCACGGAAGACGAAACGAATTGCACTGCCGAAAGTCTTAGCAATCAGACGCCACAAACCAAGGAGCGCTTTTGCAAAGGCTCCAAAGATCGAGCCCTTCTTGCGCGCAGAAGATCGGGATGCGGAAGATTTCTTGCGGGCTGCCATAATCAGATAATCCTAAAGAAGTGCGAGAGCTTGCTGGGCTAGGCTCGCCGAGATTAAACCTCTATGACAACAGGAACAATCATTGGCTTGCGGCGATGTTCTTCGCCAACCCAGCTACCGACGGTGCGACGAACAACTTGCTGGAGTTGATGCGTTCCATTTACTCCACCAGCAACTGCCTTTGCAAGTGCCTTTTCAATCATCGTCTTTACTTCATCAAAGAGCGCTTGATCTTCAGTGAAGCCACGGGCATGAATATCAGGACCAGCAACAATCTTTCCACTCTGTGAATCAATCACGACGACAACGGAGATGAAACCTTCTTCACCCAGAATGCTGCGGTCCTTCAGCGAACTTTCAGTGATCTCTCCAATGGAGTGGCCATCAACGTAGACAAAGCCAACAGGAACTGAGCCAGCTACATCTGCATAGCCATCATGCATATCGACCGCGATTCCATTATCAACAACGATGGTGTTATTACGAGGTACACCAGTCTTAATAGCAAGCTCAGCATTGGCACGCATGTGGCGCCACTCACCGTGGATTGGCATGACATTCTTTGGCTTCACAATGTTATAGCAGTAGAGCAACTCTCCTGCAGCGGCATGGCCAGAGACGTGAACCATCGCATTGCCCTTATGGACTACATCCGCACCAAAGCGTGTGAGCTCATTGATTACGCGGTAGACCGGGTTTTCGTTTCCAGGAATAAGGCTCGATGCAAGTACAACGGTATCGCCCTTACCTACCTTGATGTCATGTTCTCCATTTGCCATACGCGAAAGTGCAGCAAGAGGTTCACCTTGTGACCCAGTGCAGATGAGAACAACCTGATCGCCGTAGTCACCGATATTTTTAGAATCAACGACTAGGCCCTCAGGTACAGTCAAATATCCCAAATCTTGAGCAAGCTTCATATTGCGAACCATCGAACGCCCAACGAATGCAACCTTGCGATTATGAGACTCTGCAATTGTCAGAATTTGTTGGATGCGATGTACGTGTGATGCAAAAGATGCGACGATGACGCGGCGCTTTGTCGCGCGAAAGGCGCGCTCTAAGGCAGGAATTATCTCACGCTCGGATGTTGTAAATCCTGGAACATCGGCATTCGTAGAATCTGTCATAAAGAGATCTACGCCTTCAGTTCCAAGGCGAGCAAAGGTTGCAAGGTCAGTAATGCGACCATCGAGTGGAAGCTGATCCATCTTGAAGTCACCAGTTGCGAGCACCACACCAGCTGGAGTCTTGATGGCAACTGCTAATGCATCTGGAATCGAGTGGTTGACTGCAACAAATTCAAGAGTGAATGGACCAAATTTCTGAACCATTCCTGCTCGCACTTCACGGAGAGGCGCAGAGATACGGCGCTCTTTCAACTTTGCTTCTGCAAAGGCAAGAGTGAGTTTTGATCCAACGACAGGAATATCTGCGCGCTCTTTCAAGAGGAACGGGAGTGCGCCGATATGGTCTTCGTGACCATGTGTAAGAAAGACAGCAACAACATCTTTAAGTCGATCGCGAATATAAGAGAAGTCAGGAAGGATTAAATCAATACCTGGTTGGCTTTCGTCCGGAAAGAGAACACCGCAGTCAACGATAAGTAGTTCGCCTTCATATTCAAAGACGGTCATATTTCGACCGATTTCGCCGAGGCCACCGAGGGCAACTATTCGGAGAGTCTTTGCAGCTAGCTTTGCTGGATAGGGTAAATCTGGGTGAGGATGATTCATTATTTAAGTACGACTCCGCCTTGTTGAAGGTCCTTCCGCAATTGCGCAATTTGCGCCTCGGTGGCATCAACAAGTGGCAAACGTGTAGATCCGCCAGGCAAGCCCATCAAAGTGAGAGCAGCCTTAGTCAATATCGCACCTTGGGTGCGGAAGGTTCCGGTGAATACCGGTAATAATTTTTGGTGAATTTCAAGAGCGCGAGCTGCATTGCCTGCAAACCAAGCATCCAGCATCTCGCGAAGTTCATTGCCTACGGTATGTCCGCAGACTGATACAAATCCAACTGCTCCCACTGAGAGAAGTGGCAGATTGAGAATGTCATCACCCGAGTAGACAGGAAGTCCGGTCCGAGCGATTACCCACGAGGTAGATGCAGGATTTCCCTTTGCATCTTTGAGAGCAACGATATTTTTTACTTCAGTAAGGCGGCAGATTGTGTCTTGCTCTATCTCAACACCAGTACGACCTGGAATGTCATACATCATGATCGGAAGATCGGTCGCAACTGCAACAGCCTTGAAGTGAGCCTCGATACCTGCTTGTGGAGGCTTGTTGTAATACGGAGTAACGATAAGTAAGCCATCTGCACCAACTTCGGCGCAACGCTTTGCCTGATCAACTGTGTAAGAAGTTTCGTTATCACCGGCACCAGTAAGAATCTTGACGCGATCTCCAACAGTGCTCTTCACAACACGAATAATTTCAAGCTTCTCTGAAGTCTTTGTTGTAGGGGCTTCACCCGTTGTTCCATTGACCGCGATCGCATCATGGCCGTGATCAGCAAGATGTTCGGAGAGTTTTGCAACGCCATCCCAGTCAATTGAGCCATCTTGGTTAAATGGAGTCACCATTGCGGTGATCATCCGCCCAAAAGGCGCCTCAATATGGCCGTTACTCATAACCCGAACACTACCTTGAATTAAGGCGCTACACGTCCAGATTTCTGGAAGGCCCCGTATGTAATCGGCATTAATTGGGCGAAATGTGCTTCCATTTTCTCGGCGACCATCTCAATTTCACGTTGAGGGTAGCTTGGGAAATGGGATCCCTCACGTGCAGTACGAAGTGAAAGAAAGTTCATCAGTGCCCGGGCATTCATCGTGACATACATCGATGAATAGAGAGTCACGGGAAGCACTGCGCGTGCGACTTCGCGTGCTACGCCAGCATCGAGCATCTTTGTGTAGCTCTCATAAGCATGAGTGCACGATGACTTAATAGAATCGATTGTAAGTTCGTACTGCTCTTTTGTTCCTTCAATAAATTCATATGATCCTGGCTTACCGATTTGAACAAGGCGACGCTCTTTACTTGGAATATAAAAAACCGGACGAAGTTCGCGATAGCGACCACTCTCTTCGTTATAGGAAGCGATGCGGTGTCTCATAAATTCACGGAAGACGAAGATTGGTGCTGAAACAAAGAATGTCATTGAGGTGTGCTCGAAAGGAGAACCATGTCGTTCGCGGGCAAGATAATTAATGAGACCTTCTGCTCGTGTTGCATCAGAACCAACCGCATCAAGGGATTGCTCACCAGCAGTTGAAACACGGGCCGCCCAAATAACATCTGAGTCACTCGCGCTCGATTTAACGAGTTCAACGGTCATATCCTCACGAAAGATGATCGGGAAATGGCCTTCAGGGCTCTCTTGGGTTTGTGCTTCGCTCATGAGCGCAATGTATCTAGCGCCTTGGGATAGTCGCGGGATTAGGGCAGAATATCGGCGTGTCAGTGAAGCGCGATTCTTTTAGCCTCTCCTTTGCGGTGGGCGCATATGGCACTGCCTTCGGGGCTGCGAGTGTCACTGCTCACTTTACGGTTCTGCAGAGTTGCCTCCTCTCTCTTCTCACATTCTCAGGGGCCTCGCAATTTGCTGTGATCGGTGTCCTCGGCGCCGGGGGAAGCGCGATATCCGGAATTGCTACCGCAACACTTCTTGGAAGTAGAAATGCTCTCTATGGATTACGAATGGCGCCAATTCTTAAAGTGCGAGGGTTGAAGCGCATTGTTGCTGCACAGGTAACTATTGATGAATCGACTGCTATTGCCACCGCACAGAAAGATGAGGCGGATCAGGTAACGGGCTTTTGGCACACAGGTTTTGGGGTATTTGTATTCTGGAATATCTTCACATTGTTAGGCGCTCTGGGTGCAAAGGCGATTGGTAACCCATCAGCATGGGGACTTGATGCCGCAGTTCCTGCTGCATTTATTGGTCTCGTCTGGCCGCGATTAAATGATCGTAAAAGTCGCTTGATTGCTGGCGCCGCAGTTCTACTTTCACTTGCCTTGGTCCCGATTGCACCAGCAGGAGTACCTATCATCACGACTGCACTGCTTGCGATCATTGTGGGGTGGCGAGTATGACGCCTCAGTGGATAGCGGTCATCGGAACAAGTCTTCTCGCATTTACTTTGAAATATCTTGGACATAGCGTTCCTGCGAGCTGGCTCTCACATCCAAGGATTCAACGTATTAATACACTGATTCCAATAGTCCTGTTGACTGCGCTGGTAGCAGTGAATTCAGTGACAGTGAAGACAAAGATTATCTTCGATCATCGACTAGCAGGCCTTGCAGTCGCAGTAACAGCTCTTCTCTTTAAGTTGCCGTTCCCGGTGATAGTTGCAGGCGCAGCAATTGGGTCTGCGATCGCCTATCACTTTAAGTACTAGCTTGAATCAAACTTTAAAGAATAGAGAGCGCTTCTAGCTTCGCTTTCAGGTCATTATCTGATGGTTCAGTGAGGTGAGTTCCATCTTCAAAGACAATCACTGGGATTGACTTCGCTCCCCCATTGATCTCAATAACCTTATCGGCAGCTGAGAGGTCTTTCTCAACATCGATGTAATGAAATTCGACTTGGTTCTCTTCCATGAAGCGCTTGCTGCGGCGGCAATCTCCGCACCAATCGGCACCGTACATAGTTACCTTTGACATCTATTTCTCCTTCTATTACTTGAGGTCCATGAAATGCTCAAGGCCGAATGTCAGCCCTGGGTGTGAAACAACGTTACGAACTCCTAGTAAGACACCGGGCATAAACCCTGTGCGATCCATCGAATCATGGCGAAGTGTGAGTGTCTCGCCGAGATCTCCAAGAATTACTTCTTGGTGAGCGACAAGGCCACGAAGGCGCACTGAATGGATATGCACATCTCCAACAAGAGCGCCACGAGCACCATCAAGGGCAGTCGCCGTTGCATCAGGCATCGCTTCTTTATTGACCGAACGGCGGGCTTCGGTAATCATCTCAGCTGTGCGAGATGCAGTACCGGATGGAGCATCCACTTTATTGGGGTGATGTAGTTCGATAATTTCTACAGATTCAAAGTATTTAGAGGCTTGTGCGGCAAATTGCATGAGCAAGACTGCACCAAGTCCAAAGTTAGGTGCGATGAGCGCTCCGACTTTAGGTTGTGCTGTGAGCCAGCCTTTGATCTGTGCAAGTTTTGCATCATCAAATCCAGTTGTGCCAACGACGACGTTGATGCCATTTTTAATGGCGAACTCAAGATTTCCCATAACGGCATCAGGGTGTGTGAAATCAACAATGACCTGTGCCCCACTTGAGAGGAGTGCATCTAATGAATCACCGATATCGATCTGCGCAACGAGATTAAGATCTTTTGCAGCGGTGATAGCTTTCACGCTCTCTACGCCCATGCGACCTTTTGCTCCGAGTACTGCAACTTTGATACTCATGCGATTACCTTCTCGAATTTAGTGCTGCTCTTAAATGGACCGACAATGGCAAGCGTAGAAGGTTTCGGTAGTAAGTCGCTAGCAATTTGGCGAATTTCTTCAGGTGTCACGGCTGATACGCGGCGCAGAATCTCATCAAAACTCATGATCTCGCCATAGACAAGCTCGCTCTTACCAATTCTGCCCATGCGGGAGAAGGTATCTTCTTGACTCAGAACGAGTGAGCCTGAGACTGAACCTTTGGCTCGTCTGATCTCTTCATCAGTGAGCCCATGAGCGGCAACATCGTGGGTAATCTCCAAAATTAACTTTGTAACTTCTTCTGCCTTATTTGGTTGGCACCCTGCATAAAATGCGAGTGAGCCCGACCCTGCAAATTGTTGGACAAAGGCATAGGTCGAGTAAGCCAGCCCTCGCTTTTCGCGAATCTCTTGGAATAGTCGTGATGACATTCCCCCACCGAGAGCAGAGGCGAGAATGCTCAATGCAAATCTACGCTCATCATTGCGAGCAACGCCCTCAACCCCAAGGAGCAGATGTGTCTGCTCAGTCTTGCGGTCATGAATCTTTACGCGACCGGCGCCTGGTGTGCGAGCTTTGCTCTCAGTTCGAAGATTAGGAGCGCTATTTGGTACATCTAAGAATCCATCACGAGAGAGCGCTGCCTCGACCATGCGGACAACTTGCTTATGTTTAACATTTCCGGCAACTGCAACAACGATATCTTGTGGGCGATAACGCTTCTTGTAATAGTTAAATAATGCGCTTCGACTCATTGAATTGATGGAATCAACTGTTCCAAGGACTGAACGTCCCAGTGGTGTATCGCCGTAATAGGCCTCTAGATAAACGTCATGGATAAGATCAGATGGATCATCATCTCGCATCGCAATCTCTTCAAGGACAACGGTTCGCTCAGAGTCGAGATCGGCGGCTGTAATAATGGATGAGGTAATGAGATCAGCAATCACATCTACAGCGAGGGAGAAATCAGTATCGATAACCCGAGCATAGAAGCAGGTGTACTCCTTGCCAGTGAATGCATTCATCTCGCCACCTACTGCCTCTATCGAAGAAGAGATCTCCATTGCAGTTCTTGTGGGAGTGCCTTTAAAGAGTAAGTGTTCTAGAAAATGTGAAGCTCCCGCGACAGTTGGTGTCTCGTCACGAGAGCCTACATTTACCCAAATTCCGACAGTCGCTGAGCGAACTGTGCTGACTTCTTCAGTCACGATCCGAAGACCGCTGGGTAAGACTGTTTTAGTCATTGCTTGATTCTAGTTATTCAGATTTTTCTGAAGCAGCAGATGAAAGTGTTCCATCAGGCATAACAGCGACCAAAGAGAACTTACCCTTTGGATCGATCTCTGCGATTTCTACTTCAATCTTCTCGCCAACCTTCATGACATCTTCGAGGTTTTCAATGCGCTTTCCGCCATGCATCTTGCGAATCTGCGAGACGTGGAGCAAGCCATCTTTACCTGGAACGAGTGAGATGAATGCACCAAATGTTGCGAGCTTTACAACTGAACCGTTGAATCGCTCTCCAACCTTTGGAACTACTGGGTTAGCAATAGCTTCGATCATTGCCTTTGCAGCCTCGGCTTGTGAGCCTTCGAGTGCGCCGATGTAGATCGTGCCATCATCTTCAATAGTGATATCTGCGCCAGTCTCATCTTGAATCTGGTTGATCATCTTTCCCTTAGGTCCGATGATCGCACCGATGAGGTCTGTTGGGACCTTGATCGAGATGATACGCGGAGCCAAGAGGCTCATCTCATCTGGAACATCGATTGCAGAGATCATGATCTCAAGGATTGATAGACGAGCTTCCTTAGCTTGGAGGAGAGCTGCAGCAAGTACTGATGCAGGAATTCCATCAAGCTTTGTATCAAGCTGAAGTGCTGTAACGAAATCCTTCGTTCCGGCGACCTTGAAATCCATATCTCCGAATGCATCTTCTGCACCGAGAATATCTGTCAAAGCAACATATTCAACCTTGCCATCAACATCATCTGAGATGAGGCCCATTGCGATACCAGCGACTGGAGCCTTAAGAGGCACACCAGCGTTGAGCAATGACATTGTTGATGCACAGACAGAACCCATAGATGTTGAACCATTTGATCCAAGAGCTTCTGAGACCTGACGAATTGCATATGGGAACTCTTCACGAGTTGGAAGCACTGGAAGAAGTGCGCGCTCTGCAAGAGCACCGTGGCCGATTTCGCGACGCTTTGGTGACCCAACACGACCGGTCTCGCCTACTGAGTATGGCGGGAAGTTGTAGTTGTGCATGTAACGCTTGCTCTTCTCAGGGCTCAAAGTATCGAGCTGCTGTTCTAGTTTGAGCATATTAAGAGTTGTGACTCCGAGGATCTGAGTCTCTCCGCGCTCGAAGATAGCTGAACCGTGAACGCGAGGGATGACCTCAACTTCAGCGGTGAT
>Ga0136642_1001066_pt1 | contig 12331 bp, 12 predicted proteins | sample LowCatLa1302831Y_FD_115313 | JGI IMG/M metagenome (GOLD analysis project Ga0136642, IMG submission 115313) | Freshwater microbial communities from Lower Cathedral Lake, Yosemite National Park, California, USA - 13028-31Y | ecosystem: Environmental > Aquatic > Freshwater > Lake ... | reverse complement strand
CGTGTTTCTTATATCGAATCGACAATTTCTGAATATTTTTCGCAACATCAAATGTGCTTCCACTGGTTTCCTTGATGATGAACTCATTATCCGTATCATCGACGCGGATATCGAATACGCGAGTTAGCTTGTATTTCTCATGATTTGGCTTACGAGAATCGAAGAGCTGCCAATTGGTGGTTCCCTTACTAATTCCCTCATCAAAGACATCGGTCCAAGCATTTGTAATAGGGAAATCCGCCCATAGTTCTTCCGACACTTTCGCGATAATACGCTCACGTAATATCATCTGAACGACACGGTCGGCTTGAATACAAATTATCATATGAATACCATCCTTGGTAATTTGTTTATCTGCGAGTCTGTTTACGGTGGGCTTTTCCAAGATAAATATTTGGAATTGCACGGAGTCATTGATTTGATAGATGGTCTTAATCTCGGCTAAATAAGTATCGACCAAATCACGGACATGCTCATCCGTATATTGGCGCTCATCGACATGATACGCATGCCGGAAGTCTAAATCGACGAGAATTGGACCATTGGTATCCAGTTGTTTTTCCGTCAAATATTCTTTCCCCTTTTTGGCAATAATATCACGGTGATAAAGGTCGAGGAACTGGGGGTATTCTTCATCGGGAATATGATAGTTCCCACCATAAAAGTTTGGGTCTCCCTTGACCCCTATACGCGTATTTGTGCATACTTTTATCGTGGAGTCATCCTTTTTGATTAAATGTTTGAATAAGAAGTCATCTAATGAGCGATACTGTTGTGTGATTTTTACAGAGGTTGACGATTTTGGCGTAGATGTTACGAGTGCCGCCATTGGGATAGATATACTGGGGTGATATTTTTATTAGGGTTTTTGGTAGAATGATTATTTTGGTATTACACACGATTATGCTAAGGATTGGTATCAATTTTAGTAAACGGTCGCTGCATAATTATTATGTTCAATTTTAGTAAGGGAACCTACGACTGATTTTGCCGTAGGCAAAATCAACCCCTTACGAACTAGTATAAAACGGTAGGTTACTGGAAATATAAATGTCGTTATTTTCTACTAATAGTTGCAATTCGAATAACTGCCAACCTGCTTTCATAATAGGCTTTTTACACCTTTTCTCATTCAAAACGCCCACAAAGTGGGCGTAAAATGAGTGAAAGGTAACGTTGCCTTTGCGCAGTTTCAATGCGAAAAGGTGTAAAAATAAATCAAAGAACAGGAGGGTTCATAAGGGAACCTACGGTTCCCTTATATTACGAACCCTCCCTTAAAATGAGCATATAAAGTTACTTTGTTAAGGATGGGGGCGAGGGGTCAGTGGTCGCTTTGCGACCACACACCCTTATCGAGGCTGAGGTCGCGCAGCGACCTCTGGCCCGAAGGAGCTATTGAGGGAAACCTTGGTTTCCCCCCAAAAATTGAACACGATATCTCCTTATTCGTAAACAATATAAATAGTTTCTGCGTATATTATAGTAGTTAGACCAAAATGAAGTTCTGTGGGCAGTGTGATAACATGTACTATATCGGAATCCAGCAGGATGACCCGAATAAGCTAACCTATTATTGCCGAAACTGTGGAAACAAGGACCAGACATTGACAGAGGAGGGAGTTTGTGTATTGACTACACAATTGAAGAAGGGAGAGCAGAAGTTCACACATATTGTAAATCAGTATACTAAGTTGGACCCCACCCTGCCTCGTATCCATAATGTAAAATGTCCTAGCGCTGACTGCTCTACGAATAAGGATGGAGGTATGCCGGCAGAGGTGATTTATTTCCGGTATGATGATGCGAACTTGAAATATTTGTATATTTGTTCCACATGTGACAGCACGTGGAAGACCGATTAGTAGAGGAACCTACGACTGATTTCGCTATTAGGCGAAATCAACTTCCTATAACCCCTCCCTTGCAATTTAACTAATAACGTAGACCTACATGTTTTCTTTAAGGGACGATGTAAGTGATCGATGCGGGACCACCTACACCAATATAAAGCAACCTTTCATCTTTTTTAATGGAGGGTTTGCAAGGAAGGGGGCGCGGGGGTCAGTGGTCGCTTTGCGACCACGCACCCTTATAGACCCGAAGGGTCTATTGAGGAAACCTGGGTTTCCCGCAAAAATTGAATTAGAACATTGATTCTATGTCTATAATATATATAAGCGCATTATACACATAGATAAAATGTCATCCAAGCCCGAAGACGAAGATGTCGAGCCCAAAATCGATGATGATGCAGAGGAGGAAGGGGGAGTTGCTATCGAAGAGTCAGAAGCCGAAAGCGATAATGATATCTCCGATGCGGAAAGTGAGGTGCCGGACGATGCTTTATCGGTCGATGAAGACGAAGATGATTTAGGTTCGAATATAGACGAAACCGACCTCCAAGCGGAAACTCTCGGCATTCCCCGCTTTAATGACATGGATGATTTGGAAAGTGATGACGAGAAAGAGGAGGATGATAATTATTTACAGAAGTTCGATGAGGAAATGACCAAGAATCTTATTGTAGACCACCATCCCGAGCTGCATTCGTATAATTATGACGAGATTGATATTTTGTCTCGTGTTGTTCGTGATGAAAATGGTGTGATTATCGACCCTCTTCACCGCACACTCCCATTTATTACTCGATATGAAAAGGCACGTATTTTGGGGGAACGTGCCAAGCAACTCAATGCGGGAGCCAAGCCATTTGTGGAGGTGGATGTAAGTGTTATCGATGGATATTTAATTGCCATGAAAGAATATGACGAGAAAAAAATCCCCTTCTTTGTGCGCAGACCCTTGCCGAATGGTGGTGTCGAGGTATGGCGATTTTCGGATTTAGAACTTTTGTAATATAAGGGAACCGCAGGTTCCCTTATGAACCCTCCTCTTCTTTGATCTATTTAGTAACCTACCGTTTTATACTACAATATGTTCTCTTTCTTTTTATGAGCCAATTTACCGTAGCGAGGAATCGTAGTTTCCTACTACTAGCGGGGAACCTAGGATTCCCTCGATAGCCCCTCCTCTCCTCTTCTTTTCTTTGTTTTTAACAAGCTTATTATTAAAGCTTATTAGCAGTCGCTATAATTACAACTATTTTTAGAAAATAAGGACACCTATATTTCCAGTAACCTACCGTTTTATACTACCTACTACATCAAAAAATATAAAAAAAATAAGCTGTTGGAGCTTATTTTTTGGTATTATCGAAGCAAGCTTCTTTATTATCGAAGCAAGCTTCTTTATTATCGAAGCAAGCTTCTTTTGCAAGCAGTGGGGTTCGAACCCACGCATCATAGATAACGGGTCTTAAGTCCGTCGCCTTAAACCACTCGGCCATACTTGCTTAGTGATTTTTACGACTTTACTGTCGGATTTGTTTATCGCGGTAATTTCCTCCGCTGTTATGGGGCCTGAACCCCGAACACCCAATGAGGGGCTTGAACCCTCGACCACCAGATTAAAAGTCTGGCGCTCTACCAACTGAGCTAATCGGGTTTCGACAACCGCAGGATTCGAACCTACGAAGACATGGTCCAATGGATTTCAAGTCCATCGCCTTAACCACTCGGCCAGGTTGCCTTTATTGTTTTCGGAGACCAATAACTCGTTTATTGGGGCGGAGGACCCCTATTTCCGATACGGGGAATCGAACCCCGGCCAAAGGGGTGAAAACCCTCTATCCTAACCACTAGACCATATCGGATAAAAGCTCTTACCGGGACTCGAACCCAGGATAGAAGATTCAAAGTCTTCGGTGCTAACCACTACACTATAAGAGCCAGCTAGTTTTTATCGAGAACCTGCAAACTCGTTTGGTCCTAAAGGGAATCGAACCCTTGTCTCAACCGTGTAAAGGTTGTGTGCTAACCGTTACACCATAGGACCTTGATGATAGTTTTCGGAGACCTATCAACTTCACTCTTTGGGATTGGATGACCCTTAAAGACACCCGATGAGGGGCTCGAACCCTCGACCACAGGATTAAAAGTCCTGCGCTCTACCAACTGAGCTAACCGGGTAATTCCTTTGTATATCCTGTTTTTTGAGTGCAGGGAAACTCGTTGCTCGATATGGGGATTGAACCCATGACCCTCAGCTCATAAGACTGATGCTCTAACCACTGAGCTAAACGAGCACACATTTATCTCAATCCCGAAAAGATGCTTCAATTTTTATGATGTTCCTAGGTAAGGGAAACCAAAGTAGCGGGGAACCGTAGGTTCCTCAATAGCCCCTTCGGGGCTATAAGGTTGATGTCGCTACGCGACATCTTACCCCTCCTCTTCTTCCTTTTATTTTACACCATTTTGCGTTGAAAACGCCCAAATGGCAACGTTACCTTCACTCATTTACGCCGACAAAGTGGGCGTTTTGAATGAGAAAAGTAGTATAAAACGGTAGGTTACTGGAATTATAATTCTAATTGTTTTTGCTACAATAAAAAATACACTATATACACGTGTGTCCTAATTATTTATTATTTTGATAAATCTTGAATGTATATAGCGCCACTTACCCTTACCAATCCTCATCGTCAGAGTCATCGGCCCAGCTCCTCTTCGTCGCCCTGATTGTAGGCTTGATGCGGACCGTGACGTTGGGTGACAGTTCCGTGCAGTCCACGGGCTTGGTCGCGGGCTTGGCACGGACAGTGACATTGGGCGACAGTTCCTCATCACTCTCCGAGTCGGACCCCGCCAATTCCGAAAATGCGTTCTTGACGGCCACTGCGGCGCACTTGTGCTGCTTCTGCTCTTGTGCCTTGGCCTCATGCTCCTGACGGCGCGCCTCCTTCTCTGCGCCAGCATCGAGAATGACCGTGCAATACCCAGCGGTATGACCGGTCTTCTCGCAACGTCTGCACCTCGCTGACAACAGCGTGGGGCAGCATACCTTACCTTGTGCGTTCTTCACGCGATGACTGTTATACCGGCTCTCCGGAAGGCCTGCATCCTTGCACACCTTGCAAGAGACCGGGGAAACCTTGACGGAAGCGCGACGGGACATGTTGAATTGCTTTGCTTGTTGGGGGGAACTGTGCCTTTCTTACTTTCCGGAAAAAGTGTTTCAATTTTAGGGGGAACCGTAGGTTCCCCCTTACCCCCTCCCTTAATTAATTAACTACTAAAGGGAACCTACGACTGATTTTGCCGTAGGCAAAATCAACCCCTTTTTGAACCCTCCCTTAATTAGTTAACTATTAAAGGGAACCTACGACTGATTTTGCCGTAGGCAAAATCAACCCCTATTGAACCCTCCCTTAATTAGTTAACTATTAAAGGGAACCGTGCAAGTTTTTTATTTAAGGGAGGGGTCGCAGGGGAACCGTAGGTTCCCTGCAACGTAGGTTCCCTTTAAAATTGAATTCCTTTTTTACATTCATAATAAATGATAATTCCCGTTCACTTTGAACATAACCATCATGTTGGTCTTTCACATTCTTATTCTCGTCCTAGTAATGGTCGGGGCAAATGCCCAGGCACTTCACCTGGCCAAGCAGTCCGTTCGCGAACTCGCCAGAATGTGCGAATACATAGATGCACAATTTCCGACTACTTGCCTCAATGGCGCGTTTTACTCCACCCCGTATACCCAAAAACAATGCCACGTTCCAGAGACGTTCGGGCGATTGGTTCAGCAACAGGAGAACGGCACGCTCGACAAGAACCTTCTTGTCGACATTGTCTACAACTCTTGGGGGGAACCACCGGTCAAGAGGCGGACCGATAACGAGGCTATGTTGTATATTATTTTCGGGATATTGCTGGTCGAGCTAATGCGCTCATTCTATCAGCGCCGTGTCTCGTCCTAATTACGTCGACGTGACTCTATGAAAACGACAAAAATAATGTAACGCTGTAAAATTGATGTATTTTTTATTCCATTGCGGCGTTCAATCCCCAAAAAATAGCAAAACCAATCCAGACCCGGAAACATTTCATAGCATGTCCGACCGGTTGGTCGGGTATATATCATAAACACTTTCCCGAAGAATGGGCGGAAAATCATCTACCTGGCACCGGTCCAGAAGAATGTAAAAATTGTGCTTATTACGGATGTGTCGATACAATGATTCAAAAAAATGGTACTACCCTAGAAAATGTATTCATTGGGTATTGTGCAAATTGTTCGGACTATGTTTACCATGGAACACGAGGACGTCTGCCAACCTTGTGCAAAATAATTACAATGCAGGAATAAAATAGCGGGTTAGCGGGGAACCCTAGGTTCCCTGCTAAGAAGAGGAGGGTTCATAAGGGAACCTACGGTTCCATTATACCGCTAACACCGCCAATGCTTACCACAATCGAGACAAGTTACGAAAATAGTCGCGGGCTCATCCGCCGACCTAGTTTGTAGCTCCAGGTGCGAACAATTTCGCGAATGGCATTTCTTACATATAAACATATCTGTTGTTGCGCGCATTTCGTTCTTGAATAGACTCGCGTCGCGTTTCATTTTTTTATCAATCATCACCTTCCAATGGTCAGGGTCCATCTCTTGATGTGTCATGAACGCCACCGATTGTGGTGTGATTTCTTCAGAAAGGACCGAGGTGAGCAATTCTTTGTTTTTCAGATTCATATATACCGTACGTAGTCTATCTACGTATAGCTGTGCGAAATAGGGGTTTTCCCACTTTTTGATGATTTTTCGGGAATTGGCCTCTTTGATGGAGTAATTATAAACCCCCTTTTCCAATTTAGTCGACATTTCGAGGTCATTGTTTAGGATAGGACATAATTTCTCACGAATGTTTTCGCGAAACTTCGTTGGGTTTTTAATTTTGTTCATGTTGAACAATTACGAGAGATGTGTTTAACTTATTTTGTGAGAGATGCGCAAGGTGAGATTCAATTTTTAGGAGGTGCGTGGTCGCAAAGCGACCACTGACCCCCTTACCCCCTCCCTTAACGTGACCGCGAACAGGGTTCTCTTTATTGTATGAAAAAAGGGTTTATTATCTAATTACACTCTTTGAACGTCTACATCAATTTACTATTCACTACTCACTCGACTATCATTTACCTTTCGCAAGAGCACCTGAGCCGTTGGTGCATGTGTTCTTCCATATTTTCCGTCGTGTTCCAAAATTGTTCATCCTCCACATCTTCTCCCGTCAAGACCCACCAGGTGTGGCTAAATCGGTAGTTTCCGCACTGGCGGCAGATTTCTGCCTGAAATTGCCTCTCGTCTCTCGCATCCACCTCAGGGTCCTCATGAGCCAGGCAAATCCCCCACCTATCGCCGTCTTCGTCTCCGCGCTTTTTGCCGCTGGTATACGCATTGGTGAATTTGTCAACGACCTCAGCCATGTTGGCCTTGTGGACTGCCCTCATTACAGAGGTGGGAATGTCATAGAAGCAGTAGTCCTTTACTACGCCGAGGACATCGAGCGGGAGCTTATAGATTTGGTTGATGGCAACCTGCTTTGAAATCGACATCTTGTCGCACGTTTTTGATGCTTTTACTATAAAAAGAAAAAGTAATTCAATTTTTAGGGGGAACCTGCGGTTCCCTCGATAGCCCCGAAGGAGCTATAAGGTGCGTGGTCGCTTTGCGACCACTGACCCCTTACCCCCTCCCTTAATGATACTATTTTGAGAGGGGGTATTGTTGTTTCCATTATTTATCAGTTATTGCTTTATTAGTTAGATCAGTTTTGCTTTAATAGTTCCACGCAAAAGGAGGGTTTATAAGGGAACCATTGGTTCTCTTATTTAGTAGGGCTCTTCTGCCAGTTCACTCGTGCAATCCAAATACACATCTCCTCCACCACTATTGGCCGATGACAAAATCGCCTCAAATACATTTTTAGGGGCTTTCTTGGCCTTTGTCGGTGCCTTCTTGGCCGGCTTCTTCTTTACCACGATTTCCTCCTCCTCCGACTCCGCTTCCTCCTCCGACTCCTCCTCCTCTTCGGACTCCGCATCATCATCCACCACAAATCCATCCTTTACATAACCAGTCGCTGTGCGAGGAACATCATCATCATCCTCTTCATCTTCTGACTCTTCCTCCGAATCACCGATGTCTTCGAATCCACCATACAACTGGTCATAGATTGTGTTCCACTCCTTCGCGCTCAGGTTACCCGGTGCCTCCTCATTCGGGTCACCATTTACGAGAACACAATTTCCGAAAAAGAGTGTATTATCGATTGGTGGGGGGAACTCATACTTGTTTTCTTGATTTGCGCGTCCAGTGACTTTGCCGTATACGGAAATGGAATATGACTTACCGCCGATATCCTCGATTTGCCAAGTGGTATGACAGGCGAAGCCATCAGCACACTTATACCCTGCCTTCTTATAAAGGTCCGCCGATTGGTAGGTTTTTAGGACACTTTCCTTGACCGTGCCATTCTTCTCGATAATCAGAATCGTAGTGGGTGCCATTGTGCTTATAGTAGTTCTAACCTCAAAAATATGCTTTATTAAGATGGAGGGAAATGAGTTCAATTTTAGCGGGGAACCGTAGGTTCCCTTACGAACCCTCCTATTCAAATGGACTATTAGAATAAACTTGGAATGTTATAATCGTTACGAACCCTCCTATTCAAATGGATTATTAGAATAAACGTGGAATGTTATAATCGTTACGACACCGCCTATTCAACGGAACTATTAGAATAACTATGGAATGTTAGCTGACAAAAATATGTGCAAGGGAGGGGTCAGAGGGGAACCGTAGGTTCCCTTCTCTCAGTATAGTATAGAACGAACAAATATATTAGCCTCTTTATTAAATGAGCGCAAAACGTAAAAATAGGGCAAGACATCATACTATAAGAAGGAATATAAAATATAATGCGGTGCCCGGACTTGCTATTGTATCCAATTCTAAACATCCACACGTTCCACATGGAAGTTTAGGCGCGGTTTCGGCATCAAAGATTCCGGAGGATATTTTACGTCAACTCACATCGACGAAGAAATTGATGAATAAACGTATGATGAAGAAAATAGGATATTCCGCAAAAAATATAACTCGTAAACAAAGCGGGGGGGATGGAAAAGTCAAAGTTGGAGAAGTACGAGTTATTCCGCGCATTTTTGGATTTCCACTTGATGTTTTAGGGTTTGAATTAGATTACTTAAAGGCGGTTGGTGGTCCGGGACTTGGCGCTAGTGGTGTCTCGGGACTTGGCCCTAGTGGTGCCCCAGGGGTTGGCGCTGGTGCTGGTGCTGGTGCTGGTGCTGGTGCTGGTGCTGCTGCCAATTCTCTTAATATCCCCTCTACTATTGACAGCTTGGAAGACGCATTAAAATATATCAACTTGATGGAACAAACTATGAATGTAAGAATACTTAGACTTGAAACTCAACAAGGCGGCGCAAAAAAAAAGAAACAAACGGGCGGTGATCTTTCAAAAGATCAGTTAATAGAATCTATGAAAGCTGTAATAGAAAATATACACGGATTAAGAGTACAAATCGAAAGTAGACGTGGTTTTACTCACTGGCGACGTGTTTTAGAGCTCAAAAATGAGATACGAGCATTGTATGCGGGTGTATTTAAAATGTATTCAACCGTTGCAACCGAGTATGCGATTTTTGATACAAATAAACAAACAGTTGATAACCAAACGCGCGCCGAGGGTTCACAAAAAGAACAGGAAATTGCAGCTAAAGAAGCCGAATGGCAAAAAAGAATAAGAACTCCAACCGGAAAAGCAGATGAACAAATGATAGTGTTATTTGAAAAGTTGTTCAAAGAAGCATTAACGTCTACACCTATAGAAACTTCTATACCACTTGCTATTTCGAAATTAAAAGAAATGGACTATCTAAAGCTGTGTCTTACATTTCAATTATTTTTCCGAAAAAGTACGCTAACCCCTTCTGTTAAGACTATAGTAATTGCCAACAAGGACCCGACACCAAATGTTATCATTGACGGGACGAACGTTCTTAAAACAGCTTCCATAAGAAGCGAGATAGGACGTGTTATGGGAGAACTATTTATAGATAAATCTCCATTGGAATTCAGCAACGTTGATAAAATTATTTCTACATTAAAAGGAAATCTATTTAATACGAAGGATAACTATTCTGCATTAAAAACAGCTTTATTTAACATGCTTGGTGCATTTCGGTTTTCAAGTAGACCTGAAATTAACGAACCGTATAAGGGCGTTTGTTCAAGTTTAATGGGCGCATTTGGAGAGAGTTTTAAGTGTGGAGTAAAAGCAGACACAATTTTGTCATATGTAGCTCAACAAGACAAGCAATTGTTAGATAAACAAACTGAACAAAGAGAGGCAAAAGGTCCGACCGCGGAGCAAAAGGCAGCGGTTTTGGAACAGGTTGAAAATAGGTCATTGTGGCAACGACTAGATGCTCTAAGTAAATAAAATATATAATTCATCATATTCGCAATAAAAAAGTTTACAATTGAAAAATAACGTATTACTGGGCGATATGTTTCAATGGCATGAATTGTTATCCGAATACTCTCTCAAGAAATATGTCCATATCGCGTTCTAAAAAAACAACGTAAATAGAACATTTGATATATACCAACCATTAATAAAACATATCCAATGTTCTCATCATCCTCCATTCAAGAGTTGGACCCGACGGTCGACCCCCCGTCCTCTATGTTTCCCTCTATTATTTGGACGATTCTATATAGTGTTTTTTGTATTGCGCTCATATATGGCGCGCATCGACTATGGCTAATTGTGCAATCTACATATAGTAGTAAGAGAACCGCGGGGTCTCGTGATAAACAAATTGAAAAATATAAGAAAATCATCGATGAAATGCAACATCGAAATGAGGGAGGATTAAGCCATTATGTGCCGACCGATGATACAGATGAGCCGTTATTTAGTAGTGAAGAGGAGAAAGATGATATGATGCGGACCTTATTGCAGCTATAAGGGAACCTTGGTTCCCTTATAAAGTAACCTCATATGCTTACGTAAAGGAGGGTTCATAAGGGAACCTTGGTTCCTTTAACTTAAAAAGTAACCTCATATGCTTACGTAAAGGAGGGTTCATAAGGGAACCTTGGTTCCCTTAACTTATAAAGGACTTAAAAACAACAGCACATATAATCTAGTAACGAACCAACATACATGGAACTATCTCCTTCTCAATTCCAGCATCTTATACAAAGATTCCCCCCCTTCGAACTTTCCTATGAAACCATATCCCATAAGAAAGTTTCCACTGATTATGATGTCTGTTTAGCCATTCCCATAGGAAAAAAAGCATATATGTGGTTTACCTTTTATCATGACCAAGACGTATGTATTTTACTGGATATGAACCGTGAGAAAAAAATAGTAAAAGCAACGGTTCTTAAACAACCTTGCCCAGTGGGTCTGGAAACCGGGACAGTGGTTTATGGAACGGTGATACAACCGGTCAATGTGGTAGTGGATGATGTCCGGTTTGTTATCGAGGATATTTTTTATTACTGTGGAATCGCTATAAATAAAAGCCATTTTCATGAAAAACTACAGTTCCTACTGAAAGCAATGCCTCTATTGACCAAGCAACAAGTCGAGTTCCGCTTACCTAATATGTGGGAGTTTGAAAAGCTACCCGACGGAACCTTACCAGAAACACTAGCCAAATGCCAAGGGCTGACCTCGGATTCTATTCATCATATCCAATATCGTTCCTTCCATACGATTATGCCATATCTCAATATTGTAATCAATAAAAAGCCGTATTCTACAAATAATATTTCTGAACAAAAAAAGGATGCTATGGCGCACATTTCTCTGCCAAAACCACCGAACAATATCGACTTCAGTAAACCTCAGTATAAATATCCAACCGTGTTTCAAGTAAAAGCGGACCTTCAATATGATATTTACCATTTGTATGCATATGGGAAAAATAGCCAGCCGACCTATTATAATGTCGCCTATATCCCGAATTATAAAACGAGTGTCTTTATGAACGGGATTTTTCGAAATATCCGGGAAAACAAAAACCTCGATTATATCGAGGAATCTGATGACGAAAATGAGTTTGAGAATTGCCAAGAGGACCGATTTGTCAATTTAGAAAAGACGGTTCTAATGGAGTGTGTTTTTAATTCAAAGTTTAAAAAATGGACACCGATTCGAGAAGTGTCGAAAAATAAGGGGCAGTTCAATAATAAGAAAGATGATAGACGGGGAAAAGTAATACATGTGAATGCACTACTACGAACTTGACCGTTTTATTTAGAATTGTAATATTTTTACAGGAACATCATAACCTCTTTAGTATAAAAAATTGGATTACTGGAAATATAAGCGTCGGTGTCTTCTACTAATAGTTTTACATCGATGACATTTAAGTTCGCACGCTTT
>Ga0136642_1001065_pt1 | contig 12337 bp, 9 predicted proteins | sample LowCatLa1302831Y_FD_115313 | JGI IMG/M metagenome (GOLD analysis project Ga0136642, IMG submission 115313) | Freshwater microbial communities from Lower Cathedral Lake, Yosemite National Park, California, USA - 13028-31Y | ecosystem: Environmental > Aquatic > Freshwater > Lake ... | reverse complement strand
TATAAATTATTTTTTCAATTTGCGTTTAACGGTATAATGACAACCTTTATGAGATGAACCTTTTTTACAGTTTTTAAGATGTCTTTTGGTATGCTTGGGTTTCCTTACCTTTTTTGCATGTTTTCTAGTAATTTTTGCCTTTTTATAATTGTGCCTTCTTCTTTTGGTAGCCTTCTTAACAGGAACCAGTTTTTTTTCCTCTGGAACAGTAAAAAACTTGGCAATTAGATCCGTTGTCTCTCCATTTTCAGCTCGCATTTTTTTAACACCTTTTGCAACCGTCTCTTCCTCTCGTTCTTTAAGCTCTTCTTCGGCAATATCTTTTTCTTGGGGTTCTTCCTCCTTTACAATCACAAACTCTATTTCTTCTGGTTTGGGTTTAGATTTTGATTTTGATTTTGGTTTTGTTTCTGGGTTAAATGCAGATAAGGGTGGGATAAATTCACCAGCGCGCTCCAACTCTGCAATGTCCTTTTGGGCTACACTTGGTTTTCCAGGCTCTGCATTTTCAGGCGTTTTAATTTTCCTCTTAAATGCTGGATCCTTAATGGCCAAATGCTTAAGGTCCACATTCTTTTTTTCCGTGTTAACATAGATTACCTTGCCATATTTGGGACACTTTATTAGCATGGGTTCTTTGTCGCTCTCTGCAAAATTTACCGTTGGTCCTTCTTCCTCTGTTGGAGGTTCTAAAGTAGATTGATTCCTAGAGACAAGCAAACTGCGACCACCTTGTAAATATCCACCAATTGCAAACAGATTTATGCCTGAGACAGCATTCATCATAAAGTAAACAGAGCGGAATGCTGATGGGCGATCGCCTTGGACCGCCAAACGCAGCGCATTTCCGTTTTCATCATACGGGACAATAGTATCCTTGCTACTAGTGCTTCTAAAAATGGGTTCAATGCCGTTTTCTGTAATGAATCGTTGGGTCTCAGGAGTTAACTCGCCAAGGTCGTTAATATAGCCACCCCATTGCAGGGCGCCTTGCGCTTCTTGAAGTAAATCTCCCAGATTTTTTAGTGCAGTAGCGCCAAGTAAGGAATTAAAATTGTCGTTGTTGCTGGTGCTTTGTTCAGGAGAAAATGGTTTGTATTGCAGCATAGACCACAATCGGCGCACCTTGTCAAACATGTATTCGCGAATTTCTGGCGGAGACAAATCCTTCCACGCAGTATTATCTTCCATTTGTTCGCCATAGGTTTTGAAAAATAAGGTTTTCATACGCTGCACAATTGTCTTGTAAACAATGCGTGCCTTCAAGTCTTCCGCATCAGCCACTTTCATTTCAGTGGTATTTACTCGTGCAACATCTTCCTCTGTTTGACCTGGCAGCTTAGTCTTTAAAGAAAAGTCAATGGTTGCTGCAATACATTCTTCCTCCGATTCATCCTGGGTTTTGTAAAAAAGTACTGCGCCACCATAAGACATGCTTGCGTTTCCATCTGGTGACTCGTATATAAACTCATAATTAGTCGTACCAATCTCTTTTGGCTCTGTTGCGCCTAGACTTAATGAGCAGTTGTCCATTGCATCCATCATAGACGACCCAGCGCATATTACACCGCGTTTTAATGACTTATACAATCCAAAAAAATTTTGTGCCGCCTTGAATTTTTTGCGCAGTTCCTCAAACTCTTCATCTGTTTTAGATGTGCGATGAATCTCATTCAATGCATCTGCCTTATGAAAAAGACTGAGACTATTTAAATTTGATGTTAGCTTGGATGCATTGTCATAGATAAATCTTTTTTTGGGCGCAGGGAAGCGATAAATGCTTGGTTTCGCTGGTGGTTCTTGTGCTGGTTCTGGAGTTACATCTACTGCAACTTCTTCTAATTGTGGACCCTCTTCTTCTGCTTTGGACTCAGGTTCTTCTGCAGCTTCCTCTAATTTATCTTGTTCTTCTTCTTTTTGTTCTTCTTCTTTTAAAGCTGCCCCACCAGATTGCACTATATCTGCACGAGCAATGAGAGTTGTATTAAACTTTAAAAGCTCCATAAGGTTTTTAATTTCACGTTTTCTTTCTTCATCAATAACTACTTCAAATGGAGGAATTGCACTTTCCTTAAGGTTTTCAATAACAAGCTCATTAATTCTGTAAGCTGTCTCAATCTGGTCTCTAGTAAGCATTTTCTTAATATTGGGTTCTTCAAAGAGCGTCTCCAAATTAAATGTTGTTGGGAAGATGGATGTCTCCTCTATTTTGGTAAGAGTACCACCACGTTGTACAATTTTTCCGCCCTCCATCAATTCTTCTTCCTCTTTATCATCTACAATAAAATCCTCCAGATCTTTTGGAACAACATCATCTTCTGGTTTGGACGCATAAAAATCCAGTTCCTTGTCTCTGGTGGCTTCTTCACGCAATTCCATTTTATAATCACTACATTTGTAAAGGTAAACATCCAAGAAATTCTTCAATTTGTCATCAATTCCATTAGCCAAAAAGAGCACATCAGGAAGAACCTCCTTCAACATGTGTTTTAAAATAAGTATTTCAGCCATTAGCATTTCATTTTGTAGACCTTGGTTTTTTAAAAGCTCGTATGAAATGCCGTCAACATTTTCATCTGTAAAATCGGGGATCTCGGGGTAAATTTGTTGCCATAAACCTGTTTTTAAAAATATACCGCGTGCAACAGTTGTTAAAAGATTGTTATGCAATATGCCATATCTTCTGCGGACATAATATTTTTTTGTTACATTAATTTCCAATGGTTCTACTATTGGTACTTCTTCAGCTGGAGCACCACCTTTCTGTCCACTAGATTCTTGTTGAACTGATTCATTATCCTTTTCCAAGGAAGAAAATCTTGTCTTTTTAAATTCTGCAAATTGATCATCTGCCATTCCAGCATATTGTGCAAACAAACCTATAAATCCGTTTAAAACTTCTGCAGAATCTAAAACATCCAACGGATCCTTTTCCGCATTTGTTTCGTAGTATTTTCCGTTTGGAGCCTTATCCAAATAAGAAAATAAAAGTATTGATAAAAAATTACTAAAAATAGACGTCTTTAATATCATAATCTTTGTCTCCTCGTCTTCCACTTTTGTTTCTTTAAGTACTTCATCATAATAACTTACGAGGCCATATAAAGAGGTTACAATTGAGTAATGCATATCGCATTTATAAAAAGTATCTGGTGACAACCCTTCTGGGATTTGTGACTTGTAATCATTTTCTCCCAAAAAAGACGTTGCATAGAGTTTCAATGTAGAAAACATTGTTAAAAAATTGGGATTATTATTCAAAGACTTGGTAAAATCCTTTATAATTTCTCCAGTCAAGGAAGAAAAAACCTGGACAGGGCTTTCTTTTTCCTTTAGTATCTGTTCCTTTAGCTCTTCTTGAGGAGCAGCCATTAAATGAAGAATTAATGGTTTTGCTGTCTTGGTTAACATTTCTGTAACTGCGCCACCTTTTTGCTCAACTGGTTCTTCCAATGCATCTAACGTTTCATTGTACTTCTTTTTAAAATTTAAATAATTGAGGACCGCGGGTTCCAGTTCTTCCTTGTCAAAATCGCGCTCGGCATCTACAAATTTTCTGTCATCATATATAAATATTTCTCGTGGACCAGAAAGAGTTTCTATAAGTACTTTCAAGTTTGAATTTCCAATAGTGACTCCCATGGACTCTAAATCGGCAACATTTTTGACAATTCTTTTTAAATACCCATCCTTTGCAAAATTATAGTCGTGACCAAAATCGTGCAAAAAAATATTTATTATAAGGAGTTGCAGGTCTTCCTGTGTTTGAAACCTCATTTGCACATTTTTGACTTGTGAAGGCCAGACCTGTTTGCCTTCAAAATCAATATTTTTTATAGATGGTAATTTTTCATTTAATTGTGTTGATGAGCTCATATAATATAAAAATATTTAAAGCTTGTGAGTTTGTTCTATTTACCATTACTCATTTACTAAATAGATCCGCGAATGTAAACAGTCTTCATGTCAAGTTCATTGACGTAATAGATTAAATCGCTTGTGAGCACATGATCCAATTTTTCACTACTATTTTTTTGCTGTTTCTTGATAACAAATTGCATACCATTAAAATGTGACAGATGCTCGCCGAAATCTTGCCTTGCATGGATTTTCATGGAACTAATAAACTTGTCCATAGACCACTTGAGTGGAACATAGTACTTTTTGCGAATCCGCGTATTTTCAATTTCTAGACAGCATTTAAAATGTTGGATTGTTTCAATGTTAGAGAGGATATCCTCTGGCAAATCAATTATTAGAGAGGGGCGGTTTGAAAGCCTTTTTGGAGACATATTAGCTTTTGTGTTTTCACAAAGTTCTGTTTGAGTCATTTTTGGCTAGGTGTGAGATGATGTAAATTGAATACATTTTTGTTTTTGTATTCAATTTTAAAATTATTAACTAGAGATTTGTTGTAGTTTGTTGCCAGATCTTTTGAAATAGGAGTTATTCCACAATACGTCTTTATCTAATGCCTTTGCCAAGGTCTTGTCGCTTATTTTTAATTGTTTAATGCAGTCATATTTGCAAACAAATTCTTTTACGAGTTGGTTATTTTAATTTTATGAGCTACAATCAAGATTTACATGATTATGTCCAATTGTTTCTATAACTTCAAGGTATATTCCTGAACCTAATAATGCTCCTCTATTACAATCTAAATTTTTATAAAATGCAAAATCTCCATTAAGATAATAATCTGGGCATTGAAGACTATTAAAGTAATCTTCAGTTATTTTTATAGATAGCCATTTTTCAACCTCTAAAATAGCTTCTTTCTCTGTTTTATATGTTTCAAACGTTAAAGTATGTTTATGATAACTTCTTACTATGTCAAATGTTATTTTTCTAATATATCTATTATGATTGTTTATTGGCGTGTCATACACATAATTAAATATAACATTATTGTCTACACAACTACCTCCATATTTTTCACGAATTTTTACTTTAAATAGTGATATTTGTTCATCTAAATCGTATTCTTCTGGTAAGACCATTTTAAAGTTTAACCTTTCTCCATTGTGTCTTTTTTCAAAAACGAGATGCGGTTTATCTCGCATTACAGTTAGCGACACATATTTTGGTAAAATAGGCGCATCTTTATTTGGGTAAATATCATTTTCTAAATCATCAACAACTTTATTTGCTTGTACAAGTTTTTCCTGAATGGATACTTTATTAGATTTTGTAGTTGCCCATGGCTTATCTAACTTGGGATGCTTTTCAACTTTGAAAAACTCTCTTTGTTTAGTATGTTCAGCATCTAACCACTCTTGATAATAAACTACATATTTTTTTAACATATCTTGTGTCATACCCTCTGGTAAATCTTTTGCGCTAGATTTTCTTTCTCTTTTTGTTCCAGGTTTAATTCCTTTTGAATTTTGTTCTTGTTCTTTTCTTGTGGCCACGCGTAAATTTTCTAGTGAATTATTTAAAGGATTTTGATCAATATGATCAACGCTAACATTTTTAGTTCCTGCACCATTTCCATAACATTCCGCAATTATTTGATGAATATACAAATTTAATGAACATAAAATATATCCATTTTGATGTTTATACCAAGTAATCTTTTTTCCGTTATTTTTATTACTTTCATATTCTAATACTTTCTGGTAACTTTCAATGCACAATTTACAAATTGTATTTTTTTCACAATACATTAATAAATATTCTTTATCGTTTTCTTTTACTCTCCACATAGGATTTTTCATAATATTTGCATCTTGACCCATAGTCAAATAATGACCATTAATGTATTCAATAACTTCATATGTTCCCAGAATATTTTTATGATACCAATGATATATTTCTACGTTACATCTTCTAAGATCTAACGGATTTTCATTTTTAAAAACATAATAGACCGATTCTTGGCTAAATGAAAATATGAAATCTATATAACTGAATCTTTTATAGTTATAAGAGTATGAAGGATACATATCATCAGCATTTGCAAATACAAAAGTTTTATTAAAGTTAATAATTCTATCCTTGTCGCTTAAATCAACAAGGTAAATCTTGTTATTATATTCAATAACTCCGCACAATAATTCTTTGTTTGTGGAATACACTGGCTTCATAATATCACTTGTAAATGAAGACATTTCATTTTGATATGAATCAATTTTATTCATATTATAAATTATAATAATATGAACTATCTAAGTAGTTTTAACACAAAAATATATATAAGCAAATGTGGAAAGACCACCCAATCCGCTCAATTGGAATATGCGAGCCCTCCCATACCGCTCATAATTCTAAGAACGTTGTAGTTGGTGGCGTAGACGCGGACCTTGGCAGTCTTGGTGCCCTCAACGGTGGCGTTGGAGAGCACAAGTTGGAGTGTGGCGTTATCAATACGTGAGAAGTTGCACGTACCTGAAGGTTGATGTTCCTCAGGGCGGAGGGCAAAGCTGTACACGTTGATACCCTCATCAGGGTTTCTAGTGTGGGCCTGGTAAGGTTGTACGTAGTTGAAGTATGATCCTTCGCGCTCAGAGAAGCGGTCTTGGCCGTTAAGTTGGAGCTTAGCGGTGACGACGGGGTTCATGCCCCAACAGTGGAGGGGAAGGGAGGTCTCAGTGAGCACGAATGTGCCAGCATCGGAGACACCAGATTGGGTGTTATATGATTGGCTAGCAAAGCTATTAAGAGCAGTAACGCTAATACCAAGCTGAGCGGCAAGCGCAGTTTGCTCCGCAGTAGTGAGGTTATTGATACCAGGGCCGCCAAAGTGGGGCTCATTGTAAGGGTTGAGAGCAGGGGTTGTGGGGTTTGCGGAGTTTTGGTGCCAGTAATCACCGTTACCATTCACACCAACAGCGCCAGCATCTTGGAAGGTTCCGTCAATAGGGCTGATGTAGTTCCAGTCGTTGGGGATGTTGAAACCATTGTTAGCACCATATGTGATGGCGCTGGGTGAGCCAAAGGCGTGGATGGCGTTGGGGAGAGCATCAATGGCGTCAGTGTAGTTGAAGGGTTGGGCGCCAAGAACCTTGAAGAGGGTGGCGTCGCAAGCAAGGGATGAACAGTAGTCCACGTTTTGATCGGGTTGCACAACCCAGACAAGCTCCTTCACGGGGTGGTTGAAGTTGAGCTTGATCTTGTTTGAGGATGAACCGACGGACTCATCACCAGTGAATTGGAGTTGGGTGATGAGGTACTCGTGGGGGTTCTGGGCCATTCTGCGGCGCTCGTCCGTGTCAAGGAACACGTAGTCAACGTAGAGAGAGGCAGCAACAAGGGACTGGTTGTAGGCAATAACAGCGGGAAGGGGGGTTCCACGGCTGGCAGGGGTGACGCCAGTAATACCAGTGTTGCCGCAGTTGAGGGAGGTGACGGCCCACAAGCACTCATCAATGGGGCGAAGATCAAGGTTGATCTTGACCTCGTGGTATTGGAGGGCAATCAAGGGAAGGGCAAGACCAGGGTTGGTGCAAAACCAGAATTGAAGGGGGATGTAAAGGGTTGTCTCAGGGAGAGCATTGCGGGGAGCGCACACTTGACGAGGAGCCATGGAGTCGCAAGGACCATCAACCTCCGCGAAAGAGGGATCCGTGATGAAGGTAAGTTGTGTGGTGTTACCAATCATCTTGTAGTAGCCAGGGGTTTGCTCGCTGGTCATTGTGAGTTGGTTCCAGATGTGCATCCAGTCACCGTATTGGCGGTCAATGCGTTGGCCACCAATCTCAACCTCAACTTGAGCAACGATTTGCTCACCAGGGAAATCTAACCAACGGGCATACACACCGCTGGATAAGCCATATTGGACGGCGTTGGGGTTAGCGGCACCCATAAGCTGGTTAATCTCGGGAAGAGTAACCTGAAGGTAGGTGCGGTAGGCGAGATCGCCGTTACGGCTGATCACGCAAGTAACACGGCGACCGAAATCGGCTTGGCCGTTGAAAGTCTGCTCAATGGACTCAATAGCAAAGTTTGTGTAACGTCTGTAAGTGACCTTCCAGAAAGTAATTTGAGGATTACCAGTAAGGTAAACATCTTGTGCGCCATAGGCAACGAGCTGCATTAAACCACCTCCCATTTTATAATATTGCTAAAGAAAAAAATTTTTTGAGAATTGATTTAATTCGCAAAAAATAAAATTGTCAAAAATGACACATTTATGATAATATTTTATTTATGTCAAAATTGTCCTTCATGAATCTAGATAAATAACTTTCAAGAAATATTTCTTTTTTCCCTTCATGATTTTTCTTAAAAATATAAGAATTGTTGCTTTTTTTAATAGACCAACCTTCTTCCAATGCATTAAACAAAAAGATCATCTTTTGAAATTTTGTATTATCTAGTTGCACGTTCATTTTATTACCATTTGTATCTTCTAAATTAATTGTTAATTCCATTAATAAATAGTGTGAAACTATAATTCACATTTAAACTAGTTTTGCGTCTTAAATCAACTAGATAATGCACCCAAAACTTATATTCTCTACATTACATTCTCTATATTCTCTATATTCTCTATATTCTAAACTTTATTATTTTGAAAATGGGTCTAAATATATTTTATTTATTATTAGTTAAACATTGTAAAATAGTAATTTAATATATAGTAAACAAAGATGCCTTCATTTAAGCCAAAGAGTATTAAAAAAATCAGGGTAAGCAAAAAAAACTCTACCACATTAGATGGCAAACACAAAGAGTTTATAAATGAATTTTGCAAGGATGAACAGGATAAAATTCCTACAATCAAAAAAGAAAAGGCTGACTTAAAACAACAATTAATTGATCAAGCAGATCAATTAACAATTGAGCAACGATTAGACATTGCGGATCGCATAAATGAAATTACTGAAACTGTTAAAAAATTGAAGACAAAGAAGGTAGATTATTTCCTAGACAATTCAAGGTATATTTTTGAATACTTTGAAAACAAGAAGAATATTTCATCAACTGAAATATCTTCTTCCTCTTCTACGATGGACACGAAAAGTAAAATACTGAACAGTTTTTTTAAAATTAAGAATGAAGATCCAAATCAAAACAAGGCAGAAAATGAAAACAAAAATAGAAATATTGTTCAACGATATTTGAGCAATATTGATGAAACATTTTTGGATATGAATGCATTTGTTTGCTCTACAGACGTTTGTCAATATTGCTTTAAGGGTGAGCTCATACCGTTGGATGATGAGGGAGTTCTAATATGCAATATATGTTCAAAGAATGTTCCTTATTTGATTGAGAATGAAAAACCGTCTTACAAAGAACCGCCAAAAGAGGTATGCTTCTATGCTTATAAAAAAATCAATCATTTTAAGGAGATTTTGGCGCAATTTCAGGGCAAAGAGACAACGCAAATTCCCGCGGATGTTATTGAAAATATTAAATTGCAAATTAAGAAAGAGAGAATACAACTTGAGCAATTAAACCACTACAAGACAAAGGAAATATTGAAAAAATTGGGATACAACAAGTACTATGAACACATTGCATTTATTAAAAACAAACTTGGCATTAAACCACCCGTTATGTCTCAAGAATTGGAAGAAATTCTGTGCAATTTATTTATGGAATTGCAGGCACCTTATGCCAAATTTTGCCCTGATTATCGCGTTAATTTTTTAAACTATTACTACGTTCTTTACAAGCTTTGTGAGCTTTTGAATGAAAAACAATATTTGATTGACATACCTATGTTGAAAGATCGTGAAAAATTAATTGAACAGGATGAAATTTGGAAAAAAATGTGTGAAAATTTAGATTGGGAGTTTGTGGCGACTATCTAAAATTTATATCAATTACTTTTGTAAAATTGATATAAAGGAAAAGGGGTTCTAATTATTTATTTATTTATTTATTTATTTATTTATTTATTTATTTATTTATTTATTGTAAAACATACTTAAAGACCTCCAGGGAAGCCAACAAGATTGGCGCCAATGCCGAAGCCAGCACCAGAACGAGCAGTCATGCCCATGCTAGGGACATACGTGTCCAAGATGCTAAATGTGGCAGCAGCCGTCAAGGCAATCAACATGATCTCCTCAAGATTCAATGATTGCTTGGGGATAGCATAAGCGGCAATAGCCACCATCAAACCCTCAACTAAATACTTGATGATTCGCTTAATCAACTCGGAAATATCAAACAAGCCGTGCATTATATATTATGTGGTTAGAAAAAATAAACATCCTTAAAAGACAAACAAAAAATAAACAAAAAATAAACAAAAGATAAACAAAAGATAAACAAAAGATAAACAAAAGATAAAAGATCTAAATATTTGCAAAATATTAATTGTTAAATAAAATACTTAGAATGAAAACGCGAAGGGATGTATAAATGAGTTTTTCTAAAGAAGTTCGCCCTACTGATTTATCATTTGAGAGAAAAGAGACTGCAACTGGCCAACCAAATCCTAAATATGTTGACATTTTGGAGGTAGACAAGCCTATTGCAGGTCAAAACTTTTGCTGCATTTCCTTTGTTTCTCCTGAGAAGGTTTTAAAGCAAAAAGAGATGTTCTTTTTCCAGGAATTTCTAAATAAGTGGGAGTTTTCAAAGGCCATGGAGAAGTTTGTTCAGTTTTTGAACTTTGTTTCCTTCAAGTACAAGCTTACGTTTGAAGATGTTACCAAGGATTTCAAGGATTTCTTGGAGGAGGAGAAGGCCAGCCTTACTGGAAGTTCATTGGAGGATGATTATAGGACCTTTTTGGATAAGAATGAGGATCGCCTAGAGAAGGAGTTTAATGTGAAGTTCAACTTTCAAACTTCTATCCGCGGTCTCAAGATTCGCGGTTCTTTCCCCACACAAGAGGAGGCCGAGCTCAGGTGCAAGATGCTTAGAGAGATGGATCCTTACCACGATATCTTGGTTGGACCTATTGGAATGTGGATGCCTTGGGACCCTGAGGCCTACCGCACTGGTCGCGTTGAATACATGGAGGAAGAGCTCAATCAACTTATGCATGAGAAGACCAAGAACGAGTCTTTGGCCAAGAATGAGTTTGATCAACGCGTCAAGGAGAGCAAGAAGAAGGCCATTGAGGAGAACATGAAGAATGCCGAGAAGAGTGGCAATGTTTTGACGCAAACGGTTGACAATGATGGCAACTTGGTGGGCATTAATAATGTGAACACGCAAGAGAATGTGTTTAATTCACAGGAGACCATCTCCGCCGCAGACATTCGCAAGGAGTTGTTTGAGGGCGAAAATATTGTTATGGGCAAGACGGATAATGGTCAAAGTGAGCTTATCAGTGGACCTTTTGCCACTAAGAAGAACGAGTAAAATATTGAATGAATAGTTTGTAAACTAGCTTAAAGAAAAAATTTTGTATATAGTGTTTATACGTATATATAAGATTTATACGTTGCTAATAATCGTGGTAAAAGCAATCATCGTAATTTTCTCCCAGAAGAAGCCATTGGTCCATACGAGTCAAAGAATCGCTTTTTTGTTCTCCTGTAATAGCATCAAAGTAAGAATAACGTGACCCTCTAAAACCAAAAGCTGAACCACGATTCATCTTATTCAAATACAAAATGGTCGTATATGGCTCATCCGTAAAGGAAGGTCCGTTCTTGATGCACGCATACGACGGTATTACGTATTCATGCTTTCCAGACGGATCCTCTGGACAATTCAGCAAAAGTTTCCCTCTCTTGAACATGCAATAATAGTTATCATCATCTTCATCACTGTCATTAACTACCCATGCGCAGTTATATCCACCTTTCCCGTCTGAGAAATACGTATATTTGTAGCTCACTTCATGTTCAAGGCCATAGTCATGCACAGTTTCTGAGTATTTTATTGTTTTTTTGGGAAAGTTAATGTACACAGCATCAATAAGTTGCGCTTGTATTTTTTGGTCATCTTGTTCGTATCTCCATTCCTGCGCAGAACTTGGCAAAAGAAGCTTGATAACATTGGCTGGTCTTCTGTATGGATTTGAATGCAAGCTTAGGAATTTATCAAGCGCCCGAGTGGCGTACCATTTGCATTTGTATTTTTTTGTTTTTTTGTCAACGACAAACTTGAACCGCAATCTTGTGCCCCTTGTTAGCCCTGACATGTAGACAAGAATCTTGTTGACAAGCTTAAGAGGTAGCTTGGGACCATTGTTGACAATTGCGTTTGCGCTCATTGTTGGAATATATTGATTTTGTTTTAGATTGATTTAGTTTGAAACTTGTGCAAAGCCTTTGGTGTGCATTTGTAGACATTCTATTAAAGCATCTCAATTTTTTTGTAAATTGAGATTCTTTTACAACTGCTTTTACAATTTAAAAGCGGATCTACCACTTGCTCTTTTTAACGCTAATTTTTGGTCCTTGACCTCGCTTCTTGGTGT
>Ga0136642_1001064_pt1 | contig 12349 bp, 10 predicted proteins | sample LowCatLa1302831Y_FD_115313 | JGI IMG/M metagenome (GOLD analysis project Ga0136642, IMG submission 115313) | Freshwater microbial communities from Lower Cathedral Lake, Yosemite National Park, California, USA - 13028-31Y | ecosystem: Environmental > Aquatic > Freshwater > Lake ... | reverse complement strand
TACGCAATTACCCGATCTATCAATAAGAACATGTGGGTGAGTGCCTCGAGGGTTGACCGGAATTGGTTCAATGGAAAATTGACAGTTCAGATTCAAGAGCGGCAAGCAGTCGCTTCTTATACAAGCAACGATGGATCTCTACAATTTTTTGATGCGAAAGGTGAGGATTTTCAATCACCTCTGAGCTACCAAGGAATCCCAAGCATCAACCTCGCAATTTCTTCTGCCAATTCGAAGCGAGCTGTTGCTGATCTTCTTGTGCTTCTGCCGAAAGAGCTGCTTTCTCGGGCCAAAACTTTTACCGTCACTACTTCAGGGGAGATTGAGATGGAATTGACACTCACATCGCAACGTAAGGGAAAAATAAAATGGGGAACAGCAACCGATATCCCACTAAAAGTAAGTGTGTATCAAAAGCTCCTGACGCTAACGGAAAATTCAAAGGCGATAGTTTTCGATCTCTCCAACCCTCTTTCACCGATTACAAAATAACTCTCTGCAGTTCGTGTCGGTCGTTGCACCAAACGATCCTCACCCTTACTTTCTCCCTATCGGAATAACAATAACTTTAAGTCTCAAGTAGAGATTTAGAGATCAGGAAGAGGCGTAACGTGGCAACACCACAAAATTATCTTGCAGTAATTAAAGTCGTTGGAATCGGCGGAGGCGGTGTTAATGCTGTTAACCGCATGATCGAAGCAGGGTTGAAAGGTGTTGAATTCATTGCAATAAATACTGATGCGCAACAACTCATTATGTCTGACGCAGATGTAAAATTAGATATTGGTCGCAAATCAACTCGGGGACTTGGCGCGGGTGCTTCTCCAGATGTTGGTCGTCAAGCCGCGCTCGATCATCTTGAAGAGATTGAAGAAGTGTTACGTGGTGCGGATATGGTCTTCGTTACAGCCGGTGAGGGTGGTGGAACTGGAACGGGTGGTGCGCCAGTCGTTGCAAAGGCTGCGAAGGATCTTGGTGCCTTGACCGTCGGTGTTGTAACAAAACCATTTTCATTTGAGGCAAAGCATCGCACTGCACAGGCAGAAGAGGGCATCGCAAATCTTCGACTGGAAGTGGATACCCTGATCGTGATTCCAAACGATCGCCTCCTTGCAATTTCTGATCGAACAATCACTGCTGTCGAAGCATTCAGAAGCGCTGACCAAGTCTTACTCTCGGGTGTACAAGGGATCACCGATCTCATTACAACTCCTGGTTTAATAAATCTTGATTTTGCGGATGTCAAGAGTGTGATGGCTGGTGCTGGTTCGGCGTTGATGGGGATTGGCTCTGCTCGTGGTGAATCACGCGCCATACGCGCTGCTGAACTTGCGATAGCGAGCCCACTGCTCGAAGCTTCTATCGATGGTGCACGCGGAGTCTTGATGTCGATCGCAGGGGGCTCAGATCTGGGACTCTTCGAACTATCTGAGGCAGCGGAGATGATTGCTAAGGCAGCTCATCCGGATGCAAACATTATATTTGGGACAGTGATTGATGATGCGCTCGGCGACGAGGTCCGCATTACCGTGATAGCGGCGGGTTTTGACGGTGGAGAGCCAAGGAAGGTCCTGATGCCCGTTATCTCGGCAGCATCTCTATCTGGCCAGGCCGATCCAATTCCTGCAAATGACCCGATCGCGGTCGCGCTCGATCTCGGGATTAACGAGAACACGGGTGGGATTCCTACGATTTCAACGCCACGTCGAAAGATCACCTTCGAAGAACTTGTCAGCGAAGATGAGATTGATGTGCCCGACTTCATGAAGTAGTTTTCACAAATGCCAAAGATTCATTTTACTTCTGCTCCGAACAACTTGGCGCTTCACACTGGAGACGATCGGCCCACGGTCCTGAGCAATCGTGAGAACTTACGCAAAGAGCATAAACTTACCGCGCTGCAATTTATGAACCAGACTCATAGTGACGTTGTGATGAGCATTAACTCTTACAGCGAAGTTGATATCGATGCGGATGCAGTTGTGACACAACGGCCAGGTCTGGGACTTGCTGTTCTCGTAGCAGATTGCATTCCACTTTTGCTAAGTTCGCCAACATGTATAGCGGCGGTGCATGTGGGGCGGGTTGGTATGACAAATGGAATTATCCATAAGACGTTGGATGTAATGGAGGGGCTCGGAGCTAAGGGAATATTTGCTTGGATCGGGCCGTCAATCTGTGGCACATGTTACGAAGTTTCGCCTGAGCTGTATGACGAAGTAACGACCTTTTTTCCAGCATCTGCAACGAATGACACCTGGCACTCACTTGACCTGCCCCGTGGGACGATTGAAATTTTGCGCGACCGGGGAATCGAAACTCGAGCACTTGGCTTATGCACCTATGAGAATCCACAATTCTTCTCACATCGTCGAGATAATTCGATCGGTCGTCAAGCGGGTGTTATCTCACTATGAACACCACGAGATTGGAAGAATTATCTGGCAATTTGCGCCGCGTTCAGGATCGGGTCGATAAGGCAGCTCGCCATGCTGGCCGAAACCCATCTGACATCACATTGATTGCTGTCACCAAGTTTTTCCCAGCCAGTGATGTCCAACACCTTTACGATCTGGGCCACCGTGATTTTGGTGAGAATCGAGATGATGAGGGCGAAACGAAATCAGTTCTCATTCCTGCCGATGCGAATTGGCACTTTCAGGGTCAGATTCAAGGTCGCAAGATCTCCTCTCTTCTGGATTGGGCGGATCAGATCCATTCTCTCGCTTCACTTGACCATGCCAGCAAGTGTGAGCGCGTCTTATCGGAGCGAGGGGAGAGCCGGGAATTCTTTATTCAGATTAATATGGAGCCAGAACGTGCAGATCGTGGGGGTATAGCAATAACCTCGCTAGCCACTTTCCGAGATTCATTGCGAGCCATGACACATATCAATCTCCTTGGTCTTATGACAGTGCCCCCGGTAGAGAGCGATCCTCAATCAGCCTTCGCTCTCATCGCTGAAAGTGCGGCCCGCGAAAATCTCACCAAGCTTTCTATTGGAATGAGTGGCGATTTTGAGGAGGCAATTGCAGTCGGGGCGACACATATCCGTATCGGTAGTTCAATCCTCGGTTCGCGCCCAACGCTCGCATAAACTTCTCCCATGGCTAATGCATTCAAAAAAATGGCTGGATATCTAGGTCTCGTCGATGATGGGGCAGATTTTGAAACCACAGTTGCAGTAGACGTTCCACAAAAAAGTGTGCGCGTCACTCCACCTGCCGCTGTTCGGGTGAATCCCGCCGCGTCGGTTCGCGAGCGAGCACTTCATGTTCCAGTAGCCCACCCAGAACTCCCTATCTTGGATTCAATTTTCACGATTCACCCACGTTTTTATAATGAGGCTCGTACCGTTGGTGAACATTTTCGTGAAGGCCAACCTGTACTCATGAACCTGAGTGATATGGAAGAGTCAGAACGCAAACGCCTCGTTGACTTTGCCTCGGGTCTCGTCTTCGGTCACCGTGGGAGTATCGAACGCGTCACATCGAAAGTATTTTTGCTCACCCCCGAGAATGTTAGAGTTTCATCTGAGAATAAGGCGGCAGCCGCAGAGGCAAGCTTCTTTAACCAGAGCTGATAAGGAAAACTTGGGATGTCTTTTGTTTTACTGATTTTACGAACCGTTCTTCAACTCTTCGTCTTAGCCCTCTTTGGCCGGCTCATCCTTGATTATGTGCGGATTTTTGCAGCGCAGTGGAGACCAACTGGAATTGTTCTCGTGGTGGCCGAGGCGATTTACTCGATTACGGATCCAGTGATGCGCTTTGTTCGCCGCTTTATTCCACCGCTACGGATTGGGCCGGTCGCGATTGACCTCTCCTTCATCCTTATCTTTATCGTGGTCCAGATGCTCTCGCGTTTCCTCAACACCATTCGATAGTAGATCCGAACCGTGGCCAAAACAGCTCGCGTAGAGCGAATTCTTTATATTCCATTTGATCAACTCCACACCGGTCACGGCGCACTTAAGTTCGCAAATAAAAAGAGTGACCTCATTCTTTTAGTAGAGAGCGCTCGCATGGTGGATCCTCGTGTCTATCACCCGTATCGCCTCTTCTTCCTCGTTTCGAGTGCCAGGCATTTTGCAAAATCACTCGAGAAAGATGGATATCGAGTGAGCTACATTAAGGCAGCTACAACTGCTGATGGAATCCGGTCGGCACAAAAAGAGCATGCCGGAACCACAATATTTGCTGCCAGGCAATCATCGTTTCGTCTTCAACAAACGCTCGAGTCTTTCGGTGCGGAATTTTGTGAGAATGATTTTTTCCTCACACCAACCTCAATTTTCACAGAGTGGGCGGGGAGTCAACGCAACCTCCTAATGGAGAACTTTTATCGGAAGCAGCGCAAGCGCCTTGATCTCCTTATGGAGGGTGAGGATCCCGTAGGTGGTCAATGGAACTTCGATAAGGAAAATCGAGAGCCACTGCCGAAGAACTATTCCTGGCAGCCCTATCTCGAACATGTGCGTGACGATCTTGATCGCGAGGTAGCTAGCCAATGCGGAGCTACGGTGGGGAGTGAGTGGGCCACCACTCGTTCTGGAGCGCTTAAAGCGTTAGAAAATTTTCTAGAAAACCATTTTGTAGATTTTGGTCGATATGAAGATGCCATGTCCGACGAGAATTGGGCAGTTCATCACTCGCTACTCTCGCCATATCTCAACAATGGATTGCTTCATGCCCAGGAAGTCATAGCAGCGGCGATTATTAAATTTAACGAGGGATCGATTCCGATCGCATCCTGCGAAGCCTTCATTCGCCAAATCATTGGCTGGCGCGAGTACATCAATGGTATGTATTGGGTTCTAGGTGAAGAGTATCGAGATCGAAATGGTTTAGCTGCCACCCGCTCGCTGCTGCCACTTTTTACCGATCCAGCAAAGACCAAAATGAATTGTGTAAAATCGATCGTCACCGATATCGATAACCGCGCCTGGGTTCACCATATTCCTCGACTCATGGTTCTGAGTAATCTTGCACTTATTACTGGAGTGAAGCCGGCAGAGTTTTTGCAGTGGATGCGGGCATCCTTTATTGATGCAACCGATTGGGTGATGGTTCCAAACATTATTGGGATGGGCGTGCACGCCGATGGTGGCGAGATGATGACGAAGCCATACGCCAGCGGGGGCGCATACATCTCAAGAATGGGTAATTACTGCAAGGGCTGTTTCTTCGACCCAAAGAAGCGGACGGGGGACGATGCCTGTCCTTTCACGACCCTCTATTGGAATTTCTTGGATCAACATAGGGGCACATTTGTTAAGAATCATCGGATGGCGCAGCAGCTCGCCGGGCTTACCCGCCTGAGCGACCTAGCTGATGTAAGAAAACGGGCGGCGAAGGTTTTGAAGGGCCTAGAGCTCGGCGAAATTTAGCTCTTACTCAGAGCCAGAGCCAACCCGATCTCACTATTACTTATCTCAAGCGTTGGGTCATGGGTGAAGGATGTTGCGAGCACTTCCGCTGCGATAAATTTCTCTTCGGCGTTGAGCGCATTGATCAACTCTGGCGTGCCATTCCAGCGGACTGAGATGCGATCAGAGATATCGAAATCTGAACTTTTTCGCTCTTCTTGGATTGCACGAATAATCTCGCGTACCAAACCAGCCTGGATCAGGAATGGAGTTAATTGAAGATCAAGCGCGACGCTCTCACCAGAATGGGAGGCGACCGACCAGCCCGATTTAGGAGTTTCAGTGATAACGAGATCGTCAAGCTCTAGTTGTGCGCTCTTGCCCTCATAGGAGATGGTGATCGACCCAGCGCTTCGGATTGTTCGAACCGTCTCCATGTGATTTGTCGCCAGCAAGGTTTGGGCAATCGCTTGAACGTCGCCGCCAAAGCGGGCACCAATCGTGCGGAAGTTTGCCTTGATTGAAACATCTACCAGATCGCCATCGGCCTGAGCCAATCCAGCCAAGTCAAGCACGTTGAGCTCTTCCGCAATATGCGCTCGGATCTCTGGATCCATCGCATCAAAACCGAGCGCCGCGACGAGTGCGCGGCCAAGTGGCTGACGGATTTTAATCTTAGATTCGGCGCGAGCTGCTCTGCCAAGTTCTACGAGGCGGCGAGAGAGGCGAACAGAGTGGGTGAGTTGATTGTCGATCAATTTCTCATCAGCAATCGGGAAATCAGTCAGGTGCACGGATTCTGGAGCAGTTGGATCAGCGACGCGAACTAACTCTTGCCAGACATGCTCCGAGATGAACGGAATCATCGGTGCAAGCAGTTGGGTCAAAATCTTTAAGGCTTCATGCAATGTTGATAGAGCAGCACTATCTCCATCCCAGAATCTGCGACGAGAGCGGCGTACATACCAATTGGAGAGGTCATCAATAAAGGCAGCCAAGAGCTTTCCAGCCTGCTGTGAATCAAACTCGCTGTAAGCCTGATCAACACTCTTGATGAGCTGATTGAGCTCTGATCTGATCCAACGATCCATCACTTGCGGTGCAGTTGTTGCTGGTACCTCACTTGGCGTGGCGCTCTGATCGGTGATCGTAAAGTTTGCTGCGTGTGCATAGAGCGTGAAGAAGGAGACGGTGTTCCAGTAAGTGAGGAGAGTCTTTCGGACGACATCGGAGAGTGCGTCGTGTCCAACGCTGCGGGATGACCATGGCGATCCCGCGGCGAGCATGTACCAACGGACAGCATCGGCACCATGTTGATCCATCAGCGCGATCGGCTCCAGAACATTACCGAGATGTTTGCTCATCTTGCGACCATCTTTATCAAGAATGTGTCCCAAGCAGAGGACGGTTTCATAGGAACTTTGATCGAAGACGAGAGTTCCTATTGTCATCAAGGTATAGAACCAACCACGAGTCTGATCAATTGCTTCGGCAATAAAATTTGCCGGATAGGCAGCTTTAAATTTTTCGACCGACCCTTCCTTATGCGGATAACCCCATTGTGCGAAGGGCATCGCGCCTGAGTCATACCAACAGTCAATTACTTCACTGACGCGGGTCATAGTTCCCGAACACTCGTGGCAGTCAAAGGTAATCTCATCGACAAAAGGGCGATGCGGATCTGTGGCGGATACGCTCTGGCCACTGAGTTGTGCGAGTTCGGCAAGGGAGCCGACACAGTAAAGATGGCCATCGGGGCAGCGCCAAATGGGTAGTGGTGTTCCCCAATAACGATTCCGCGAGACTGCCCAATCAATATTATTTGTCAGCCAATCTCCATAGCGACCATTTTTAATAGTCCCTGGATGCCAATCAGTCTTCTCGTTTTCACGTAAGAGCGACTCCTTAATTGCGGTGGTTCGGATGTACCAGGATGGCTGCGCGTAGTAAATCAAGACGGTGTGGCAGCGCCAACAGTGCGGATATGAGTGTTCGTATTGAGTATGTTTAAAGATTAAGCCGCGAGCTTTTAGATCCTTGATGAGGACCTTATCGGCATCCTTAAAGAAGGCGCCACCGACGAGATCGATTTCTGGCAGGAAGGTCCCATCTGCTGCGATGGGGTTCACAACTGGTAATCCATAAGAACGACATACTCGAAGGTCGTCAGCACCAAATGCTGGGGCTTGATGCACTAACCCTGTTCCATCCTCAACGGTGACATAGTCAGCGAGAACGATAAAATGCGAGTCAGGAATATCTAAGAGATCAAATGGGCGGGTGTAGGCAGAACGTTCGAGATCTGAACCAATAACTGTCGCGAGAACGGAGATATCCTCGCTTTTTGCGATCTTTGAAACAAGATTTTCGGCAACGACGAGACGTTCGGACCCGTTCTCACGAGCAACTTCGATGATCTGATACATAACAGCGGGGTTTACTGCGATTGCAGTATTTGAGACGAGGGTCCACGGAGTGGTCGTCCAGACCAGGAAAGCAGCGCCATGTTCGGCGGCAATGCCAGAGGTCGCCTCAAATCTCACATAGACAGACGGATCCTGAACCGTCTCATACCCTTGGGCAAGTTCATGATCTGAGAGGCCGGTCCCACAACGAGGGCAGTACGGTGCGACCCGGTGATCTTGAACGAGTAGCCCTTTTTTAAAGATTTGTTGAAGTGACCACCAGACGCTCTCGACATATTCTGGCGACATCGTCCAATATGCCTCATCGAAATCTACCCAGAAGCCCATCCGACGTGTCATCTCACTAAATTCTCCGACATGGCGCTGGACCGATTCGCGGCACTTCTCGTTAAATGCGGCGATACCAAACTTTTCAATATCGCCTTTGCCGGTGAAACCAAGTTCCTTCTCTACCGCGATCTCAACGGGGAGGCCGTGACAATCCCAACCCGCCTTCCGAAGCACGTGCTTGCCCTTCATTGTTTGGAAACGAGGGAAGAGATCCTTAAATACTCGAGCTTCAATATGGTGAGTGCCCGGCTTGCCATTTGCAGTGGGCGGACCTTCATAGAAGGTCCAACCTTGCGCCCCTTCACGGGCAGCGACCGATTTAGCAAAGATAGAGTTCTTCTCCCAGAAGGCTAAAATATCTTTCTCGGTGGCGGGCAGGTCGATAGCGGGCGGAAGTGCTTTAAATGTGCCCATAAGTAAGAATCGACCCCTTTTTACGCCGTTGTGCGCCGTTGTGTTGCAACTGGAGAATAGAGCCTGAGTCTAGCGCGGCGAAGTTGGCGTTTGGCGCTTATAAGTTCTAGCCTGTGCCTCCTAGGTCACGGCTATCTATTGATGAGTAAGGCTCTAGGCAGTCAATGGAGTAACCCAAAGAGGTATCTATGAAGAAGGCAGTGAAACGAGCATTGAGTAAATTAACCGCGGTAAAAAAAGCCCCAGCGAAGAAGCCAGCCCCAGCGAAGAAGCCAGCCCCAGCTAAAAAAGTGATCGCCAAGACCGCCCCAGCGAAGAAGGCAGCCCCGGCTAAGAAAGTAGTAGCTAAAAAAGTAATCGCTAAAAAAGCCCCGGCGAAGCAGGTTGCGCCACCACGTTCACCTAACATCGTGAAGCCGCAATTAGCCTCGAAGAAGGCGCCGGGTAAGCCGTTTCCGGCAAAACTCCAAAGTACGACAACTGGAGATTCGACCACGATCACCGTCACTCCTCGTGAAGTGAATAACGGCCCAGAGGCTGTCGTTGAAGAGCGTCGTCTCGTCATGCCACCACCACCTCGTCCAATCAAGGCAGGCAAAAAGGTTGCACCTCTTAAGCCAATCAAAGGCGCTCCGGCAGCGTTCATCATCGATGAGAGCGAGAGCACGTGGACAGCGCCCGAGTTCAAATTAATGCGGACTGAACTCGCTAAGGATCTCTTACGACTGCGAGCCGAACTCACCGAAGCCGAGGGCGAGATGGAGCAGTTGATTGTTTCTGCTGGTGTCGGAGCAGGGGATGACCAAGCTGATGCTGGCACCAAGACCTTCGAACGCGAGCATGAGATGTCGCTGGTGTATAACGCACGTGACATGGTCCTTCAGACCGAGCGCGCTATGAGCCGGATCGACAATAAAAGTTATGGACGTTGCGAAGAGTGTGGCAACCCAATCGGCAAGGCACGACTCCAGGTGTTCCCTCGGGCCACCCTCTGCATGGCATGCAAGCAAAAAGAAGAACGTCGCTGACCGCCTCAAAGCGTCGGCTCGTTCTCATAATATTTGTTGTTGCTGGCCTCGATACGCTCACAAAGAGCCTTGCGCTCGCTCACTTGGGTGCGAAGCCGGTTCGAGTTTTTGGCTCATTTCTGACACTGCATCTTCGTTACAACTCGGGCGCAGCTTTCAGTATTGCCGCCAATCGAACCGCACTACTGAGCGCTTTCTCACTGGCCGTCGCGACCTTAATCATGGTCCGAAGTGCCCGCATGACGCGGCGTAGCTGGCTCTGTGGCGCTGGTTTAGTTGTTGGTGGAATTTCTGGCAATCTGATCGATCGTATTTTTAGGCCACCAGGTGCGCTCTCAGGCCAGGTAGTCGATTGGATCGAGATCACCCATTGGCCCACATTTAATCTGGCTGATTCCTCTATTGTTGTAGGAGCAATTCTCGTGGCGGTCCTCGTCTTGAGAAATATCCCATCAGAACTTCCTCGAAGTCGACCTCGTAACGATAACGGTCAGAGCGATGGCAATCTTGGTGGAACATATAAAGGTGATACTGATGAGTGAGCGCGAAATCAAAATTCTTTCGATCCCCGAAGGTCTGGATCAAGAGCGAGTTGATGCGGCCCTTGCTCGGCTTTTAGGACTCTCACGGTCAGTCGTGGTTTCCCTACTCGAAGCAGGTGAGATCACGCGCAAAGGTAAGGCGCTAGGAAAATCTGACAAGGTTGCTTCAAGTGATCTCATCGAAATTATCATGCCAGCGGCGAAGCGCGAGCCGACTCTGACTCCGACTCCCATTGACGGACTCACCGTCATCTACAACGATGATCACATCATCGTGATTGATAAACCAGCAGGGGTAGCTGCTCATCCGAGTCCAGGATGGAGCGGCCCGACTGTTATCGGTGGAATTATTGCGGCAGGTTTTAATGTATCTACGAGCGGCGCAGCCGAACGTCAAGGAGTAGTTCACCGTCTCGATGTCGGAACAACGGGTCTTATGGTCGTTGCAAAAGATGAAGCTGCGTACTCAAATCTTAAAGATCAATTTAGAGATCGCACCGTTGGTAAGGTCTATCATGCATTGGCTCAGGGCCATATGGATCCATCAGAGGGAACCATTGATGCGCCGATCGATCGCCATCCAAAAGAGGATTATCGATTCGCTGTCGTTGCGGATGGAAAACCAAGTATCACTCATTACAAGGCGTTGGAGTATTTTCGGGCAGTAACGCTGGTAGAAATTGAACTAGAGACCGGTCGGACTCACCAGATTCGCGTCCATTTCTCGGCCCTCCACCATCCCCTCGTTGGCGATCTGACCTACGGCGCTGACCATACGATCGCCGATCGGTTGCAGATGAATCGCCCTTGGCTCCATGCAAAGGAGCTCTCACTTACGCATCCCATCTCCGGTGCAGCTCTGCACTTCTCTGCCACTTATCCAGCCGATCTGACACGCTCGTTGAGCCTCCTCGAGGCCAATCAAGAGCGCGACTAAGCCTCCGTAGTAGCCTCTCCAATCGTGCCAGCAAGTTCAAGAAACTCCGACAGCTTTGTTCACCTGCACGTTCACTCCGAGTACTCGATGCTCGACGGTGCAGCACGAGTTGAACAACTTGTCCAAGAAGTCGCTAAACTCGAAATGCCGGCCATCGCAATTACCGATCATGGAAATGTATTCGGCGCATATGAGTTTGATAAGCAGGCTCGCAAAGCTGGGGTGAAGCCCATCATTGGGATAGAGGCCTATGTAGCGCCAGAATCTCGCTTTACCAAGAGCCGCGTGAAATGGGCTGATGGCGGCGAGGATGATGTTTCAGGCGGCGGTGCCTATACCCATATGACACTTCTCGCCGAGAATAATGAAGGACTCGGGAATCTCTTTAGACTCTCCTCGCTCGCTTCGCTTGAGGGTTTTTATTACAAGCCTCGCATGGATCGTGAATTATTGTCACGCTATTCGACTGGCATCATCGCAACGACTGGTTGCCCGGGTGGTGAAATTCAGACCCGCTTACGCATGGGTGCTTATAACGAAGCACGACAGGCCGCGAGTGAACTTCGAGATATCTTTGGCAGAGAAAACTTCTTCTTGGAAATTATGGACCATGGCATCGAAGTTGAGCGAAGAGTCAAAGCGGATCTCTTAAAGCTTGGGAAGGATTTGGGACTGCCACTTCTCGCCACCAATGACCTCCACTATACGAAGCATGAAGATGCTGGGGCACACGAGGCGCTGCTCTGCGTGCAGAGCGGTTCTACTATTGCAGATCCCAAACGCTTCAAATTTGATAATGACGAGTTCTATCTCAAAAGTCCGGCGCAGATGAGAGAGCTCTTCCAGGATTTAGAAGGAGCTTGTGATAACACCCTCCTTATTGCGGAACGATGCAATACAACGATGCGCGAACATGAAAATCTCCTTCCGCAGTTCGAAGTACCACCCGGAGAGAGTGAAGATTCGTGGCTGCGCAAACAAGCAAACGAGGGGTTGCGCCTCAAACTTTCTGGCGATCTTCCCAGTCACTACCAAGAGCGACTGAATTACGAATTAGAGACGATGATTTCGATGGGCTTCCCGGGCTACTTCCTCGTAGTCGCGGATCTCTGCGAACATGCCCGCAAAGTTGGAATCCGTGTTGGACCAGGCCGTGGTTCGGCCGCTGGCTCACTTGTTTCGTTTGCGTTAGGGATAACGCAACTAGATCCAATTCACCATGGCTTACTTTTTGAACGCTTTTTAAATCCCGAACGTATCTCAATGCCCGATATCGATCTCGATTTCGATGAGCGGCGTCGCGG
>Ga0136642_1001063_pt1 | contig 12355 bp, 12 predicted proteins | sample LowCatLa1302831Y_FD_115313 | JGI IMG/M metagenome (GOLD analysis project Ga0136642, IMG submission 115313) | Freshwater microbial communities from Lower Cathedral Lake, Yosemite National Park, California, USA - 13028-31Y | ecosystem: Environmental > Aquatic > Freshwater > Lake ... | reverse complement strand
TTGGTAAGACTGAGCTGTGCAAAGCTTTAGCAGGCTTCTTATTTGATAGTGAAGAGCATCTCATTCGGATTGATATGAGTGAGTTTATGGAGAAGCATAGTGTGGCGCGTTTGATTGGTGCACCACCAGGCTATGTAGGCTATGAAGAGGGTGGTTATTTAACTGAAAAGGTTCGTCGTCACCCATATAGTGTAATTCTCTTTGACGAGATCGAAAAAGCGCACCCTGATGTCTTTAACGTGCTCTTACAAGTATTAGATGATGGTCGTTTAACGGATGGTCAAGGGCGTACCGTAGATTTTAAAAATACCGTGATTGTGATGACTAGTAATATTGGTTCGCAGCTCATTCAGTCGTTGACTGGTAAGAAGCAGTTAGAGATTAAAGAAGCTGTGTTTGAAGAGCTAAAGGGTCATTTCCGTCCAGAGTTTTTGAACCGTATTGATGAGATCGTGGTTTTCCATGGTTTGGATAAAGGCAATATCGCCAATATCGCCAAAATCTTGCTGAAGAACTTGTCAGATCGTTTGGCAAAAGTAGATATGCAGCTTGAGGTAAGCGATGCTGCCTTAAATAAGATTGCTGAAGTTGGCTTTGATCCTATTTATGGGGCAAGACCACTCAAGCGAGCTATTCAGCAGTACATCGAGAACCCCGTTTCGAAGATGATCTTGGAAGGTAAGTTTGGCCCTAAAGATGTAGTGCCCGTGGACGTAGATAAAAAAGGCGACTTTAGCTTCACACGTCAGGTTCACTAAGCACTAATTAAGTATTTCAGCAGAAATCGTCCTGCGCCAGTAAACTCGGTACATGACTGTTGCTCTTACCAGTAGGCGCGCCAGTGATGTCCAGGTTATTGGTCTGATTAGCTTGGCGCACGGCAGCTCCCACTTCTTTCATTTGATTCTGCCTCCCATGTTTCCATGGTTGAAGGCAGAATTTGGCTTTAACTATGCTGAGCTCGGTTTGCTCATGACCATCTTCTTTGTGGTTTCCTGCATGGTCCAGGCGGCCTCTGGATTTTTAGTGGATCGAATTGGTGCTCGCCCTGTTCTATTTGCTGGAGTTGGATTACTGGCATTAGCTGCTCTGACCTATTCACAAAGCAATGGATATGCCATGTTGGTTTTAGGGGCTGTAATTGCAGGGTGCGGTAATGGTGTTTTCCATCCCGTCGACTACACACTCATTAATCATAAGATTTCACCATCGAATTTACCCTACGCCTACTCTGTTCATGGGGTCACAGGTTATTTAGGATGGGCGGCTGCGCCGGCGTTTATGGTTGCCATGACCACTGTATTTGATTGGCGAGTTGCATTCTTAGCAGCCGCAGCACTTGAAGCATTCATCCTGTTAATGCTCTGGCTTGGACGAGACCGCTTAGTCGACGATGTCCAAGCAAGGCGGCAGGAATCGGAAACCAAGCACGCCGCTAATAATCCTAGCGGTACACCATTAAGTACCTTTGGATTTATGAGGTTGCCAGTCGTTTGGCTTTGCTGGATTTTCTTTTTCTTTAGCATGGCGGCAACCTCTGGACTTCAATCCTTTGCACCTTCTGCACTCTTCGAAATTTATGATCTTGCTGTGAGTTCTGGAAATTACTATTTAACTTTACTGTCCATGGGTGGGGCAGGCGGGATGTTGTTAGGGGCTTATCTCGCTACCCGTTTGAAAATTCCAGAAAGAATTATCACCATTTGTTTTACTGTCAATATTGTGATGGGCCTTCTTTTAGCAACAGGCATGTTACCCACAGAGATTATTGTGATGGCCTTTATTGTGATTGGTCTTGGTTTAGGTATTGCAGCACCCTCGCGTGATTTGATGATTCGTGCTGCTACCCCTTCGGGTGCATCGGGCAGGGTGTATGGGATTGTGTATTCGGGGATTGATTTAGGCGCTGCTATCAGTCCTTTAGTGTTTGGTATCTTGTTGGATATTGGTATGCCTAAGCTCTTATTTATTGGTGTTGCCCTGCTGCAACTGATGATTATTTTGATTGGTTTTAAGGTCTCTAACCTGAGCGCAAGCAAATCAGCTTAGTTTGCTCTTTCATTTCATAATATGAAATATCATTACACTGCGTAAAATACGGTCCAAGCAGTTGTAATGAATTACATCTCGGTAAGTGAATCACTTTCCCACATTATAAAAATACTACTTTAAGTTACTGTTTTTAAATAACTAAATATTTTTATAAATTTGCGCAATGCCCCTTGTTTGCTTTCCTGAACTCTCTAAACTCTTATATAAGACATAAGAGTTAAATGTCTCAATATTTGAAGTTCTTGTTTAACTTAGGGAGAAAAACATGGCAGATCGCAAAGCAGAAATCGCAGCACTACAAAAGGACTGGGATACCAATCCGCGTTGGAAAGGCATTACCCGTGGCTATACAGCAGAAGATGTGGTCCGTCTGCGCGGCTCATTGAAGATTGAGCACACTTTAGCTAAGCATGGCGCTGAGCGTCTCTGGCACTTGGTGAATAACGAAGCTTACGTAAACTGTTTGGGTGCATTGACCGGGGGCCAGGCAATGCAACAAGTAAAAGCAGGGGTTCAGGCGATTTATTTATCAGGCTGGCAAGTTGCTGCTGATGGTAACTCTTCAGCTGCTATGTACCCAGATCAATCTTTATATCCAGTAGATTCAGTTCCTAAGATGGTTGAGCGTATCAATAACTCTTTCCAGCGTGCTGATGAAATCCAGACAGCTAAAGGAATCAATCAAGGTGATGCTGGTTACATCGAGTACTTTGCTCCAATTGTTGCTGATGCTGAGGCTGGTTTTGGTGGTGTATTGAATGCATTTGAATTGAGCAAAGCGTTGATCAAGCAAGGTGCTGCTGGTGTTCACTTCGAAGACCAGTTGTCTTCAGTAAAAAAATGTGGTCACTTGGGTGGGAAGGTATTACTACCAACCGCTGAGTCTGTGCAGAAATTGATCTCTGCCCGTTTAGCTGCTGACGTGATGGGTGTGTCAACTATTATCTTGGCGCGAACTGATGCTGAAGCTGCTGATTTATTGACCTCTGATTATGATGAAAACGATAAGCCATTCTTAACGGGCGAACGTACTCCAGAGGGTTTCTATAAAACTCGTAAAGGTCTAGACCAAGCAATCTCACGTGGTTTAGCCTACGCTGCTTACGCCGATATGGTGTGGTGTGAGACAGGTACGCCTGACCTTGAGTTTGCGCAGAAATTTGCTGATGCAATTCGTGCGAAGTTCCCAGGAAAGATGTTGGCTTATAACTGTTCACCATCTTTTAATTGGAAGAAAAACTTAGACGATGCAACGATTGCGAAGTTCCAACGTGAGCTGGGTGCGATGGGTTACAAATATCAATTTATTACTCTCGCCGGCATCCACTCGATGTGGTACAGCATGTTTGATTTGGCTCAAGACTATATGCAGCGCGGTATGACTGCCTATATTGAGAAAGTACAAGAGCCAGAATTTGCTGCTCGTGATCGTGGCTACACTTTTGTTTCGCATCAACAAGAAGTTGGCACTGGTTACTTTGATGATGTCACTACCGTCATTCAGGGTGGCAAGTCTTCAGTAACCGCATTGACTGGTTCCACTGAAGAAGAGCAGTTCCATTAAGAATCATTAAGTAGTACGTATTAGCAGTGGCACTAATACTGCTTGGGCATCTAAATTACCCCATAAGGGTGACTTAGATGCCTTTTTCGTATACATTCTTCTCATGACAAATTGCACACTGTGTGAAGAAGACCTCAAACCAGAAGAGGGTGAACTCATCTGGCAGGGAGATGAGTGTCGTGTCATCCTCGTGAATGATCCTGACCTACCGGGTTTTTGTAGAGTGATCTGGAATCATCATGTTGCTGAAATGAGTGATCTGACCTATGGTGAGCGCGAGCATCTGATGACACTTGTGTTTGCTGTGGAAGAGGTAATACGCCACGTCATGCATCCAGATAAGGTTAATCTTGCGACCTTGGGTAATATGGTTCCCCATATACATTGGCACGTTATTCCGAGATATAAGAACGATGCCTTTTTTCCAGGGTCTGCATGGTCAGCGCGGATCCAAGAGGTAGCAATATCTCCACTAGAGGATAGAAAGGCTCTTGCTAAGCAGCTGCCCGACGCTATTCGCTCTGCAATTTCTCAAATGCATTAAATTAGCACTAATTCAGTGAAAAGCTGAAAGTAGCACTCAAAATAAAAAGATGGAGACGGGTAGTGATAGACAAAATTGTTCCTAGCGTGGCTCAGGCCATGCAGGATATTAGTGATGGCTCAACCATTTTGGTTTCTGGCTTTGGTGGCGCAGGTCTACCAATTTACTTATTAGATGCGTTAGTGCAGCAGGGCGCCAAGAATCTCACTATTGTGAGCAATAATGCTGGCAATTCTGGTATTGGCATTGCAAAGCTAATCAGCGCTGGCCAAGTTAAGAAAATGATTTGCTCTTTTCCGCGGCAACCTGAGTCTGGTGCTTTTGACGATCTCTACCGTGCTGGCAAGATTGAATTAGAGTTAGTCCCACAAGGCACTCTCGCAGAACGTATTCGTGCTGGTGGCGCTGGCATTGGTGGCTTTTACACTCCGACGGGTTTTGGTACAGAATTGGCCAATGGCAAAGACACTCGGGTCATTAATGGCGTGAATCATATTTTAGAAATTGCGATCAAAGCAGATTACGCATTAATAAAGGCAGATAAGGGCGATCGTTGGGGCAACCTTACTTATCATCGTACCGGGCGCAACTTCGGGCCTATTATGGCCACTGCTGCCCGCTGTACTGTTGCACAAGTTAATCAGATTGTAGAGTTGGGTGCATTAGACCCAGAAAATATTGTGACCCCTGGAATTTTCGTAAAACGCGTTGTGCGTATTGGAGATTAATCATGATTGATCTCTCTAAAGTACAAAAGCGTACGACAGCGCAAATTGCTAAACGTATCGTTCAAGATATACCTGATGGTGCGCATGTGAACCTAGGTATCGGCCAACCGATGACCATCTCTAACTACCTACCTTTAGATAAAGAAATTCTTCTGCACTCTGAAAATGGTTTGCTGGGTATGGGCCCATTAGCTAAAGAGCATGAGATTGATCAAGAGTTAGTGAATGCTGGTAAACAACCAGTCACGATGCTTCCCGGTGCTTCACTATGCCATCATGCAGATTCTTTCGTCATGATTCGTGGCGGGCATATCGATATTTGTGTATTGGGTGCCTTCCAGATTTCTGTCAAGGGCGATATCGCCAACTGGCGCACTGGTGATCCTAAGGCGATTCCTGCAGTGGGTGGCGCCATGGATCTTGCTTTGGGTGCTAAGAAGCTGTTTGTCATGATGGAACATCTTACTAAGTCTGGAGAATCTAAGTTAGTTCAAGAATGTACTTATCCCTTAACTGCTCTAGCAGCAGTAGATTGCATTTATACTGACTTGGCAACTATTGCAGTAACACCCGAAGGTTTGGTAGCAGTTGATTGGGTAGATGGATTGAGTTTTGAAGACTTACAAGAGCTCAGCGGAGTGCCAATGCACAGGCTTAGGAAATAACGTGACTTCAAAACTGCAATTCAATCATGTTTTCCTAGCCCTGATATTTTGGATCGGCTTAGGCTCTACCTATGCTGCTGATATTGCACCTGCCTATCCCAATAAACCCATTCAGTTGATTGTTGGGTTTTCTCCTGGCGGATCAGCAGATACAGTAGGACGCGCTTTAGCAGAGGGCCTATCTACTCGACTTGGGCAGCCTGTAATTGTGTTGAATAAAGCAGGAGCTAATGGCAATATTGCTGCAGAACTGGTAGCTCGCGCAGCGCCAGATGGATACACCTTGTATTTCCCATCTATTGGGCATGCTGTGAATGCATCGCTGTATAAAAATCTTCCATACGATCCAATAAATGATTTCACGGCGATTGGCGGCGTATTTTCAGCGCCAAATATGTTAGTCGTCCCTGTCAACTCACCCTATAAGTCTGTGAGTGAAGTTATTGCAGCCGCAAAGGCTAACCCTGGAAGACTTACCTTTGCTTCCAGTGGTAGTGGAACATCGGTGCATCTCTCGGCAGTATTATTTGAAAAGATGGCAAAGATTGAGATGATTCATGTGCCATATAAAGGTACCGGCAACGCCATGCCTGATGTGATATCGGGTCAGGTTGATATGAGCTTTCCGAACCTTCCAAGCGCTGTGCCGCAAGTAAAAGCGGGCAATTTAAGAGGTTTAGGCATCACGAGCGCTAAGCGTTCGGCAGCAGCTCCAGGGGTTCCAACTATTGCAGAATCTGGCTTGCCTGGCTACGACATGGCCACCTGGTATGGATTAGTAGCACCAGCAAATTTACCGTTAGGTATACGCAATCGTTTAAATAAAGAGCTGCAAAGTATTTTGGCTGATCCTAAATTTAAGGATAAGCTCATTGCACAGGGTGCTGATCCAATGCCTGGAACTCCTGAACAATTTTCTGCTTTTATTAAAGTCGAAATGGAAAAGTGGCGTAAGCTGATTATGCAGTCGCAAATTACAGTTGATTAAATCAGTTACTGAATAAAGAATTTACTAAAGGAATATTCATGTCGTTTGCATCCAATGCCTGTATCGCAGGGATATATGAGCATCCCTTACGGGTAGCTCCAGATCACACAGTTGCGCAGTTACATGCTGAAGTGGCACGAGGCGCTTTATTAGATGCTGGGCTTACTTTAGATGATGTAGACGGATATTTTTGTGCAGGTGATGCACCAGGGATGGGTCCGGTGTCAATGGCAGACTATTTGGGTCTTAAGAAATTAAAATATCTGGACTCCACAGATACTGGCGGCTCTTCCTACCTAACCCACGTTAATCATGCGGCACGTGCTATTGCAGCGGGGCAATGTAAGGTTGCCTTAATCACCCTGGCAGGGCGCCCAAAGTCTGAGGGCTCAAGTGGCACACAGGTTCGTAGCCAGTGGGCTAGCGCTCCCGACTTTGCTTTTGAAAAGCCATACTCACCAGCGCCTCTCAATACTTATGCAATGTGCGCAATGCGTCATATGTATGAGTTTGGTACCACTAGCGAACAGCTTGCCTGGATTAAGGTAGCTGCCTCACATCATGCGCAACACAATCCGAATGCTGCCTTGAAGGATGTTTTAACTGTTGACGATGTCTTGAATTCTCCAATGATCGCAGATCCATTACATCGTGCAGATTGTTGTGTAGTAACTGATAGCGGTGGGGCGCTGATAGTAGTACATCCTGATATTGCCAAGACTTTAAAGAAACCTATTGTTTCGATGATGGGTGCAGGCGAAACTACCAAGGGTCAGATGGGCGGTAAGGTTGACCTCACTTATTCTGGTTTAGCTTGGGCAGCTCCTCTAGCGTTCAAGGAAGCCAAGTTAACACCTGAGCAAATTCGTTATGCCTCTATTTATGACAGCTTCACTATTACGGTGCTCATCCAGTTAGAAGATCTCGGATTCTGCAAGAAAGGTGAGGGCGGCAAGTTCGTTGAAGGTGGCCAATTAATTTCCGGTAAAGGTAAGCTTGCTTTTAATACCGATGGTGGTGGCTTGTGCAATAACCATCCAGCTAACCGTGGTGGGATGACTAAAGTAATTGAGGCAGTCAGACAGTTGCGCGGAGAGGCTCACCCAGCAGTACAAGTCCCCAATCTAGAGTTTGCGCTGGCTTCTGGTATTGGTGGTGCGCTTGGTACACGTCATGGTGCAGCAGTATTAATTTTAGGGAGACTGTAATGAGCCAAGCTAATCCGGAAAATAAAGAGCATCGTTTACCCAGCCCTATTAGCAATCCTGAAAATAAAGTGTTTTTAGAGGCTGCTCAAGACAATCAACTCTTGCTCAAGTATTGCAATGCTTGTAAAGAGGCGCATTACTACCCACGCACTATCTGCCCACATTGCGGCAGTGATGATACAACTTGGATGAAGTCTGATGGCCTAGGAGAGATCTATTCTTATACCGTCATGAGACGTGGCGTAGCAGTACCATTTGCTATGGCTTATGTCCGCTTGCAAGAGGGCATTTCTATGCTGACACATTTAACGAATTGTGATTTTGATTCGATCCGCATTGGGCAAAAGGTGAAAGTTGTTTTTCAAGCAACAGAAGATGGACAAAAAACCCATCTGTTTGAGCCTATCTAATACGACTCAATATCTAAACTAACTTTTTTAAAGCCTCGAGATAGTCTTCGGGGTTGAGTGGTTTTCCCTCGCGCTGCGCAACCCACATCGCTTGCCCAAGACATTCCATGATGAGGTGTTGGGCTTCATGCATTGAGTCTAGCTTTTGAGATAGTTTATCTGCAATCTCTTTAATTCCAGGTGGCTGATTGATAGAGATCTGCTCACTAATAGAGAGATGCATCGAGAGGTGGAGGAAGGGATTAGTTTCGCCGCGTTCTGGCGTGTAGTCTTGAGCTAAAGCACCTTCAGAGTCTTCGAGGAGAGTGTGATATTCAGGATGATCTGCCATCCAATCACTTGCAAGTGTTTCCATCGAATCTAGGACATGACTATCAGTTTTCTTTTTCCAGGTATCGCAGAAAAAGCGACGTACTTCTTCTCGAGTTGGATTAAATATTGCCACGCACTTTTCCTTTGCCAGTTTTTTGCTTAAAGCTACACAAAGGCTCAACAATGCATTGGCCACAATCTGGCTTACGTGCCTTGCAAGTGTATCTACCATGTAGGATAAGCCAATGATGGGCATCTAGTAGATATTCCTTGGGTACACGCTTAAGTAATTGCTGCTCCACCTTGAGAACATCCTTGCCTGGCGCTAGACCAGTTCGGTTGGATACCCTAAAAATGTGAGTATCAACAGCCATGGCGATTTGTCCAAAGGCGGTATTGAGGATAACGTTAGCTGTTTTTCTGCCAACACCTGGAAGCTCCTCTAGCTCTTCGCGTGTTTGAGGAACTTCTCCGCCATGTTTTTCTACGAGGCATCGACAAGTTTCTTGAATATGCTTACCCTTAGAATTAAATAGGCCGATGTGCTGAATATAGGGTCTAACGCCTTTCTCGCCCAGGTCCAGCAGGGCTTGCGGGGTATTGGCAACTTTATAGAGCTCACGTGTACCCTTATTTACAGAAATATCAGTTGCTTGTGCGGATAGCAGTACTGCAATTAATAACTCAAATGGCGAGTTGTACTCTAATTCGGTTCTAGGTTTGGGATTATTGGCTTTTAGCTGTTCAAAAAAAGCACGCCGCTTATCAGGATTCATGATTTCTTTTGCTGAGACCGTGCTATAGCAGCAGCAATGATTGCGCGTTTACGCTCTTGCTCTTTTTTTTGCCCATCTGTTGTTGGGTTATCAGCGTTGACTACAATTAATTTGGCTGCAGCTTTTTTAGCTAAACGTTCGTCATTGTCTTTTTGTTCTCTATCAAGGCGTTGCCCTCGGTCGTGATAGCGCTGACGTGAAATATCTGCTAGGTCTGTTGACCAAGCGTCCCAGCCTGTTTGATTACCTGTGACATCAATCATGGTGATGCAATCGACGGGACATGGCGGGATGCAAAGATCACAACCAGTACACCACTCACTTAAAACAATATGCATCTGTTTGGATGCACCAACAATGGCATCAACAGGACAAGCCTGAATACATAGCGTACAACCGATACATTTTTGTGGGTCAATCAAGGCTACTGGTCTGGGTCGTTCTATGCCGCAGTCAGGATCAATCGTGGGGTGCAGGTCAAAAGCATCCTGAGGATAAATAGGCACGAGGATTTTGCTGAGCCGCCCAATGCCATCGACGCCTCCTGGTGGGCAACGATTGGGTAATGCTTCGCCACGTGCCATTGCTTCTGCATAGCCCCGACAATCTGGAAAACCGCATTTAGTACATTGGGTTTGAGGAAGAGCATCCTCTAAGCGATCAGCAAGTTGGTTCGCTTGTGTGGTTTTCATTACTGGATAGTGAGCTAAAAAAAAGTGGGAGCCTTGGCCCCCAGTCATTGATACTTAGTTAGAGCCTTCTAGTTTAGGAGGCCTTGCTTTAGTTTTACTGTGCGCAACTTGATGATCGCGAATGAAAGATTTAATCTTTGGATAAACCTTGTCACGCCAACGACGACCAGCAAAGATGCCATAGTGACCTGCGCCAGCAACTTCATAGTGAGCTTTATATTCTTTTGGAATGCCAACACACAAGCCATGTGCAGAGCGGGTCTGTCCACTTCCGGAGATGTCATCAAGCTCACCCTCTACAGTCAGAAGCGCAGTCTTTTTAATATCTTGAGGCTTTACTAGATTACCAGCTACTTCCCAAGTGCCATTCGGTAAGGCGTAATCTTGGAAAACAGTTTTGATAGTATCTAAGTAGAACTTAGCATCTAAATCCAATACTGCGTTGTACTCATCATAAAAACGAATATGCGCATCGGTATCTTGTTCGTCACCACGGACGAGATCTTGGAAGTAGTCCCAATGCGATTGCATATGATTCTGTGGGTTCATTGAAATAAAGCCAGTGTGCTGTAAGAAGCCTGGATAAACTTTACGACCAGCGCCAGGGTAGGTTGGCGGTACTTTGTAAATCACATGACTTTGGAACCACCCGAATGATTTTTGCTCAGCCAAGTTATTCACAGAGGTTGGTGATTTACGGGCATCGATTGGGCCGCCCATCATGATCATGGATGCAGGTGTTACTTCTCCGGCAGAGGCCATTAAAGAGATGGCACCTAAGGTTGGAACGGTAGGCTGACAAACGGATATGACGTGTAAATCTTCTGCACCAATCGTACGAATAAATTCTTGAATGTAGTGAACGTAGTCATCTAGGCCAAACTCGCCATCTGCAACTGGAACATTGCGTGCATCGATCCAGTCCGTAATGTAAACCTTATGGTCTTGTAACAGAGTACGAACGGTATCGCGTAACAAGGTGGCATGGTGCCCCGACATTGGAGCGACGACCAATACAACAGGGTCATTCTTGAGGCTCTTGATAGTTTCGACATCATCAGAAAAGCGTTTAAAGCGAACCAAGTTACAAAAAGGTTTTGCAATGATCGTTCTTTCATGAATCGCAACTTCTTGACCATGTGATTGTACTGATCGAATCCCAAATTCTGGTTTTGTATAGTTTTTACCTAAGCGATGAAGTAGCTCGTAGCTGGCGGCTAAACGCTCTGATCCTGGGACCATGGATGCTGGATTAGAGGCATTAATAAATGCCTCAGAAGCTGCTCGCGCCCATGAGCTGAGCGGTTGAAGTAAGGCTGTTTGGAACTCGTGTAACTGATATAACATTCTGACTCCTGTAATTCAGTGTATCCGCTTATTACGCTAAAACGCGGGCGATTGCTTTGGCTACTTTATCAATATTTTTGGTATTTAGCGCCGCAACACAAATACGTCCAGTAGAGAGGGCATAAATACCATCTTCTTTCTGTAAGCGTTCAACTTGCCCAGACGTTAAGCCTGAGTAAGAAAACATTCCACATTGCTGCTCAATAAAAGCAAAATCTTGCTTCGCACCAGCAGCAGCGAGTTTTTCAACGAGACCCTGACGCATTGCCTTAATGCGGTCACGCATTTCTGCCAATTCATCTTCCCAGAGCTTACGCAATTCAGGAGAATTCAAAACAGCAGCAGTAATAGCAGCGCCGTGAGTTGGAGGATTGGAATAGTTGGTGCGAATCAGGCGCTTCAATTGTGAGAGCACCCGAGTAGATTCATCTTTACTTTGTGTCACGATAGACAGGGCGCCTACACGCTCACCATAGAGTGAGAATGACTTTGAGAAAGAGCTTGATACAAAGAAAGACATACCAGACTGTGCAAACAGGCGAACTGCAATGCCATCCTCTTCGATACCAGCTGCAAAGCCCTGGTAAGCCATGTCTAGGAAGGGAATGAGACCCTTGTTCTTACAGATATCGATCACTTGATGCCATTGGGCTTCAGTAATATCTGCACCCGTTGGGTTATGACAGCATGCATGTAAAAGCACAGTCGTGTTCTTTGGGAAAGACTCTAAGGATTTCACCATGCCAGCAAAATCAACGCCACGCGTTTTGCCATCGAAGTAGGCGTATTCAATAACCTCAAAGCCCGCTGATTCAAAAATGCCGCGATGGTTTTCCCAGGTTGGGTTGCTGATGGCACAAGGCGCATTGAGATTGAGACGCTTAATAAAGTCACCGCCAACACGCAACGCTCCTGTACCACCCAAACATTCGGCAGTCACAACACGACCATCTTTAATCAGAGCTGACTCTGTGCCAAACATTAACGTTTGCACTGCACTGTTGTATGGGTTTGGACCTTCGATCGGAATGTAGCTACGTGGAGAATGTTTGGCAACAATCGCCTCTTC
>Ga0136642_1001061_pt1 | contig 12364 bp, 10 predicted proteins | sample LowCatLa1302831Y_FD_115313 | JGI IMG/M metagenome (GOLD analysis project Ga0136642, IMG submission 115313) | Freshwater microbial communities from Lower Cathedral Lake, Yosemite National Park, California, USA - 13028-31Y | ecosystem: Environmental > Aquatic > Freshwater > Lake ... | reverse complement strand
GTATAGCAGAATTTCAACAGCCAATTCAACGTATCTAATCAATCCATTAACACCTTTTGATGATACAATCTATGTAGCAGATTCTACAGTATTAACTCCGCCCAATGTTGACTTAAATATTCCAGGAGTTATACTAGTCAACAGTGAACGAATTGAATTCTTCAGTATGGAAAGAGAAGTTCTAAGTCAATTACGCCGAGGAACTTATGGAACTAGCCCTGCAGATTATAATCAAATTGGAACTAGAGTTATTGACCAAGGCACATATCAAAACATTCCAGGTGTGGGAGATACTGTATTTATGCAAAATACATTGACTCATACCAGCAGAGCATTGAACAATGTTTATCAAATTTCTACATCCACTGTGTATGGATGGTGGGATACTGTAACAAGTTCTACAGTAAGATGTGATGGTATCTCACTGATGACTTCAATAACTAATGAGTTATATCCTAGAGGGTTATTCCCATTTGATCCATACACTGGAAAAATTGTATTTGGCAAAGAAGTTTACAGTGTATCTACAGCAAGTATTGCCGCAAAGGATCAAGTAGCAGTATATTACGGCGGAGTCAGACTCAGAAAAGACCCTTCGTATGTACATGATACTACAGTAATGTATGATGGTATTTCAACATCGCAAATTATATCGTCAACATCGACATTTACAAATGCCGTATTTCCAACATTTGATAATGTTGAAGATTTAGCTAATGTGTATCGTAGATTATCTCAGGATCAACTAATTACACCTTATCCTGCTTATCTTACAACTGATACTAATATTATTTGGGTATATAATCCTGGACGTTCACAGACTATTATTAACCATACAGTATCAACAATATCTGATTTACCTTCAACAGTGACAACTGGTACTACATATCTTGTGACCCGAAATAATGTTGTATACTGGTCAAATGGTATTGGGTTTATAGCAACCGCTACTTTGGGATTTGTAGATTCTGGATTACGAGCAGTACCTGCTGATTTTAGTATTGTTACTGCAACTCAAACTTTAATATTAAATACAGCAACGGTACAGATTCATGACGGCAGACTGTTAACTGTTGTTATGAGACGAGTTGGCGCAAGTTGGAATGATCTTGATCCAAATAATCCTATGTCTAATACAATATCAATATTAACTAGTACAAATGCTGTGGCACAATTCCTACGTGAAGGTCCAGCGGCATTACCGGATCAAAACTTCTACGGTGGCGAAATTTATCTGCTTGATAATACTGGAACTCCGTTGTCAGATCAAAATGGAAACCCAATATGGGGTTATTAAAAGGATAGAACATGTCAAATATAAATTTATTGCCAACAATTAGCTCTACTGCGTCAACCTACTTCATTGCTACACAAAACAGCGTAGCTTATAGGTTTTCCTGGCGAGATTTAGCCAATTCAGTACAGGGAATTGGTCCGCAAGGTACAATTGGAGCACAGGGCACTAGAGGTCTTAACGGATCAAACGGTGTAGGAAGTCAGGGACTTACTGGCGCACAGGGATCGGGCCCGCAAGGAACTCAAGGTATTGGCGGAGCACAAGGTGCTGGCGGAACTCAAGGTACAGCTGGTACAAATCCGGCATTTAACGTGATTCCAGTGCCACTTAGTTCTACATCTTCAGGATTCGTTGGACAGATTGCCGCAGATAGCACTTATATCTATTTTTGTGTAGCTTCCAACAACTGGAGAAGAATATACGCTCCTGTGTCAAGTGGATTTTAATTAGATAAATATTATTATGGAACAAGAAAAAATGACTAGTCAACCAGAAAAACACCCCAATGAACAGGGCAATATTGTACTAAAAGGGCATATTAAGATTTATGATCCCACAACCAAAGAAGTCTTTATTGACAAAGACAATGCTATCAACTATGAAAATTTTAGTTTAAGTTTAGCACAGAGTGTCAGCAATCAAGGACTGGGCATGATTGAAGGCATTGCCTTTGGTAACGGCGGTACTAGGGTAGACAACACTGGTATTATTACGTATTTGACACCAAATGTTATTGGTGTCAGTGCTAGTTTATATAATCAAACATATTATAAAGTAGTTGATGCAAAACAAACATATGACTTGGATCCAGCTAGAAATTTCATGCAGGCCAGACACGTTCCGGGTGCATTTTACAGTGATGTATTGATCAGCTGTTTGTTAGATTTTGGTGAGCCAACGGGACAACAGGCATTTGATAATGCTACAAATTCAGATGGTACATTTGTATTTGATGAATTAGGTGTACGTGCTTACAGCCCTAACGGTCCTGGTACAGGGCCTTTGCTGACTCATGTTATTTTCCACCCTGTACAAAAGTCGTTAAACAGATTAGTGAAGGTTGATTACACTATCCGTATCCAAAGTTTAAGTGCTTATACGACCGATGGAGTTTAATAAATGGCCTATACGATTTTAAATAACGATGGAACAGTATTACTGAGATTGGCCGATGGCACAATCAATAATACTCAAACCAGTATCACTTTTGTTGGTAGAGATGTTCCTGGTTATGGCCAATATCACAATCAAAACTTAGCAATTTTATTAACAAATTCTGCAAACCCAAATTACAAGCCTCCATCAAATCCTATTAAAGGGCAGTTATGGTACGACAGTTCTTATAGCAAACTTAGAATTTTTGATGGAGTAAAATTTATAACAGCAGGTGGGGCCACTCTTAGCGGACAGCCACCTGCAGGTATGACAGCAGGCGATTTTTGGTATGATACAACTAAACAAGAATTAAATTATTTTACTGGGTATCAATATAACACAGTATTTTCATACCCAGTAGGAGAAACATCAGGATGGTATATTCCTCAACTAGTTGGTGCTGGTACTAGTATTGTAGATAATGTATTCCAATATCCGCAACAGGTTGTGTTAATAGAAGATTTTAACGTGGTTGTTGGAGCTATCAGTAATGCTACTTTTACAGCCACTGGACAAGACAGTACTAATCCTTTGCGTTTTTATCAAGCCAATCAAACAAACACCATAATAAGACAGGGTTTAAACATTTTTGGTAATATTGCGGCCACTGCCACAATATACTCTAGTGGACTAATTGTAAGTGGACCAGTCGCTTTGGGATCATTGGTAGTTACTTCTAATATCCAAGGACAAACACTACAGGTATTTTCAACATCAACTTTAGGTCCTATACTATCTACAGGAACTATTCAAACTAACGGGTTGATGAAAGCTACCTCAATGGAGACTAATAATATTTTAGTAACTCCTGGACTATCTAACTTACAAGGTATTATTGCAGTTAATACTACAGTAACTAACTTGAATGTAACTTCTCAAGCAGTGATGAATGCCGCAAAAGTTACTACTAATTTAACTGTTACAAATAATGTTTACATCGGTGGTGATTTGTATGTTGATGGTACACAAACAATCATTGATGCTACGACCATTCAAACATCTGACAAGGTAATTTATATAAGCTCGGCCAGCGGCTTTGCAGCCAGCAGTGCCAACAGTGGTCTTGGAATTGGCCCACTTGCTAGTCCTTTTGCCACACTATTCTTTACCAGTGATGGTTATGGTAACGGACCAAATGCTATAGAACTTGCTGGTAGTTCTGCAACAACATTCAAAGCATCTACTCTAAACGTAACTAGAATTGTTAGCCCGTACGGATCTGGTGCTAATATTACTATCAAACCTGATGGACTTGGAGACGTAGTGTTACCGGCCAATGCTGAATTAATACTACAGAGTGTTGCGCCTGCTGGTTCTGGGTCTGGATCAATTCAAGCAAGTGGCGGCGGATATTTTGCTGGTGGACTTTATGTCGGCGGCGTAATTACTGGAACCACAGTTACAGCCACAACAGTTAATGCGGTATCATTAAATGTAGGCGGCAATGCATCAGTGTTGGGTTCAACACAAATCACTGGTAATCTTAAAACTAGTTCAGTAACAGCAACAAACGGTATATATGTATCTGGCATATTTGGCGGATCATACACAAACGGCGTTTTGATTGACTATACTACCGGCAACGGCAGAATTTACGTTGGGCCAGATAATAGTTTAACCATTTATTCTAATCCAACAACACCGTCAACAATGTTAACTATTTCTACGCAAACAGTTACACTTCCAAACAATGTGGCTATTAGTAAATCGTTAGTAGTCTCTGCTAATATTCAAGGTGCTGTATTTACAGCTACCAGTGCTAACATTACTGGCAATACATCTGTAGGTGGAACACTAACAGTTCTCAATACAATTAATAGCCTAGCTGGATCTGGAAATAATATTATTATCGATCCAGACGGTGCTGGTGATGTTATATTCCCTCTAAACACTGAAATATTTGTACAGAGTACTGCTGGTACTACCGGATCTGGATCTGGCGCACTGCAAGTAAGTGGTGGCGTTGGGGTTGCTGGTGGCATCTTCGTAGGTGGCACAGTTACAGCTACAACATTTGTTGGAGCATTTAGTGGCGGTGTTACTGGTGCTTCAAGCCAAGTACAGACGGTTGCGCAGTTAGGTAATGCTAGTTATTATCCAACTTTTGTAAATGCTAATAATGCCAGCGCAACTGGTATGAACGTTTATACTACTAGCAGTTTAAGTGTTAACCCGGCAACTGGATTAGTCACTCTTGGCAGTGCAAGTATAAGCGGTACTGCATCGGTCACAGGGTCATTAACCGTAACAAGTCAAAGTGCATTAAACGGAGGCGCAACAGTTTCAGTAATCACAGCAACAACATTAAATGTTACTGGAACACCAACATTTACCAGTCAAGCGGCGTTCAACGGCGGCCTAACAGTAACAACTATAACTGCCACTACCAGTAACATTACTGGTAACAAAACAGTAGGCGGATCATCAGTAATTACTGGTAACTTGACAGCCACCATTATCACTGCGACAAGTTTAACAATTCTTGGCAATGCAACTTTTACTGGTAATGTTTTGCCAACTACTGGCACTAGTACAATATCGTCATATTCTTTAGGTAGTCCAACACAGCAATGGAAATCTTTATACGTAAGTTCTGCCACAATTTATATTGGTAATACCTCTATTAGTTCTTCTGGAACAAACTTACAAGTAGGCGGAGCAACAGTTGTTACTACATCTACTATAGCAACTTATGCAAGTCTTGGACCACAAGGAACAACTGGTGCCCAAGGTGTTACTGGAACACAAGGAACAACAGGTGCTCAGGGAACAACAGGTGCTCAGGGAACAACAGGTGCTCAGGGAACTGTTGGTACAGCTACACAAGGAACAACCGGAGCAGGAACACAGGGAACAACTGGTGTCCAAGGCACCGCTGGTGCAGGCGGCGCATCAACTACTGCAACTATTACCGCTACTAATCTAAGATTGCTCTCTTCAGAAGTATACTTAACATCTGATGGTCGAGTGACAACTGGTCAAGGATATCAAGCTGTTGCTATTGGATTTGGAGCAGGCTACACTAATCAAGGAACTGTGGCAGTCGCTCTTGGTTCAAACGCAGGTAATTCTAATCAGCAAGCTGGCGCAATTGCTATTGGTCAAAATGCAGGACAGATTAGTCAACAAACCAATGCAATTGCCATTGGTGCAAGTGCAGGGATGGGATTGTCTTCTGGTCAAGGATATTATTCGATTGCGATTGGATATCAAGCTGGTACTTATGCTGTAGCTGCCAATAGTATTATTCTAAATGCAAGTGATGTTAATCCTATATCAACTTCAACTAATGCAGGTTTTTATGTAAGTCCAATACGTACAGATGCTACATCAAGTGCAACTAATTGGCACCTTACCTATAATCCTGTAACTAGAGAAATAACAACTAGTAGTAGCATGGTAAATTTAACGGTATCAGGTCAACTAACTGTTAATGCTCCGTTAAATGTAACTGGAAAAATTTATGGTCTTACTGTAAATTTCCCAAGCCAAGCATCTGGGGTAACAACTAGTGGCGGCTTGAGCCTTGTGGCTCCTACTACATCAACTCAGGTAGCAACTATTCATCAAGTCACTGCTAGTACACCAACTGGGGCATTTGTGACAGCAATAGTTTCGCTTAAATACGGAAACACTGGAACTATCACTACCATTGCTTCTTCAAATATGAGTCTCAGCTGGTTTACTATTCCGACTAATTTAATTAGTGCAACTCAGACTACTGGCTCACCAGCGACAATACAAATGTCTTCACTACAATTCAATTAAAAAGAAACTAACATGTCATATATACTAAACAAAACAGATGGGTCAGTATTAACTGTAGTACAAGATGCTACACTTGATCAAACTACCAGTTTAACCTTTGTAGGTAAAAACTATGCGGGTTACGGCGAATACTTTGAAGAAAACTTTGTAGGACTATTGGAGAATTTTGCCAATACAGCGCAGCCAGTTAATCCTTTAAAAGGACAACTATGGTTTAATACTGGCCCCAATAAAAAACAATTAAATGTTTATGATGGAAACAGATTCAAAGGTATCGGCAGTGTAACTATTGATGATCCTAATAGAACGGTTAATGGTGCACCAGTTTATACCAACACATCTACTGGTGATTTGTTTTGGAGTCAGGGAATTTTATATGGCTATGATGGTGGAGCGAACGGCGCGGGCCTTGTTCAAATTGGACCTACAGAGGGTAACAACTTCAGCAATTGGCAATTTGGTAGACAAAGTCCAACTACTGGTGACAACATTCCAGTTATTCGTGGATATTGCGGAACATTACCAGTGGTGGCAATATCTAATCAAACATTTACGCCATCCAATTATAATCCATCTCAATATGCTAATTTGGGCCCAGGCATTGCCGCAAATACATTTACCACTGTGGCCAAAGGCATTAGTTTACCCGGTGCAACTGGAATTGTACCGTTACCAAATCCAAATTCTTCCCCAGTCCCGGGTTCTACAATTGGTAGTGGATTTTACTTTTGGGGAACGGCAGCTGAATCATTGAGCTCTAGAGCATCATATATTACTGGTGGAGTTGCTCCGGCTAGTACCAATTTTTATATTCCGTTTGTCGGCACAAGCTCTGGATCTACTCAACTATTGGCTGATCCAAATTTTTCTTATATTGCTGATGGCACAGGCCATGGTGTATTGAACGTGACTGCCACTGCGGCCTACTATGCAGATTTGGCAGAGCGTTATGAAGCTGATACAGTATATGATGAAGGTACAGTACTTGTAATCGGCGGCGCCAAAGAAGTCACTGTTACATCAATATTTGCTGATACAAGGGTAGCGGGTATAGTATCTAAAAACCCTGCCTATTTAATGAATAAAGATGCTGGAACCGACGAAACTCACCCAGCAATTGCACTAAAAGGCCGTGTTCCTTGCAAAGTTGAGGGCTATATTAAGAAGGGTGACCTAATCGTAACTAGTAGCACACCTGGATATGGCTGTGCGGCAAATTCAGTAAGTGCCGGAGCAGTAATAGGAAAAGCCCTAGGATCGCAATCCGAGGGCTTTGGAATTATTGAAGTACTGGTAGTTTAAACTGCCATCGGTGCTTTAATTGCTTCGTGGCTGTTATAATTAACTAGCTCAATATCTTCCATTTCAAAATCCCAAACTGCGTCCACTTCTGGATTTAGTTTTAATGTGGGCAGTGGAAATGGTTTACGTGCCAGTTGTTCTTCAACTTGATCAAAATGGTTATTGTAAATATGGGCATCACCCACCGAAATAACCAAATCCCCAACTTCTAAATTACACGCTTGAGCAACCAAATGTGTTAACAATGCGTATGATGCAATATTAAACGGCATTCCCAAAAACATATCAGCACTACGTTGATACATTTGGCAACTTAACTTGCCGTTGTTGACATAGAACTGACTCATAATATGACATGGTGGCAATGCCATTAAATCTAATTCTCCTGGATTCCATGCTGTCATAATATGACGTCTGCTGTAGGGATCTTCCTTAATGCCATTAACTAACTCAATCAATTGATCATGATTTTGTAGCACTACTTTGTTAATACGTACCAAGGGCTTGCGCCACTTGCGCCATTGTACTCCGTAAATGCGTCCAAGATCACCAGCATGTCGTTGTAGCTTCTTATCAGTCCAGTAAGGAGCTTCAGCATTGTCACTCCATATAGTTCTTTTCTCAGTGTAACGTTCTCCATGTAAGATTTCTCTTAAACGAAGTTCGTCATTACTACCTTCAAGGAACCAAAGTAACTCGCTGACTACTGCCTTCCAAGCTAGTTTTTTAGTTGTGACAGCAGGGAATCCCTCTGTCAAATCAAAACGCATTTGAACACCAAAGATACTGCGAGTACCAATGCCTGTTCTATCAGGACGATCATCGCCATTCTCTAAGATATTCTTTAATGCGTCTAGATACGCACGTTCTGGATGAATCATTCAGCTTCTGCTACAACTTGTTTAGTTTTTTTACTTTTTGGAGGATCCAATTCGTCGGCTTGTTTACGTAGTACTTGAGCTTCCTTAAACAATTTATCAGCTCGGCTACGCAGTTCTGTTGGAGTCAAATCTTCATTTGCGTTAACAGGAGCCGCAACAGGTGCAGTAATAATATCCTCACTACTATTCACACTTGAGCTAGTTGTCTTAGTTGGATCATCTTTTCTAAATGTGTTTGGTCTTGGATCGGTAGTTACACCATCGTTGACGGCCAACTGGTCAATTGCAACACCTTTTTGTTGAGCAATTAAAGAGTTTAATTCGCTTAACAAGATTTCTGCGTTTGGACCTTGTACCATAATTACACCGCTGGCAGGGACTTTTTTAAGTTGACCACGTCTGTGCAATGTTTCAAGAATATTTTGACCATCGGGGAATTTACGAACAGCTAAAATATCTGCAAGTTCATTCGCTTGTTGACCACTTACATCTTGAACAATACTCATGATACTATCGTGCCATGCGTCTGGCAAATTGCCAGTTCCTACTACCAAACAATTTCCAGAATCACCTGGTAATGTTCGATAGGCAACAACGACTTTAGCGCCGTTATTTTTCATTTTGCCTACGTGCTTCATAAAGTTCTCCTTATTGAGCGTCTGGTGCTTGATCGGCTGGTGCTACTGCGTTCAAGAATGTGTTCAATCGATCAAATACTGCACCGACTGATGATGCTTCTGCGGCACCAAATGCTCCGCGACGCATAGATAAATCAACTACTGCTCGAAGATTTTGCAAATCTTGAATAGTTAGTTGTGGTGCTTCTACAGCTGGAGCAGGAGGTGTTGTACCCTCAACTGGTTGCTGTACTGGGGCATCGCCGCCTACGGCTGTACCTGCTACTTGTGCTTCTTCTGACATGTTAATTTCCTTTTATAAATGGTGAATATATGGGCAACCTAAAGAGAACATAGTTAATTCTTTAGGGTCTTCCATTCCTACTTCTTTGGCTTCGACAAGTTTCTTATTCTCATCCAAGGCAAATGTTGTTTTAATAGCATACCTACTATTTAAGTTATGTGATATCCATTGATCTAACATCTTGATATCACGAACGGCTGTTTTTAGCACGATCGTTTCAAAATGTTTTGGGATGAAATCTAATTTTCTCATTCCCAAAACATTTAATGGATTAACTTCTCCTCTTTTTAAAGACATGTTTATTCTTTAAAATGGGCGGTTTGTCCAAACGGTGCAATAATACTATCGTTACCATGTACAATAAACAAGGTATCACAATAGTCTTCATCACCCCAGCTACCACATGGATAACCATCGGTGAACATAATGAATCGTTTTGGCTCAATGCCCTGTTCTTTCATAAATGTCCAGTTGGCTTCAAAGTCAGTTCCACCACCACCCATTGGTTCGTATGATTCGATCTCATCAGCAGTATCGCCGGTAAACTGTTTGTAATTATAAATGTCAGTATCAAAGCACCAAATATCCAATTTAAAGTCTTTGTATTCATCCATAATACCTTTGACTTCGCTTAGGAACGTTTTTGCTTGATCGTTGCTAATACTACCACTCATATCAATTGAGATAGAAACATCAATAGTTTCTTCGTTCATCATGCCTGGAAGAATTGCGCCACAATGCTGTGACTTACGGTTAGGACGACTAAAGCTAAAGTTGCTTTTAAGAATACTTTGAATATTCATACGCAACAGTTGACGCCAATCCATTTTAGGTTCAGTGAATGTTTGGATATAACGCATAACACCTGCAGGCACTTTACCAGCACCAGCGGCTTGCGAAGATGCAACCATTGCTTCTTTAATTTCATCTCGGATCTGTTTCTTTTCTTCTTCAGTAAGTTTTGGACGTTTGCCTTTGCCGTCTTTATCTTGATTCCCGTCATCATCTCCATCCCCACCACCATCGCCGTCACCGTCTAAGTGTTCGTCAAGCAGTTCGCCCAAGTCATTGATATTGATCTTAGTAGCTTTTGAATAGATGTCGTCGTAAATTTCTTCATAGCTCTTACCACGATATTTGTTGTCTTGGAAGATTTGAATCATTGATGGCACATCACCAATACGTTCATCTTTGAGAATTTGATTAGCCGCATAGTCTGCCGCAATGTTTGACAACTGAGGATCACGTGCATCACGACGTCCCATGTGATCAAACACGTTATGAAGGACCTCATGTGCAAAACCAAATTCACATTCTCTGACTGTTAGCTGGTGTACAAAATCGTTACTGTAATAAAAATTGCGCCCGTCAGTGGCCAGTGTTGAACACCAGTTACTGGCATCAATTAATTTCATGCGTGTAGCCATATTGCCAAAGAATGGATGACGTAGCAACAACCCCACACGGGCTGTAACTAGTTTTTCAATGATCTTATTCTTTTCAGTGGCAGTAAATTCTCTGCGTTCTTCGAGAGATTTAATTTTTTTGTTAGAAGTTGAGCTTTTTGCGGACATGTAAGCACCTGTTTAAAATTATATTATACACTATTTTATTTAACTTGTCAATAAAAAAGGGGCCCTAGGCCCCAATTTTATTCCATTGCTTGGATAATAAACTTGCCGTAGTTGTCATGGAAACGATCAAAGTTCTTCAACTTAGACGCATCAAACGGCAGTTGGTAGTTAGTAAGCGCAACCTTAGCACCCATAACAACCAATTCAGTTGGGAAATTGTCCATCATAAACCCAAAGAAACAATCTGCTTGGTTATCCCAATCTTTAGCTTTCTTTTGGTATGCAGTTTGCAACTCGTAGCACATGGATACAGTTAGCGAGTACATCGCAGAGATTTCTTTGATCTCGCATTTGGTAACTTTGCCACCCAAGATGTCTTCTGGTTTAGGCATCTGTTTAGCAACCTTGCGGTGAGCCATAAACTTAATAGCAAGACCTTCACCAATTGCACCCGCAACCAAATCAGTCAATGTGTTTTCTACCAAATCATCATCTTTTAGCAAATCGCTAACAAACGACCACGAACGTGGAGTAGCAAACGCACGGCTTGAACTACGTGGATCAAAATCGTACAAGTCTTGTTTGGCAAAACCCAAATAACCAACAACTTGTTCGTGAACTTTGTTGGTAACAGCCCATTCCAACCAATCTTCGTAATCGCTTTTCAATTCCAAGTGAACAAAACGATTAGCCAACGGAGCAGGCATACGATAAGTAACGCCCTTGTCAGTTTCGCGGTTACCTGCGGCAACAATGCTAACACCTTTTGGCAGTTGATAAGTACCAACACGGCGGTTAAGGACCAGTTGGAAAGCCGCGGCTTGCGTAGCAGGAGCCGCGGAATTAAGTTCGTCTAAGAACAAAATTGCATTAGATTCTGGATCAGTAGGCAATTCGGCAGGAGGCGCCCACGACATTGTGTTTTCTGTTGCATTGTAATAAGGGATACCTTTAATGTCAGTAGGTTCCCACAAGCTCAACCGAACGTCGATTACTTCTCGACCTTGCTTGTCACCAATTTGTTTAACAATATCGGATTTACCAATACCTGGAGGGCCCCACATGAATACTGGGCGTTTAATTTTAATACACTTTTCGAGGCTACGTTTAGCTTCGTTTGGTGTAACTGTACGATTTGAACTAATTTGCTCTGCCATAAAATCTTTCTCTGTTAGTTAAAAATATTGAGTGCCTTATGCTTCAATATGTATTAATTATACAGGATTTTCAACAGAATGTCAATTGACTTTTTTGGGTTTTTTTGCTTTTGCCGCAGTATATCTGGTAATGTTTCCAGAAAACAACACCAATTGTACTGCTACGTTTTCGTTAAAAACAAAGATTTCTGTGCTGGTAACATACCAAGGGCAAGTGATAAGGTTGTCCAACCAAATGATCAACTGGTTAGTGTACTCAACTGGCTCGTCTAACACTACCCTATGTACTTTGATATGTGCTGTAAGCCT
>Ga0136642_1001060_pt1 | contig 12371 bp, 11 predicted proteins | sample LowCatLa1302831Y_FD_115313 | JGI IMG/M metagenome (GOLD analysis project Ga0136642, IMG submission 115313) | Freshwater microbial communities from Lower Cathedral Lake, Yosemite National Park, California, USA - 13028-31Y | ecosystem: Environmental > Aquatic > Freshwater > Lake ... | reverse complement strand
TTAGCCGCTTCTTCAAACGCTGCTTTACTTTCCCACGTGGTCGTGATTTCCCATCTTTCGTTATCAAAGTGATCGTCAGTTGCGCTGACTAATCCAACTGGCGGTTTAAGTCCGTTGCGTTTCATGAATTGTTCAAAGGTTAGTCCTTGTGTGTTAACAATACGAAACCTTTCCATCTTTGGATCTGCTTCGCAAACAAGTTTGTACTGACGTGTGTACATGAAATATCTCCTGGTTACACTTAATTATCTTGCTTTCCGAGCTGGGTATAAATATTTCAAATCAAGGAAATTTACTATGCTATATGTCAAGCAAGCCCTTTTTCGCCCACGTGGCAACACCGACAGAGATGTGTTGGTTAAATTCTTTCTAAGCATCACAGGACACAGCATGTACCGTCCTATCGTTGACGAAATGTGTGCAAGCCCGGGCTTTGTAAGAAAAGAATTGCAAGTAATCGACGATGCAAACGGAACTGTTGCCATGAACAAATTGATATTTGACGGCGAAGATCATTTTAATGCTTACTTGGCGCACGAAGGTTATCAAAGCACATGGGAATATCTAACTATCATGGCCGACGGCGAAGGCATCGACTGCGAGATATCCAATCTAATTATCGAGGAGTAGTCCTGCATCAGGGATCGTGGAAAGCGTAAGCATGATACGAGGGCAGCGAGTTTCGTCCATGATTACTGAGTGACCTTCGCTTATTCTACAAACAGCAGGTTTTAACATTTCCACTCGTGTTGCTTCTACATAGTCTTTGTTGGTGGTTATATAATAGGGATTTCCTGTAGGCAGCATCAACCTACGTGTTTTTAAATTTTCATAGAAGGTAGTCCATGTGCCTTCACAATTTAAAATTGGAATATTAAGTCGACCAATAGCACCTGTGTAGTCCTTGTGTGGCAGTGCATCACCGTTGTTCCACATCAGATAGATATTGGCATCTTCATAGAATAATCCGTGCTCTCTTAATGCCACAATTAGCTCAGGCATCGAGTTCTTAAACGTATGATTATCCAGTGCATTAAACGGCCCTCTGAACTTTTTCTTATCAAAGTGTGTGGTATTTTTTTCAATATACTCTAGAGTTTTTGCAACAATGGTATCAATATTGCTTAGTTCAATCTGTTTCCAGTATTCCATCACACACCACCTGGCTTGTATTTAGAGATACTACGTTCCAGCAGATCTCTTATTTTATTTGAATCCCATATTGCATTTACAACCAGTTGGTAACTAGGCTTACCATGATAGTCAACCCCGTAGACCTTGGTACCGTTGCTCCAACAGAATGTATTTGTGGTTTGTGGTAGATCCATGTAGGTAGTTTCACCTGTTTCGACATCCGAAATATACACAGTTGGTTGTGTGTTTGCATCATACAGCATGGTGCGAAACTCAGTAGGACAACGCCATGCCCAGCTTTGTTCCCTATGCGGTGCAACATCTTGTATGGGCTCAAGTATAAGAATATTGCTCAGTGTATGTATGGGATAGTGATCCATCACCTGTGCAATTATATCGTTAAAGAATCTATGCTTGAATATCTTCCTGCTGGTTGTCCCAATTACCGGCCGCTCTTGAGGACCAAGATCTTTATCTAGATCAGATAACTTTATTGTGAGCTTGCCGTGAATATCATATGCATCGTGCAGGCTAAAATCTAACACACCAAAACAATGTATATGTGCGCCGCGCCATTCAGGAACATAGTCAGGATCAACAAGGCTTGTTATAGTTGCACTGTTCTGCTTCCACAGGTCTTGAAACTCTGCCAGGTCGTTAAATTCAATCCGAGGAATGTCCAACGGACACCAATCAAGATCCTGGTATTCGTTGCCTAGTGCTTCAAATGCTTTTGTATACTGGGGAAAAATTGGATAAGATGGGTACCAAGAACTGCTGGTCCAACGTCCATCAAACCAATGACATGGACCTAGTTTGGTCTGCCCAGGATCAAACTTGGTTAGGTCAAACTGATCAACTTTTGCACAAGCTCTTGCTTGCGCTATCAGATTAGCATTGGTCATATATCAAGTTTGTAATTTAACTGATCACGATATTTTTCAATACTGCGGGAAAGCAGTTCGTCAGTTTTACCTGAGTGTTGATAACCACTCACTACCAGTAGGAACTTCCTCTTGCCTTTATAAACACTACCATGTATCTGTGTGCCGTTGCTCCAGCAGAAACTGTTTGTGTCTTTTGGCAGATCAATATAGTTTATGTCGCCGTGCTCTATATCACTTACATACAGTGTGGGCTCATCATTTTCGTCGTGTAACATCACACGCCAGTCAGTTGGGCATTTCCAGTATGCGCCGCGATCTCTGTGCGGCGGAATAGCCACTCGACTTTCCCAGATAAAAACTGCGGTCACAGTGTGTATAGGAAAATACTCAAATGCCTGCTCTACCAGTCGCTCAAACAACGGAACTTTTCCTGTATACATCTTGGCCATGAATGTGTTTGTTTCGATTGGAATTTCTGGATGATGATAAAGATGCAACCCATTGAATTGGCTCTTGTTCCAACTGCTGGCTTTGCCTAGAGGATGTTTTTCTTTATCCCAGGGTTCGGCTGCATCAGGTTTTACACGCACCACGTCATGACACTGCTGATTCCAGATGCTTTTAAACTCATCAATATCTCCTAGCTCAATGCGTGGAATATCTAGTGGAAGCCAGCGGATAGGTCTATACTTGTCAGAGAGTGCATACATCTTGTCAAGGTATTCTTTTGGCAGATAGGGTGCGTCTAATGGTGGACCATCAGTTACAAACTTGTTTTCTTGATTGAGATATCTGTGTCTTACTGAGTCTATTAAAAATTGGTCTGGGTGTGTCATACTAGAGCCCCTCAATGATAGCGATAGATGTCCTTCCACCAAAGCCAAAGCTGGCCTTCATGAAAGTTCGACTGCTGAGTGTTTTCTTTTCAGTTATCAATCTTGGGTCGTCGCTCAGTGGTTCAGTCAATCCAAAATTTGGTTGTATATATGAATTGCGTACTGCTTCTAGTCCGTATGCTGTTTCTACCATTCCGCTTGCACTCATGGTATGTCCTATATAACCTTTAAAACTAACAATAGGCAAATCTATATCATCAAATGCTCGTGTAAAAACATCAAATTCAATATCGTCACCAACAGCAGTACTGGTTGCATGTGCATTGAAGAATGCAATATCACTTGGCTTTGTTCCAGATTGTTTAAATGCTCGATCAATCATCATCAGTTGGTGCTCGCATGTTTTATCATGCGCGGTGATTGTATACACTTTTGCTCCAGCAGTGATAGACTTGATAACGGCTTTTGGTGTTAGATTGTATTTTAATAGTGTTTCTTCGTCACATACATACCAAAGAGTGCCACCTTCTCCTTGCAAGAACCCATCTCGTTTTTTATCAAACGGAATACTAGAGCCGCCGTTGCGTGTTGAGATTGCACCTGTACACTGCCAGTAGTATTGGAAACTTGGCCATAGTGGTGCATCAACGTTGCCAACCAATGCAGATTGTATATCTCCATTCTGTATCATCAAGCATGCCATGTATAGGTTGTACATACTGCTGGAGCAGGCAGCATTTAGACTTGTGCTGATACCTTCTAGTTTCAAGCGTCCAGCAATCAGGCTAGAAAGCAAATCGTGATTGCCCATGAACAGCTTGGTAGGACTAAATCTTCTTTGATGGCTATTGAATGCTGCCTGGAATTCATCTTTGATCGCATGAGTCAGGGCAAAAGAGCCTAGTATAACAGCAGTGTCTTTTGGAAAATCATAACGGGTAGCAAGCTCGTCACACATGTCCACTGCCATCTTAAATCCAATGTTAGAATTATTCGCGGCATACCCCCCCGGCAGTTGGAACCCGTTGGTACACAACACCTGCGGGTTTTCTTCTAGGCTATATCGTGTTAGTTGTTGTGCTCCAGGAGCCGACCCCATGTTCTCGTAATTTGTGCAAACATCAACACCCAAGGTATCTCTAACAACATAGTCAACAATGTAAATTGGTTTCATGTTTTCTTGATTTTAGTTGGGTCTTGGCTGTCAGTAATATACCCAATCAGGTCTTCCCAACGCAACAGCGTGGCAATTTCTTTATCATCTATCACGCATCCAAATTCTTCTTCAATCTGGATCACTAACTCTAGCACATCAATGCTGTCGACTTCGTAATCTTTTTTCAGAACTTCAAATGCAGCTGGATCAAGATCTTTAAATTCTTCAACAACTTTCTTATCCCCGACCAATCGTAGATCCTTGATGCTCATGTTCGGATCTAGTGGGTACTCAAGTTCCAGCTTGAGTTCTTTGTTGATCATTTCAATAAAGCGTTTTTCAACTTGGTCGTTCGTTAGTGGTGTCCAATTTTCGGTATTCATAATATCTCCTAGTTTTATTTAATCACAGACCTGCTGCGGCTTTTAATTTGCCTTCTGACACTGTTCGATCGTCTACGGTTATCTTGCATTCAAACTCAAACAAATTCCTGGCATGTCGAGTCATGGTGCTGTGTATCTTCAGCTGGTCCCCGGGCACAACAACTTTTTTAAAACGCACTTGGTCACTGCCTACAAACAGTATACTTGGGCCAGAAAAATGTCGAAGTTCTTCCATTGGCAGTTGTTCAATATACTTGAATGCTAGGATTGTGCTTGCCTGGGCCATGCACTCAACCATGAGCACGCCTGGCATGATTGGATTATTTGGAAAGTGCCCTTGTACATAACTTTCATTGAATGTAAAGTTCTTGATCGCAGTGATTGTCTTAGTATCGTAATCTAGCACACGGTCAATCATCACAAACGGATACCTGTGTGGTAGTATTTCTAAAATTTGATTAATGTCTAGAGAATTCATGCAGTAAGTATAACATTTCTTACCCATGAAGTCTATAGTAAATATAGCATGCAGATGCTCAAAGACGATTATATCTATACCCATGGTTCGGGCCCAACCTGGCAGATAAAAATAGCAACACCACTGGGCGCAATAGACAATTATTATGCAGAAAGCCAGCGAGCCGCAGAATTAGTCTGGGCACAAAAACAAGGCAAGGTCTATATCATGTACAGCGGCGGTGTGGACAGTGAGTACACTCTTAAGCTGTTCTATAGCATGGGCATGCCTGTTGTACCTGTTATCATTCGTCTGACTCCACACTACAATGATCACGACACCCAATATGCATTTAGGTTTTGCTCATCTATTGGTTTAGAACCACTGGTGATAGATATTGATTTTGATCATTTTGTTAGGTCAGGGCAGATACTAGATATCGCGCGATCTGCAGAACTTGATGTATATCATTACCCTGCTATGCTGCATGTTATCAACCAGCTGGATGGTACTGTGATCTGTAGCACCGGTGAGCCTGCTGTTAGGCTTGATAACGGCACATGGAATGTGATATTCAATCAGTATGATTATACTTTTTTTAAATACTTCCAACAGCACTCGATTGTTGGAACTCCGTTCTTTATCACATACACGCCCGAGATGCTGTTTTCGTTTATACTTGATCCACGTGTGACTGATTTGGTTAATAACCGGGTACCGGGCAAACTTGGACACCAGTCTAGCAAGTTCATGATCTACAACAGGCACAGCAAATTCAATCTTGTGGAACGCCCAAAGTATACTGGCTACGAGCACATTGAGAAAAGTGGGATTTTCGCACACGAGAACATACGTGCATTTGATGAACTAAAAACATCATGGGGCGGCAAAGTACAAAAAGAATATCATGTGTTCATCAGCGAGTTGAAAGAGAAAATCATATGCGTACCGTAACCTGGGCACCGGGTAGCGATAGCCAGCTGGATCAACTGTTTGATCAACTGCGAGAGCAACGCTATCAGGATCGTTCACACAGGCTGTGGAAAAACTACAGCCAAGAAAGTTTTGATAGTGCAGTGGCATTGACTATATTCTTTGACGATCAAGATCAACCAGAAATGTGTAGCAGTATCTCCACAAGAGACTGCTGGCCCTTGGGTGCATACAGGATACTAAACAGACTTTGGAAGCACAGCAACAAGATAGTGTTTCCCCGTGTGATCAGCCCCAGCTTTGAACATTCTGTTCGTAGCCAAATCTCTTGGCTAGACACTCATGTTCAGTGTAAAATGTATTTTATCAGCAGGCAAACTGATAACTGGGAACACTGGTGTATTCGTGAATTCCGCAAACAATTTGGCATAGAGTTTGCAACGGAAGATCATAGATATCTTACCTGCTCAAACGAATGCGATGATTCATGCTGGCAACGAATCATCTACAACGGTGATGCAAAATTACTTAACGAATGGAAAAGAAAATGATATCAGGACACGGAATTGATCTAGTGGATGTGACACGCTTTGCTGACATGGATCTGCACCGACTGGACTCTATGGCCAATCGTGTGCTCACAGAAGAAGAAATGCCTGAGTACAAGGGGCAACCTGACATTGTTGGCCGTATACGTCATGTGGCCAAGATGTGGGCAATCAAAGAAGCAGTGGCCAAGAGTTTTGGTACCGGCATACGTGGTGCTGTGGTCTGGCAAAACATCATTGTGGATCACGATGAGCTAGGTAGACCAACTGTGACTTTTGATAATGAACTCGTAGAATACGCTAATGGGCGGGTATGCCACATTAGCGTAAGTCATGATGGTGATAATGTGATTGCGTCTGCTATCTTAGCGCACAATAACCACAGCCTCAACTAGGCCTTCTTCCGCAGTAGTTTTGTCTGCAAGAGCTCGTCCAATGATGTTGAATGCTGTCCATTCTGATCGTTGTGCTACTCTTGCACAGCCGTTGCCTGCACTGGATAGACGATCGCCTTTCTTGGCTGTACCAACCACACGTACTGGCACACGACCTGCCATGGCAACATAAGCGCCGCCTTCTAGATCTGAGTTCATCTTGAATGCTGGGTCTGTAGAAATAACTCCAAGCACTTCTTCGCTCAGTTCCACATTCTCTTGTACGATTTCTTTTGATCCACCAATGGTAACAACTGTACCAGATGTCAGTTCAACTTCAGGTAAGAAGCGTTCTGCCAAGTCAGCAAAGTAAGCAGAAGTAGCTGTACCAATAAACTCTCTAGAGAACACAGCGTTGAATCTGTTGTTGGTCTGACCAATGTTACCAGCAACGTTTGAGCCAGTTTTGGTAATACCTGCAATAGAAACAGTGTTGAATGTCACATCAGATGTTGTAGCAACTGCTTGACCAATTGCAATAGTAGCAGTACCACCTAGTGAAAGTGCGCCGCCTGTGATGGTAACACCTGTGCCTTGGCTCAAGGTAACACTTGGGTTTGCCAATGAGCTGTTGGGCAAATTGCTGATCGATGATGTTGGGATTGCTGTTAGCCCAGCTGCTGAACCATTGAATGTTGTTGCATACACTGTGCCAAATTTGTTGGCACTGGATCCAATGTCGCCCGAGCCTGTTGTACCAGAATGTCCCAGTGCACCAACGTTGAATGTGCCTGCTTCGGTACTATCGCTGGCTGCTGCTAGGTCAATACCGTTGGCATAGATCATACCAAAACGTGCAGATGGGCCACCAATGTCGCCTGTTCCGCTGGTGCCTGACTTGCCCAGTGCGCCAACGTTGAATGTGCCTGCTTCTGTGCTGTCACCAGCTGCGGCTAGGTCAATACCATTTGCATAGATCATACCAAAACGTTGACCCGAACTACCAATGTCACCTGTTCCTGTTGTGCCGCTGTGTACAATACTGGCCACGTTGGCAGTTGCGGCATACACTGTGCCAAACTTGTTGTCTGCTGTGCCAATATCGCCAACACCAACTGTGCCATTGTGAATGATGGAGTTGACATTGGCTGTGGTTAGATAGATAGTGCCAAATCTGTTTTCTGGTTGACCAATATCTCCTGATCCCACTGTGCCACTGTGGATGATAGATGCGATGTTTGCAGTGTTGGCAAAGAAGTTTCTGAATCGGAAACCTGCTGCGCCTAGGTCATAGTTGTTGAGGATAGAAGGAAGCAAAGTTCCTGTGATGGTTTGAGCACCATCTCGACGCAGTGCGTCAGATTGTAAACTTGACACTGTGGTCTGCAGATACTTTACATTGGCATAGATAGTGCCTGTACCGTTGAATGTACCTGTGCCGGGATTGGTTAGATCAGCTGGTAGTACCTTGCTGTAGAATGATGCAGTGTTGCCCCAGAGTGCGATGATGTTTGCAGCAATGTTTTGACCTGAGCTCATGAGTTGTGTCCAGGCAGTGGCATTTGCATAACCAGCGCCACCTGTGTAAACACCAAGGTCACTCATTACCATACGTAGGTTACCATACACACTGTAGGTTCCACCTAGCACGTTTGCTTGCAGTGTGTTGAAGTTGGTATTAACTGTGTTGATGTTTGCTGTGATAAAGAGTTTGATTGCAGTATCAGCTGTGTCAACATACTGTTTGGTTGCAATACCCAGCACTGTGGATGGGTTGGCGCTTACGCTGACTAGACCAGATGCTTTGTCAACTGTGAGAGCTGGCACCAGCGCACCACCTGCGTTGTCAGGTGTGGTAGAAATGATCAAACCGTTACCACGTTTTGGACTGATCAACTGTACGTTGTTGTTACTGATGTTCTGTTGATAGAGGTTGACACTACCTGTTGCATCCTGAATCTCAATGCCATATTCGTTCTGAACTGTGACCTTGGCAGTCACAGTTGGAGTTGTTTTTGTGATATACTGTGCAGCAACAATACCACCTAGGTATGCCGAGTTGTTTGCATTGTCGTAATAGACCAAGGCCGGAGCACGGTCGGCAGCTAGATTAAGACCAGGTTTGATTGTGGCAAATCCTGCAACAGTTGTACCTGGAGTAAATGTAGCGTCTTTGCTCAGTATAGCAATCAGGCTGTTCTGTACATAGAACTTCACAACCACGTGGCTGATCAAGCCTGCATCAACAATGGTATCTGCAATGGCGCCTGATGTGCCTGTGGTAGCAGTAAAGCTAGGACCAATAACAATCCAGCTGGCACCAGAGTATACTTTCAACTGTTGGTTGACTGTGTCAAACCACAAGTCGCCAGCAATGGCACTGGGCGGAGCATCGCTTGAACTCTGTGCACCTGAGATAGTTTTCCAGTTGCCAAATTTATCATAGACCTGCAACAAGCGTGTGTCTGTTTTCCACCATAGTTGTCCTACCAGTGGATACAGCGGAGCACTGGTACTTGCAAAGTTCTCTAGAACTTTCACAAAGTTCTCGTTAAGGAACGTTCCGTAACCAGCATAGTTTTTGCCAATTAAGGTCAAACTGCTCGCAGTACTGTTGGTTTGTCCATCAGCTACTGTGGCTAATGGTGTTCCATCTGATTTGATAATATTATAACTCATTCCTTAAACTCCGATTTGTTTGTTATTTATTTGGTACTTTTACCGCGTTATGGTATTTATACATTTGGATATGTGTATATTTTGTTATAGTTCTGTGAGATCTGCTGGGCGGTACGTGCATAGTTCCAGACCCTCATTGCCCCAATCCATCCATCAAATCCTTGACTGCCAGCCTGGCGATTTCCAATCCAGGTGCTGGTGCCGGTGTTGTTTGTGGCTTGTCTGTCCATTTCTGTTGACCATGCATACTTACCATTTATATAGATAATCAAGGTGTATGCATCAACCACTATAGCAACATGGGTGGCTGTGTTTAGTGGCACAAGTTGCATTGGAGTGATGATCCAACCACCGCCGGGTAGATTTCTATCTGTGCCTACACCCCAGTCCCAGGCTACTGCAATCCTGCCGTCACTCATCCTGCATGCTTCAAAATCATTGTCGTGATTGAAGAATTCACCACCGTAGTCGGTATACTGGCCTTTCCCGGTGGGGTAGCACCAGCATTCAAATGTACTGCTTTCGGCCTTTACGTCTGTTACATATAGATCTGGTTGATTTGGAACAATCTGTATATAGCTGCTGGCATTGGCTCCAAACTTGTATCCTGGTATGGTTGTATCTGGAATAGTGCCAGCAGTTGCGCCAGCAATGATTCCAAGTCTGCTGTTGGTTTTATAATCTCTAAGAGCAGTTCGTTGTACACCATATGCTGTTATGTAACGAGTATTCCATAGTTCGGATCCGTCGGGGTTGTTGATACGAAGAGCGATGCCGCCTGGGCCACCGCTGTTATTAGCTGTTATAGATATAGTATGATATCCGGCCCCAACTTGACCGCTAACGGATCCAAAACTTCCATAACTTGTGACATTGCTAAACAATGTGTTGCCGTCAAGGGTTATGCTTGCAGTATTATCAACGGAAGAATAGAATGAATAAACACCTGCTGTTGGGAACCAAACTGATACTACCAGTGTATAGGTGCCTGTTTGTTCTAGGCTTCCCCACCAGATTCCGTAGGCGTTTATAAATGCCCCCCAGGCTGTACTGTTGTAGGATACATTTAAAACACCAGCAGGCTGGCTGATAACTTTCCACTGATCACGAATGTTGTCCATTTGCCAATCAGCAACCAATCCAGACACATTTGATCCGCCATCCACGCTAGGGAATGTGGCTGTTACAGTTAGTCTGCCACCTGTACTATTGCTATCTATAAAGATTGTATCATCAAGTACTCTGTTGGCTCCGGTGGTTGTGCTTGGGCCAAGAGTACACATGAGTGGTGTTCCAACCACGGTTGCAGTGTACTGCAATGCTGTTCCTGCTCGTGGGTCATTGAAACTTGTTTGGCAGGTGAGCAGTCTTGTGGCTGCGCCGCCCACTATTTCTGGTGCTGCTAATGGTAAGGTAAATTTAGCTCCTGGCGGATAGAGACAAGTGCCATTAATAAACCTAAAGTTACTGATGTAACCATGGAACTGTTGGCTGGCAGTTGCATGTACATCTCCTCCAATAGCAATTGGATGACCTGATGGATTTATCACGCCGCCCATGGTAGCATTTATTATTGGTATTCCGTTAACAAACGCAGTCACAGCAGAACCACTGCGACTGACCGCAACATGATTCCATGCGCCTAGAGAAATAGCCTGGCTAAGGTTTCCTAGATCATAGTTCTGGCCTATCCAAAAATCGCGATAAGAGCCACCATCGCCGGCGGCACTGCCAGATCTTACCAGGATAGATGTTTCTGGATAGTATCCAATCTCAAATATTGCATTGAAAATTTTGGGTCTGTCAATCTGATAGATCCAGCATTCTGCCGTAAAATCACCAGCTATTGTGAATAAACTATTTCCTGTTTCTGCTGCGCCTTTATATACTAACGCCGAACTTCCATTAAAGTACACAGAGTTATCAAGATAATGGAACCATTGTGTGTTTCTTAAAATATCAGGTAACTTGACTGTGAATGCTTGAGAGCTGCCTGCGGCAACTGATGCAGGCGCACTGCCTATTGCTGCAATACTCTTTGAAGCAGTGATGGCACTGATATTCAGTGGGCCATTCCCGGTGTTCCTGATAGTGACTGTGCCAAGTGGATTTGGTACCGCTGCATTTCTATCGCCAAGTAAGGTCAGTGCGGTTGTGTTGATTGAAGCAGTTGCATACAGCGGAATTATTGTGCCAGTTATGCTGAAAGATGCAGTAGAAGTTCCGTATACTCCGATGTTCAAGGTGAATACGATATTAGCAGTGCTGGTGCCGTTTGATGTACCAGTAACAGTCAAAGCAAAAGTTTTACGAGCTTTGGCAGTGATAGTGGTAACAACACTGCCACCAAATCCTGTATAGTCCATGTTAACAGTGAAATTTGGATTAGAAGAAATTGCCGCACTTAGTACGTTGATATCTTCGTCACCATCGTTGATCATGGTATAGGTTACCGCACTGGATGTGTTTGCAATATAGCATTGTACCGTGGCTGATGTAGGACTTATGGTAGCGGCAGCCGACGGTGTTGGATATACTCTTATCCAAGCACCATTGTATTTCTTCCACATGGTCTTAACAGCGGTCCAGTCACCTACGCCTGTTACACCTGCCTTGATTGGCAGTACCTCTAGTGTATCCGATGTTCTAAACTGGTGTACTTGGTACAGTATGCCGCCCAGCGTGTATGAACTGATTTCGCCACCTTTGGCCAAGGGTTCTGATGCAGGATAACGTATGATCACAACGCCGGATCCACCGTTGCCTCCAAAGCCTCCGCCTCCACCGCCACTGCTTGATAGTCCATCGCCTGCTGTGCGCCGAACGATATTGCTGGACTCACCGTAGCCGTTGCCACCGCCGCCAACACCTAAACCAGTGGTGGCAGACCAATACCCGCCACGACGAATACCGCCGCCACCTCCGCCATAATATGGTGTAGGCTTTGCTGTGGTTGCTTGTCCAATCAATAGTAAACTCGCAAT
>Ga0136642_1001058_pt1 | contig 12394 bp, 12 predicted proteins | sample LowCatLa1302831Y_FD_115313 | JGI IMG/M metagenome (GOLD analysis project Ga0136642, IMG submission 115313) | Freshwater microbial communities from Lower Cathedral Lake, Yosemite National Park, California, USA - 13028-31Y | ecosystem: Environmental > Aquatic > Freshwater > Lake ... | reverse complement strand
TTCGACTTTTTGGGATTCGGGTGTCAATGTCTCTATTTCGGCCGTCTTGGTTTTTTCTAGATCTGCCAATTCGACTTTTTGGGATTCGGGTGTCAATGTCTCTATTTCGGCCGTCTTGGTTTTCTGTGACTCTTCCTCAGACTCTTCATCAGAACCTTCTTCCTCCTCCTCCTCCTTGCCTTGGTCCATGGAAATGGGCGGTGGAATTTCAACCACTTCTTCCTCTTCCTCTTCTTCTGAATTGGATGGACCATTTGTACCAACTGTTGCGACAGACTCTGACCCCCGTTTTCTTTCAATATAATCATCAAATGCCTCATTGGGATAAACCATATTTAATGCCTCCAACGGCAATTGCAATTTTGTATATCCAAACGAATCCAGTTCAGGTTTTGCATTTGGATCCACGGTAGTAGCAATGAGCGGTTTCCGTGTTTGCAATTTTTCGACAATATATTGATACACATATTCTTGGTAAGAACCCGCATCGGTAACATAGACGGGTATAAATTTCAATGGTTCCAAGACCAGCGTTTTGTTCAATTGAACAGTCGGATAACGCATTCCGCCCTGTTCTGAAAAAGAGTGTTCCGGTGCAAAATCTGCAGGATAAATGCGATAAGGAAAGGTATATGGATTTTCACCGCGGATATAGGATACATAACCCGTCATTTTTCGTCTCAGTAAATCGCGACCACTTTCGCCATCGGCCGTCGCTGCTTCTTTGAATTCACCATTGGAATCGAAAATTTCATCCGTCGAAATAGTGCCGCGTTTGTCATTCAAATTCATCAAGTTCGCCAGCCAAATGATCTCGCTATACGAATTATAAAGAGGCGTTGCTGACAAGAGCAACAACCGCATATTATCCGAATATTTCGCGATTTTCATCAAACTTTGCGCCGTGCGTTTTTTCGTTGTATTTTCGCCCGTGATGCGTATATTGTGAACCTCGTCGATAATAATCAAACGATTATTGAAAAACTTTTGTATATTTCGTATCTCCATTTTCTTCCGCTCAGCCTCGCTATATCCACTGTCTGCGGGTACCATTGTCTTTTTGGCAATATAATTGGCCAATCCTATGTGTCCCATAAATAGATAGTTTTGGTTGATCAGCGTACTGATTTGCGAAATCACTTTTTCGCGTGTCAATCCTTTCAACTGTGTCGGATTTACCTCTTTGATCAATGTATTTCCAATACACGACTCAATGTTCCACATTCCATTTTCCTGCGTTAGCCGGCGTTCGTCAAACAGTTGCAATTTAAAATTGGCCTGGACGTTGGGCGATGCGGCAACAATAATACGCTGTTTTACACCCGTCTGTCTCATATAGTTTCGCATCTCTTCTGCCACACCGATGGCCCCACACGTTTTACCGGTTCCAAGACCATGATATAGGAGCAAACTATTGTAGGGCGTTTGAAAAGAAAGGAAATTTTTGACAAAGAGCTGATGAGGTAAGAGCTCGTATTTCGCCGCGCACAATATATCGGCACGTTCTTGGACATTGCGCACTGTCCCATCAAACATGGTATCTCGAAATTCTTTTCTACGCGCGATTTTTGCAGAAAAGGCGGCATCATCTAATGTGGGGTATAAATCATCATAGGTCTTGTCCGTTTTACTGATTTCATACTCTTGTTTTTCCTTTTCACGAATGGCGTCGTTGGTTTCTTCCACCGGTGGTAAAACGACCTGCGCTTGCGCTTGTCCTTGTGCATCTTTTGGTAGTACAGGAACTACACGTCGTGTTCCGGTCGCACCAACACTCGCTCTACGTTTTTTTGTTTTCTCAATCGTCTTTGCAAAATCTGCTGACATAGATCAAAACTATATGATTCTGATATATATCTATATTTTAGCAACCAAAAACAGCGGCAAATCATATGACGCACAATTGATATTGTGTCAAACATGTGTGTATTTTGGTCAACAATCGCTTTTTCTCTAAATTGTAAGATCGAATACACTCCATGCATTCGTCGTAGGTTTTCCATTCCATTTTGCTGACCTCGGTCTTCTGAAAGTGGGGATATTGTTCTTCGGAACACGCGGGTTTCAAACACATCAAATAATACTTGTGTTTATACGATTTATAATTGGATCCCATAAAGATCTCTTCAAATGGCAAAATGTTGTCGATATGATGCAAATGTTCGAGAGACATGCCTGTTTCTTCGAAAAACTCGCGTCGGGCACAATCGAAATCCGTCTCGTGATAATTACGCCGTCCCTTGGGAAATCCCCACTCGGGCTCTTCCCATGTATTTTCACCATTGCTTTCATCCAACAGTGTATGGAGTGAATATAAAAATCGCGTCGAGATTCCGGGAGGGGGGTCAATGATATGTCCATCATTTGATCTACATAGCGCATGTTTCGATGAATGACTATATACCCCTGCGTACAACGACAAATATTTCTCTTTAGACACAATCTCTTCTGATCGATATTGAGACGACAATGCATTGTTTCCCCACACTCTGCGCCATAGGGTTTCGAAACTCTCGGTTCGCAACCACTCTTTTTCTTGACGCGTCATTTGTTTCAACATGTTCAAAATATAGGGCCGATTTGATACCGAATATTTACCACGCATGAAATCGATATATCCTAAAGTATCACGTCGACGTATCATTAAATATTGGTATGTACCGTCTACTATTCTAAAGGCAATGATGCCTATACTAGTAATGGGTCCTTTGCATTGATGAAATGTATGACCCGGTTTTCCGCAATTGTTACAATAGATCATCTCAGCGTGTTGCTGAGCGGCTGTATGAAAATTCGAAACAGTATGTGAATGTTTATTTATTTTTATAGGCGGCGATGGCGATGGTTTTGCAGAAGAAAACGCCGACATTTCTATTGAATATAGTCGCAGCTTTCTATATAGTTTACAAGAGCGAATGAAATACGATCCCGCTGTATGGGGACCCCATTACTGGTTTTTTCTACACACCATTGCGCATGCATACCCCGAAACGCCGAATGCAGTAACAAAACGTAAGTATTACGATTTGATACAAAACATGCCGATTTTCATTCCTGAACCTGTGGCGAGTGACCACTTTGCCGCCATGTTGGATCGATATCCAGTCACGCCTTATTTAGACAACCGCGATTCATTTATGCGATGGGTCCATTTTATTCACAATAAATTCAATGTCTTGTTAGGCCGCGAAGAAATGTCATTGTTTGCGACGAGAGAGGCATATTTGGCTGAATATAAACCGCGACCTGTGTGTATATCGGAAAAAACGGGGCTGCGAAAACATGTGATTGTTACGGGGTTTGTCGTTGTATGTGGCGTGTTTATTTATTTTTATTGGCCGCGCGACGCTTAGTTTTATTCATTCGTTTCGATCTTCCACCAAAAACTCGCTTATCACTTCCAGTTATTTCTCTAAATTTTACTTTTGCGGTTATCATATTTTTTGTAGTTTCATTTATTTGAACAGTTAATATAATTTTCTCCTTGGGGGTTTTTGCTAATGCCAATTCTTGGGTTAATTGATTTAATTCATTCTGTAATTTCATGAATGTACGTTGATATCCAAGTGCTCTATTGGTTTCTCCCTCAGTTAAAGTCGATGAACTAGACGAACTAGACGAACTAGACGAACTAGATGAACTAGATGCACTAGATGCACTAGATGAATTAATTGCAGTTACTAATGTAGATAATGCTTCATCATGTAACTCAGATGCTTTCAATACAACCGTCTCATCAACTTTTCCAGGGTATTTTCCTATTTCTCTCCTTGCAACTCTAATGGAATCTAACGCAAGATCTAAGGAATCTTTAAATACAACCGTTTCATTCCTGTCCCTGCTTCGTGATCGGTCATTTCGATCGACAGTTGAGGAACTAGCATAACTACCATATCCGGTCGATGTCCTTGGATGATCCGACCTCTCCCTCCTCCCCCTATCCCCCCTCTCCCTCTCCCTATCCGTATCCCCCCTCTCCCTCTCCCTCTCCCTATCCGCAGCGGACTGTTTTCCAGGATTATAATTCATATTTAAAGAAATTTCACTATTATTACTAATACCTTATACTATTTCTAGAGAATATATAGCCAACTATAAATAAAATCAAACGCAACTATAAATAAACATGCGCATTGAAATCATCCTTTTTCTCATCGCAGCGGCGATTATTCTAAATATTTATACTGAGGGAAAATTGTTAAAAAAGGCCCTCTCCTTCAAAAAATATTACCAAATGATCGGTGTGGCTCTCGGCGCATTTGCCCTCTATTGGCTTATCAAGAAAAACCCGCTTCGTGCTAAAGAAATGTTGGCGACATCGAATGATTATATCAAATATTTACCTGTGGATCGCAATACATCCGATATATTATCACCCATTCTCGATTTTACGTCAAAACATGCGTTTTCCGGTGGAAATAGTTCGATGAATTATCCAGTTCAGCCAATCAATAATATGATGATGGATCCTGTTGCTGGCGGAGGTGGTGGTGGTGGAGGCGATGGTGGTCTATCCGATTCATCTGATCCTTACACGCGCCGTCTCATGAACTCCGGCAAAAAGCCCACGAAACGTTCCGTCAGTGAAACCAAGAAGAAATTCGTCGCTGCTAGACAAAACTGGAAATGCGGGGATTGCGGCGAACAGCTTTCTGCCTGGTTCGAGGTCGACCACAAAATCCGGCTAGAATATGGCGGCAGTAATCATATAGATAATTTAGTGGCCTTGTGTCGCGAATGCCACGGGAAAAAGACGACCATTGAGAACTTGTAATACATGCATGTAACGCAGTCAAAATATATATGATGATATAATAAAAATGGAGAATTATGAAGCCATGAGCTTAATAGGTAAACGTATGCAAAAACCTCTCGGTATTGTCGGTCTCATTGTCTATATTTCCGTTATATTGTATTATGCATCCGCCGACCCTGAAGCCTTGCAAGGCAAAGCCTACATGTATTTATTCTTGCTCGTTATACCAAGCATTATCGGTTCAGCGCTCATAATCAGCGCCGGTAATTCCGAAATATCATACATGAGTTTCGGTCTTGTTGCAGCCGCACTTCTCATCTTCATTGGCATCTCATATGGATATACCCACTTGTCGGGTATCTATTTGTCAGCCGCCACTTATTTAGTCAATATTATCACGGTATTGATTGTCATTGTCGGTTTAGCCATCTTATTTTTCACGACTATTAACAATTTAGAAAAACAAGAGGGATGGACAGGGTTTGTCATCCAATTTATCTTCTACATTCCCTGTCTATTTGCCGATTTCATTCAATTTATGCTGGCGCAGTATAAACTAACTCCCAATATCGTATTTGTACTTTTCATTATAGAAGTCCTTCTTATTTTCCTGTATTTTTATTTGCCCACGGTCATGGCAAAGACATTTGTGCAAAACGGTCTACTCTTGGTAGATACGCCCATGTTTCTCGATAGCAAGTCGACAGTTGCAACGGCTAGTCAAATAGCCATCCCGTCAAACACCAATACAGTCGTGGATTATTCATCGATGAATTCGTCGTTTAGAGTCAATTATGCCATTTCAATGTGGATCTTTGTCAATCCACAAGCGGCTTCTTCTGCTGCCTATTCAAAAGACACCGAAATCATGACATATGGTATCAATACTTTTGTAAAACCCAGTATTTTCTACAACGGAACAACTAATACATATACATTTTATTTCGTACAATATCCCGACGACACGCCATATGATGTCAATAATCCTACCATGCGATACAAATTGTCCATGCCAATGCAAAGATGGAATCAGGTAGTGTTCAATTATACACGCGGTGGCGTAGATCTCTTTATCAATGGGAATTTAGAAAGATCGTTTAGCGGTGTGGAAATACTACCCACCTATATGATTCAAGACACGATTACTGTGGGGTCTAATAAAAATGGTCTAGATGCCGCCATCTGCAACATGGTCTATCACAATGTCCCCCTCACCAAATCACAGATTGCCAATTCCTATAGTATTTTACGTTTGAACAATCCTCCAACATTGTCGATCCACCGATAATTTCATAGACAAAATGTATGTGGATAATATACATAGGATAGTTGTCGAATCATACACATGAACTACACCACTGTTATTTTATTTGTCGTCATCATTATTCTTGTGTATATCCTCTATAAATATTTCACAACGAGCGTTTCTACCTTGTCGACGAGTGCTAGTTTAAAAGTATCCAATCCTACCATTACCAAACTAACCAATCCGACAGCAACGCGATATGCCTATGGTATATGGGTCTTTGTCAATACGTGGGATACTAGCAACACAAAAACCATCTTTTCTCGTGACAAAAACATACGGGTCTATTTAGATACAAACACCCCGACGTTGTATTGTGACATGACATTGTCGGATGGATCCATCCAAAAGATTGTCATTACAACCAATTTCCCTATACAAAAATGGACCTATATTACCGTCAATGTGGACGGGCAATTTGTAGATTGCTATTTAGATGGAAAATTGGTGGTTTCTACCAAACTAACAAGTGTTGCCATGACACCGGGGGATAGTGGAGGACCCAATGGCGCACCAATTGTTCTTGGAACTACGGGTGGTGGGTTCGATGCGTTTGTCGCCGGTTTCCAAAATTGGGCCAGTCCTGTAGGACCCCAGGAGGTGTGGAATGCCTACATGGCTGGCAGTCAGTCGGGATATTCCTTGAGCAAGTTGTTTGGTTCATACAATGTCGATATTTCATTGTTGAAAAATAATGTTCAACAAACCAAATTTTCGATTTTCTGAGGTGGTAAAAAATTGAATTGATTTTTCTGACAAATCTTGACATAAAGAGCCCCAATCTTTCTATCATCCTACCATGAACTTCTTATGTTTCATCGTCTTTATCCTCGCAATATTATGCAGTGTTTCCACTGCAAGTCGTCGGACTCGTCGAATGAGGAGAGCACGTCGTGCAGCATATAACGCGATCATGCAAGATCGAAATCTTGCTATCATTCGCAGCAATGATTCATTAAATATATTACGATCCGATCATTATGGATATGATGGGGTATACAATCGAGACATGTGTGGCTATATGGAAACACATGTCTATATAAACGGGACAAACAGGAATCTACCCGTATCCACTTCGACCAAGGAGGGATTCATTCGGGAATATTTTGCGAAAATCTATACTCCCATCAACTTTCCGCTCACGTATCGAAAAGAGGGTGTCTACATTGATGGAAATGACACCAACTTTGACCCAATTTTGTCAAAGTATTACTTCAACCACTGTGTGGAACCGAATTTAGATCAGGATGGTGGAATATATATCTTCTTATTTCTATTCTTTCTTCTTCCATTCCTTCTATTTCGGTAGTAGGGTCGTGATCATTGATAGATAACCCAACCATAAATAATTGAATGAGAGTGATTTTACTGCATTATCGATTCACTGCGCTTATCTATTTCTACAAACTCGAGTACATTTTTTGCTATACGAGCCTTGTTCTCTGCAATCGATTTTCCGTTACCCGCACCCAAAACACTATTCATAATAAGCAAACTTTGCTCTTTTTTCTCTTCCGATTTCAAGTAATCGGGATTCTCGCGATGCCAAAAACTGCACTGTTGTGAGACTTTATGTGCCACATGTGTCACCAATTTATGCAAGAGAGGATGTTCCGACGTTTCCTTTTGCCACTCGTTATTTTCGCGGACATAGACCGTCTCGCGTTTGATATCGGAACAATGAATCGGTCTTTTATAAATGCCCAATTCATTGAACTTGTCTGCAATAATTTGATAGTTGCCCATGATGAACCCTTTTTCTACCACTGTTTGTAAATCATCCAATGTTAGGTGGAGGGATTGGATAAAGTCACTTATATTGACGGCATCTTTGCATTTATCATTCAAGAAAATGTTGAGATTAAAGTGATTGTTGTTATTATTGTTGTTGGTCGTGAAATTATTCGGCTGGATATTGGATACGAATTCGGTCAACTGTTCCTTGACATCGGTTTTAACATCGGTTTTAAACTGGATGACCTGGTCGGACAATTCGGCATTCTTTTTCAAGACGTGTTTCAAGAGGGCGATGATTTGGGCATTGAGGCCGGGTTCGCCGTCGTATTCGATAAACTCTCCTTCGTACTGATGTGTAGTCGTATTGTACTCGTTTGTTGTTTCTACAAACGAGTTTGTATATTCTTGGGCGGGGGTTTCGTTTGTATAAATGTCTTCGTCGTATAAAGTTGTAGTTTGTTCGGTGATTACATGATAATTCGAGGTGGTTTGCTTGCGGTGTTGACTTTGTTCTTTGCATTTCTTTTCATGATACCAATGACTACTTCTTGCGACATAAGATTTATTACATATCTTGCAGACAAACAGTGAGGAATTTTTTAGATTTTCGAGAGTTATGGTCTCGACGACTTTTTCATTCGATGCTATTCTATTTTGATGTTTACGAGTAGAAAGGTGTTTGGTTAAATCTGTATTTCGTCTGCATATATAGTGACATAATGTACATTTGAAAAATTTGTCGTTTTTGAACGACTTTTTCATTCTATACATATAGAATAGAAAAGTCGTCTAAATCTTAGCCGAATCAAAAATCCGAAATTTTATGCAGTCAAGTTAAAATGATAATTTTGGTATGTTGCTCGTATACGAGTGAACTCGATTTTTTTGCAAAATTCTCCGTGGCTTTTTTGGATTTTGGACATTTATAAATGTCCAATTTTGAAAATTGCGTCCTACTTTTGTTGGAAAAATTTGAGGTCTAGTCAAAAGGGTACCGTCGACCACAGTCAGAAGGGTACAAATGAACGACTTTTTCCATTCTATGGTTCGCGAATTTGTCGTTCATGTCGAGTACAATAATTTACACAATAATCAAATATATATTACCATATATGGTGCGAAACTATTGCATAATAAGAATATAGAATTTGACGACTTTTCCATTCGAAAAATATAGAATGGAAAAAGTCGTCGTGTTTTTCTTTGAAAAAGTATGCAGTCAAGTTAAAATCATAATTTTGGTATTTGGCTCGTATACGAGTGAACCCACTTTTTTCGCAAAATTCTCCGTGGCTTTTTTGGATTTTGGACATTTATAAATGTCCAATTTTCAAAACTGCAGTCTACTTTTTGTGAGAAAAATCAAAAGGATACTATTTACCACATCCAAAAGGGTACATTGTACTCATATATGGTAACAAATAGTTTCTCTAACATGGATTCATTTCACTCGATCATGAAGTGATACGCTTTTTTCGGCGACTTTTCGGTTCAATGGCGGTTCAAAAAGCGTCATCGAGCGCAAAAATATACGTCAATTTATATATATCATTATCATTCATGCTTTAACAATAAGCCGTGTGTAAAATTGGCGACTTTTCGGCGATTTTTCAGTTCAATCAGATTGAACCAAAAAAGTCGCAGAAAAAACGCCGATGAAAAAGTATGCAGTCATGCTAAAATTATATGTTTGGGATTTTGCTCGTATACGAGTTAACACGTTTTTTTCCAAAATTTTACCATGGTACTTTTCATTTTTGGACATTTATAAATGTCCAAATTTCAAAACTGCGTCCTACTTTTGTTGGAAAAATCCATGAATCCAAGAGTTTTTCTTGTTCAAAGTAAAACCGGTGTTTTTGAACAAATGATCCATTATACATAAAACCATTACCAATAGAATATCATATCCATATATAGAGAAAAGGACCAAACCAATCGTATGAATTTTCAACAACCCATTGGAGAACAAATTCAAAACATCGATATACAAGGCAAGGTGGGTGAAACAGTGGAAGCCGCCAAAGAAGCCGCAGCAGGCGCTTATGGAAACTTCTCCGAAACCGTTGCAAATACGAAAGAATCCGTCACCAATGCACTCGACGAATTTTCGGGAAAATCTGTCGGTGAAGCAGGCCAAGAATTTTTACAAACCAATACCATGATTGCAAAATTCGTCTTTCTCATCTTGGTCGTGATTGGGTTTATGTTTCTATTGAATTTAGGCGTTTTAATCATGGGATATTTCACCTCTCCGCCATCGAGTCCCTATGTCATTTCCGGACTCATCAATGGCAATAATAGTGGCATCATTCCACAAGATCCCAAGAATAAAACATCCATACAAGTCAATCGCTCCAACAATCAGACTACTGGAATTGAATTTACCTGGTCAGTTTGGCTACAAATCAACGATATTGCCTACGGAAACGCTACGCGATATCAACACATTTTTAACAAGGGGGATCAATCATGGGATAGTAAAGGTGTAGCTTCTGTAAACAATGGTCCTGGATTGTATTTAGACTGTTGTAGCAATGCCCTTCACGTCGTGATGAGCACAGTAAATCCATCCAACGCCGTGGAAACTGTAGATGTGAGCAACGTACCACTTAACAAATGGTTCAATTGTATGATTCGAATGGAAAATACAGTGATGGATGTTTATATCAATGGAACCGTTGCATCGAGACTCGTTATGAAAAATGTTCCCAAGCAAAATTACAACGATGTATTGGTTTGTCAACATGGCGGATTCTCGGGATCACTCGCCGATTTGCGATATTTCGATCATGCCCTATCTGTCATGGACATTAATAGTGTCATTGTAGCCGGTCCAAACACAAATTCGGCAGGATTGGGATCGAGTTACAACTCTCTCGGATATTCTTACTATTTGTCCAATTTGTGGTATGCTTCAAAAACATAATAAGTATTCTAAAGATACTACAAATGAGTGCTCTCAAAGAGAATTGTAAAAAAGTAGTGGAAACTCGTCGGCGCCTCAACAATTTAAATGTACCTCCATCGAGATTTTCATTGGTATCTCCCTACCCGCAATATACAGAGGGACAGTTGAATATGCGACGAAAAGCCGAAGTATTACAATACAAGGGGAATCAGCAAAATACGAAAACCAACAGCATAACAAAGTCGGAACGATGGGCGCAGCTCGTAAATGGCAATTATCAAAGCCGATATATATCGCAACATGCAGTCACATCATTGGCAACACAAGACAATTCAACCATGGTATGTCCCTATGACGGACTCATTGCCACACCCACGTCATCAAGTGATGTCCCTGGACCAGTTGTCTATCTGCATCTCGACCCGACAATCCCACTATACAATTACAGTGACACAAACACTCGATCCTATTCCGAATTCAACAAACCCAATCTTCATCCATGGGATCTCTATGTACAGAATAATTTGGCAATTACGACAGATCAAGCCAGTGGATTTGGGACTACTACCAGTATCATTACAACCGACATTAGCAATACTACGTTTACAATTGCTATTCGAAATATTGATCAAACCTCTTATATCTTTTCACTCGTCATGCCATTGGCCATTTATATCGATGGATCAGGTTCTATCTCTTCCGCCAATACGTCGACAAAAACCATGAGCATTTCTATTACGAATGTTACATTGACTGTATTATACAATGGTTTGCCCATTTTACCAAGAACACCGTATGTTTATTCTCCTCCTACCAATCTCACACCCATCACCATTGATCCTACGTCCATCCCAAAAATTACATCGTTTAATGCACTGCAATTTGTAGGAAATTTATCTATATCGAATATCAATTTATTAACACAACAAGGATATGTCTATGATTTTTCTTTGAAATTCACTCTTTCTATTACAAACACTTCGTTCAATACAATAAATAGTGCAAGTGTTCTTTGTAATTATAGCGCATTGTCGAATGCTTCACAACAAACCAATTGTAAAATCACATCAAGTCCCTCTACTGATGTGATCCAGCCATTGGATTTTATAGGCATGTAAGGTGATGATAATTAGACGATTTATACATATTTTTATATATGGAATAGTATATAGAGAAGATCATGGAAAATGGACGTATGATGTTGCTGCACTCCGTAATAATCGGCGTTTTATTATACATCTTTATGTTTTTCATACTTGGACAGACACAAACTATGGCTGAAAACAGAAGTATTTTATTGGCTGCTTTGGTATTAGTTTATATGATTCTATTTGGTCATGGATTACCAAAGTCAATCAATAAAAATTTGTTTTAACCTCATTGTAAGCTAGTGTATATTATTAGAATAATTATAATAATATAGACAAAGGTGTAAATGGCAAAAATGATCTAGTATGTAGGGTTTGATACGTACTGATGGTTCTGATTGGACATGTACGAATTTTGCGTAAACGTAGGGTTCAAACACATTTTTTGCGTTGGGTACACTTGACCGGACAAACATTGATCTTGTTCATCCACGTCAATACAACCACGTCTTCCTTGGTATTCGCCTACCAAACACCAGCCACGTTTCCCCGCAGTAATGGGTTGTTGTATGGGATTTCCGTAATCATCCGCCTTG
>Ga0136642_1001057_pt1 | contig 12394 bp, 11 predicted proteins | sample LowCatLa1302831Y_FD_115313 | JGI IMG/M metagenome (GOLD analysis project Ga0136642, IMG submission 115313) | Freshwater microbial communities from Lower Cathedral Lake, Yosemite National Park, California, USA - 13028-31Y | ecosystem: Environmental > Aquatic > Freshwater > Lake ... | reverse complement strand
CCATCGGTGCTTGAACCGTTGCTCGCGCGCTGGCGTGATGAAGGCGACGGGGAGGAGTCCTTTGGTGACTTCGTGACCCGAGTGGGGATCGCGTGAGCGTCTACCTCGTTGGTGCTGGTCCCGGTGACGTCGATTTACTGACCTTGCGTGCGGCGCAACTGATCAACCGCGCCGACGTGGTCATTCATGACCGACTCGTGGGCGCCGATATTTTGGCACTTATTCCAGCCACGACGCTGCGAATCGACGTGGGCAAGATTCCCGGCGCCTCGCACAGCCAAGATGCCATCAACGAGTTACTGGTCTCCTTTGGCCGACGGTTTGACTGTGTTGTCCGCCTGAAGGGTGGTGACCCCTTCGTCTTTGGTCGCGGTGGCGAGGAAGCACTCGTGCTCGCCGAAGCGGGGGTGCCCTGTGACGTCGTTCCCGGTATTTCGTCGGCGCTGGCGGGGCCACTGCTAGCCGGTATTCCCGTGACGCACCGCGACGCGAGTCACGGCGTCACCGTGGTCACGGGGCACGCCCACGACGGCAGCGCCGTCGATTTTTCGAGGATTGCCAACGCCGACCTGACGCTCGTCATTCTCATGGGGGTCGCCCGTCGAGCAAGTATCGCTGAGCAACTGATGGCGGGAGGCCTCAGCCCTTCGACGCCGCTGGCCGTTGTCGAGCGAGCGTCGAGACCGGATCAGCGCGTGGTGTGTGCAACGCTGGCCGAACTCGGTGAACTTGAGGTGACCAATCCGGCCATCATCGTGGTCGGCGCCGTGGCGGCGTTAGACCTCGGTCTCGTTTCGTCCTACGCGGTGGCGTACGCATGATGCTGCCTCTCGTCTTCGATCTGCGTGATCGAGACGTGCTGGTGCTCGGTATGGGGCGCATAGGTGCCCACAAGGCGCGACAACTGCTTGAGGCCGGAGCGCGGGTACACGTCATCACCGAGGACTGCCTCGTCGACCCACCCGAGGGTCTCGCCTCACTGCAGCTGCGCCCCTACGCACCGGGCGACCTCGAGGGTATGTGGTTCGTCGTTTCCGCCACGGCGAACGCCGCCGTGAACGACCACGTAGTCGCTGAAGCAACGCAACGACGCGTCTTCTATAACGTGGTCGATGACCTCGAGCGCTGTGCGTTCTACTTCGCCGCGCTACATCGTCAGGGCGAAGTCATCGTAGCGGTCTCGTCGAGTGGGGCATCACCATCGCTGGCCCAATGGACGCGAGACCGGATTGCCCGAACACTTCCGACCGGTCTCGACAAGGTGGCCGCCGCCCTGCGGGCGGAGCGTGATTCCCTCCACGCAGCTGGTGAAAGCACTGAGCGAGATTGGTCTGCTCGAGTTCGCTACAACCTGGAGGCATTGACGCAAGGACCTTCCTGTTGCGCCTTCGACTGCAGGTTGGAGGCAACACCGTTTTCGATACTGTGAAAAACGAACGGTGAGGGAGTGCGCTGCACTGCAGCATTGTGTAAAAATGCATAATTTAGTATGCGTTTTTCATTGAATATGCATACTTTGATATGCTATTTTGGCTGAATGAAGTATGAACTAGCCAAAATAGCCCGCACGGCAGTCGATCGACGGAGTGGCGTCTGGCGATCGGCCTCGGCAGAGCCTCAGCCGGCCGGCGGCTGGATGCGCGCCACCCGTGAGGCGCTGGGTATGACTGCAACCGATTTCGCCAGACGTCTTGGGGTGTCACGGCAAACGGCTCAAACGTACGAGCGAAATGAAATCGACGGCGCGATTCAACTCGCCACACTTCGCCGGGCCGCCGAGGCACTTGAGTGTGCGTTCGTTTACGCCTTTGTTCCGATTACGTCGCTCGAGGAGACCGTTCAGCGGAACGCGAGAAGGAAGGCGCTGCGGGAGCTCGAACGGATTGATCAAACAATGCTGCTTGAGGACCAGCGAATAGACATCCAAGAGTTTAACGAACGACTTCGAGAACGGACAGAAGAGACTATGCGGTCGCGACGACTGTGGGGCGATGACGAGAAGTGAGTCTGGTGCCACATGGTTCAACACACCGATTTCGCCATCGACTGGTCTGCATTCATCCGTTCCCGAACGAGAACGGATGCCACAGTCGCCTCGCCTCGGATCGTTTGATTGAAGCACTTAGTGCCCCCGATTCTCATGGGGTTCAGTAGACCTCGCGGAACCAACTGGTAGTCGCTCAAGCAACATCAAGGCGTTACAAAGGTCCGATCGCCATGACCTTGCGCCACTACTCGCTTTCGCTCGCTCCTAAGGTCCTGTTCGTACCCCTTAGAGGGATCCGACGATGAAATTGATTGAGGCGCACAGGGCGGCGATGTCTTCAGAATCAATCGCCGGAAACATCGCAACGCGCAACTGGTTCCGGCCCAGCTTGCGGTAGGGCTCCGTATCTACGACACCGTTGGCACGAAGAATCTTGGCAATGAGGGCTGCATCAATCTCGTCGGTGAAGTCAATCGTGCCGATGACGTGGCTGCGTTCGGCCGGATTCTGCACGAACGGTGTGGCGAAGTCCGACGCTTCGGCCCAGCCGTAGAGGACCTCGGCACTGCGCGACGAGCGGCCCGCGGAGAAGCTCAGGCCACCGTTTTCGTTGAACCACGAGATCTGGCTAGCGAGCAGGTGGATGGTCGCCAAGGCGGGCGCGGTATAGGTCTGGTTGAGTCGTGAGTTGTCGAGCGCCGTCTTCAGGTTGAAAAACTCTGGCGTCCAGCGACCCGACGCGGCGATGGCCTCAATGCGAGCAATGGCCGCGGGGGAGCACAGCGCGATCCAGAGTCCGCCGTCGGAGGCGAAGGACTTCTGGGGGGCGAAGTAGTACACGTCGAACTGGGCGGGGTCAACAATCAAGCCACCGGCCGCCGACGTGGCGTCGACGCAGACCAGTCCGGTCGAACCCTCTGGTCGGAGAATTGGCATCATGACACCGGTCGAGGTTTCGTTGTGCGTGAGGGCGTAGAGATCGATGCCGTCACGGGCAATGGACTGGGGGTGCGTACCAGGCTCGGAGGAAATGACCTCAGGGTCGCCCAAGTGCGGCGCCGCCTTGACGGCGGTGGCGAACTTGGAGGAGAACTCACCAAAGACCAAGTGCTGGGAGTGCTGCTCGATCAGACCAAATGTCGCGATGTCCCAGAAGGCCGTCGAGCCGCCGTTGCCGAGCAGTACTTCGTAGTCGTCGGGCAAATTGAAGAGAGCGCGGAGTCCGTCGCGTACTTCACCGACCTTGTTCTTCACCGTCGACTGACGGTGTGAGGTGCCGAGAAAGTGGGGAGCGTCGGCGACGAGCGCGTCGAGCTGCGCGGCGCGCACCTTCGATGGTCCGGCACCAAATCGTCCGTCACGGGGGAGCAGGTTGGTGGGAATAGAAAGGTTCTCGGAGGAGGTCATAGACTTAATCCTAGAAAAGAATTGGAGCCCCTCATGCGCGCACGTGTTAGCGACCTTCTCGCCGGTCTTTCCCCCTCCGCCACCTTGGCCGTTGACGCCAAGGCCAAAGCCCTTAAAGCCGCTGGTGAGCCCGTGATTGGTTACGGCGCTGGTGAGCCCGACTTCCCGACGCCAGCCCACATCGTCGAGGCGGCCGCCGCCGCCTGTTACGACCCGGCGAATCACAAGTACACCCCCACGGCCGGTCTGCCTGTCTTGCGCGAGGCCATCGCCGCCAAGACGCTTCGCGACTCGGGTCTCGAGGTCAGCCCCAGCCAGGTGCTGGTGACCAACGGTGGTAAGCACGCCGTCGCGACTGGTTTCATGACCTTGCTCAACCCCGGCGACGAGTGCATCATTCCCGCCCCGTATTGGACGACCTACCCCGAAGCGGTCTACCTCGCCGGCGCCACTCCAGTGCCAGTCATGACCAGTGAGGCCAACGGTTTTCGTTTGACGGTTGAGGACCTCGAGCGTGTCCGCACCGATAAGACCAAGTTGGTCGTCTTCGTTTCCCCCTCCAACCCCACGGGTGCCGTGGTGGCGAAGGAGGAAGTCGCTGCGATTGGCCGCTGGGCCGCCGAGCACGACATTTGGGTGATGTGTGACGAAATCTATGAACACCTCACCTACGACGGGGTGGAGCACGTCTCGATGCCCGTTGTCGCTCCCGAGTTGGGCGATCGCTGGATTGTGGTGAATGGCGTCGCCAAGACCTACGCCATGACTGGTTGGCGCATTGGCTGGATGATTGGTGCCCCCGACGTGATGGAGGCCGCCATTACCTACCAGAGCCAGACCACGTCGAACATCGGCAACGTCGCCCAGCGCGCCGCGGTGGCAGCTCTGAACGGCAGCCTGGACGACGTCTACGCCATGCGTGAGGCCTTCGACCGTCGCCGTCAGATTATGGTCTCCATGCTCAACGCCATCGACGGCGTGAATTGCCCCGTTCCCGAGGGTGCCTTCTACGCCTTCCCCAACGTGACCGGACTGCTGGGTCGCTCCTTTGGTGGCCAGGTGGCCACGACCTCCTCGGAGCTCGCGACCATCCTGCTCGACACCATCAAGATTGCCGTGGTGCCCGGTGAGGCCTTCGGCGCCCCCGGCTTCTTCCGCTTCTCTTACGCCCTAGGCGACGACCAGTTGATTGAGGGACTCGAGCGCTTGGCGGATTTTGTCAACGCTGGTTGAGGTCCTTCTTTAATTCATTAGTCTTTAGGTCAACAATTGAAAGGACCCCCCATGGCCCGCGTACTTGTCACTGAAACGATTGCTGAATCTGGACTGCAGGCACTTCGTGACGCCGGCCACGAGGTCGACATTCAAACGGGTCTCTCACCCGAGGCGCTTCTCGAGGCCATCGTCGGCGCACACGCGCTGATCATTCGGTCCGCAACGCAGGTTGATACCGCCACGCTCGAAGCTGGTAAGGACCTGATTGTCGTAGGTCGTGCCGGTATTGGTCTCGACAACGTTGACGTCACCAAGGCCACCGAGCTTGGCGTGATGGTCGTCAACGCCCCCGTGTCGAACATCCTTTCGGCCGCCGAGCAGACCATGGCGCTCATCCTGGCGCAGGCCCGCAACATCCCCCAGGCCCACTCGGCCCTTAAGAACGGGAAGTGGGAGCGTTCGAAGTGGGAGGGCGTGGAACTCCACGGCAAGACCCTCGGCGTTATCGGCCTCGGCAAGATTGGCGCCCTGGTTGCCCAGCGCGCAATGGCCTTTGGCATGCGTCTCGTCGCCTACGACCCCTACATCACCGACGAGCGTGCTCGTCACATGGGTATCGAGAAGTTGACCCTCGACGACTTACTCGCGCGAGCTGACTTTATTACCATCCACTTGCCCAAGACCAAGGAAACGACCAATCTGCTCAACGCCGAGTCGCTCGCCAAGTGCAAGCCGGGTGTGCGTATCGTGAATGTCGCCCGTGGCGGCATTATCAACGAGACCGACCTTGCCGAGGCCATTCGCTCGGGCCACGTCCAGGGTGCCGCCCTCGACGTCTTTGAGAAGGAACCGACGACCGAGTCACCCTTGTTCGAGCTGCCTTCGGTGGTCGTGGTGCCCCACCTCGGCGCCTCGACGGTTGAAGCGCAGGACAAGGCCGGTATCGCAATCGCGGAGCAAGTCGAACTGGCCCTCGCGGGCGACTTCGTACCTTTCGCCGTCAACGTGGCCGCGGGCGAAGTTTCCAACAGCGTGCGACCCTTCATGGGCTTGGCTGAGATCCTCGGGCGCTTCATCGGCGGACTGCTCGATGGGAAGCCCGCCGACCTTGAGGTGATCTACCAAGGGGACCTCGCTGGCACCGGTACGAAGATTCTGACCCTCTGCGCCCTCAAGGGCCTGTTGGTCGCCACTGGTCACGGCACCGCTTCGTTCGTCAACGCCCCCCAGTTGGCGGCCGAGCACAGCATCACCTTTGGTGAGGTGTCGACGCACGAAAGCCCCGAGTACGTCAACGTGATTACCGTTCGTTCCGGCCAGCACGCCGTGTCGGGCACGTTGATGACTATTGGCTCACGCGTTGAAACGCGCATCGTCGCCGTCGATGACCACAGCGTCGAAATTCCGCCGGCCTCCTCCATGCTCGTGGTTCGCAACAACGACAAGCCGGGCATGATTGGCCACGTCGGTATGGCCTTGGGCGAGGCTGGTATCTCGATCACCGCCATGGCCGTGGGGCCGGACAAGCAGGCCGGAACGGCCCTGATGGTGCTGTCCACTTCGACGCCAACACCGAGTGAGGTTGTGGAGCGCCTGCGCGCGAACGAGGGAATCCTCGGTATTCACGTTATTGCGCTGCGATAAATCGTTAGGGGGCGATGCCTTCGTACCCCAACGTTCACACGGTCTGTGGTCGGGCGGAGGCAGTGATGGGCACCCCAGCGTCAATCACATCGGCGTCGGCGGAGTCGTCAGTGCCGCCTGACTGCTCGGCGCTGTTATTCGTTCGTGAGGCCCGGGTTCGTGGGCGTCAACGACCCCATCGCTGCCGACGACAAATGGCTCGTCGACAGGTCCATACCCACCTTCGTTCGGTGCTTGCATAGTCAACCTCCCTCTCTACGGTGACCGTACACCTCGAGGGGGAGAGAAGCCAATCGATGATTCGTACGAGGAGCGCGCATCCCTCGGTACGCTGAACGGCGAGAGAAAGCGACCGCTATGACCACCTTCACCGACAAAACAATTGTTGTAATCGGCGCCAGCGGCGTCTTTGGAGGGCTGATTACTCACGCCCTACGCAACGCGGGGGCTGACGTACGTCTCATTGTGCGTACGCCGAGCAATCTCGACATCACGCTGCAGGACTTGCCGGCGGCGACCGCGTCAGTCGGCGACCGGGCCGACCTCGAGGCGGCTTTCGCCGAAGTTACGCTCGGCCGCCCAGTGGACGGCATTATCAACTGCGCCGGTGTGGTGGCCTTCGGGGGCTTTGCCGATCTCAGCGACCGTGTTGCTCGAGACCTTTTCACCACTAACGCGCTCGGCACCATCAACGTCATTTCATTGGCGACGCACGGCATCAACCCCGAAGGATTCCTCGCTTCCTTTACTGGTGTCGCGGCTGACATGGCCATCGTCGGCATGGGCGCCTACTGTGCGTCCAAGGTTGCGGCCAAGACCGCCATGGCGGTCGCCACGCGCGAGCTTCGCTCGAAGAAGATCACCGTCCTCGATATCCGCGCACCCCACACCGAAACCGGGCTCGTCGAGCGTGCTCTCGAAGGAACAGCGCCCACGATGCCCACGGGACTCACCCCAGAAACGGTCGTTGCTCGCGTACTGGAGGCCCTGGCCAATGGCGAAAAGGACCTCCCAGCGGACGCCTTTCCCGCGGCCTAGGCTCGGCGCATGCGCATTACTGAGTACCCGTCCGTAGCGGTGTCCACCGTCGTGGGGGTCAGCCCAGAACGACTGTGGCAGGTCGTTTCTGACATTGACGCTCCCTCCGCTTTCTCGGCGGAGTTCCGAGGTGCCTCGTGGCTGAGCGAGGCCCCACACGGCGTTGGATCAACCTTTGAGGGCCAGAACGGTCGAGGAGAAAACACGTGGTCGACGATCTGCACCGTCACCGCGTACGTGCCGAACGTGCTCTTCACCTACATTGTTGACCGGGTCAACGAGCCACTCGCCATTTGGTCCTACGCGTTGAACCCCGAGGGCGAGAACACCCGACTGACCTTCACGGCGACGGTGGGTCTGGGCGAATCTGGTCTTAGTAGCGCCGTCGCTCGCGATCCCGAGAACGAGGCAGTCATTGTGGCGAATCGACTCGCCACGTGGCAGCGCAATATGGCCGCCACCGTCGAGGGACTCAAGGCGCTAGCGGAAGCGGACAGCTAGACCGACAGTGCGTCGCGTATCGCGGCCGCGGCTCGGCGACCACTGACCATCGCCCCCTGAATCGAAGGAGTGTGGAGGTAGTCACCGGCGACAAACAGGTCTCCGCGACGGGGAGGCGTGTTCAACTCGAGGGGACGACCGATGACGGGCAATGCGTGGCGGATCACTTGGCGCTCGACAAGGACAACGTCTCGCACGTCGAGATCGTAGAGTCGGGCGACGTCCGAGGCCACCCGTGGGTCATCGACGTCGCCCACGGCTGAGGCCGCAATCAAACTCCGACCTTCGGGGGCTCGCTCGGGTGCCACGGCGGTGATATCGAGGGTATTCCACAAGCCCCGAACGGCGTCGATGCGAAATTGGTTGGTGTCGTGGAGGCGGGGAGTGGCGAACCAGTAGGCCGTCTGCGTTCGCCACCCGAGGTCGGTTGATCCCACCAAACTCGCCGCTGAGCTCTGGTCGGTGGCGACCAGTACCGCGCGTGCCTCGTACCGGCCCTGCGAGGTGGTAACCGACCCGCCATCAACCGTGAGCGCTGGCTCGTGGTAGTGGACCTGCAGTCCAGGGCTGGCCGCGAGAAGTGCGTCGGGCAGTGCACTCGCACCCCGCGATGGCACGCCTGGCCTCCCTGACGCGAATGACTTGAGGAGGAGTTCGCAGTAGTGCCAGGACGTTTCGAGGTCTTCGTCGAGCAACGTACCACGAAGAAAAGGCTGGAGGACGCCATTGATCATGGACTCGCTGAGTCCTTCGGCGAGGAGTCCGTCCATGGTGGCATAGTCCGCACCCCGCGTGAGGCGAGAGGGGGGCGAGAATCGAGCGCGCAGCAGCAGGCGAGCGAAGGCGAGGCCATCGCGGAGCGAGAGATAGGGATGCTGGAGCGACCGGACGCCACTCAGCAGTGAGTACCGAGGGTCGGCCACCTGATGGAACGTTGCTCCGTCACAGAAACGAATGACCGGAGCAAACGACCGGAGGTCGAGTGCGGGCAAGACGCCGCTGGCCACGATTTCGGGGTAACTCGGATTTATGAGCTGAAATCCCTCATCGATGACGTAGCCATCAACGTTCCGCGACTGGACGCGACCACCCAGGGTCTCGGAAGCCTCGATGAGACGGACGCTCGCACCAGCCTCAAGCAGCAGTTGTGCCGCTCGCAGTCCAGCGAGTCCACCGCCAACAATGACAATGTCGGTTGGCTGACTCACGAGGGCAGGCTACCGGAGGACCGGGTGAGGCGATGCAGGAGCCAAAAGGTTCGCGCATCACCGCGGTCGAGATTCGCAACACCGTTCGATTGCAGACCCAGTGGCGGCACACCGAGGTCACTCGTTCCCGTCAGTCGATATTGACGGCGTCGATGCGCGCCATAACCTCATCGGTGAGCAGCGGCAGCACGTCGAGGGCGCTCATGTTCTCACGGACCTGTGCGGCCGATGACGCACCGGTAATCACTGTCGACACGTGCGGGTTCTTCACGCACCACGCCAGCGCGAGCTGGGTAACCGTGATGTCCAAGTCCTTCGCGATCTCCATCAGCTGGGCAACCTTGGCTAACTGGGCCGGGTCGGTCAACATGTCCTTGAGCCATTCGTAGCCAGGCAGCGTGGCGCGCGATCCGGCGGGAACACCGTCCTGGTACTTGCCGGTCAGCATGCCCGAGGCGAGGGGTGACCAGATGGTTGTACCCAGGCCGAGGTCTTCGTACAGACGGGCGTATTCCTTTTCCACGCGGGTGCGGTGGAGGATGTTGTACTGGGGCTGCTCGACGACGGGCTTGTGCAAGTTCTTGCGCTCAGCGATTTCGTAGGCGGCGCGAATTTCGTCGGCACTCCACTCCGAGGTGCCCCAGTAGAGCGCCTGGCCACGGGTGACCATGTCCGACATGGCCCACACCGTCTCTTCGAGGGGCGTATTGGGGTCGGGGCGGTGGCAGTAGGCGAGGTCGACGAAGTCGAGGCCAAAACGCTCGAGTGAACCGGTGATGGCCTGGCTGAGGTACTTACGGTTGAGGGTGTAGTGCATGTTTGGCATGTCGCCGTTGATGCCCCAATAGAACTTGGTTGAGACCACGTACTCGTGACGCTTCCAACCAAGGTCGCGGAAAGCCTGGCCCATAACGCGCTCAGACTCACCGCGGGCGTAGCCCTCGGCGTTGTCGAAGAAGTTGACGCCGTGCTCCTTGGCGACGCTCAAACACTCAGCGGCCTGCTCCGCGTTCTTGATCTGGTTGTCATTCGCAAAGGTCACCCAGCTGCCGAACGACAGCACGGAGACTTGGAGGCCAGACCGGCCGAGGCGACGGTATTCCATAGGAATGGTCATAGTGATCCTTCATCAGTAGTGGTTTCTTCGTCGGCCGACTCGGCGAGCACGTCGGGCGCTGTTTTCGTGGCGGGTGGCTTCAAGAACGACGACCCGTTCTTGGCTACCACGGCAATACCAGCTACCGCGCCCACGAGCAAGGTGGTCTTGATGAATCGCCGTATGAGTCGCACGCAGGCACTCTAGTGGCTCGGAGGCGGGTGGGTGAATCCTTCGGTACACTACTGATATGACAACTGGCATCATCACACGACTTCTTCGATAGGGCGGGTTTTCCCTCGCCCGCCTCCCCGCCACTTGGCGGGGTTTTTTTGTCAGTGATGGTTCTGAATGAAAAGGAAGTTTGTGCGCTCACACCCCCAACAGCCCAGTCCCATGGCTTTCACCAAGTACCGCGCCACGGTGCCGGTGGAGTTGCCGGACCGCACGTGGCCAAACAAGCGACTCGACCACGCGCCGATCTGGTGCTCGGTGGACTTGCGCGACGGCAATCAAGCCCTCATTGATCCGATGGACCTCGAGCGCAAAAACGTCATGTTCACGCAGCTCGTGGCGATGGGCTTCAAGGAAATTGAGGTCGGCTTCCCCTCGGCGTCCCAGCCAGACTTTGATTTCGTTCGCCACATCGTTGAGCAGGATCTCATTCCCGCCGACGTCACCATTCAGGTATTGACCCAATGTCGCGAAGAACTGATTCGCCGCACCTACGAGTCACTGCACGGGGCCAAGCAGGCGATTGTGCACTTCTATAACTCAACCTCAACGCTGCAGCGTCGGGTCGTCTTTGGTCTCGACCAGGCGGGCATTACGGCGATCGCGGTCGAGGCAGCCCACCTTTGTCGCTCCCTCGAGTCAACGTCGCCCGAGACGGCCTTTCGCTACGAGTACTCGCCCGAGAGTTTTACCGGCACCGAACTGGACTACGCCCTCGAGGTGTGCAACGCCGTCATCGCGGCTATTGATCCCTCGCCAGAGAAGCCATTGATCCTGAACCTCCCGGCCACCGTGGAGATGTACACCCCGAATCTCTACGCCGACGCCATTGAGTACTTCCTGCGTCACGTCGATCGACGTGACAGCATCATCTTGTCGCTCCACCCCCACAACGACCGAGGTACGGGCGTGGCTGCCGCGGAGCTCGGCGTACTGGCCGGCGCTGACCGCGTCGAAGGCACGCTGTTCGGCAACGGTGAGCGCACGGGCAATGTGGACGTCGTGAACCTCGCCCTCAACCTGTTTAGCCAGGGTGTGGATCCCGAGTTGGATATTCGTGACATCGACAAGGCACGACACGTGGCCGAGTACGCCAACCGTCTGCCGGTGCACATGCGCCACCCCTATGTTGGCGAATTGGTCTACACCGCCTTCTCTGGCTCCCACCAGGACGCCATCAAGAAGGGTATGACCGTCATCGGTGAGGAGTACGAAGTGTGGGAGGTGCCGTACCTGCCAATTGACCCGAAGCACACCGGACGCACCTACGAGGCAATCATTCGGGTCAATTCACAGTCGGGTAAGGGTGGCGTGGCCTATCTGCTCTCGGCGGAACACGGACTCGAGCTGCCACGCGCCCTACAGGTGGAGTTCTCGAAGAACGTACAGAAGGTCACCGAACAAAGTGGCACCGAGATTTCACCCGCTCAGATCTGGGAGGTCTTCACGACCACCTATCTGCCAGAAAACCCCACGTTGCAATTGTTGGCCAGCGAGGTCGTGGCGAGTCAGCACTCGACTCGTATTGTCGCGCAGCTCTTGGTCGACGGCAGTCACGTGACGGTAACCGGAGAAGGCAATGGGCCCATCGATGCGCTAATGGCGGGCCTGAAGTCCGACCTCAACGTCGACTTCACGGTGCGGGACTACAGCGAGCACGCCCTGACTGCCGGATCGGGGGCGTCAGCGGTTGCGTACGTCGAAGCCCAAGGAGCGGACGGAGGTTCGTGGTGGGGTGTGGGTATGAGTTCGTCCATTCTTGATGCCTCACTGGAAGCAGTTATTTCCGCCGCGAATCGACGCCGCTAACGCTCACGGCCGCCCGGCACCGCTTCACCGCTAGGGACTTCGGCTTAGCCTTGTCCCGTGTCACATGCCCTCGCCGCGATCGCCGGCTACCTGGCGGTTGTCATAGGTATCGCGAGTACGGTGTTCCAGTTCCGGCGCCTACGTCGCGATGGCACTGAGGGAATTTCTCTCGCAACGTGGGTGATGTTTTTGCTCACCGGCTTCTTCTGGATTAGCTACGGCATTTTTGGCGCGCACTCACTCATCGTTGATCTG
>Ga0136642_1001055_pt1 | contig 12414 bp, 14 predicted proteins | sample LowCatLa1302831Y_FD_115313 | JGI IMG/M metagenome (GOLD analysis project Ga0136642, IMG submission 115313) | Freshwater microbial communities from Lower Cathedral Lake, Yosemite National Park, California, USA - 13028-31Y | ecosystem: Environmental > Aquatic > Freshwater > Lake ... | reverse complement strand
TGTGTTGATGCTTGCCTCAGCCACAAGGGGGACTGATGTCACACACCAAACCACTCGTCGAAGACTTCGCTACAGATTTTGATCACGCTGATCCCCAGTGGGTGAGCAACCCGTATCCCATTTGGGAGGACCTCCGTACCCGGTGTCCCGTGGCGCACACGGACCGCTACGGCGGCGCTTGGTTCCCCGCGACCCACGAACTCGTGAGTCGCGTGGCCAAGGACACTGAGAACTTCACTAGTCGCTCAGTAGTTATGTCGAACCTTCGCCCGACTGATGAGGACCTGCCAGCACCGATTGGTATTGCCCCTCCGATTACTTCGGACCCACCGTTCCACGCCATTGCCCGTCGCTTGGTGCTTCCCGCTTTTTCTCCCGGTGTTGTGAACGCTCTCGAACCACAGATTCGTGCGCTCTGCAACAGCCTGCTCGACGACATGGGTGACGCCGCCGTGGTGAACGGTGGAACGCAGTTTGCGCAGTACATCCCCGTTGGTGTTATCCAGCAGATGTTGGGATTCCCGCTCGAGGACATCGAGATGTTTCTGCAGATTGTTATTGACGTACTGGATTCGATCGACTCCACGGCCGAAGACCGTCAGGCCACGGCCGACAAGAACCGTGCGTACTTCGAAAAGCAGATTCAAGACCACGTCGACAATCCGCGGGACGACTTCACGTCGTATCTCTTAAACGCCGAAATTGCCGGAGGCAAGCTCGAACTTGACCACGTCATTGGCACGATGGTCTTGACGCTGGTCGCCGGTATCGACACGACGTGGTCGGCCATCTCTTCGTCGCTGTGGCACTTGGCGCAGAACCCAGACGACCTCGCTCGACTCGTCAACGAACCCGAACTCATGGATGTGGCCGTCGAAGAATTCCTTCGCTTCTACGCACCGGTCACGATGGCACGCCTCGTAGCGAAGGATCACGACTTCAACGGTTGTCCGATGAAGAAGGACGACTGGGTCCTCTTGGGCTTCCCGGCCGCAAACCGCGACCCTGAAGTATTCGAGGACGCAGATAAGTTCATTATCGATCGTCGCGAAAACCGTCATGTGGCCTTTGGTCTGGGTATTCACCGCTGTGCTGGATCCAACCTCGCCCGACTGGAGCTCAAGGTGGCCATCCAGGAGTTCATCAAGCGCTACCCGACATTTACGCTGGAAAATCCCAGTGAAGTCACCTTCTCGCCAGGGCAGGTTCGGGGTGCCAGAAACCTACCAATCCTCGTGAAATAAGGGGTTACCGTAATTTCCCCCTGTAGTTGAGGTGAGACAAAACAGGTGTTATTGTCTCACTAACGCCACAAAGGAGGGGTTGTGAAGGTAGTTATCAACGCAGATGCTTGTACCGGTCAAGGTCGGTGCTTCGGTATCGCACCCGAACTATTCGATTTCGATGATTTGGGTAATGGAGTAGTGAAGGGTGACGGAAACGTCACGCCGGAACTCGCAGAGAAGGCCCGCTTGGCGGAAGCCAACTGCCCCGAGCACGCAATCTCAATCGAGGAATAGTCATGTCGATCAAGCCCCCCGTAGAAGACTTTGCAACCGACTGGGACCACACGGACCCAGCGTGGGTTGCCAACCCTTACCCGATCTGGGATGACCTTCGTGAGAAGTGCCCAGTCGCCCACACTGACCGCTACGGCGGTGGTTGGTTCCCTTCGACCTACGAGCTTGTTTCAGCCGTAGCGAACGACACCGACAACTTCACCAGCCGTACCGTGGTTATCGGTAATGGCCGTCCCGGCGACGATGCGCCGCCAGCACCGATTGGTGTGGCCCCGCCAATTTCCTCAGACCCACCCTTCCACCACATTGCTCGTCGTTTGATTCTCCCTGCCTTCTCGCCGGGCGTTGTTAACACGATCGAGACCTTCGTCCGTGAGTACTGCGGAAAGTTGCTCGACAACGTCTCCGCTCAGGAGATTGTCAATGGCGGTTCCGACTACGCCCAGTACATCCCCGTAGCCGTTATTCGTCAGATGCTTGGTTTCCCCGAGAAGGACGATGACTTGTTCCGCGAGTTCGTCCACATCGTTTTGGAAGGCATCGATGAGCCCGACCTCGAGAAGCGCATCGCGGACTTTGAGCCCATTCGCATCTACATCGAGGACCAAGTTCAGGACCACATCGACAATCCTCGTGATGACCTCACGTCGTACCTACTGAACGCCGAAATTGCTGGAAGCAAGTTGCTCCCTGAGCACATCTTCGGCACCATGATTTTGGTTCTCGTGGCCGGAATCGACACCACCTGGTCGGGCATCGCTTCATCGCTCTACCACTTGGCCACGAACCCCAAGGACCTCGAGCGTCTCGTCAACGAGCCCGAGCTGATGCCATTGGCAGTTGAAGAGTTCTTGCGCTTCTACTCCCCAGTGACGATGGCTCGTTTGGTCAAGGAAGACTTTGACTTCAACGGCTGCCCGATGAAGAAGGACGACTGGTTGCTGCTGGGCTTCCCGGCCGCTAATCGCGACCCCAAGGCATTCCCCGACGCTGACAAGTTCGTGATCGACCGCAAGATCAACCGCCACGTGGCTTTTGGTCTAGGTATTCACCGTTGCGCCGGTTCGAACTTGGCTCGCATGGAAATGCGCGTGGCCATCGAAGAGTTCATCAAGCGCTACCCGAAGTTTGAGTTGGCTGACGCCGACGCAGTGACCTGGTCACAGGGCCAAGTACGCGGCGCGCGTAACTTGCCACTGCGTATTCTCAACTAAGCGTTACTACTCGGCCGAAACGCCCGAGTCACTCTGGTTAGCCAGTAGTGGCTCGGGCGTTTTGCTGCCTTCGGTGAACTCGGCGGGCCGGAACTTGGTGACCTGCAACGCTCACCAATGACGACCTACAAGATTGCGGGCTTGCCCTCTTTTTGAATGTTGGCCATCCAGGACTCGATGTCATCAACGGATCGAGGCAAGGCGGCCGAGAGGTTGCGGTATCCAGACTCGGTTACCAAGATGTCGTCTTCGATACGGATACCGATTCCTCGATATTCTTCGGGCACGGTGAGGTCATTGGCCTGGAAATAGAGACCAGGCTCTACGGTCAGAACAAAGCCGGCCTGGAGATCGCCGTAGGCGGAGTCATCGCGCGCGTTGGCACAGTCGTGGACATCGAGACCGAGCATGTGGCTCGTTCCGTGCAGGGTATAACGACGGTGTAGTTGCTTGTCGCGTCGCAGGGCAACCTCGGATGTTTCTTTAAGAATGCCCCACTCGCAGAGACCTTCGGCGATGATTTGCATGGCAGTTTCGTGAGGCTTGATGAAGGGCACACCCGGTGCGATTACTTCAATCGCCGCCTGCTGAGCCCGGAGTACGAGTTCATACAACTTGCGCTGCACCTCGGTGAACTTGCCATTGATCGGCATTGTTCTCGTCACATCCGCGGTGTAGAGGTTGTGGCACTCCACGCCGGCGTCGAGTAGAAGGAGGTCGCCATTGCGGACGATTCCGTCGTTGGTGGTCCAGTGCAAAATAGTGGCGTGGGCGCCCGAAGCGGCGATGGTGTCGTAGCCCACATCGTTGCCTTCGACGCGAGCCCGGAGATTGAAGACCCCTTCTATGACGCGTTCACCGTGTTCGACAGCAACGGGCAGGGCCCGGACCACGTCGGCAAAGCCCTTCACCGTGTAATCAATGGCCAGCTGCAACTGCGCTACTTCGAAATCATCCTTGACCAGTCTCATGTCTCCTAGCGCTTCGACCAAGGAGTGGTCGTCAGCGTGTTGCGGGACGAGTTCATCTACACCATGATCGAATCCTCGAACCACCAAGGTTCGAAGAGCGGTTACCTTGGCGAGATTCGCAGCCAGCTGTTCCAGTGGAGCCGTGGTGATTCCTAAATACTCCGCAGACTCTTCGACACCGCGACGAGGTCCAACCCAAAGTTCTCCGTATCGAGCATTGGTGAAGAACTCGTGGGTGAGGTGATTTCTGCGCTCGGCTACATACAACGTGCTGTGGGGTACACCATCTTTCGATGTGATGACCAGGACGGTATCGGGGTCAAAGCAGGCCGTGAGATAGTAGAAATCGGTGCCGGGGCGGAATCGGTAGTCCGTGTCGTTTGCGCGAACTTTGAGATTGCCGGTCGGGACCACGATGGCGGCATCGGGAAATTGGTTCGCCAGAGCAACGCGTCGCCGAGTAGTGAAGGCAATGGCGGGGTGCGGGGTGTTGTCGAGCGGAGCCGGTCCCCAGTGGCTCGTCATGTGTTCAAACAAGGTGCGTGGGCAAGCGGGGCGATGAGGTCCGACCCAGACCCAGTGCTCGGAAATCGGGTTCTCTTCAGAAACGTCCGGCTCAGGAATGTTCGATAGTTTTTCGCTCACGAGATAAATCTATCGGCGAAGGGCAATGTGGTTCCGAAATACACGAAGAAGTACGGTAAGGAATCGACTGTTGATGACAATTGCTAAGTGATGGTTCCTGTGCCTGTTGACGATTTCTACGACTTTGCTCACACGCATATGCCAACCATTGCCAATTTCGCTCGGCGTCGTCTCTACCCCTTGAATCCTGAAGAGCTCGACGACATCGTGGCCGATGTGCTGATTGTGGCGTGGCGTAAGCGTGATGTCATCCCCGAAGGGGCCGAAGCCCCTTGGCTCATAGGCGTAACCAGGAAAGTGCTCGCTAATGCCCGGCGCAAAAAGTACCGTCGCTCCGCCTATATCCAGTCACAGCGAGCCGAAGAAACCCACCGTTCTGCAGAAGATCGAGTTCTAAAGGATGCCGCCGTGGAGGCCGCTTTGGCCACGCTGTCTTTGGGTGATCGAGAGATTTTGATGTTGCACTACTGGGACGACCTGACAATTGAGCAAATTGGCACCACCACTGGGGCGACTGTCAACGCGGCCTCGGTTCGTCTTTCGAGAGCGAGGAAGCGATTTCGAGAGGCTTTTGCGAAGTTTGAAGAATCATGAAATTTTTGACGTTGTGGCGACATAACGAAGTACTGAAGGGATTCCACAATGACTGATGAATTCGACCGCCTACGAGCTGCCAACCCAGCCACGAACACCACCTATGCGCACGGCGACCTGGCCGCCGTCGCCCGTCGCGCTGAAGTGCCAACGCCGAATGCACCCACTCGATTCGCTCAGGGATTCCGTCTCAAGATGGCCTCAGCGGCCATGGCGGCCACTCTCCTCACCTCTGGCGGCATTGCGGCATTGGAGTCCAGCTCTTCGCCACTACCAGTCTTGAGTCTCGGTGCGGCTTCTCCGTCCACTGCACCTAAGTCGGAAAGTCTCCCCACCTCGGGCGGGCTCAGTGATTCAAAGATTCCGGGTGGTAGTCAAAGTTCAATGAGGATCTGGGGGACGTATGAGTTTTCGGCGTCAGACCGGCTTTCATCGTCGCCCGACCAAGCACCCGTCTACAGGGTCTCTGGTTCCAGCGACCCCAGCGGCCTGACTATTGATCTCGCCAAGGCGTTGGGCATCGTTGACTCGGCCGTTGCAATCAAGGTGACTCATGGTGACTTCGGGATTCCCACGACGGGGTACGAGTACGCGACTGATCACGGGACCATCTCGGTGAATGCCGGCCGGAACGGCGCAACGTCTTGGTACTTCTCGTCGCCCGCGGCGGGAGTCTCGAGTGACAGTTCCCTCAACGTGAACACGATTTCCAAGCGTGAATTGGTTTCGTGGTCGAAGGACCTGATCGATAGCCTGCGATTTGACCTTGCCCTTGGCGATGCGACCTATTCGATATATGGCGACCAGGGGAGTGTGAGCTACCAAGTGCTCGTCGGTGGCATTGCAACCGATATGTCCGTATCGGTGGGGTTCGACAAACAGGGATCGGTGCTCTGGGCGAATGGGAGCGTGGCGAGGTTTGACCGGGCTGGGAACTATCCGCTCATCTCAGAGCGCGATGGCGTGGATAACTTGTCCTCGGGCGGCGGTCTCGTTCCCATGACCGACCAAGTCGCCGGTGGGGCCGGGGCTGCCTCGAGCGATGTGATTCCTGTGGTCGGATCTGATGGTGTCCTAACGCCGCCAGTTATCAAGGTGCTGATTACTTCGGCCAAGGTGCAACTCAGTACGCAACAGATGACTGACGGTAGCGTCTGGCTTATCCCGTTGTACTCGTACACCGGTACGGCGACCAATGAAGACGGCACCACAATGGAATCCACGTGGAGCACAATTGCGGTTGACCCTGCGTACCTCAAAATTTCCGTTAGCCCTTCCCCGATTGTTTACTAATTGACCGATATTGAGATGCAGAGCCAACGAACGGGTCCGCCTGCGTTCTAGGCTCACAACGTGGATATTTCAGTCGAAGACATTGGTGATATAGCGCTCGTCCGTTGGAACGATGGTCAGAATCGAATCAATCTTGATTCGATTGATCGCATTCGCACCATCTTCCGCGAGTTGGCCGAACGCGAAGGACAACTGGCCGTCGTGTGGACTGGTGCCGATAAGTTCTTCTCGAACGGCTTGGACCTTGACCGATTTGGCAATAACCCTGAAGAGATGGGTGAAACGCTGATTCAGCTGGACCGACTCTTCGGGCAACTCATGGTCTTTCCTGGCTATCTGATTGCCGCCCTCAATGGTCACACTTTCGCCGGTGGCGCGATGTTGTCACTAACGGCCGACTATCGCATTATGCGAAGCGACCGCGGCTACTGGTGCCTCAACGAAGTAGATATCAACATGTTCTTGCCCCCCAATATGGCCGACGTCGTTCTCGCCCGGATGCCAAAAAATTCTGCTCTCGAAGCGATGAATACGGCCCGCCGATACTCCGCTATTGAGGCCAAGGAGGCGGGCATCGTCGAAGCCATTGCTGAAGGTGATGATGTTCTAACGAAGGCGTTGGAGTACGCGGCGATAATCGCTCCTAAGAACCGCCGAGGCATTGCCGCCCACAAGGAATACATCTTTGGTGACCTGGCGCGCCGGCTGCAGGCTTAAGCCAACCAGCCCAAGTCCTTGGCGATCTGCACGGGGTCAGCGATTACCAGTCCGGAATGAAGCTGCAATGTCCGGATTAATCCGGCAGCTTCAAAGAGTGACTCGTGAGTTCCGGTATCGAGCCACGTCGTAGTGCGCGGCAGGATATCGACGCGTAGTCCACCGAGTTCGAGGTAGATGTTGTTGAGTGTCGTAATTTCGATTTCACCTCTGGCGCTCGGCTTGAGTTCCTTGGCGAATTCACTCACCCGCTCGTCATAAAAATAAATGCCGGGTACGGCGTAGTTACTCTTGGGCGCAACTGGCTTTTCCTCGAGCGACAAGACGCGACCTGATTCGTCGAACTCCACAACGCCATACGAAGTGGCGTCGGCCACCTGGTAGGCAAAGATCTGAGCGCCTGAGACTCCATTGAATTTTTGGAGCTGTGTGCCAAGTCCCGGTCCATAGAAAAGGTTGTCGCCGAGAATCAAGCAGGATTTTTCTCCTGCGAGGAACTCTTCGCCAATAATGAAGGCTTCCGCCAATCCGTTGGGGGCGTGCTGAGTGGCGAATGCGATGGAGATGCCGAACTGTGATCCGTCGCCCAACAAGCGCTCGAAAGCGGGCCGGTCGTGCGGCGTGGTAATAATCAGAATCTCACGAAGACCCGCCAGCATCAGCGTGCTGAGGGGGTAGTAGATCATGGGTTTGTCGTAAATCGGCAGTAACTGCTTCGAAACGGCTTTGGTAATGGGGTGCAACCGCGTTCCGCTGCCACCCGCCAGAATGATTCCCTTCACCTGACTAGTCTAGGTCTGGTACTTCTAAGGTTCAGTTGAGGGAAAACGTCTTGAAGCTCGTGATCACAGGTGCGGCCGGATTTATCGGCTCACGGCTGGCAGAACGCAGTCTGGATGAGGCTGAACGACTGGGCTTTCACAGCATCGTCCTGCTCGACGCCTTGACCTACTCCGGTCGACGCGAAAATATGGACGCCGTCCTTCGCGATTCTCGCGTGACCTTTGTCCATGCCTCGATCAACGACGCCGAGATGGTCGATGAGGTTCTGGCCGGGGCCCACACGGTTCTGCACCTCGCTGCGGAGAGTCATGTCGATCGTTCCATCCAGGGTGCCCAGCCGTTCTTTATTACCAACGTGCTCGGGACGCAACAGTTGCTCGAAAGCTCTCGCCGTGGTGGCGTCAGCAAGTTTGTCCATGTTTCAACCGATGAGGTCTACGGATCAATTGACGAAGGCTCGTGGCGTGAAGATCACATTTTGGAGCCCAACTCTCCTTATTCGGCGAGTAAGGCCGGCTCGGACTTGGCGGCCCTGGCGTACTACACGACTTTTGGACTGGACGTCAGAGTTACTCGCTGTTCGAATAACTATGGACCCCGTCAGTATCCGGAAAAAGTCATTCCTCTCTTTGTCTCCAACTTGATTGATGGAATAAAGGTGCCGCTCTATGGTGACGGTCTCAATGTTCGCGACTGGCTGCACGTCGATGATCACTGTCAGGGCATTTTGAAAGTTCTTGAAGGCGGCAGGTCTGGTGAGATCTACAACATCGGCGGTGGCACCGAGCTAACCAACTACGAGATCACCTTGAAGTTGCTGGAGCTTTGCGGAGCCGGCGCCGACATGATTGAACCCGTTACCGACCGCCTGGGTCACGACCGTCGCTACTCGGTGGACTGCACGAAGATTTCCACTGAGCTGGGCTACCAACCACTCGTTCCCTTCGAGTCCGGTCTTGAGGCCACGGTGCGCTGGTACTACGACAATGAAGCTTGGTGGCGTCCACTGAAGGCTGTGAAGAGTTGAACCTCGAAGAGCTCTCAATTACCGGTCTCTACAAAATGACCTCACCCGTCTGGGGCGACGACCGTGGATTTTTTCGCGAGTGGTTTAAGTTGCCTGAACTCAACGAGACGGGTATCTCATTCATTGCCGCCCAGGCGAACCTTTCACGATCGGCTCGAAACGTAGTTCGCGGCCTCCACTTTTCTGTGGCGCCGGAAGGCCAGGCCAAGGTCGTTACCTGCGCCGAAGGCGAACTCGTTGATGTGATGGTCGACCTGCGCGTCGGATCGCCAACATTTGGCAAGACTGAATTCATCACCCTGCGTGGCGGAGACGGAGTTTCTCTCTATCTCCCGTCAGGCATTGGTCACGGGTTCTGTGCGACCAGCGACGACGCGGTTCTGGTCTATCTCTTGTCTTCGACCTACAACTCCACTGCTGAGCTGGAAGTTCACCCCTTTGATAGTGAGTTGATGGTGCCTTGGCCTCTAAGTGGGGAAGCCATTCTGAGTGATAAGGATGCCGCCGCCCCGTCACTGGCCGATCGTCGCCTCGACAACACTCTCCCGAAGTATGAGCAACCGCTGTGACTGAACTTTCCACTTCAGTGGTGCTAGTGCTGTTCGGTACGGTCTTTCTGGCCAGTGCCGTGGAAATGGTTGAAGCCTTAACCATTGTGGTCGCGGTAGGCATAACGAAAGGTTGGCGCTCGGCATTTGAAGGCGTCGCCGTCGCCCTCATGGCCCTTGCGGCGCTGGTGGCTGTGTTTGGCCCCGCGCTCTCTCGTATTCCGATGTCCTCACTTCGAATAGTGGTTGGCACGGTGCTCTTGATTTTCGGTATGCAGTGGTGGCGCAAAGCAATCTTGCGAAGCATCGGAGTGAAGGCAAAGCATGACGAAGATGCCATATTCGCCGAAACGGTAGAGCAGCTTCAGCAGAGTCCCTCAGGCACGCGAGATGCGGCCGCCTTCGTGATGGCTTTTAAGGGTGTCTTCCTTGAAGGCGTGGAGGTTGTTGTGACCGTCATTACCTTGGGTAGTTCGGCGCACCGATTAGGTGTTGCCGCCGCTGCCGCCGGTACGGCTGTCGTACTAGTGGCCATCGTGGGTCTCGTAGTAGCCCGTCAACTTTCCAACGTGCCCGAGAACGCTATGAAGATGGTCGTCGGCATCATGATGGTTGCTTATGGCACCTTCTGGATTGGTGAAGGGATTGGCCTCCACTGGCCCGGCAAGGACCTCGCGCTCTTCGTCTTCGCATTGATCTACGGTCTACTTACTTGGTTGGTCGTGCTGTCTCTCACCCCCCGCCAGCCATCAATGGCGGTGACATCATGAAGTTCGTGCGCGGATTTGGGAAATTTCTCTTTGAGTTCTTCATAGGCGACACGCCCGAACTCTTCGTTCTCGGGGTCGCAGTGCTCGCCATCGCCAGCGCCCTGCTTCAATTTCTGAATGCTCAGGCGCTCGTTATCGTGCTCCTGCCTCTCATGGTGTTCGGGGGTGTTCTGGGATCGGTACTTTTAGAGCGTCGACGTAAGAGTCGCTAGTGCACGCGTCGCTCATGGGCTACCGAAACTTATTGCATCGTGGGCGAATTAGTTGGTTGGCCAGTCTGGCAGTGGTCGGCCTCGCGCTCGGCGTACCACTCGCAGGGTCCAGTGTGGGAGCGGCAACTGATTCGTGTGCTAGTTCGAGAACGCAGTTGGCCTGTCTGAATTCACTGCCGACAGCGGCCCAGGTGGCGGAACATATTCGCCTGGGGCACGCAATCGTGAAACTACCAACGACTAATCCAACACTGGCGTACCTCTCCAACAGCGTCACCGGTGTGAATTCGTTCTTCATGCCAACAGGTCGATGCAATCAGGTGGCTCATCAGACCGATGCCAGCCCGCCGTCAGTTGCTGACTGTACCTTTGGCAATGCCCGCGCTGGAAGCGCCAATACAATTGTTCTTACCGGAGATTCCTGAGCCGTGATGTGGACAACGTCATACGCCAAGTTGGCGAACGTGCTGGGGTGGCGCTTGGTCGTCCTGGCTAAGCCTGGCTGTGTGGCTCAAACGGGTGAACTCACGTATCTCAATGTTCCCGACCGCCCCGGTCCGTGGGTGGCGTGCAACCAATTCCGTACGGCGGTCATGAGTGACTTGGCGATTTTAAAGCCAGCGATGGTAGTCGTCGCCTCTAACCCGGCCGCTTCATTGGCCGATGGCCGCCGCACTTCGCAGAATGCCACCTTGGCCTATGACAATTCACTGGGCTATCTCCAGCTGCTCAAGAGTGCTTCGCCCACGTCCTCTTTCGTCTTCCTCTCGGGATTCCCGCTCTTGGTGAATACCGTGCCGGGTGTCGCCAATCCTGTTGCCTGCCTCGCCGCTCATCAGAAGGACATCCGTGTTTGTGACGTCCGTTCGAATAATTCCGCCAATGATGATCCCACCAACATGGCCGTCACGCAGTCTGCGGTTGACGCCAACTTTGTAGTCATTAATCAAAAGCCTTGGCTCTGCACCGCAACCTGCCCGGGTGTTATCAACAAGATGATTCCCTATGCCCGTGATGGACTGCACATCAATAACACCTATAGCGGCTGGCTGATGGGCGTGATGTGGCGATCACTCGCGGGTCTGCCGAATTCGCCCATCAAACTTCCAACGAACTAGACAATTCCTAACTGCTGGGCGAGGGCGGTGCCCATGACGGCTGCTTCGCAACCAAGTGCCTCGAGCGCATAGACGTCGTCCATATGGCGAACACCACCAGCGGCGACAATCGCAATGCCCGTGGCGCAGAGTCGTCGATACAGTTCGAGATCCGGACCTCCCATAGTGCCATCTCGATCTACAGCGGTGGCGTGGATGCGAAGGACGCCCGCTTGCTGGCAACGCTCAATGGCCGCCTCGGGGGTCAGTCCGGAAGAGGCCAGCCAACCCTTGGTGGCGACGAAGCCATCCTTGACATCAATCGCGACGACCAGTGCCGATCCAATCGCAGTAACGAACTTCAGCATGGCGTCGGGCGCCGCAAAGGCCGCCGTGCCAACAATGAGCCGGGACGCCCCGGACGCAAGGAGCGCCACGGCCTGGTCCGGTGTTCGGATTCCTCCCGAAACCTGCAGGGGGGTAACGCCACTCGCACTTTGACACCTCGTCAGCACTTCGGGGCGAAACGCCCCATCGCGAGCTCCTTGGAGGTCAACAATATGGAGTAGATCTGATTCCGTGGCCGCTAGAACCCGGGTTACGTACTCTTCTAGCGGTTGACGAAACAGCACGCGGTCGTAGTCACCACGCTCCAGGCGGACGGCATCGTCCCCGAGGACGTCGACGGCGGGGATGACTTGCACTCTGCCATAGTAGCACGCTAACATAGTGATATGACCAGCGGCAAAGTATCTCCGGCAACCGACGAAGGCCTCACTGCTCGTCGCTTCGACGACCTTGCCGAAGCACTCGTGGGCGTTCGCTCGGTGGAGCAGATGAAGAGTGTCCTGCGCGATCTTTGCACCGTGGCCGAGCTCGATGCCATGGGGCAACGGCTTCAGGTGGCCGGCCTCGTCAACGAAGGTGTCTCGTACCAGGAAATCTCTCGTCAAACCGGCGCATCCACCGCGACTGTAACCCGAGTCGCACACTGGCTGCGATACGGCGAAGGCGGCTACCTCG